>Ga0268262_10002396_pt1 | contig 21720 bp, 19 predicted proteins | sample TergutNc150P3_FD_190354 | JGI IMG/M metagenome (GOLD analysis project Ga0268262, IMG submission 190354) | Nasutitermes corniger P3 segment gut microbial community from laboratory colony in Florida, USA - Nc150 P3 (SPAdes) (version 2) | ecosystem: Host-associated > Arthropoda: Insects >... | reverse complement strand
TTGGCGGGGTACGCTAGATATGGGGTATACAAAATAGCAAAGAGTAAAGAGCAGGGAGCAAAGGAAGAAGAAGATTGTATCTTACTTTGCTCTTTGCTACTTGCTATTTGCTCTTTGATTCTTCCCTCTTACCTTATCGGCACTTCGCCCAAGGTCATTGAGGAAGGGTTTACGGCGGGTTCGGTGCTTGCCTGTTACCTTGCCGCGGACGGGTACAGGCTGAACACGCCCCTGTTTAAAATGAAAGTCAAGGTTCCCGGCGAGTACGACGGCTCGGAAACCCACCTGCCCCACGGGGTTTACCCCACGGTCGCGCCGAGTGCTACGCTCCCCACTTAGGAGCGGCGGCACTCCAGGCTTAGGAAGGGGTACGCTCCTCGCTTAGGAAGGGGGGCTTCCTAATGAGCAAGGAGCAGTTAGTAGTTAGCAGTGGAAAGATAATGCGCTCCGCCTCCATGCCATGCATTTAACCTATTTTTAACATAAGTTTGCTCAAATCTTTACATTTAAAAGCATACACTCATTTCCAACATATATCCCTTTAAGGAGTAAAACATGAAAATCAACCGTTGCGTGTTGGCAGTTTTTGCCGTTACATTCCTGCTTCATGCAGGCTGTGCAAAAGACAAAAATCAACAGGTCGCCGCAGGCCGTAATTCAGGCAGTATAACCGTCTATACGGCATTGGAAGACGAGCTTGTTACGGAGTATCTGGGGGTGTTTAACAAAAGCTACCCGGATATAAAAATAAACGTTGTCCGCGAATCAAACGGCATCATAACGGCGCGGCTTCTGGCGGAAAAAGACAACCCCAGGGCGGACCTGGTGTGGGGTACTGCTGCTTCCTCCATGATGGCGCTTGACAGCCTCGGGCTGCTTGAACCTTACGCGCCAAAGGGCATCGAGAGAATACTGCCGAAGTTCAAATCGGAAAAGCCGGTCCCTACATGGGTAGGTATTGATGCCTGGGAAACGGCATTTGTGATCAACACCGTGGAACTTGGCAAACTCGGGCTCAGTCCTGCTGATATAAAATCGTACGACGATCTCTTACGCCCCCAGCTTAAACAGCGTGTTGTCATGCCAAATCCCAATTCGTCAGGAACCGGTTTTCTCACTGTCGCCGGCGCGTTGCAGATTAAAGGCAAAAATACCGAAGGCGGGTGGAATTACCTTACAAAACTGCATGAGAATATCGATCACTATGTCCACTCAGGATCAAAACCCGCAAAGATGGCCGCTTCCGGCGAATGCGTGATAGGGGTCAGTTTCGGTTACGCGGGGATAAGCCAGAAACAGAAAGGCGCGCCGGTGGAAATCGCGTTCCCCGTCGAAGGCTCCGGCTGGGACATGGAAGCAAACGTACTAATGAAGAAAAACAAGATTAACCCGGCGGCCTGTACGTTCCTGGACTGGGCAATCTCCGACGAGGCGATGGAATTGTACAAAAAAAATTATCCCATTATCGCCACCGGCGGGGACGGCAACTATGAAGGCTACGAAATTGATCCCGTCAAACAGCTTATTGATAACGACTTTACCTGGACGGCGAACAACCGTGACACAATTCTTACCAGGTGGATAGCGTTGTTTGACGGCAAGTCAGAGTAACAAGGAGGGCAAGCCATGAGTTTTCTGGAGATTAAAAACATTACCAAATGTTTCGGGACGCAGACCGTGCTTAAAAATGTTAACGCGGACGTTGAAAAGGGCGAGCTTGTGTGCATACTCGGCCCCTCAGGCTGCGGGAAGACAACCCTGCTGCGTATTATAGCGGGTCTTGAAAGTGCCGATTCCGGCAGGATTTTTATTGACGGCAAAGACTGCACTTTTCTTCCCCCGTCAAAACGGAATTTCGGAATCGTGTTTCAGTCCTACGCACTTTTTCCTCACATGACCGTGCTGGAAAACGTCCTGTTCGGCCTCAAGCAGAAAAAAGAATTGAACCAGGCTGAACGTGAAACGAAAGCCCTTGAGATGCTCTGCCTTGTCGATCTGGAAAGCCACAGGGATAAATACCCCCGGCAGTTATCGGGCGGGCAGCAGCAGAGAACGGCGCTTGCCCGCGCCATCGCCCTTTCCCCTTCGTACCTTTTGCTTGACGAACCGCTGTCCGCCCTGGACGCCAGGGTGCGCTCCAAACTCCGCGCGGAAATACGGGGCCTTCAGCGCAAGCTGGGCGTTACGACCATTATGGTTACCCACGATCAGGAAGAAGCCCTGACAATGGCAGACAGAATCATCGTGATGAATAACGCGGTAGTGGAGCAGATTGGCCGTCCCCATGCGGTGTATAACAGGCCGGCAACGAGTTTTGTCGCAAACTTTATCGGCACGATGAATTTTTACGGGCGGGGGGAAAAGCGCGGCATACGCCCTGAAAAAATCAGGATAGTTGACAGTTCCCAGCCGTACGACATTACGGCGCTGGTGCAGGACATAGAATTCAAAGGGGCGTTTACCCGCATTCACAGCCTCATCCCCGATGAAAACACCGGAATGAGCATTGACGTGCCTTCCGATCATGTCGATACTATGAAACTCAAACGGGAATCCATGCTTTTTTTGCAGATACCCGACGAGCACTCCATTAGATACCCAGCATACGGCGCCCAATGACGTTTGACGCGATGAGACGCCGCCTCGTCCGTTTTAACACGGCGCAGGCGGGCGTGCTGATGCTTGTCCTTCTCCTGTTTACGGTAGCGTTTGTTTTTCCTCTGGGAACGCTTTTTTCAAAAGCCTTTACCGGGAACACGGGGAAATTTATCGGGCTTGCAAATTACAAACGTTATTTCAACACGCCTTCGCTCAGCGTTTCAATGTGGAACACCTTTTTTATATCGCTGGCGGCAACGGCTTTCAGTTCCGTATTCGGCTTTTTGTACGCGTACGCGATAACGCGGACCGCTATTCCCGCAAAGACGCTCTTTAAGTATATCGCGCTGTTTCCCATTTTTATTCCCACGGTAGTTCACGCCCTGGGCCTCGTGTATATTTTCGGCAGGCAGGGTTTTATTACCCGGCTGGGTTTCGACATCGCGCTGTATGGGCGCAACGGCATTATCATCTCGGAAATTATTTACACCTTTCCCCAGGCTTTCCTGTTGTTTTTTGTCGCGCTGGAGTATGCCGACGGGAGGCTGTACGAAGCGTGTAACGCTATGGGCATAGGACCGTTGCGGCAATTCCTGCATGTAACTCTTCCTGAAATAAAATATACGGTTATCAACACCCTTTTTGTGTGCTTTACCCTTGCATTTACCGATTTCGGCGCTCCGAAGGTTATAGGGGGAAGCTACAATGTTCTTGCCACTGATATTTATAAACAAATCGCCGGGCAGTTCAACATGAACATGGGGGCGGTAGTAGGCACTCTGCTGCTCATACCCGCTGTGGTTTCTTTTATAACGGATCGTTTTGTTTCAGGCAAAAACTCAAGCACCCTCAGCGCGAAAACAACCCGGCTGGCCGTTAAGCGAAATCCTCTCCGTGATATAGTGTTCTTCCTGTTTTGCGCCGTTATCGCGCTTTGTTTCGCGCTGCTTGTTGTGTCTCTTTGCGTCGGGGCGTTTACCGCGTACTATCCCTATGATTTGGGGTTTACGCTGAAACATTTTATTTTTAACAAAGCGACCGGAGGCATAGGCAGTTTTTTCCATTCGATATGGATGAGCGCCCTTACGGCCGCTTTCGGCACGGCTTTTGTTTTTTTATATGCGTATATGATGGAAAAAACCCAGGGCCTTTCCGCCCTGACGCGCTACGGCAAACTGCTTTCCGTTTTACCCCTTGCCGTTCCCGGCATGGTTGTGGGGATTTCGTTCATTTTTTTCTTTAACGCGCAAAACAACCCGCTGAATTTTATGTACGGCACTGTGGCAATACTGGTGCTTTCAAATATTATTCACTATTTTTCCGTTCCCTATCTGAACGCCGCCGGCGCTCTGAAAAAACTTGACCACGAATTTGAAAGCGTCGCCGAAAGCATGAAAATCCCCCGCTGGCAGACTTTTTTCCGCGTCAGCGTCCCTCTGTCGTTTCACGCCATTGCGGAAATAGCGATGTATTTCTTTGTCAATTCCATGGTAACAGTTTCTGCGCTGGTGTTTTTGTACAGCGCAAATTTTAAGGTAGCGTCGATTGCGATAACCCACATGGAAGAAGCCGGAGACATAAGCCAGGCCGCCGCCATGAGTTTGTTAATACTGTTCATTAATATCACTGTACGGGTGTTATATGAGTTTATACCCCCCGCGCTAAAGCCAAAAAACAGCTAGCGTATTGATACGGTTTGATTACTATGATATGCTCAAGTGATTATGTGTATGTAACACCAAATTTTTAATGAGGAGTATTTGTATGAGTATCAAGAAACGGATTCTGTGCGTGGTTCTCGCGGTATTTATTGCGGGAATGAGTTTTAGCGGCTGCGCCGGTCAATACGCGCTGTTCAACAAGGCGCATCCTCTTATCGGGAACCTCGGCGGGAAGTGGATCGGCGCGATAGTGAACTGGATAATCGGTCTGCCTATTGTCTACCCGATTTGTATTTTCGCCGACGTGTTTATTTTTAATGTTATCGAGTTCTGGACCGGTAAAAATATTATCGCGTCCGCCAACTCATTTGAACAGACTGACGAGAACGGAAACCGCCTCGCCGCAGTCAAAAACGACGACGGCACGCTTTCTGTGACAGTGACAGAAATCTCCGGCGAAACAACCGAATATCTGCTCGAACGCGACGGAAATAATTTCAATATGTTCGATACCGACGGCGTGCTTCTTTCTTCGTATACAGTAGAGTATGAAGAATTAGCAAACTGAGGTCTTTTCCCTGCCTGGAGTCTGCCTGTAATGCGTCCATTTTACAGACAGACTCTAATTAATTATTTTTTAACAATTAACACATAACACATTCACAAATGACGTGTAACGTGCGGTATGCAAAAGATTACCGCGCTTATTCTGGATTGGGCAGGAACGACGGTCGATTACGGCTGCTTTGCCCCGGTGAACGCTTTTATTGCCGCCTTTGAAGCCTTCGGCATAACTCCCAGCATTGATGAAACCCGCGCCCCTATGGGTCTGCCGAAACGGGCGCACATTGAAAAGATGCTGGAAGGCAAGCGTATTGCCGCGCAATGGCAAAAGCTGCATGGGCGGGCTTATACAGAGGAAGATGTTACTGCCGTTTACGCCCGTTTTGAGCCTGCCCTGTTTGAAGTGCTAGCCTTACATACCGACCCTTTGCCGGGAGCGGTTGAAACGGTAACGGGTATACGGGATATGGGCCTGCGTATCGGTTCAACTACCGGTTACACAAGGGCAATGATGGACATTGTTGCGCCTCTGGCAAAAAACAAGGGCTACATTCCCGATTGCGTCATTTGCCCGGATGACACAGGAGGGGCGGGACGGCCTTATCCCTATATGCTCTGGCGCAACCTGGAAAAATTGGGCGTGTCGTCCGCAACAGAAGTGTTAAAAGCGGGCGATACCGCCGCCGACATGCAGGAAGGAAAAAACTCAGGCTGCCTCTGCGTGGGCATTCTCAAAGGATCAAGTATGCTGGGCCTGAGCGAAGAGGAACTGGCGTGTAAAACCGATTCGCAAACCGCGTCTCTGTTTGAAACCGCCCGTCAAAAATATATTGAAGCCGGAGCGGATTATGTGATTGAAGACATCGGCGCTCTGCCCGGTTTGATTGAATCGCTAAACCGTTGAAATAAAGGAGTTATACGACATGTACGAATTTATTCCTGAAAACCCCTATCTGTTGCTGACGCCTGGGCCGCTGTCAACGTCAAAGTCAGTGCGGAACGCCTTACTGCGTGACTGGTGCACATGGGACGCGGATTATAACGAGGACATTGTTCAGAATATCCGCAGGCGTTTGACGGCGCTGGCATCCGCCGCGAGGCCCGAAGATTATACTGTTACGCTTATGCAGGGGAGCGGCTCTTTTTCGGTGGAAGCAGTTCTCGGCGCTGCGGTTCCCCAAAACGGGAAGCTGCTGATTATCGCCAACGGCGCTTACGGCAGCCGTATGATAAAGATGGCAAAAGTGTTAAAACTTAATTTTATTGAATATTCCCTGATTGAAACCGAAGCGCCTAAACCCGAAACAGTTTCAAAAATTCTTGCGGAAACTCCCGACGTAACCCATGTCGCGCTGGTTCATTGCGAAACCACCACCGGCATTCTCAACCCGCTGGCGGGGATTGCCCGCGCAGTAAAAGAACACAATAAAATCTTTATACTGGACGCTATGAGTTCCTTCGGCGGCATTCCCTTTGACATGGCCGATCACGGTATTGATTTCCTGGTCAGTTCTTCCAACAAGTGTATTCAGGGGGTTCCCGGTTTTGCTTTTGTAATTGCCAAAAGGGAGGAACTGATAAAATGCCGGGGCAACGCCCGCTCGCTGTGTCTGGATTTGTACGATCAATGGGAAGAGATGGACAAGTCCGGCAAGTGGCGCTACACCTCCCCCACCCACGCTGTCAGGGCTTTTTATCAGGCTCTGGACGACCTGGAAGCCGAAGGCGGCGTACAGGCCCGCCACTGCCGTTATAAAGAGAACCAGCGTTTGCTGGCTGAAGGAATGGCCTCTCTGGGCTTTCAGGCTTTACTAAGCGCGGATTTACAATCTCCTATTATCACGTCTTTTTTATATCCCCGCGCTGATTTTGACTTTAGCGCGTTTTACCGCGCGGTAAAAGAACGGGGCTTTGCGCTTTACCCCGGCAAGATCTCGCAGGCCGACACCTTCCGCATCGGAAACATCGGGGAAGTGTACCCGCAAGACATAAAGAGGCTGGTGGAAGCGGTTACACAAATGAGGAATGAGGAGTGAGGAATGAGAAACGAGGAATGAGGAATGAGGAATTGTCTTTATTCCTAATTCCTCACTCCTAATTCCTAATTTTTCTCTCCCCCTCCTCATTCCTCATTTTAACTGATACAATATGCCATGCCAGTTGAATTGCTTGCGCCGGCCGGGTCTCCCGAGGCGCTGGACGCCGCCGTCGGCGAGGGAGCGGACGCCGTCTACCTCGGCCTGAAAAATTTTAACGCCAGAATGAGAAGCGCTAATTTTACATACCCCCGCTTTGAAGCCGCCTTGCGCTCGCTGCGGCGCATGGGGAAAAAAACATACGTTACGGTGAATACGGTTTTTGAACAGCGCGAAGCGGACAGAATGTACCAGCTTCTCAAGTACCTTTCGTCGCTCGGGCCTGACGCGCTTATTGTGCAGGACTTCGGCGTTCTTGCTATGGCCAACGCTGAATTTCCAAAACTGAAAATCCACGCTTCCACACAGATGAACATAGCTTCCAGCAGGGGGGCAAACGCCCTGTCACGGCACGGCGTTTCAAGGGTCGTGCTGGCGCGGGAGCTTTGCCTGGAAGAGCTAAAATCGATCCGGGCCGATACAAACGTAGAAATGGAAATTTTTACGCACGGCGCGTTATGCGTCAGCGCGTCCGGACTCTGCCTTTTTTCCAGTTATCTGGGCGGCAAGTCGGCCAACAGGGGAATGTGTACACAGGCGTGCCGCCGCCTGTACAATGTCGGCGAAGAGAGCGGCTATTACTTCAGCCCCGCCGACCTCCAGCTTCTGGAGCAGCTTCCCGATCTTGCCGCCATTGGGATAAACGCGATAAAAATCGAAGGCCGCATGAAAAGCGCGGATTATGTGGGAACTGTTACAAGCGCCTACAGGCTCGTGCTTGACGCGATTGCCGAAGACAACGCCACGGGTAACGCCGCTGGCGGTGAAAATATCGCCCACAGCATTGCCAGGGGGCAGGAAATTCTGCGCGGCGATTTTGCCAGAACCAAGACCAAATTTTATTTTTTTTCAAAGATTGATGAAGACAAAATTGACTGGCTGAATCCGGTACAGGACGGCGGAACGGGAATAGCCCTCGGCGTTATACGCAATGTCCGGGGCGGTAACGAAAAAAAGCAGGGGCTTGTTTTTCCTGAAAATTATGTCAAATTAACAGTGGGAGATTCGATACGCCTGCACCGAAGCGACGATTCCGAGCGCGAATCGCACAAGCTGACTTATGTTGAGGTTCAGGATTCAGGCGGCGGATACTGGCTTTCCATCCCCGACGGCTTCGGGGTCAACGACCGCGTGTACCTTATCCAGAACAAGGCTTTATCAAAACGCTACAGGCCGGTAAGCGGCAGCGCCACAGGCGGCGCTGTTTCAGAGGGCAAACGGGGGCCGGCTTTTGAAAAAGCCCCGATCCCCAAAATACCGGAATTGCACAAAAGCAAACCCGCAAAAACAGGCAGAAGCGACAGCAGCCCAAACTTGCCCGAGGGGATTTATGTAGCGGTTTCCGGCATCAATGACCTGTTCGTCGTGCAATCGTCGCGGCCCGCGAAGGTGATGCTCAACCTTAGCCGCAAAAATGCCGCTCATATTTTAGCGGAGGACAAAGAACCGATTCCCTTCCGGCCTGCGGACACAATACTTGTGCTGAACCCGTATTTTCCCCAGGCCGCTGCCGAAACAATGGCAGCCGATATTGCCCTGTTGGTTGATATTGGCTACATACAGTTTGTTATTAACAACCCCGGACATCTTTCCCTTTTCCGTGAATTCCGCGAAGGAACGCAGTTGATAGCCGGCCCCTGGCTGTATATGTTCAACACCTGGGCGCTGTCGTTTCTCGCGTCGCTGGGGGTTGACGGCTTTGTATCGCCGCTTGAAAACAACCGGCAGAATTTGGAGCGCACGATAGGACAGGAAAATCTCCCGCGCCCGTTGGCGCACCGGCTGCGCGAATTTGTATTCGTGCCGGTTTTTGCCTGGCCTGTTCTTTTCCGCATCCGCGCCGATCTTGGAAAGGTCTACAACTTCAAATCATTTCAGGACAGCAGGGGCGAATTATTTTCGCTCTGCCGGGAGCGGGAAGAGACTCTTGTTATCCCCGAAAGGCCGTTTTCAATAACAGACAAAATCCCGTTCTTAAAGGAAGCGGGTTTCAGGCGTTTCATCATTGACCTTAGCGGCCCTTCCTTAAAAAAAAAGGCGTACAAAGACCTGATGCGTTCTGCGGAGAGCGGCGTACCGTTACCCGACATAAGCAGATTTAACTGGAAAGACGGCTTTTATAACAAAGAGCAAATAGTAAATAGCAAGGAGCAAAGTTAAGAGGTCTTCCTTTGTTCTTTGCTCCCTGCTCTTTGCTCTTTGTCAGAACGTTACCGCGGCCTCCTCGTACTCCTTCGTCATTGCCTCGTCGTCATAGCCCTGTACCGCTTCAATGGCTTCAACGACTTCCGCGGCTTCCTCGGCAAGGCTGTCGCTGTAAAGGGAATCTTTGCCCTTTTCGGCACTGCCTTTCTCCGGGCTTGGCCCCTTTTTGAATTCGGGGCGGAATTCGACATGTTCCGCGACAATGGCAATACGAGAACGGGGTTTGCCGTCGCTGCCTGTCCACCTGTTCTGTTTCAGGCGGCCCACAACCCTTACCCCGCGCCCCTTCCTGCCCTGGTTGTTGCAGGTATCCGCGAGTTTCGCCCATGTTTCAACGTCAAAGAAGGATACCTCATTTTCATAACCTGTATCCCGCCTGAGAAAACGGTTGGACGCCAGGCTGAAGGTGCACAGCGGCGTCCCCCTGGGCGTGGTGCGGTACTGCGGTTCGCGCACCATGTTCCCTTCGATAAGAATGCTGTTGAGGTTGTTCATAAGATGCCTCCGTAATGGCATAGTCCGGCCGCACATGGCTGCCGGTCATGGACAGGCTGCAGCCTGGATCAACGAACGCAGTCTGCATAATTCTGTCTGTGATACTATATATAGGGCGCAAACGTGCAAAAAGCATGAGTGAATTCGGAAAAAAAATAATTTTTTTTTACCGCAGCAGCTTAACCATATACAGTTCCATATATTTACGGAGGGCTTCCTGATCTTTCAGCCTGGCCAGGGTGCTGTTCTTGCTGATAAGCTCTTCGGCTATCGCCCGAAGATCGTCGCGCTTGATCGATTGCAGGTTTCTTACTTTGATGTTTTTTCGAAGGTTGTCTTTCAAAAGCGATTTAACGCCGACAATCATGGTTTTACGGGTATCCGCGTCCCGAAGGCTGCTCCAGCGCTCTTCCAGCGACTCCAGGTAGTCGTCGGGGTTTTTCCCCTCAGGCACGATGACGGACTGGATCTTCAGGGCGCTATCCTTCATCTTGGTGTTCTTGTTCCCGGAAGCCGACGGCCTGTCATCGTCTGCCGGCGCCTTGCCTTTTTTCCTTTTAAAAAGCATGAGGATTGCCAGAATGAGGGGATTTGAGTACCAGAACGGAAGATCGGCTTTTATATCAGCAATGACATCCTTGCGCCCTAGCGCGTAGAGGACGCTAAAAGGAAGCAGGTACCCCTTGTTAAACAGGCGCAGGGCCTGGGGGACTGTTCCCAGCGAAGTTTCCAGTTCCTGATACGCCCAAAGCAGTTTTGAGTCCGCAAGCACGCTCAGAAGAGCGGGGTTAGCGTTATTGGTCAGTTTTTTTAACAGCTTTTCATACTCCAGATCCTTTTCCATCGCCGGCTCGCTGAAATATTCCCTTATCAGTTTTTTCCAGCGTTTTTCAAGAGCGTCTTTTATCTGGGACCGCGCCTCGCTAAGCATTTTGGCGCAGATGGGCAGATACCTCTCCTTTTTGAAGTACCAGCGGTCTTCTATGCCTGCTCCCTGTATTGTCAGCCAGGGCGTAAGCGCGCCGTCTTTGGTCTCGGTGATTTTATTGCGGATATACGTTTCCAGTTCTTCCTGGGAATAAAAATCCAAAAGGGGGCTCCCCTGCTCGTTTGTAAATTTGATAATATCTCCCAGCGTGTAACGGAAAGGGGGATTGTTCATCGCCTCTTCCAGCCTGTTAAAGGCGGTAGTAATCTCCTTATTCTTAACCACGGAGGAACGGTAAAGGTTGCTGCATACCTCTATGACGTAAGTCGCCTGCATTACCGCCAGATCCTCGGAGCGTATTTCATTTTTGGCTTTGATGTCGTTCTTTACCAGCGAGCAGAAATGAACCCAAAATATATAGGCAAAATCATCCAAACGTTCAATATCATTGAGACAGTCAAGCGGGCGGCTCAAAAGCCGGTCCAAAAAATCCTTAATGAGCCTTTCCTTGCCTTTAATCTGGATGGTTAACGTGTTGTAAATATGCGCCATATTATGCCCGTTCCCGCTGTTGAGGAAATAATGAATTTTAAGCAGCGCCAATTCCATCAGCTTGCGGGGGAGCATTGCCGCCAGCATCAGGGCGCTGCCGTAATCCTGGGGAAAATTCAGAGTGATTATCTCGTCGGGATTTATCTTGGACTTCCGATCAAAAAAATACTCCATGTCGGATATTACGCCGACCGCCCTCGTGTAACCAGGGGGTATTTTAAGCTTCATGTTTGCCGCGCCGGGGAAAGGGATGCTCGCGTGTTTATCGGGGTCCTGGTACGTTGACTTGATTATTTCCCTGCAAAATTCAGGCAAGAAAACATCCCCGTCTCTGCTGTCCGCGATAATAACGCACCTGCCGTTTTCCACAAGGGCGGGGATTTCCCTTCTGAATTCCGTTTCGGCGTCAATTGTCCATCTTGCCAAATCAGGTTCCTCTTGCAGTTTCTTTGAGGCGTATTGAGAGGCAAAGCTCAAGAATAGCCTGATGCTGACAACCACTGATTTGGTGTTAATCGCATACCCCCTTAAAAGGGAATACAAATCTGTCTGTCCCATAATTACTCCCTTTCAAACACGGCTATGCTGCGCCGCAATATACCCTGGATATGGGCTATGGTTATACCGTAATTGGTAAAAGGCACTCCCTGGTCGGCAGCGCAACGGCTGCGGTACTGCATCTCCCGGTCGTTTAACATACAGGCCCCGCAGTGAATGACCACCCTGTACGGGGAAAGATCTTCGGGGAAATCGCCGCCTGAGCGGAAACTGAACTCGAGTCCGATCCCGCTGTGATTCTGTATCATGCGGGGCAATTTAACCGTGCCTATGTCGTCGCACTGCCGGTGGTGGGTGCAGCCCTCGCAGATAAGTATCTTGTCGCCCTCGCGCAAAGAGTCCAGCGTCGCGACTCCCTGCACGGCGCTGTCCAGCCAGCCTTTCTGTCGCGCGAATAAAATTGAAAACGAAGTTAATAATATATCCTGCGGAACCAGGGCGGAGACTTTCTCGAAAGCCTGGCTGTCGGTAATTACCAGGGCGGGCCTTGGCCCGGGAAGGGCAAGTACCTCTTTCAGTTCGGAATCCCTGACCGCTACGGCTACGGCCCCCGTATCCAGAATGTCGCGCATCACCTGCTGCTGGGGAAGAATCAGCCGGCCCTTGGGCGCGGCCTTGTCTATGGGTATCACCAGCACGACAAGGTCAAGGGGCCGGATCAAATCCGCGACCAGCCGCCGCTGGGGTTCTCCGTTAGAGGCTATGGCGGCGATTTTTTCCTTTAGTTCGTGTATATTGAGGCCCGTTTTCGCGCTCACCGGAAGAACACAAGAATTAACCGTGTAACTCTGCGGTGTAAAATCTGAATTCAAATCGCTTTTGTTCTGCGCGATAATATACGGCACGTTTTTTGCCTTAAAAATCCCGATAAGCTCTTCCTCAATAGGGTTGAGAGCGGAGGCCGCCTCAGTCACAAGAACCGCCACGTCGGTTTTGTTCAGCACGCGCTTCGCGCGGGCCACGCGCAGATCGCCTAACGCGCCCTCGTCGTCTATGCCGGGGGTGTCGATGATCACGACGGGGCCGAGAGGCAAAAGTTCCATTGCCTTGTACACAGGATCGGTTGTGGTTCCCTTTACCTCGGAGACAAGGGCAAGATCCTGCCCGGTGACGGCGTTTACAAGGCTGGATTTCCCGGCGTTACGAATCCCGAAAAAGCCGATATGCACGCGGTTTGCGGAAGGTGTTTCGTTCAATTGTTCATTACCTCCTCGCGATCCGCCAGGGGTATTTCCAGCGTCAGACTGGTATCGCCGCGCAGTATCCCGACTTTTACTTTGTCGCCCGGCTTGCTGTGTTCAAGCGCGGAATAGAGATCGGACAGGGTTGCGATCTTCATGCCGTCCACCGAGGTGATAATGTCGCCGCCGAGGTAGATTACGCTGCGCCCGTACTGCACAGGCTCGCTGCCCTGTTTCAGCCCCGCCCTGTCCGCAAGCCCGCCCCTGCGGGTGCGCGAAACAAGAAGGCCCGAACTGACGGAGAATTTCGCGTAACGCACAAGCTGGGGAAAGAGCTGCACCATTGTCGCGTCGAACCATCCGCGCCGCACCTTGCCGTACTGTATAAGCTCGTTCACCACCCGCTTGGCGGTGTTAACCGGCACGGCAAAACCTATACCCACGGAGCCGCCCGAGGGGGAGTATATCATCGTGTTGATCCCTATCATCCTGCCTCGGGAGTCCAGCAGGGGGCCGCCCGAATTGCCGGGGTTAATGGAAGCGTCGGTCTGGATCATGTCACGCACAATGTGCTGGCGGGTAATCTCGACCGGACGGCCCAGACCGGAGACGATGCCGACGGTAAGGGTGCGCTCCAGGGCGAAGGGGTTCCCGATGGCCAGCACCTTCTGCCCCACTTTCAAATTGCCGGAATCGCCGTAAGGCACGGTAACCAGCGTCTTTCCGGGCGCGGGATCGAACTTTACCACAGCCAGGTCGTTTTCCGGATCGCTGCCGATCACAGTGCCTTCATACTGGCTGCCGTCGGCGAGGTTAATGTACACTTTGGAGGCGTTGCGGATCACATGGTTGTTGGTCAGCACATAGCCCCGGGGATCTATGATGGAGCCTGAGCCTGTGCTGCCCGCCTGCGGGACCGGCTCCAGGAACCAGTTGAGGGACATGGTCTCGGTGGTAATGTTCACCACCGCGGAGTTAAGCCTTTCGTAAACGGAAATATTCTCGCGCTCGTCCTCGGTGTAGGAGGAGGCGGACTGTACTTCGATTGCCCTGGGCTGGTTTTCGGATGAAAGAACCTGGACTGCGGCAATGCCGTCAGACGGCGATTCCCCCAGGGCAGATTCCTGTTCCGCCTCATATCGAGGTTCCGCCAGCTTTTTAGCCAGTTTACCTGCGCCCGTTATAATAAAAGCCGTTAACAGACAACTGAGAATCGAAAAAAACACCAAGTGCCTGCGGCTGTACAATCTCATCGAAACACCCCCCTATAAATATAACAGAAAACATCCGATAATAGAAGAGGGAAGACAAATAATAAATAACAGGGAACAGGTAACAAAGGGGAGAAAATAATGAGGAATGAGGAATGAGGAATGAGGAATAGAAAAATAAAGTGGGCTTCTTACTTTGTTATTTGTTACCTGTTATTTGTTATTTTGCCTGCATCCGGGCAGGATTTGCCTTTGGCAAGAATCGTTGACGACTCCGCTTTCAGAACCAGCGTGAAAGACACCTGGCTTGTCGAAAGCCCCGGCAGGGTGCTGGGAAAACCCCGCGTCATGCACACGCTTCCGGGCGGCGGCAGGGTCGAATTGCGCGTGGAAGCCTCCAGGGACGAATTTATGGTGGTTTTCGCCAGGGAACTTAAAAGCTCCAACGGCAACGGCGGGGCAAGTTTCCCTGGATGGGCGCAGGGTTCATGGATACTTACCCGCAGAAGGGACAACGGCGACGCGGAAAGAATACGGATTTTTCTACGCAGCGATCCGTATACGTATATCCAGTTCCGGCCTTTAAGCTCGGACAAGTGCCAGATGGACATGGTTCTGTATGACGCTTACATCGTGCGTTCCCAGCCGCTGCCCGTGACTCTGGACAGGCTCTATACAATGCAGCTCGGCGAGGTATTGAACCTTGCCGGGGATAAAATCCCGCGCAGGTATTTCGAGCCGAAACCGGCCGATTACCGCGAGCTAAGGCAGTTCATCGCCAAAATACGGGAGCAGATCAAGGGGCTGGAATTCGCCGATGACGGGGCGATTGACCAGAACGGGAAGTACGTGTACATCAATACAGGGCTGGAACAGAAAAGCCGCCCCGGCCTGAATTGCTCCGGTTTTGCCAAATGGCTTGTTGACGGCATACTCAGGCCGGTCACAGGAAACAGGCTGGAGATCCCCCCCCTAAAAGCGCGTTTCGGGGTACGGGGATCGTCATTCACCGATCTGTGGGAAGAACGGAGGGACCCTTTCTTCGGGCTTGACTGGATACGGAACCTTGCGTCGCAAACCTGGTCAAAGCTGCTTTCGCCCTCTTTGGGAAGCCTGGAGGAAATAGAGGTACGCAACGATCCTTTTTCCCAACTGATCCTCAGAACAAGGAACAATACCATAATCTACCCCTACCCCGGTTTTCTGGAAAACGCCGGGTACGGGGTTGAGGGGATTTTGCCTCTGCTTTACACGCTGGCTATAGACGAACCCGGCAGGTTCTACCTTGGCGCGGTAAACAACGAGGGAGGCCCGCCCGCTACCGAGGACAACCCCCAGGGAAAGCCCAGGATGCGGCAATTTTTCCATATAACGGCGTTTTTCCCCTACTTTAACGAAAACGGCGTTTTCCACGTCGCGGTCTTTGAAAGCGCGGAGGAGACCTCCATCAAAGATTTCAGGGACCGTTTCCCTCTCAGCGAAAGATGGGTTGACGGGGAACTGCGGCTCTTCGCGAACGGGCATTACGTCAACCTGGTGCGGTTCCCCGCAGTATCGGCATTTACGCCCTAACAAGTGAAAAGGGAAGAGTGAAAAGGGAAAAAAGTAAGATTATTGTCAGCAAGCTGAACGGTCAGACAGGGATCTTACTTTTTTCCCTCTTCTTTTTTCTCTTTTCTCTCGTATCAGTTCAGCATTATCTCGCTTTCTTTAACGCTCTGCGATTTAAGCCTGTACAGGACGGCATCCACCGTGCCTTTTGACAGGCCTAAAAGCTTCGCGATCTGGTTGTTGGACGGGTCCGGGAGCCTTTTGGCAAGCCGCTTCCGTAATTTTGCCAGCCTGTCCCGGCCCCGCTCAAGCCTGTCCATGGCCCGCTGGGCAGGAATGCTGTTTTCCGGCAGGTCTTTAAGCCTCTTCTCGTAAAAAATACAGCGGCAAAACTGGTAGTTCGCTTTTTCCCGCAGAAAAACATTGTATTGCTCGCGTTTTTCCCTAAGCCGTTTAAGAAAAGCCACCATTCTGCGTAATTTTTCGGGCCGGACTCCCGTCGAAGGCGCTGCTTTTTCAAGAAAATCATCGGAAACATAACAGCAGCATTTCAGGAGCAGAATCAAAAGCTGGCGGGGATTGACAGGCTTAGGCCCGGCAGTTTCTTCGGCGCATGCGTATTCGGGCGCCTCTTCGCAGACATGCATATCAGGGATCACCGTCGCCCACGCGGCCGCTTCGGCTAAATTAGTGCGGGCTTTCCTTGAACGGTATTCTCTCGCCGTCATCCTGACCAAAGCCCCGATATAAGCCTCAAAAGACGAACCGGTTTCACGATACGCGCCGATAGCCTGGCTGATGCGGGGGTAAAGCCATGATAAAAATTCATCATCGTCCCCGTTGTCCCAGTTCGGCAAATGGCGCACGCCTTCCTGTATTGCCCTGAAAATCTCCCCCTCAAATTTTCTCTTTTCGAGCAATCCAGCAGAATAGTCGGCAAAAAGGCCGTTTAGCAAAGTTAAATTCTGCATAATTTCTCCTGAAAACAAATATCGTTACAGGATGCAATTATTCAAAAAGAAATCGGCATTGAGATGATATTAATAATGTGGAAATAAAAACGGTTTCTAAAGGAAGAAAAACAAGCCCCTTACAAAACCGCAAACTCTCTGTTTGCCTTAGTTTCGTAAGAGGCTATGCCAGGTTATTTAAAATCAATGGTGACTTTGTCAATATAATCAAACCTGTCGTCAAGATCGACATCTTGCGGGACAATGCCCCACGTCCAGTGGGTCGCCACATGGTGGACATAAAGCCGGACATGGCTGAATTCGCCGTTTCTAAAATAAACCGTCATTGAAGGCCATGATTTCCCGCGCGGAAGGGTGATTATCTCCCCTTTGGAATCGGCATCAGTGAACCACTCTGCCGGAAGATACGCCTTGCCGTGTTCAAAGAACCCCTTGCGGTACTGGACTATATACCCCTTGCGGTAAGGATAAACCTTTTCCAAGCTTACATTGATATAATAAAACTCGGAATCCCTCTCGTCCCTCTGATCCTGGGCAAAAACAGGCAGCCCGGCAGCCAGAAAAACAATGAAAATTGCCGTAAAAACGAATTTCTTCATGTTAACCTCCATTCACTTACATTAAATTATAAAAAACAATTATGCAGAATGCAAGGGCAATCGCGCAAAAAACTGCTAAATTTCCCATTTTTATTCATTTCATGGGGGAAGAGTTCGCCAAATAGCGAATAGTTGACATATTCTTGAAATAAGTGAATAATTACAAAAATAAAACATATAATTATATAAGAGAATATGGGCCAGGTTTTACAATTAAAAGGAAGCGAATTTTACGCTATCCGGGATTTGTATGATGATCTTCTGAAACTTCCCGAAGGTTGGAAATTGAATCTTGTAGAAGGCATCGCTTTTCTACGGGTTTCCAATGATAAAAAAAAGGGGCGGGTAAAGGTAACAGGAAAGCTGGCGGGGGTTCAGTTTGCCTTAACTGTTCATGATGATTCCGCCATATTGATTACCGAGCAGCAATGCAGGGATATTGTAGCTTTTGTGTATGACATAGTGATAGTTTTGAGCGGGGGCGTACATAAGCCCCTGCCTGATATGCCTGTTCTGACAGAGGAAGAGGCGCAAAAATGGGTTGAAAGGTGCATTGCTTCTTCTGACGAGAAATGTCAGATTATCGCAAAAAATATAGTTAAGATGGGTAATCTTCCCTCAAATAAGAGAGAAGGGTGGCTTGCCAACAAGTACAGAATGAAAATTAAACTTCCGCAGGATAACGACCCCTTACTTAAAGCGTTTACGCAAATGTATGGCAGCGAAGAAACGGTCGCGTTTTATATAAAGGAGATGTTCAAAGAGACTTTCTATCTTGTGGCAATGGATAATGTTCTGTATTACGATTCAACCAGGTTGGAATATTTTGAAAGTATATTTAATGATGTGGATCGGATAACAATGAAGAATGGATTGGGAGATAAGTATAAGCAAATTAGTGCTCACTTCCCTGAATAACTCTGATCCGGGAGCAGTGAAAGAAAACTACTAACTTTTCACCTCTTCCCCTATTCCTAATTCCTCACTCCTAATTCCTCATTGTTTATGTCCTCATTGTTTATAAGCATATATTCAATCGAATCAAACAAAGCGGCGCGGCTCGCGTCTATGATGTCGGCGGAAACCCCGACCGTATGCCAGCTTTTAGGGCCGTCGGTCGAGCCGATCAGAACCCTGACCTTCGCGGCGGTAGCGTCCTTGCCGTCTATCACGCGGACTTTGTAATCTTCCAGCCGCATCTTCTCCAGTGCCGGATAAAACCTGATCAGCGCCCGCCTGAGCGCCCCGTCCAGGGCGTTTACCGGCCCCTCCCCTTCCGCCGCCGCGATCTCGTACTGCCCTTCAACCAGGACTTTCACCCAGGCGTGGGAACATGCGAGCGTTTTACCCGTCGGATGCTCGTTCATAACGCGGTAAGCCTCGATACTGAACAGGGGCTTTAGCTTGCCCAGTTCGCGCCGCACCAGCAGTTCAAAACTGGCGTCCGCCCCCTCGAAGGCCCAGCCTTCGGACTCAAGTTTTTTTATTTTTTCAGCCAGCGACACTATTACAGGATGATCTTTTGTAACCGAGGCTTCGATTTTTTTTACTTTCTCGACAATAACGGAACGCCCGCTTACCTCGCTCAGGAGGATGTGCCTCTCGTTGCCGACAGCCGCCGGATCGATATGTTCAAAGGAAAGCCTGTTTTTCAGTATGGCATCGGCGTGCATTCCCGCCTTGTGGGAAAACGCGTGGTCGCCTACATAGGGCATGTCGTCGCTTACTGACACGTTGGCAATCTCCGCGACCCTGCGCGTCAGTTCAAAAAGCCGCCCAAGGCCGCCTTCCGGCAGGCAGCGCAGCCCCATTTTAAGCTCCAGGCTCGGCAGCAGCGCGGCAAGGGGGGTGTTCCCGCAGCGTTCCCCGAAACCCGCCAGCGTCCCCTGCACATGGACGCAGCCCGCCTGAACCGCGCCTATGGTATTGGCAAGCGCGAGGCCGGAGTCGTTATGCGCGTGGATTCCCAGCGGCGCGTCCGGGATAAACTCCCTTACGGCCTTTACCCCGGCAATAACCGTTTCCGGGAAAGCGCCGCCGTTGGTGTCGCATAACACCAGCGTGTCCGCGCCCGCATCCCTCGCCGCCTTCAGCGTGGAAAGGGCGTAGGCGGGGTTTGCCGTCCAGCCGTCGAAGAAATGTTCCGCGTCGTATATCAGCGTGCGCCCTTGAGCTTTGAGGAACGCGGCGGTTTCGGCTATCATGGCTATATTCTCGTCAAGCTCCGCGCGCAGTATCTCGGTTACGTGCAAATCCCAGCTTTTGCCGAAGAACACAACGCCTTCGGTTCCGGCGTCCAGAAGGCTGCGGAGATTGGCATCATCAGAGGCTTTCACCCCTTTTTTCCGCGTGGAGCCGAAAGCGCAGAGTCTGGCGTTTTTAAGTTTAAGCTGCGGGGCAAGTTTAAAAAATTCCATGTCTTTGGGATTGCTGCCCGGATTCCCCGCTTCTATCCACGCCACCCCAAGCTCGTCGAGGGCCTGCGCCACGTCCAGCTTGTCCCTCACGGAAAACGAGATTCCTTCGCCCTGGGCGCCGTCGCGTAAAGTAGTATCAAACACTTCTATCATTGGGGAATTATAGTATTTTTGGAGAAAAAAAGTCCACTGGGGAAATTTAAAGGAGAAGTTAGTAGTGAAATGCAAAATGTTGTTTACCAAACCTTTTTATTTTAGTAAACTGACAGCATGAAAACATTACAGGTATTTTATGATTATGAATGTCCTTTCTGCAAGAAAGGTTATGAATACCTTATGGAAGAGCTAAAATCCCGCCAGGACATTGATATTGAATGGCGGCCTATTGAGTCCCATCCTCTGCCGGAGGACCATCCCCCTCACACTTATTTGGCGGGCCAGTGCTATTATATTGCCAAAGATCTTGGCGCTGACATGGCCGCCTTTCACGCCGCCATGTTCCAGGCTGTCGCCATAGAACGCCGTAATGTGGAAAAGCCGGAAGTCCTCTGCGAAACCCTCAAAGACATTTTGGATGTCAGGAAACTTCGCGCCGCCCTTGACTCTGGGAAATACGCCAAACAGATCGATGAAAACAACGATCTTGCCTACGAAAAAAGCGGCGTCTGGTTTGTTCCCGCTTTCAGGCTGAACGGCAATAAACTCGACGCCAAAGGCGGCATTGGAATCTCCCCTGCGGAACTGCGCGAATTCCTCGGGTAAGAAGAATTAGGAATAGGGGAAGAGTGAAGAAACCCTCTTTGCCAGACGTTAGTTTGCGGTATCAGTCACTCCGCGCCGCCCTTCTTCTTGTCAAACTGTTTTTCATGCCGTCCGGCGACAAAACCCCAAATTATAAGAGGGACAATGATTGCAAACATAAAAAAAATTACCCACATAAGCTACTCCTTGCCTTTTTTTCAGGCTTTTTTGAAGTCCACATGATACCGACCGTAAAGCATATTGCGGAAGCAGCAACGCCCGCCAATATCAGTATATACTGCGGCACTTGGCCGCGCAACACATGCTTCGTCCCCGAAATTCAGTTAGTAATGAGCAATTAGTAATTAGCAATGTTAAGAATGTTATTGTATCTTGCATTGCTCATTGCTCATTTCTAATTGCTAATTGATATATGTATTAGGGCGCAAATGATCATTTTGCTTGCATTTTTGGGAAAATATTTTTAATTTTTTCGGAAAAAATTTCAGTAATTAAAATGAAAGTAAATTGTAAATATTTTAGTTTTGTTCACAACGCTACCCCTAGCGTACTCCACCAACGGAGTACACTATCGGATTCCGGTAACAGGCACTCGGCGCGACCTGGCACTCGGCGCGACCTGACACCGTTGCGCTGCCTCGCGGCGCGATCAGTCAGTTAGCGGACCATCACCACCTGCTGCATTAACTGCTACTTTGACTTTTAATAATAAATCATCTTCCGTTGTGTTAATCACATAATTAGCGTTAAAAAGTATAGATTTTGTGTCCACATCTATTTTATAGTAACTGTATCCTTGCGCTTCTTCTAATCTTATGTTAACACCCATTGTTCCAAACAAACCAATACAATTTGTTATTAACTGTTCTCCGCTTTTACTCGCCGTACCAAGCGCGGTTGTAAGTTTGCTTTTAACTGTCGCCCATTGTTCATCGGTTAATGGTTTTGTACTGCTGACCATTGTGGAAAGAGTGTTGTCAGTGCCAAAAGTGATTTTTTCGGCAGGGCGTTCTATTGGCTGTTCCTGTGTCCCGCCTGTCGTTGTGTCGTCATCGCCTTTACAGCCGATGATTGCGAGGGCGATTATTGCGATTATGGCAATAATGCTAAAATGTTTGGTTGCTTTCATGCTGAAAACTCCTTTTTTGAGAATGTTATTTGCTTGTTGGAAATATATACTGTTAGATAGTTGACACGATAATTTACACGTGTGTATAATTGCCCGATTGCCCGATTGCCCGATTGCCCGATTGCCCGATTGCCCGATTGCCC
>Ga0268262_10002395_pt1 | contig 21721 bp, 16 predicted proteins | sample TergutNc150P3_FD_190354 | JGI IMG/M metagenome (GOLD analysis project Ga0268262, IMG submission 190354) | Nasutitermes corniger P3 segment gut microbial community from laboratory colony in Florida, USA - Nc150 P3 (SPAdes) (version 2) | ecosystem: Host-associated > Arthropoda: Insects >... | reverse complement strand
CGGCGGGTTTGTTGCAGACAAGAACGGACGGGTCTTCGAATATGACGTGAAAGTTGCGTTTGAAGAACTCCGTTTTGGTCAACTTGATAAGCGCGTTTTGCGGGCGTTCCTGTTCCGAAAATTCCGATTCGTCAACGTCTATCTCCAATAACTCGCCCTCGGAGAGGCGGTGATCCTGTTTGACCTTGCGCCCGTCCACGCGCACGCTTCCGCGGCGGATCAGGCCGTAGACGGCAGAGAGGCTCAAGAGCGGCAGACGCTTGCGGAGCAGGCGGTCTAAGCGGGAGCCCGTTTCGGATTGTCCTATAGGTAGTTTTATCATTGTCGGCGTTTATGGTTTATCTCCCATTCCTCATGCTCTTGTAGTCATAATCGTCGCGGAACTTGACTTTTCCCACCAAGTCATTGAGATTCCGGCGTTTTTTGTGTTTGCTCTCAAAATATGCCTCCTTGAAAAATAATTTTTTGAATATGCTCATTTTTGATTTCCCCATTCAGGCGGCGTTTCGGCATCAATACCCGTTATAAAGCGCGCTGATAGACGTCCCCCTGTTGGTGTACATGATCGCCTTGGCGAACATCTCCGCGACCGAGATTACGGTCATTCTGTCGAATTTCTTCTCCTCGGGGATGAATACCGAGTCTGTTACCACGAATTGGTTCAGCGACGAGTTTTTGAGCCTCTCCGGCGCGTTCGCGGATAGCACGGCGTGCACGCAGCAGGCGGATATTTCCGTCACGCCGAGGTTGTCTAAGGCTTTGACCACCTCCAGAATCGACCCGCCGGTGGCTATTTCGTCGTCGAAGATCAGGGCGCGTTTGCCTTTTACGTCGCCGATTACGTTGTGGATGGCGGGGTTTTCGGTGTCGTCGTGGCGGCGTTTGTCCAATATGGCCAGCGGGAGGCCTAAGCGCACGGCGTAGGCGCCCGCCCGTTTGGCGCTGCCGGCGTCGGGGGCCACCACCACGGTGTTCTCGGTGCCCTGCGTTTTGAAGTGCTCGCACAGGATCCTCCCCGCCAGCAGGTGGTCTACCGGGATCCTGAAGAATCCGGCTATTTGGGGGGAGTGCAGGTTCATGGTCATCACCCTGTCGGCGCCGGCGGTCTGCAGCAGGTCGGCCATCAGGCGGGCGGTGATGGAGATGCGCGGTTCGTCCTTCTTGTCGGAGCGCACGTAGGGGAAGTACGGGACCACCGCCGTGATGCGTCCGGCGCTCGCGTGTTTGGCGGCGTCTATCATTATCAGTAGTTCTATGATGCCCTCGTTTACGGGGGGGCAGGAGGGCTGCACGATGAAGACGTCTTGCCCGCGCACGCTGTCGCAGATCTTCACCTTCAGGTTTTCGTTGCTGAACTTGACGATCTCGCACTCGCCGAGCCTCACCCCGGCGTGGTCGCAGATCGCCTTGGCCAGCGGGATGTTCGCGTTGCCCGACAAAATCTTCAGCGTATCGGCCATCAGATTGCTCCTTTAGTGAGTTGAACCGTTGATTGGTCATTATCCATAGCCGCCGCCCGCCGCCATGATTACCGTAAAATAATATATGCGCGGCGCCAAAAAACAAAAATCGGCGAGCCGGCCCAAAAAGCCCCTACGAAAGTATGATTTAGCGGGTGAGGTTCGGCGAGGGTCAGATTAAAAAAAATATTTTTTTAGGCATTAAAAAGGCTACGAAGTTATATTGTATAGGTTGGGGCGCGCCGGACGCGTCGGGATAGGCAGGGCGGCCCCATAGGCGGCAGACCTGTTCTTGCGTCCGGGGTTATGGGCGGTGTCGGGGCCGAAACGTTTAACAATTATCAAAGGAGAGCGGTAATGAGTAGATCTTTTCACGTAAAACCGCGCGTGCTTTTAGGCATGGCGGCGGCTGTTTTTTCGGGGATGCTTTTATTCGGGTGCGGCAGCGACGACGGGCCGGCGGTGGCTAACCCAAACAGCCCGAGCGGTCCGAGCGGCCCGAGCGGCGGCGGCGAAACCCAGAACGCCCTTACCCTTTCTTCCGGCGAGGCGTGGATATTCGGCGACAACCCTGACGAGGGGCGTGTTTTTACCTCTAATCAACGCATTTATAAGATACAAAAATTTGAGGAGGTGTGGGAGACGTTGGCGGATGATACCGGCACCTATACCGTAAGCGGCGGCAATTTGGTTTCTATGGACTACGGCGCGGGGGACCCCAGGAACGGAATCTACACGTTTAAGATAACAGGGGATACGCTCACGCTGAGCCGTACCGGAGTGGAGACGCAGGTTTTCATAAAGACGCGCGGCGTAAGCCCCGCCAAACCCGGACTGAACGGCAGCCTTGTCCTTGCCGACAGCATGGTGTGGGCGAGCGGCGGAGCGACTGAAGCGCTTGTGTTTACGTCGAGCACTCGTGTTATGTCGATCCTCTTCGATCATTATGACGAGGCCGACGGCAGCATTAGCTATTGGACAGCGGCCGGCGAGAATACGTATACGGCGAGAGACGGCAATATTTCAATAGGCAGCACTACGACGCGCACCGGCACCTACGCCTTTTCACGCGGCGGTAAAACTTTGACGTTGACGCTTAACGGGGACAAGAAAACTTTTGACGCATGGGAGCACGCGGTTATCGTAATCCCGCCCATCGGCAGCAGCCTTGTTCTTCCGCCGGGTAAGGCGTGGGCATATTCCACCGCCAACGGAAAAAAGGAAGGCTATATGTTTGTGGGCAAAGACGAGAACGGCCGTGTTTTTAAAATTGACTACGGTTACGCGGATAGAGGTTGGAGAGCCGAGCAAGAAGGTTACTACGATGTATATGACGCTTCTACCGTCAGGATGACTTGGAATGATAACAGCGAAACATACGCGGAGTTCGCCTTTTCAAAAGATACGCTGCGATTCACGATTGGCAATAAGACGACCGCTTACGCGGTAGCGTCGGGCGTCGACCTCCCGACAAGCCCTTCCAACGGCGGCGACATCGCTCTTCCCGTGGGCTACGCGTGGACGTATACGACGGACGGCAGAACGAGGAGAGAAGGCTACATATTCTTACCGGACAAACGCGTTTTCGTCATCGACTCGGGAATAAATAACAAGACGCCTTGGACTATCAGGAAGGCAGGCTCGTATTATATAACCGGCGACGGTACCAGCGTCAATATTGTTTGGAAGGGTGAGACGCGCCCGATAGCCGTCACGTACACCGCTTCCGGCAACGCGTTGGTATTAGCCGGTATGGAGTATACGAAGACACCGGGTGTAAACATAGAAGATATTCAAGAGGTCGTCAACAACCTCGCTTTTCCGACCAACCAAGTCATACAGGGGTGGACCCGCCCGTCGGAGTACGGCGACGGAACTTCAAAAGAAGGCTACATCTTCCTGACGGACGGCCGCGCTTTCAGCGTTGACAGCATTGATGAGAACGGCTGGAGATTAAGAAGCTCCGTAGCGATGAAGTATGAGACAACCGGTTACTTTGTCGCTATTACTCGCAATGTGTACATGAACTCATGGGTCACCGAGTATTATAGCTATGTCATCGCCAACGGGGGAAATACGCTGACAATGACGAGTAACTATGGCAATGAAAGCGTCTACACAAAAACGTACGGCATAAACGTCACGATACCGCCGCTGCCGGCGGCGTCAAAATCGCGAGCCGGTATTAGTATTTTAAAGGCGTTTGCTAAGAAATAGAGCGCGTTAGCGGGTTAGATACGGGCGGCGGGCGATCGGGCTATTAAACCGACCCCGCCGCCTTTATTGTTGCCCTCCGCTCCTCCTCGCGTCCCACTCGAAAGCGATGTCCATCATGGAGTCGGTCATTAGTTTGGGCTGGGTTATGGCCTTGGGTTCAAAGTAGAAGTCGCCCTCCTCAAGCCCCAGCATCTGGAAGATGGCCTCGCGGCCGATCTCGTTGCGGTAGAAGCCGTCCACCACCTGACCCTTGTAGAAAGTGAGGTAGCCCTTGCGCCGTCCCGAGTAGATGTGCAGCACGCCCTCCCGCTGGCCGATCTCCAGGAACTGGATGGCGTCGAGGAGCGAGGTGTGCTTCAGGTTGCCCGAAAAGGCGAAGCTGGTATTGGAACCGCTGTTGGATTGGGCGCCCCCGCCGCGTTTGCGCTCGCGCAGAAGTATGATGAGGCACGCTACCGCCACGCCGCCGAAAAAACCGGTTACCAATATCCAAATTGGGACCGCTATTGAGTTTAGAAGCGCCATACCTACCTCCGAATCCGATTCTTGACCGTTTATTCCGGGAGTTCGTCCCTAATGTCCCTAGGATAAGAAATATAATCTTTTACACGCTCGACTTTATCAATTCCTTTAATTTTTTGCAACTGCCTGAAAATCTGCTTGAGCTGGTTCAGGTCGCGGATCTCTATCTGGAACGAGAGGTCGGCCTTGCCGTTGAAGGCCCTCTGGTTGCCGCTGCTCACGTTGGCGTCCGACTCCGCGAGGGTTCGGGTGACTTCGTAGAGCAGTCCGGTGCGGTCGGCGCCGCTTATGTTTATGGAGATATAGTGCTTCTTCTGCTCGCCGTCGTCCCAGTTGACCTCCACCTTGCGCTCCCGGTCGTTTTCAAACAGCTTGGCGTGGGGGCAGTCGGCGCGGTGGACGGAGATGCCGCGCCCCCTCGTCAGAAAGCCTACGATCCCGTCGCCGGGGATCGGGTTGCAGCACTCGGCGAAGCGCACCATCAGGTTGCTCTGCCCGCCAATCAAGATGCCCCCCTGGGAGCGCTGACCGGTGATGGTTCTGACGATCTCCGACACCATCTTGGAGGGGACGTGGCGCTTCTTTATCTTGCGGGTTTGGAAGTACTTCATCACGCGGCTCTCGGTCAGGTCGCCCTTGCCGACCAGCTCGTAGAGGCGCTCCGCGCTGCCTATGCCGAGATTCTGCAAAAGCTCCGGCACGTGGTCGCCGAAGGTCGTGTGGGCGCCCAGCTTGTCGTAGGCGCGCCAGAGGATCTTCTTGCCGAGGTCTATGCTCTCTTGGCGCTCGGCGTTGCGCAGCCAATGGTGTATGGCGCTGCGGGCCTTGGGCGTCTTCGCGTGGCGCAGCATGTCGGCGGTGGGGGACTTGGAGTCTAAGTGGAGTATCTCCACCGTCTGACCGCTCGAAAGTTCCGTGCCGAGAGGCTCCACCTGGCCGTTGATCTTGGCGCCTATGCAGTGTACCCCGAGCTGCGTGTGCACCGCGAAGGCGAAGTCGAGCACCGTGGCCCCTTTGGGCAGCGTGATCAGGTTGCCCTTGGGCGTGAAGACGAAAACCTCCGTATCGAAGAGGTCTACCTTGAAAAATTCATAGAACTCGGCGGAGTCGGTCAGGTGCTCCTGCCACTCTATGATGTTGCGCAGCCACGCCAGCGCCTTGTCGTCGCGGCTCGCCTCGGAGGCGCGTTCCCCGTTCTTGTAGAGCCAGTGCGCCGCCACGCCGTCTTCGGCGGTCTTGTTCATCTCCCACGTGCGTATCTGCATCTCTATCACGTTGCCGTGCCCCCCCGCGACCGTGGTGTGCAGAGAGCGGTAGCCGTTGGACTTGGGCGCGCTTATGTAATCCTTGAACCTGTCCTGCACCGGCACCCATAGTGAGTGGATGATGCCGAGAACGCAGTAGCACTCCCTCACCGTGTTCACGATGATCCGTATGGCTAAAACGTCGTATATCTCCTCGTAGGGTTTGCCGAGCTTCTTCATCTTGTTGTAGATGCTGTAGAAGTGTTTGGGCCGCCCGGCGATGGTCGCGTTTATGCCGTCGGCGCCGAGGTTTTCGCGGAGCGGGGCCGCGAACGCCTCTATCACCGCCTCGCGCTCCACGCGGCTGGCCACCACTTTGGAGACTATGTCCTTGTACTCTTCGGGATGAAGGTGTTTGAACGCCAGGTCTTCGAGCTCGCACCTTATTTTGGCCATGCCGAGGCGCAGCGCTAATGGGGAGTAGATGTCGAGCGTCTCCGTGGCGATGGCTTTGATCTTGGCGGGCTCCAAGTAGTTGAGCGTGCGCAGATTGTGGACGCGGTCGGCGAACTTGATGATGATGACCCGCAGGTCTTTGGCCATCGAGAGGAGCATTTTGCGGTAGGTCTCCGCCTGGTGCTGTTTCCGCGTGTTCATCTGCAAGGCGCGGATTTTTGTGACGCCGTCAACAAGGAGGGCCACGTCGTCGCCGAAGAGCTCCGCGATCTCTTCCCGCGTGGCCGGGGTGTCCTCCAAAACGTCGTGCAGAAGCCCCGCCGCTATGGTAACGGCGTCGAGCCTCTGCTCGGCGAGGATGAAGGCCACCGACACGGGGTGGACGAGGTACGGTTCGCCGGATTTGCGGCGCTGTCCGCTGTGCGCGTTCCACGAGAAGAGAAACGCCTTGCGTATGAGTTCCGTGGAGACGCCGGGGTTGACCTCCGATATCTTGTTCAGAAACTCCTCGACGGCGGCCTCGGGGGTCGACGCGGGCAGCGATTTGATGACGTTTTCCATGATCGGTTTATGATTAATCGGTGTCGGCCCGTGCCGGTTGACGTTGATCTATGCCCGAAACGGCGCGGCCCGCCTCAGCCTATGCCGCCGCATACGGAAAAAAATACATCATGGGCGGCGGACGGGGGGTAAAAACTTCAAATTTTGTCTAAAAGCCGCGTTCGAAAGCAAGCGTTCAGCTTGCTCAGCACGTCGCCGATGTCCACCGGTTTTCCTATGTGGCTGTTCATGCCGGCTTCCGTGCATCTCTCGATGTCTTCTTTGAAGACGTTGGCCGTCATTGCGATGATGGGGATCTTTTTCGCCGCGGGGAAATTTTGCGCCCGAATGTTTTTCGTCGCCTCGTAGCCGTCCATTTCGGGCATTTGGATGTCCATAAAAATCAGGCCGTATTTGTCGGGCGCGGCGCAAAACATCCGCACGGCTTGCGCGCCGTTTTCGGCGCAGTCTATTTGGATCTGCGTCGGTTCGAGCAGGGCGATTATGATTTCGCGGTTGATCTCGACGTCTTCGACAAGCAGTATATGCCGTCCCGCGAAGATGCCTGTGATGTCGGTTTGCTCCTCTTCCGTCCGCGGTTTGCCCGCGCCTATGCACTCGTTTATAATGTCGGCTATGGTGGACGGGAAGAGCGGTTTGGTGATGAATTTGTCCACGCCCACGCTTTTCGCCTCGTCCTCGATGACGCTCCAGTCGGCGGCGGAGTTCATGATCACCACCGACGGTTCCTCGGACGCGCGCGCCTTTAGTTCGCGCACCAGCTGCACGCCGTCCATGCCCGGCATTTTCCAGTCTACGAAGTAGATGTGGTAGCAGCCTTTTTCGTTTACGAGCAGCAGCGCGTCTTCCCCGCTTGCGGCGGTGTCGCAGGAGACGCCGAGGCTGTCCGTTATGTCGCGGAAGTAGGTCAGCGTGTCGGGGTCGTCGTCTACCGCCATGATGCGGATGTTGCCCCAGTTTACGTCGGGGGAGAGCGCGCCGAGCCTCTCCTTCGCCGCGCCGCGCCGCGCCTCTACGGTGAAGGTGAAGGTCGAGCCTTTTCCCAACTCCGACTCGATCCATATTTTGCCGCCCATCATCTCCACGATGCTTTTGCAGATGGCCAATCCGAGCCCCGTGCCGCCGTACTTGCGCGTCGTGCTGCTCTCAGCCTGCTGGAATGAGCGGAAGAGGTGTTTTTGCTGCTCCTCGCTTATTCCTATCCCGGTGTCGCTCACGGAGATCTGTATGGAGCATACGTCGTTTTCTTCGCCCATGAATCGCGCGTCGAGGGCGATGGCCCCGTTTTCAGGGGTGAATTTTATCGCGTTGCCGAGCAGATTGGCTACGACCTGCGAGAGCCGCTGGTCGTCGGCTATCAGAAGTTTGGGGATGGCGTTGTCTATGCGGACGGCGAACTTCTGCCCTCTCTCGTCTATGCGGAAGTTTAGCACCGCGACGACCCTCTGCAGCATCTTTTCGAAGTTGAACTCGATGGGCGAGAGCTCAAGCATATTCGCCTCGATCTTCGACATGTCGAGCACGTCGTTGATTACGCCGAGGAGGTGCGTGGACGCGTCCTGTATCTTGTTGAAGGCGTAGTCTTTGCGTTCGGGTTCTTTAGCCTTTTTGCCGATGGCCGTCATGCCGGTTATGGCGTTCAGGGGCGTGCGCATCTCGTGGCTCATGTTGGAGAGGAACTCGCCTTTGGCGTTGCTCGCTTCGGTGGCTTTGCGCAGCGCCACTTTGAGCATGGCGTTGGTGTTGGCCAAATTGCGTTCCATCTCGGTGCGCATTACGGTGTTGGCGCATAGGAAGACGGCCGAGCGCATCAGGTCTACGCAGTCTTCGTCGAAGACCCGTTCGTTGCGGCGGTCTTCGAGGAGGGCGAAGCCCCAGAAGCGGTTGTTGACGGAGACGGGCGTGACGAAAGCCGACACTAAGCCGAAGGAGCGCAGCACCGCCGCCTCAGGTTCGGGCATGCCGCTCACGGGGCCGTTGATCACCCCGCCGTCGGCTAAAATCTTTTCCCATGTGGGCACGTGTTTGGCGTAAGACATGGATTGCAGCCCTTTGGTAGGCTCCGTGGTGCCGCCCGAGTCTCTGTCCCATCGGTAGATTTGCCCGCCGGAGAGCCCTTCGGAGTCTATGTATTCGTTGCGCCAGAGGGAGAATCTGTCGATGTCGAAAACGTCGGCTATTTCGCGCACTCCGGCCGTCATGGTGTCCTCGAAAGACTCTTCGCTGTGCGAGAGGAACATGATGGCCACTTTGTTCAGCGTGTCGGCCATTTTTTCGCGGCGCGTCAGAGTTTCGATAAGCCGTTCCAACTCATAGTTTTCTTTTGACATTTACGCCTCTTTCTTTTCTCCCCCCGATGTTTGCAAGCATAAAGAGAATCAGCCGTGCGACAGATATTCGTTCAGCTTTTCTAAAATCTCGTTAAAATCGAGCGGTTTTCCGACGTGGCTGTTCATGCCGGCCTCAAGGCATCGGTCGATGTCCTCGCGGAATACGTTCGCGGTCATGGCGACTATGGGAATGGTCAGCGCCTTGGGCGTGTCGAGCGCCCTTATGCGCCGCGTGGCCTCGTAGCCGTCCATTTCGGGCATCTGCACGTCCATGAAGATCATGTCGTACTTGTCCGGCGCTTCGGAGAACATGCGCACCGCCTCCGCGCCGTTTTCCGCGCATTCTATGCCGAGCTGCGTGGGTTCCAAGAGCGCCAATACTATTTCGCGGTTTATCTCAACGTCTTCGGCCAATAGGATGCGCCGCGATGCGAAGATGTTGGCGATCTTCGCCGACTGCGCTTTTTCCGCCTGCTTCTTGTCTACGCCGAGGCACTCGCTTATGATCTCCGCTATGGCGGAGGGGAACAGCGGCTTGGAGAGGAATTTATCGACCCCGGCCCTCTTCGCCTCCTCCGCGATCGAGCTCCACTCGGCGGCGGAGATCATTATCACAACGGAGTTAGTGTCGCCGGCCACGCGCCCCTTCAGCTCGCGCGACAGCCTTATGCCGTCCATGTCGGGCATCTGCCAATCGACGAAGTAGATGTGGTAGGGCCCGTTTTTCTCCACGAGGGCGAGCGCCTCCACGCCGTTTAAGGCGGTGTCGCAAGACACGCCGAAGCTGTGCGCGATGTCGCTGGTGTAGGCCAGAACCTCCGGGTCGTCGTCCACGGCCAGCATGCGGACGTTGCTCAAATTGACGTCTTCGGACAAGAGCCCAGTCCGTCCGCCGGAGCCGCGTTTGGCCTGAAACGTAAAAGCGAAAGTCGAACCCTTGCCGGGCTCGGACTGTATCCATATTCTGCCGCCCATCATCTCCACGATGTTTTTGGAGATGGCCAGACCCAATCCCGTGCCGCCGTATTTGCGCGTGGTGCTCGATTCCGCCTGTTCGAATGACTGGAACAGCTTAGCTTGCTGTTCGGGGGTTATGCCTATCCCCGTGTCGGTTACGGAGATCTGCACGGTGCACACGCCGTTCTCCTCGTTCGCAAGGCGGGCGGCGAGGACGACGGAGCCTTGTTCGGGAGTGAACTTTATCGCGTTGCCGAGCAGATTGGTTATCACCTGGGCCAAACGCTGGTCGTCGCCGACGAGTGTTCTGGGGATGGCTTGGTCGAGGTGCACCGAAAAATTCTGCCGCTTCTCGTCTATGCGGAAGTTGACGACGTTCACCACCCGCCTGAGCATTTTTTCGAAGTGGAACTCGTCGGGGGAGAGATCGAATTTGTTGGCCTCTATCTTCGACATATCGAGGATGTCGTTGATCACGCCGAGAAGGTGGTTGGCCGCGTCTTCTATTTTTGTGAAGCAGTAGTCTTTGCGCTCCGCGTCTTGCGCGGATTTGCCTATGGTGATCATGCCGATTATCGCGTTCATAGGCGTGCGTATCTCGTGGCTCATGTTGGCGAGGAAGGCGCTCTTGTGTTTGCTCTCCAAGTACGATTTGTTTTTGGCCGCGTCTACGCTGATAAGCACGAAGCTAAGTATCGACGCGAAAACAATGCCCAGCGCGCCCAATATCGCGGCCATGTAGCGTACTTTTTTGTAGTAGACGGTTCTGGGCATCAAGAGCCCCTCGTACCAGCCGTTCGGCAGCACCCGCATAAAGCAGACAACTTTTTCGCCGCGCCAGTTTGTAAGCGGGACTTCCGAAATCTTTCCTTGTTTCACGATGTCGTCCGCGTATTTGGAGAGGGGGATCTTGGGGTCATACATCTTTAGCCCGACGAACACCGGATTGGAGTGGGCAAGCACAGTCAGGTCTTGATCGACTAAAAAGCCGTAACCTTTTTTGGATACGGCGATATTAACGACTTTCTTTCCGAGATAGTCTGTCCGCACGTCAACGGCGACAACGCCGAGATAGACGCCGTTGTCGTCATATATGGCGCACGAATAGGTTAGAATAGGTTCGCTTGTCACTATGTCTTGGTAGGGCGGCGTTTCGGCGACGCTTCCGCCGGCCGCGCGGGCGGCCGTATACCACGGCCTGTCCGCAGGCGAATAGTTTTCCGGCGGATCTTCGTTGAAGCCGTTTATGAAAATCGGCTTGCCGTAGGGCTTCTCTATGTAGCCGTAGAATCCGGTGACGTTCTGAGAGTCGCTCCCTTTCGCCCTCAGATAGTCCGAAATATCGTAGGTATATTTTTGCAGCTCGTCGGCGGCCGCCCCGCGCAATATTTTGTTGCGCAGCGTTTTCGCGAAGACGCCCAATACGGTCTGCGTCTTGGCCAAATCGGATCCGATCTCGGCCTCCATGATGTCGAGCACGCTTTCCGTGTTGCGCACCAGGTCGTCCCGCACGATCCTATTCACAAAAAAGTAGCTTAGAACGATCATCAGCAGAAACGCGAACACGGTAAAGAGCACTTGCGTGAACAGCGGACGCTTGGGTTCCCACTCTTTTATGAACTTACCGAATATCGACATACCCTCTCCTTAATTTGGGCGGACAGCCGTTTTTATACGGCGTTGTTTTCTCATTTTGCACAAATCGTCGCAGCGCCCGTCAATGTTCTTCGCCGATTTATTTATATAATCAAAATCATACCGATACGCTTATGCCGCCTATTCGCAAAAAAGGCGAACCGCATAGGGTCCGCCTCATCGCGTTTCGCAGCACGCCCGAAAACCGCGTTACTTTGCGGCGGGGGCCGGTTCGGTTTCCGCAGCCTCGTCTTCCATCGGTTTTTCCTGTATGACAAGGTCAACCCTTCTATTTTTGGCCTTGCCCTCCTTAGTGGAGTTGTCGGCTATGGGTTTGTCAAGACCGTGGCCTACGGCGGTTAAACGTGTTTCGGATACGCCCTGCTCAACCAAGTAGTTGCGCACAGCGTGGGCGCGGTCTTCCGAGAGCTTCTGGTTGTAATCTTTTTGACCGACGTTGTCGGTGTGGCCCTCGACAATGATATTGGGCTCCTTGTAAACTATGAGAATGCCGGCGATCTTGGCCAAGTTCTCCTTGAGGTTGGCGGTCAGCGTCGCTTTGCCGCTCTCAAAGAGGATGTCCGACATGGAGATGATGGTGCCCCGCGCGTCTTTGCTTACGGAGATCATCGCGCTCTGGAGCTCGGCGAAGCGTTTTTGCGCGTCCTGCATGACTTTGCGGAGGCGGGCGCGTTCCTCGGCCAAATGCGCCTTGGTCTCCTCAAGGTTGCCTTGCAGCAGCGACGACTTGGCCCTGCTCACCTCAAGCTCCTGCGCCAGATTGTAGGCGCGTCCGCCCTCTATGCGGTTGATCTCCTCGTGCAGTTTGTTCAAGACGCTCAGGAGCGAGTCGCGGGCCGCGTTCATTTGGGCGGCCTTGCGCATGTTGGCTTCGCGTTCGAACTGGAGGAACGTGGACGCAACGTAGGCGGAGCAGGCGGAGAAGGCCAAAACCGCCCCCTGCGCGCCGGGTTTGGGCTCGATGACGGAAAGCGCGGCCTTTATGCGGCCTTTGGTTTCCACATAGACGTCCGTCGCGGTGACCACGCCGCCGCTCTTGAGCGCCGCGTACTCTTGGTCGAGCTTGGCGTCGAGCGCGGTGATCTCGGAGACCCTGTCGCGCGACGCTTTGCCCTTAGCGGGCGCGGCGGCCTCTTCCTGCGCCGACGCGGACACGCAGACGCCCGCAAGCGCGATCAGCAATATTGACGATATCTTTTTCATGTTACTTGGCCTCCTTCGCGTTCGCCTTCACGCTGGCTAAAACATTCGTATACATATCGACCTGTTCCCGGCTGCTCTTGAGGGCGGCCTCGGACGCGCTCAGCGTCTGACCGCTCTTCAGCGCGGTGTGGCGCGACAGCGCTATGCGGTAGTAGGCGGCGGCGAGGTCGGCGTACGCCGCGGACTGCTCCGCGTTTTTGGCCGACTGCGCTTTGGCCAAATATCCCTCGGCGGCGGCGATCTCCTCCCCCTGAAGGTTGATGGCGGCGGCTTCCGCCCGTAGGTACTCCGCTTCCGTCACAGTGCGCACCTGCACTTGACGGTAGGAAGGACCGCAAGAGACCGCCAACGCAAGACAGAGCGCCGCAAGCGGCAACTGCAATCGTCTCAACATGTTAACTCCCCTTTGCTTATATGGTTTTTTGGGGGCTTCGAAAAAGAATCTGCTCCCTCCGCGCGGAAATCCGGCAAGCGACGGCCGCCCCGCGCTGTTCCCATAATATAGTATACGGCGGCGCTTCCGTCCAATTTTTTTTGATTTTATATGTGCGCCGCCCGCCCGCCGATCATCCGCGCCGCCTCCATCACCGCCTCCGACAGTGTGGGATGGGCGTGCATCGCCCCTGCGAGAGCGCCCACCCCTAAGCCGGAGTTTCTCGCTATCAGCAGCTCATGTATCAGTTCGGCCGCCCCCGCCCCGACTATGTGGGCGCCGGCTATCAACCCCGTCAGCGGGTCGGCCAATATCTTGACGAACCCCTCGGACTCCTCCGCCGCGACCGCCTTGCCGCAAGCCTTGAAGGGGAACGCCGCCTTCACGAACGCCCCCATCTGCGCCGGCGCCCGCTCCTCGGTCAGGCCGAACGCCGCGACGGAGGGTTCGCAGTAGACCACCGAGGGGATCTCCGCCGGATCGAGGCGCGGACAGGCGGGCGGCCGTCCGGCTATATGCTCGGCGGCGGTCTCGCCCTGCTTCGACGCGACGTGGGCAAGCATCGGCGCGCCCGCCGCGACGTCGCCTATCGCGTAGATCGACCCGATATTGGTCTGATAGTAATCGCCGGTCTCGATAAATCCCTTTACTGTGTTAACGCCCGCCTCCTCAAGCCCTATCCCCTCGGAGTTCGGAGCGCGGCCCGTCATCACGAAAATCTTGTCCGCGGAAACGGCCGTTTCGCCGCCGCTCCCCGTTATCGCCGCGCGTATAGAACCGTCGGCGACGCTGTAAGACGACACCGTTGACGATGTATAGACCTTTATCCCGCGCTTCATGAACGACCGCCTGACGAGAGCCGAGACCTCGCCGTCGGAGGCCGGCAGCACGTCGCCCGCCGCTTCGACGATGTGCGTTTCCGAGCCGAAAGCGTTCATGATGTGTGCGAACTCCGCGCCTATCGCCCCCGCGCCCACGATCAGCGCGCGGCGGGGCAGCTCTTTCATCATCAGCGCGTCGTCGGACGAGAGTATGAACTTTCCGTCGAACTCAAGCCCGGGGAGCGGTTTGGGGCGCGACCCGGTCGCGACGATTATCGCGCGGGCGGAAAGGGTGCGTTTTTCGCCGGATGCGCCGCCGACGCCGCTTAACGACACCTCATGTTCGGAAACGAGACGGGCCGCCGCCGCTATCAATTCCGCCTTGTTCTTTTTGAGGAGGTAGGCCACCCCCTTGGAGAGCGTCTCCGCCGCCTTGCGGGAGGCGTTGAAGACGTTTTCGTAGCGGAACCCGGAGGCGTCTATGCGGACGCCCATCGATTCGAGACGGCCCATGTTCCGGTAAATCTCGGCCTGCTTTATGATTGCCTTGGCGGGTATGCACCCGATATTGAGGCAGACCCCGCCAACGCCGCCGCGCTCAACCACGGCGACGCGCTGTCCGAGCTGCGCCGCGCGTATGGCGGCCACGTAGCCGCCCGGACCGGAACCTATGACTAACAGGTCGTAATCGTAATTCGTCGGCATTTTTTGTATTGACGCTCCATATAAATTTGATTCGGCGTTCCCCGCCCCCGCATTTAGGAAGGCTGTCGGCAACGCCTATTAAATATACATTATGAGCGGGGCCGCCGCCAAAAAAAATCGGGCGGGAACAAGTCCCCGCCCGCTCAATCAGCCCGATTCGGCCGTCCGGTTCTCTACCACGCTCGGCGTTGTTCAGGCGCGTCTATCTCTAACCTTTCCTCTTCCTCGCGTATCTTTATGACATAGAGCCCGCTTTTCTTCGCGAGCTTTCTTGCATCGTCGTCCACAACAACGCCGATCACCGCGCCAAACAGTTTCTTGCCATTAATTTCGGCTTCCGTTTCATAGAAGCGCAGTGTTTGCAAGCGTTTCAGGTGTTCCTTTACGTCAGACAATTTTAAGTGGGCTTTTATTTCTGCGGCCATGGTCTCTGTAGGGCCGTATAAAAAAACATCCATTTCCGCGACGGTTTCCTTTCGGTCGCCGATGACGCTGTTCACTTTTCTGTTCCCCCTCATATCCTCAAAGGCATGTCCCCCTTTTGCGTTCAAGTCGAGGCGTAGATAGGGAACGACGATGATTTCCATAGTTTTGCCGAGCCGTCTATTCACCCCGCCGACGTTGTCGGATAAATTATCGACTTTGGCGGACATCAATCGGATTTCGGCGGACGTCTTCCGATTTTCGGCGGACAGCGCTTGGAGCGCCCTGTCCGTCTCCGCGCGAGATTTCGCCATTATAGCCTCTGTCTTCGCGTGAGATTCCTCCATCCTTCTCGAATATCCGTCAAGAATGGCGGTCAACTCTTCCGCCGTCATCCGTTTAGGTCTCGGAGGGGTCGTTTTCGCCGCTTTCTTCGCGATTTCCGCACGGGTTGTCATTTTGCGAGTGTTTGCCGCCATAATTTTTCCCAGCATTCTCATTTTGATAACGCGAGAGGGGGTGAAATATCTCGCGGTGACTGTTTACATATAAGATAATCATTGCGGGGATGAAAGTCAATAGGGATTGTGAAAAAAGTTTACTTTTTTTATTCGTGGGGATTTGGGGCTATCCTTTGGGTTAAGGGGTAAGTAGTAATATAAATCATGGGTTGTCGGCGACGCAACGAACCGAATAACCGAGTTCAGAGATGTCGCCTTCATAAAAGTAATCGGAACGGTTGTATATGGTACGGTCGCGGCCGCTGCTTGTCCACCAGACACCATCCTCGCCGATTTTGCAGTTGAAGTGAGTGCAACCGCCGGGCAGAGCCGAAAATCCGTAATCATCCGTACCGTTACCGTTTTTGCAATCTTCACGACCATCAACGCGGCAAAAATCATTCCAACCGCTTTTCGCCTTCAACTTCTTACCCGTACCCTCCCAAATACGGTTCGTATCGATACCTTTGACTACATAACGCGCTTTGCCTCCAATCGTAGCAACCAAATCATCCCAATCTTTATCCGACGCCAAATGATATCCGGAAGGGCAAGCCTTCTTCGCCGCGTCCCAAGCGTACAACCTGCCGTATTTATCGCAATTAGAATCAATTTTTTTGTAACACCCTGACCTCTCCGTATAATAATTCAGGTTCTCCGCCATCCACCTCTTGCCGCCAATCACCGCCGTCCGGTATTTCTTACCGTCTCTCATGTCGGTAAGCGTATCGGTAACAGAATCTGTCTCTGCGGAGTCTATCTCTGCCGCCGTCTGTGTTGCGGAGTCAATTTCCGCCGCTTGTGTCGCGGGCGTAGAGTCTTGCGCCGGTTTCTTCGAACACCCCGCCAAGCAAATCGCCGCCGCGACCGCCGCCGTAGTCAGTAAGAGTTTGCGCGTTGGGTTGATCCTTTGGGTTAATCGTCGAGATTCGGTCTGCGGAAACCCGCTTAGACAAATATACATCATGCCGCGACAAAAAAGGGCGGCGGCGAAAAAATTTGCTTGGAGGGGGTGCCGGAATGTATTTTAATGGGTACTTATGCCAAAATAAGCATTTAATAGGAGAGTTGCTATGGTGAATTTTAATTTTGAAACAAAAAAGAAGCTTTTCGTACTATTGTTATTCATGACTTTTTGGGGTTGCGGCAACAAAGTATTAACGATTGAGCCTATCGGCGGTAACGGTATTTATTCTCTTGATAGCTATGATGATGAAAATCCATGCATTGAGTATCAGTACTATACTATAGCAAATTATAAACGTATTACACCGGATTCTCTGTATAAGGTTTTGAACGCCTATGTCAATTCAGTACGCTCGTTTGAGAGTATCGCGGAAAATATGCGAAGAGGTAAGGAGGAGCGCGGTTGCGGATCTATGTTTGCTGCAAGGTTTTATGAAAAATCATTATTGGTAGACTATCAAAAGCACATCTCCGATGCGATACATCGTGATGATGCGGGCTTCATATATAAGTACGGCCATAAGTTAGTAGCACAAATATATAACCTTGAAGATGATGGTGATGAAAATATTTTTTACACGGTGTTATATAATAATTCCTTATTTTATCACAAAGATCACGGCATAGTTCTGTCCAGGTCAGATACAATAAGGGTGCAATTAGATAATTAAGCTCTTTCGTCTACCGTACGTCCATTAGCGCGCAATGTCGCGCTTTTGGGTTAGGGTTTGTAGATTAAGAATAAGTATAAATCATTTGACGTTCTGAACGCAACGTACCGAATGGCCAAAATCTTTGATTTTGTATTCCCCCATAACCTCGTTGATGTAAGCGTCTATGTGTCGGACGTACGCGTCGTCGCAAACGCACTTCGGCTCTGTACTGGGTGCCGTATATCCGAGTTTTTTGGTAAGGCGGTCAACAGAGCTGCCAGCGATACGGTCGCTATTGATGAGATCGAACGCATAATCTACGCCCACACACCTATCCCAACTGACGAAGCTGCAACCGCCATGCGTAGTCGTCCACCAACAGCCGTAGTCGCCGGCACCGTAGAAATAACCACTACTGCTATGATCGCCTTGGTTTCCGTCGCCGCCGGGTAAAGCTGAAAACCCAAAGTCATCGGTACCGTTGCCGTCTTTGCCGTTGTCGCGTCCCCGTCCCCAGCCGGTCTTCGCTTTTAACCTCACGCTCGCCGTATCTTTGCCGCCTGCCGCTGAGACCAAATCGTCCCACTCCTTGTTAGACGGCAAATGCCATCCGCTGGGACAGGCCGTCTTCGCCGTTTTCCAGTCGTACAGTCTACCGTATCTATTGCAGTATGATAAGCTGTCGTTATAACACCAAGAACCTTTCGGCATCTTATAATTTAGATTCCGCGCCATCCAAGTCTGCTTGCCGATCTTCACCGTCTTGTACGTCTGTCCGTCTCTTGTGTCGGTGAAAGTTCCGAAAGCCGTCTCACCTGCGACCGCCCCCGCAATCGCCGCCGCGACCGCCGCCGTAGTCAGTAAGAGTTTGCGCATTGGGTTGATCCTTTGGGTTAAGGGGTAAGTAGTAATATAAATCATGGGCGGTCGGCGACGCAACGGACGGATAAGATCAAGCCATCGCTCATATAGTAGAGAGCGAACATGTTGTCGCTACCTTTAACTATCCCCACATTACCACTATAGCCATCCACCGTAATCGCCCACCACGCGCCGTTCTCGCCAATATTGCTGAATTCACCATTGGGGTCTCGGAAACCGCTGGGCAAAGCCAAGAATCCGAAGTCATCTGTTCCATTACCATTGTTGCCCATAAAGTTATTCCAACCACTTTTCGCTTTAAATTTCTTACCAACATCGTACCAATAATCTAACCGATAATCTAATTTATTATCAAGATAAACAGTAGTATCTTGCATTCTCACATCTCCTATTGCGTGCGCCAAATTATCCCATTCTACACGAGACGGCAGATGATATCCATTAGGACAGACTGTTTTAGCAGTATTCCAGTCGTACAGTCTGCCGTATTTCTTGCAATATGAGACGCTGTCGTTATAACACCAAGACCCGCCTTTTGTCTTATAATTCAAATTCTGCGCCATCCACCTCTTGCCATTTATTACGACCGTCCGGTATTTCTGCCCATCTCTTTTATCGGTGAGCGTTCCCGACCCGCACCCCGCCAATCCAATCGCCGCCGCGACCGCCGCCGTAGTCAGTAAGAGTTTGCGCATTGGGTTGATCCTTTGGGTTAAGGGGTAAGTAGTAATATATATCATGGGTTGTCGGCGACGCAACGCGCCGAAAAGCCGTCGCTCTTGACGATGTTGTACTCGAACACGCTGTCGAAGTAGTAGATCATGAACCGGTAGTAAGCGTAGCCGTCGGAGTACTCCGTAGCCGTCCACCAGAAGCCGTTGTAGCCGGCATAGCCGAAATAGCCGTCGAAGTACCGGGTGCCGCCCGGCAAGGCCGAGAATCCGTAATTGTCAGTACCGTTACCATTTTCGTTCCACCCGCTTTTTGATTTCAACTTATTACCTGCAATCTCTTCTCCGCCAACCGTCGCAACCAATCCATTCCACTCCTCATTTGACGGCAACTTCCATCCTTTAGGACAGACTGTTTTGACAGTATTCCAATCGTACAACCTGCCGTACTTATTGCAACTATCAGCACTGTTCTTATAGCACCAAGACCCGCTTTTAGTCTGATAATTGATATTCCGCGCCATCCAAGTCTGCGTCCCAATCTTCACCGTCTTGTACGTCTGTCCGTCTCTTGTGTCGGTGAAAGTTCCGAAATCCGTCTCACCAGCGACCGTCCCCGCAATCGCCGCCGCGACCGCCGCCGTGGTCAGTAAGAGTTTGCGCATAGGGACAATCCCTTCTAAAGATTGAGTCGGCTGTTCTTATATTTTTTAAGAAAGTCTATAAGTTTTTTAACGTTTTCTTTTTGGCCTTTTATTTTCATTGCTTTGTCAGATAAAACAATTTTTATTTTACGCGGCTTGCTCTCGTGCTCGAACATGAAAGATCGCGTAACGCTTCATCATTGTTGTAGTTCATTATCTTTTACCTTTTGTTTAAAGTGCCGTTAGATGTTTTTGTTTTATCATAATCCGCGTCTTTTTCGGCGATTTCGTTGACGGATTCAAAATTGTTCCAGGTATTGCGCCAAGCGCGGCGGTAGGCGCTTATGCTGCCTTTCGGGACGTATAGGCGGACGTTCGGGGAAATACCGTAGAAGGGTTCTTTCGTGATGTCGATCGGGACAGGATTCAATATAGTGACGGATGTCAATTTTTTGCATTCGTAAAAAGTATGGCTTCCGATAAAGGTTACGCTGGCCGGGAGCGTGATAGATGTCAGCCTAGCGCACTCCGAAAACGTTCCGTCTAAGGCCGTCTCTCCAATTGAATCCACGCCGTTTTCAATCGTAACGGATGTTAATCCCAAGCAAAGATTAAATGCCAGCCCTCCGACTGACGCCGCGCTGCGCGGGATTTTGATGGACGTCAGACTGGTGCACGCTTGGAACGCGAACGGTCCGATCGACGTCACGCCGTCTTCGATAGTTGCCGCCGCCAAGCCGACGCACCCACGAAACACGGACTCTTCAATCTTGGTCACGCTGCCCGGAACGATCACGGAGGTCAGGTCGCTATAGGCAAAGGCGTCCTTTCCGATGGACGTCACGCTGCGCGGTATAGTCACGGATTTCAGGCGGGCGCCGATGAACGCCCTCTCCTCTACGGCGGTCACGCTGTTTGGAATTGTGTAGGCGTCTTGTTGTTTGTTGCGCGGATACAGTATCAGCGCGGTTTTGTCCTTATTGAAGAGAACGCCGTCAACGGAGCTGTAAACAGCGTTGTTCGCCGCAACGTCTATGGATTCTAAGTTGTAGTCGCCGCAATCGGATACTTGCCGGCTGCTGCAAGTATTAAACGCGTTCTTGCCTATAGAAGAGACGCTCGCCGGAATCGATACGGATTTTAGTTCGGGCAGTCCTACAAACGCCATTTCTCCGATATGCGTCACGCCGTTCTTAATGACGGCGTTTGTAATTGAATCCGTGAAGTCGCCGGCGCTCCACGGTGCCCACCCTTCGCAACCGCGCATTTCCCTGCCTCTCCATATTCTTTTTCTGCCGAGATCAATCTTTACCGCTATCTCATCAACGCCGACATCGCGTGTATAAACGCCGTTGAGTTGACGTTCAAGCGTGGCCGCTACCTCCTCATATTTGGGGCAGACGAGGTAGCGGCATTCGTAAAAATTTCTCATATTCCCGCTCCCGCTAATCGAGAGCGTCCCTTTTTTCAGGACGGCTTTCACCGCCCAAAGGTTGCTTTTGTCCCCGCCGCAATCCCACGTCTTAGCGCTCAACTTGCGCCAAAGCGCGGCGCTGTCCGATTCCTCGCTCTCCCGTTCCTTCGTTTGCTTGTCCGAGTCCGAATTCCAGCCCCACTTGTCAATGGCCAATAGCGCTAAGACAATGGCTATGCAAGCCGCAGGTATGGCTATGAGAAGGCTTGACCGTCGTTTCATAATAAGATTGATCTTTTGGGTTAAGGGGTAAGCAGTAATATACATCATTCCCCGACAAAAAAGGGCGGGAACGCGTCCCCGCCCCTACGATTGCCGACAGTAGCGCCCCGAGCGGCCTAAATTTTTTCGACTTCCGCTTCCGTCAGTTCCACAATCCTTGCGATCTCCGATGCGGTCATCCCCTTTTTTCTGAGTTCGTGGACGATTTTACGCGTAGATTCTTCAATTTTGCGTTTGGCTTCTTCGGTTTCGCGCTTGGCGTCTTCCGTCTCGCGCTTGGCTGTGGCTAGATCCAATGCTAGTTTCTCCATTTTGTCGTATTGTTCGCCGAACATTTGGCGCATTGCCCGTTGGTAATACTCTTCTTCGTCCAATTCTTTGCGGGTTTCCGAGTCGGCGGCGGCGTAGCGCAGGATGTCAAGCGTCTCTTTTAGTTCAGGATCATCGGCATTTAGCGCGTAGTCTTTCGTTGTTTCGCTGCCGCTTATGAAGTTCGCTTGCTCAAATATCGACAGCAGTTTGTCGAGCCTCGTGTTTAAACTCGGCTTTATCCTCTTTGTTTGGACAAAATACGCCGTGTGCGTCAGCTTCTCCACAAACGGATCGTGCGAGTTAAGCGATTCGCCGGTGCGCAGGTCTCGGCAAACCGGAAAATTGCCGAACGCTACGGAATCGACGGTGAGGTTGAAGCCCAATATGTATATTGAGATTATCGGTAAAG
>Ga0268262_10002394_pt1 | contig 21726 bp, 15 predicted proteins | sample TergutNc150P3_FD_190354 | JGI IMG/M metagenome (GOLD analysis project Ga0268262, IMG submission 190354) | Nasutitermes corniger P3 segment gut microbial community from laboratory colony in Florida, USA - Nc150 P3 (SPAdes) (version 2) | ecosystem: Host-associated > Arthropoda: Insects >... | reverse complement strand
AGGGCCTGGAACAAACTGCTAAATACCGTGACGCAAAAGCGCCTGGCTGCCCCGCCTACCTTGTTATTTTTGACCGCCGTTCTAAAGTTAAAGGGAAGCCCTGGGAAGAAAGGATTTATTGGCAGGAAGAAACTGTTTCCGGAGGAACGATAACGGTTGTTGCCTGTTAAGCAATGAATTCCCACTTAATCCAAAGAATATTTCCCCCATCCACTAAACGCAGATTTTTTGCAAAATTTGTCTACACCTTTCTAACTCATCCAATCAAATTCATTTCTAAACTAACTCCAAAAAGAATAATTAATTTTTTTAAGCTCCTTAGTCTTGAAGGAACAAATGGTGCTTCACAAAAAATTAATAATGTCTTTACACATACCGATTTACTTGATTATGTTCAAAAATTCAATGTTATAAAAGACGGCAATATAAAAAAAAATCTGACAGATTATGAACCACTAACCTTTAAAAAGCATGATGACCCGACAGTTTCGATTATTATTCCGGTCTACAACCAGTTTAATTATACCTATAATTGCTTAAAATCCATACTGAATAATTCCGGGGATAAGCTCAGCTATGAAATAATAATTGCCAATGACTGCTCAAATGACAATACACCTCTTATGGAAAAGGTTGTGTTTAATATTTCTGTTATTACAACACCAGAGAATTTGGGATTTTTAAGAAATTGTAATAATGCGGCAAAAAAAGCAAAAGGCAAATACTTGTTGTTTTTAAATAACGATACTCAAGTACAAGAAAACTGGCTCTTACCACTTTATGAAACCATTGAAAAAGATGATACTGTTGGGTTAGTAGGCTCAAAGCTTGTTTATGAAAACGGGATGCTGCAGGAAGCAGGGGGCGTTATTTGGCGGGACGCTTCAGGTTTAAATTATGGCAGGAATTGCGATCCGTCTTTGCCTGAGTTCAATTATGTTAAAGAAGTTGATTATGTCTCGGGCGCAGCTATTATGATTAAAAAATCGATGTGGGAGAGGACAGGTGGTTTTGACAAAAGGTTTTCTCCTGCTTATTTTGAAGATACTGATTTATGTTTCTCAATAAGAAAATTGGGATATAAAGTAATATATCAACCCGCGTCAGTTGTAGTTCATTTTGAAGGAATTTCAAATGGTACTGACATCGCAAATGGGCAAAAGAAATATCAAGTTACAAATCAAAAAGTATTTTATGATAAATGGAAAGATATTTTGGAAAAAGATCATTTCCCCAGCGGTGTAGATACTTTTCATGCAAGGGATCGTAGCAGGAATAAAAAAACAATTCTTTTTATTGACCATTACGTTCCTATGTTCGATAAAGATGCAGGTTCAAGAGCTGTTTTTCAATATGTGAAGTTATTTGTTGACCACGGATATAATGTAAAATTTATTGGTGATAATTTTTATAAGCATGAACCCTACACTACTATATTAAATCAACTAGGCGTTGAAGTCCTGTATGGTAATTACTATTTTAATAATTGGCAAACATGGATAAGGCATAACAGTGATAATATTAACTACATATTCATTAACAGGCCGCATATTACTCTAAAGTATTTAGATTTTCTAAAACAATTCTCCAATATTAAAATTGCCTATTGGGGTCATGATTTACGCTTTCTTAGAGAAAAACGGGAATATGCAGTCACTAAAAACCGTGAACTTATTAAGTCATCTAAAAAATGGAAAAAACTTGAATCCAATATAATGAAAAAGGTTTATATTTCATATTTCTTTTCTCAAACGGAAATAGAAATGATTAAATCTATAGGCAAAGGAATAAACATAAAAACTATACCTCTAAATATCTATAATAATGTTAAAAAGAAAACCATTCCATTCTCAGAAAGAAAAGATTTATTATTTGTTGGAGGCTTTTCGCATACTCCAAATATTGACGCAGCTTTATGGTTTTGTAATGAAATTTTACCTTTGGTGGCGGTTAAATATCCCGATATAAAGTTAAACATTGTTGGATCAAATGTACCGCAGAACATTCAGGAACTTGAATCGAAAAATATAAAAATAAAAGGATATGTGCCAGACGATGAATTGCAATATATGTATGATTGTTCGAGGATATCGGTTGTTCCTTTACGTTATGGCGCAGGTGTTAAAGGAAAAATCATAGAGGCAATTTACAATCAAGTACCGGTAATTACAACTTCAATAGGAGCGGAAGGCATTTCAAACGTGGATGATCTTTTGTCTGTAAAAGATAGTTCCAGTGATTTTGCAGATGAAGTAATTAAGCTATATGATGATTTTGAGAAATTGGAAGAGAAAAGTAATATGAGTTATCAATATATCTGTGAAAATTTCAGTGAAGATACAGCTATACGTGTATTTCAAGAAGATGGGATAATATGATAATTGAGATAAAAGACCTATGGAAAACTTACACTATGGGTAATGTTGAAATTCAGGCGTTAAAAGGCGTGAACCTGACAATTAATGAAGGTGAATTCATTTCAATTGCCGGGCCTTCGGGTTCAGGTAAGACTACCTTGCTTAATATTATCGGCCTTATTGACAGTTATAGTCGCGGCGATCTTATAATAAATGATCATGACATTAAAAAGCGGAATAGGCATGAACTTACCAGGCTAAGACAAGAGTATTATGGATTTGTATTTCAATCTTTCAATCTTTTACCGGTACTGAACGCTTTTGAAAATGTGGAACTCCCTCTTGTAATAGCAAAAAAAGGCGGTTCAAAATCCGAAAGGCGTGACAGGGTAAATTATTTGCTTGAAGCAGTGGGACTTTTGGAAAGAAGAAGGCATATTCCGGCTGAACTTTCCGGCGGTGAACAACAACGGGTAGCAATTGCGCGTGCTTTGGTGACCTCACCGTTAATTGTAATAGCCGATGAACCTACCGCCAATCTTGATTCTGAAACAGGTGAAAGAATTCTGGAATTGATGAAGGCAATTAATCAAAAAGAAAAAACTACTTTTATTTTTTCAACTCACGATTCGAAAATATGGCAGATGGCCAATCATATTATTTTTTTGCAAGACGGTAATATTAGATCGGAAGAGAGATATTGATGGTATTTTTTTTGGCATTACGAAATATTATCAAAAATAAAAAAAACAGTTTTATAGTTGTAATGCTTATTTCAGTTATAATATTTTTATTTTTTATCGGGAATAATATTATTGAAAAAGTTGAAAGAAATGTTCGTAGTTCATTTATTGAAAGTCTCACCGGTGATGTTGTATTGGAAAAGACCACAGATGTTACAATGAACCTTTTTGGCGCAAATGTCCCTGTTATTGATTCATATTTCACTATTCCGGTTCTTCCTGCATATAATGAGGTTTTGAAGCTTGTCTCCATTGAAGCGGGAATTGAAGGAATTACCAGTCAGGTATCGGGTAGTGCCTATCTTGATTTACTTGACCTGCGTGAGCCGGTTTTACTTTGCGGAATTGATGTTGAGACTTATTTTCCTCTTTTCCCCGGTATAGTTCTCGAAGAAGGACGCTTTCTATTTGACGGTGAATACGGCGCAATGATCACATCAGAAAGGGCGCAAAGAATAGAAAATAGAAGCGGACAACGTCCTGGTATTGGAATGCCTTTGCTTTTAACGTCAGGCGGCGCTGCGGGCTTTAAGATAAGGGAAGTCCCCCTGGTTGGGATATTTAGTTATCGAAACCCTGGCGAGTTTATGAATGAGATTGTGATAACTGATCCACAAACTGTCAGGGTGTTAAACTCAATTCAGGTGGCAAGTGCCGTGAATGAAAACATAGAGGATGATTTTCTTAATTTTTCGCTCTCCAATTTGGATGATATTTTCAATGAAACTTTTGCAGTTAACAATGAAGTCAGCGGAACTGAATTTTCAGTTGATCTACTGCATAGTTTCCTGGATGAAGCCAAAATGAAAGAAGGTGAAAAGGTAACTGGAGGGGACTGGAATTTTATCATTGCGCGGTTGAAAAAAGGAGTTTCCGCTACTGCTTTTATTTCGTCTTTGAACAAAAAACTAAGTTTATATGGTGTAACCGCGGTAGACTGGAGAATATCGTCAGGAAACTCTGCTATTCTGCCCTTGCTTATTCAGGTACTGTTCAATTCCGGAGTATTTCTTGTAAGCGTTGCCAGCGTTATAGCTGTAATAAATATTCTTTTGCTCTCTGTTTTTCGCCGTGTACGGGAGATTGGCACGCTCAGGGCAATAGGCGCAAATGATGCTTATATACGATGTCTTATCTACTCTGAAAATTTTATCATTGCCATTTTTGCGGGTTTTTTAGGGGTTTTAGGAGGGTTTTTATTTTCTCAATGGATCAACAGTCTGAATTTCTCTATTTCAAATAAATTATTAATTTCCATAATGGGCGGCCCAATACTGCAGCTTGAATTCCTGCCGCATATTACTGTTATTTCTCTTTTTGCAGCGGTATTACTGGGATTTATTGCGTCAGTGTACCCTGTAGAGACAGCGGTACGAATTGCTCCGGAAGCGGCGGTACGGCGCGGATAGCGAATATAGTGGGTTTATGAGTGTAATAGAGAAAATTTTTGCGATTATTTGGCTGGGTATCAAATATTTGTACCGTTATCGCAGACGCTATGTTTTTCTTGCGGCAGCCATGATTTTCTGTTTTGCGATAGTTACCTTTATTACATCTGCCAAGGACGGAATGTATGACAGCGTGTATTATTCCGCCCAATCGCATTATGCCGGGGATATAGTTGCGATTGGTTACGATTCTTTTTCCGCCCAGGGGGCTTATCACCGTCTGGGTAAAGATGAAATGTCGGCTATATTAAAAGCGGCTGAACTTTCAGGTATAAATCCGCGGTACACGGTGTTTCGAACCCTTTCTGGGCCCTATACCATTATCCACTATAATGGCAGTGCGGTACTGTTAAAAAACCTTATTGGCTGTGACTTTGATGGGGAATCGCATCTTTTCAACAAAATGACATTTGAAGAGCCGCCGGATACTTTTGTCGATGATGATGGTATTATCCTTTCGGCTCCGATAGCGCAGCAATTGGAAGCCAGAATGGGGGATATGGTTATTCTGGAAACTGAAACCCGCTTTGGTCAGGAAAACACCGGGCAGTTCATTATAAAGGGAATTGTTCAGGATACTTCAATATTTGGTTACTATAAAGCATATATTTCCAGATTGGCTCTTAATCGTCTTATTGCTTACAATGACGATGAATGTTCCTCTATTGGTTTTTTTCTTGATGATCCGCTTACTGCCGAACAAAAACGTGCGCGCTTGCAGAGCTTTGTATCATCCCAGGTGCAGACCGGTCCGCTGGTTTATAACAGGGATGAGCTGACCATTGAAAGAGATCGGCCATGGGAAGGAATCAGGGTTTTTTTGTATACCATGCCTGTTTATTTATCCGAGATTTCAAGTTTGCTGGATGCCATGAATGTCCTTACCTATTTTCTTTATGGAATGATGCTTATCATAATTCTTGTCAGCGCCGCCGTCACATACAGGCTTATACTTCATGAGCGCGCAAGGGAATTGGGTACTATGAGGGTTATTGGTTTTTATGGCGGAGACTTGCGTTTAGTCCTGTTATCTGAAATAATGATCCTTGGGTTTGTTTCACTTATTGCAGGGTTCATGCTTGCCCATGTTTTAAGCTGGGCGGCATCGTTTTTATCATTTTCATGGTTCCCAAGTTTTGAAATTTTTTTAAGAAATGGGAAACTAAGAACCATGTATCTGCCAGGGACTACCTTGCTCAACATACTTACAATGTTTATAATACTATTTATGGTTGTGTTGCCTGTATCTTTTCGTGTTACACAAAAAAAACTGCCAAACCTTTTATCAGGAGAACCTTTATGAAATCAAAAACAATTCAGTTACTTGTTTTTTTGGTCTTGTTTATTACCGTGGGAACCGGACTTCATGCAATTACAGATCAGGAACTGTTGGCTAAAGTTGATTCGCTGGTGAGTTACTATGGTACTGATTTTTCCGCTGAGTATACAATTATACAGGAAAGACCTGGGCAAGGCACTTCTACGACTGTAGCGGGAGTTTTCCGCCGGGACTCCAGTGAAACCTATGTGATTGTTATTATGCAGCCGTTAATCAGCAAAGGGCAGGGCTATCTTAAGCAAAACAAGACCCTATGGTTTTATGACCCTGATAGCCGCAGATTTAATACAACCACCAACGCTGAGCGTTTTCAAAATACCAACGCCAGAAATTCTGATTTTACCCGTTCTACCCTGGCCCAGGACTATAAAGTGACTGCCGGTGAAAATGTTGTATTGGGGCGTTTTAACTGCCGGCTTTTGACTCTGGAAGCGGTTACTACCGAAGTCACTTACCCAAGAATGAAAGTTTGGATAAGCGATGACGGCTTATTGCGTAAGAGCGAAGATTACAGCCTTTCAGGTCAGCTTTTAAGAACATCGGCTATCTCCGATTATTATCAGGTAGGTACACGATTCGTTCCCAAACAGATTCTTTTTGTGGATGCATTGCGGGGAGCGGTTATTAATGGTACTTTCGTGAATGAAAAAACTCAAATTTCAGTTTCAATGCCTTCATTTGCTAAAGTAGCGGACTCAGTTTTTTCAAAGACTTTTTTGGAGACAGTTAATCGATGAAGTGGTTTTTAATTTTTTTGGGGCTTCTTGTTTCTGTATACCTTCCGGCTCAGCAGTCAGGCTCGCTTGATTGGGATATTGATACAATTTTTGATGAACCTCCGGCATCTTCCGAAGAAACAGACACCAATATGGTCGAGTATAGTGTCAAAAAGCTGATAAAAAAGCCAGGTTATAGTTTTGGCGCAACTTATGGATTTACAATAGGCCTTTCCAACGGGTGGTATGAAGCTCCCTGGTATTCAAATTGGCACAAAGACTATTATTATTTGGATCGCGGTATAAAATTGTATGGTTCTTTTAGCATAGACGCTCAATTAACTGAGATCTTTAGGGCTATAAGCACGATCTCTTTTGAAGTCCCCGATTATAATTTAGCCTTGGGAGACTTCTTTTTTGATTATAACTTCTATGACCGAGTATTTTTCCGGGGGGGGAAGTATAACCTGTCCTGGGGTATTTCACCCTACTTTAATTTTACCAACATTTTGGCCCGGGTTCCAAAAGAAGGTTTCAGTGGAGACTCTTATATTTTTAAGGCAGATATACCAATAGGTATCGGCGGTGCTCAGGTTCTTATATTGACAAGGGCAGATTTGATGCATGGCGTTAAACCTCAAATTGATGATTTTGGTATTGGAGGTAAATACAATCTGGCCCTTCGATGGGCTGACTTTGACTTGGGTGTTTATTATAAAGACAATATGCCTTTACGCGGCTTTCTTTCTATCAAAACAACTATTGGAAAAGCCGAGCTTTACAATGAATGGTTAGTTGTTTATGATCTTAAAGAGTCATCAAAACCGAGCGGCGCCGTGAATTTAGGCTTTGCCTCCGATCTTTTTGGCAATAGATTAAGTCTGGCCGGAGAAGTGTTTTATAATGCCGAGGGAAACGCCTATTGGTATCGCCCGGGAACAAGTTTACAAAAACCTGATATTTCTCCGTTTATTGAAGGCTTTAACATAGCGTTTAATATGGCCTGGCGCCCCTGGGATAAAGGCAATCCTCGTTTTTTTGTTCAGGCCCTTTACCTTCCGGAGCAAAATTCAGCCAGGCTTATTCCAGGTTTCAGGCTGACTCCCTTGCCCAATTTAGATATTAATTTTACCGTGCCAATGGCGTTAGGCAAAAAAACTGGTTATTATTATTCACATACTGTCAGTGTGGATGACAAAGGCAAACCTCTTCCCTTTGCCATTGCATTACTGGTTACACTGAAAGGAAACATACAAGCCGGCCACTATTAGTACAAGGAAAAAGGAGACGTATTGGGATGTTCAAAAGAATTTGTTTTTTTACTTTTGCCTTGCTGTTGACGGCTCATATTTCGCTCGTTGCGCAGACCCAGTTGTCAGTCCCTCTGGGGGATCCGGTTTATTATGTGATTGAGCAAGCCCAGATACGGGGCTTGTGCGGGTTTCTTCCTGCCGTAAAACCATATTCCCGGACGGTGCTTCTTTCCGTTATTAATGAAATTCTCAATAACAATGAGGCCATGAAATTCGGCAAACTCACTGAAGGTGAGCGCAGAATTCTGGAGCAATACCGGAAGGATCTCGGCCCAGGTAAAAATGGACTAGACATGACGCGGGGGACCTATTTTTTGGATCATATTTGGGATGATACCTATTTTTCAGCTGAGTTTGGGTTCGGCGCCAATCTTATTTTTGCCGGAGGTATCTATTCTGGCGGAAGAAATTTCTATCCGGCTACCGATTCTATGCTTTCTGCCTATCTTAAAGGGGATTTGGGGAGTAATATTTCGTATGGATTTACCATTAGCGGCGGGGTATTCCAGTCTCCCAGGAAGCTGCTTGGAAATTATCACACTTACAGCGCTGGTTTTAATAACGATGGGGCGGGTCCTTATCCTGATATGCCTTGGTATAAGGATCAGGTAATTATAACATACAGTGAACCCCTGGCGTTCTTTCCATATACCTATAAGAAAAACTGGGACGGTTCTGTATGGTTTACTACCAATATTTCAGATTCCGGACACGAAGGATGGCCACAAGAATTGTCAATTGGGTTTTCCATGATTCCTGAATTTGCCGGAACATTCCTGAACGGGCATATATCTTACCGCATTGCCCGGCTTGACCGGGAATGGGGAGGCATGACAAATAACGGAAGCCTTGTGCTGAATCAATCAGCCCAACCCTTTTTAGCTGGTGAAGTTACATTTACACCTTTTTCATGGCTTTCATTTTCATCTTTGACAGGTGTCCTTGAATATAATAACACAAAGAATATCAAAAATTCGGCGGCTACCAGCCAGAACGCTTTTTCGATTGTAATGCTCGAAGCCAATTACAAAAATTATTTTCACATTGATTTTGGGAGTACAGCCTTATGGCCAAAACGGTTTGAAATAGGATATCTCTTTCCGTTTGCGGATAATTTTTTATACCAGAACGATATTGGTGATTTTGATAATATGTCAATGTTCCTTAACCTGCAGGGACAATTTCCCGGGCTGGGAAAACTTTGGTTTTCTCTTTTTCTGGATGAGGTAAATCCCGAAGCTGGATTTTTTGAGAAAAGCAGGGAGATGTATGCGTATCAGGTTGGAGCCACGGCGCAAATTCCAGGGTTGCCTTTCAGTTCTTTTACGGTAAGCTACACTAAAAACGAGCCGTATAATTATACCCATACCCGGGAACTTGTCCCTTGGTACGGCGATCTTCCCATGGAAACAAGCTATACCAATAACGGCAAAAGCCTCGGTCACTATATACCGCCAAACTCGGATGAAATACTCATCCGTTTTGATACCATGCCTATAGTTCGGAGCCTAGTAAGTTTACAATATCAGTTGATACGCCACGGCGCTGACTACGGTGACAGGGCGGTGGGTGGAAGTTCTCTTTTGTCTGAACTGGATCCCTTTGGACGGGAAAATAAATTTAATCTTAAAAAGTATTTCCTGCATGACGGCGCGTATCAGTGGATGCATATCTTTAAACTCAAGGGGGAATATTCCTTTAACGGTTTAAAAGTGCCTATAAAAGCATTTTGTGAGCTCGGTATGGTATACTCCTACTTCACTGATATTCAGGGCGCTGTAAATTCAGGATCCATGCCTTACTCAATTATCGAAACACCGGTTTATCCCCATTCGTTAGGTCTTATCGGGGTTCTTGGGGTTAAGATATTTCCAAAGTGATTTTATTACTGGAGATAAGGGGATTCGAACCCCTGGCCTATAGATTGCGAACCTATCGCTCTACCAACTGAGCTATATCCCCGCGTAGATTCAACAAAAGTGTATATTATTTTAAATAGAATGGCAAGCCGTCTGCCCTGTCAATCCGCTATTATCTGCCCTGTGTAATTTCCCTTCTGTATTGATCCAACTCACGCTGATTCCCGTAAACAAAGTGGCCTTTCAGGATTTCTGCCCAGACCGGTCTGTCGGTGAAATAGTCATGCACAGAAGGGTCATATACAAATAATTTCTTTTTTTTCTCCACTTCCGGGTCGGGCTGGGAAACTGCGGACAGCAGGGCTTTGGTGTACGGATGCAAAGGATGGCGGAACAGCTCCTCGGTTTCGGAAAGCTCAAGGATAAGGCCGTTGTGTATAACGGCAATCCTGTCGGAGATAAAACGCACGACAGAAAGGTCGTGGGAGATGAAGAGGTAGGTCAGGTTTCTGTCTTTTTTCAGGCGGTTGAGCAGGTTTAACACCTGGGCGCGGATGGAAACATCCAGGGCGGAGATTGGCTCATCGGCCACGATGAATTCCGGTTCCATGACCAGCGCCCTGGCTACGCCGATACGCTGCCTTTGACCGCCTGAAAATTCATGTGGAAAACGGGAAGCAAACTCGGGCAGCAGGCCTACCTCTCTTAGCGCCTTCTCCACTTTGTCCTTCCGTTCCGCATTTTCTTTGTAAAGGCGGAAATTATAAAGTCCCTCTGAAACTATGTAGTCTACCTTGGCCCTCTCGTTAAGCGAAGCCATAGGGTCCTGAAAGATCATCTGGCATTTGCGTATGATTTCTTTGTCGAGGGAGCGGGGTATTTTCCCGTTTATTATTTGGCCCTTGAAGTAAATTTTCCCCCGGGAAACAGGATTGATCCTGAGAATTGCGCGGCCAATCGTAGTCTTGCCGGAACCGGACTCGCCGACCAGAGAAAATGTTTCGTTTTTGTAAATATCAAAACTGACATTGTTTACGGCGGCAAATTCTTTTCTTCCCGTTCCAAAACTAATACTTACATTTTTTAACTCAATTAACTTTTCTCTTTCTGCCATTCGCTTACCCTTTTGCCCTTATTTTTTCCCGCATACGGCGGATAGCTTCCGGCTGTTCAATTTTTGGTGAACGCGGATCCAGATACCAGGTCTTTGCCTTGTGGGTCCCGGAAATCTCGAAAAACGGCGGCTCTTTCACAAAGTCAATCGCCAGTGCCCTCTTGTTGCGTGTAGCAAACGCGTCGCCTTTTATGGCTTTGAACAGGTTGGGCGGCGTACCCTCGATGGACGAAAGCTCTTCGCCTTTAACGCCGAGCTGCGGCAGAGAAGAAAGCAAAGCCCAGGTATAAGGGTGCCATGCGTCGTAATAGATTTCGTTTACAAGGCCGTATTCCACTATCTGCCCGGCGTACATGACGGCAACACGGTCGGCAACGTTCGCCACTACGCCGAGATCGTGGGTGATGTAAATGACCGTCATTTGCAGTTCTGATTGTAGACTGCGGATCAAATCGAGGATCTGTGCCTGAATTGTAACGTCCAAAGCTGTCGTTGGCTCGTCGCAAATAAGAATTTCCGGACGGCACGCTACAGAAATCGCGATAACGACGCGCTGTCTCATGCCGCCGGAAAATTCATGGGGGTACTGGTTGTAACGGCGTTCGGGATTGGGAATGCCTACCTTTCTTAATATTTCAATGGCTTCCTTTTTTGCTTCAGTCTTGCCCAAGCCCTGATGCAGTTCAATGCTCTCCCTAATCTGTACGCCGATTTTTTTCAGCGGGTTAAGCGAAGTCATTGGGTCCTGCATGACCATTGAGATTTTCTTGCCGCGTATGCCAAGCCATTCCTTCTCGGTTTTGTACTTCGATATATCCTGGCCCCTGTAGAGAATTGAGCCGCCTGTGATACTACCGTTTGCGTCCAGCATCCCTATGAAGGACTTTGTGAATACCGATTTACCGCAGCCGGATTCTCCTACGATTGCGAGCGTTTCGCCTTCAAATAGATCCATTGAGCACTTGCGGATCGCCGTCAATTTACGCCCCCGTAAACTGAACTGGATTTCAACATTGTGTGCGGACAAAATAGGTTCTTTTGCCATATCTGTTTTCTCCTGTTAGTTTTATACATGGTTTCGTTTTACACATGATTTCTTGGGTCGGAGGCGTCGGAGAACGTGTTGCCAAGCAGATAGAAGGTAACAGTGATCAGGGAGACGATAGCCGCCGGGAAAATGAGAAGGTAAGGATAATCAAGGAAATAACTGCGCGCGTTTCTGAGCAAAATTCCCAAAGATGGCGTGTTTACATCAAGACCCAGCCCCAGGTAGGACAGAGTTGTTTCCATGGTGATTGTCGAGGGAATGGACAACGCCAGCCTCAGAATGATAACGCTGATAAGCTGAGGTAGTATGTTCCTCAATAATATGCGTCCGATTGACGTGCCCAAAGCTCTGGAGGCAAGGTTAAATTCCCTGTCACGGTACATGAATACAAGGTTCCGCACGTTCCTCGCCATGGTAAGCCAGCCGAAGGCGACAAGCGAAACCGCCATAATCGTGAAACTTTGCCCGACCAGGAGGGCTATCAAGGTCATGTAGATTATCGTCGGGACGCAGCTGATGATGTTGTATATTTCGGTGATTAAGCGGTCGAGTTTGCGGACGTAACCCCAGATACAGCCGATAACGATCCCGACTAAACATTCGCCCAGTCCGACAAGCGCCGCCAGCTTGATTGAAGTCTGTGAAGCGTACCAAACCTGGCACCAGTAGTCGCGCCCAATGTTGTCTGTGCCGAACCAGTATTCGGTGTTCGGGCTAATAAATGCCTTGGAAAGGTCAGGTATCAACCTTGAATAATTATATTTTCCTATAGCGAGGGCAATAAAGGAAAAGATAACCAGCGCGATGAAGATGCATGACTGTACTACCGCGGATTTCTTTTTTAAGAAATGCTGAAATACCGACTTCCAGTAAGAATAATCGGAGTAGCCTATTCTTTCGGCGGCCTCGGGAGAATACTCGACGAAGACAAAAAGCTCGTCTTCATTTTTTATATTCTCAATTTCTTCCAGCCGGATCACTTTGTCTGACACTATCTTGTTCCCTTTTTTTTAATAAGCGTTATTCTTGGATCGACGATCATCATAAGCACATCGCCGAGAAAAACGCCCAGGATGCTCAAAGCGGAGTACAGAATAACCACCGCTTGCACGACGTTTACGTCGTAACGATTAATTGAATCGGCCAGCAGAGGCCCCATGCCCGGAATGGAGAAGAACCTTTCCACCAACAATGAACCGCCAATAGTCATCAGCAAAGTCGCAGGAAGGTATTGGGCAAGCGGCACAAAAGCGTTTCTGAGTACGTGCCTTACCATTATTTTTTGACTGGGAAGCCCCTTTATCCTGGCCAGTTTTATGTAGTCCTTGTTGGCTTCGTCGATCATGTAACGCCTGGTCCACATTGCCCACCATGCGATGTTGCCCATCGCCAGGCAGACAATCGGAAGTACGCTGGAAATGCCCGGGTTTCTTGACGAATACAAAGAAGGGAAGCCCAAAACACGCGAGCCAAATATCAATATAAGCGAATACGAGACCAGATGCGGAACCGCGTTGACGAAAATCGTATACGCAATTCCAAGATTGTCGGGCAGTTTGTTTTTAAAGCGCGCCTGAAGAATACCAATCGCTACGCCTATTAACAGGGACAAGGCGACAGCAGATAGGCCAATCCTCATTGAAATGGAAAATCTTTTCGCAATTATGTCCACAATGGGAACGCCGTTTTGAATTCTTCTTGATATACCGAAATCAAGATGGGCCAAAGCCTTGTAATACCTGAACAACTGTACCGGGATTGGATCAAGTAAACCTGCCGCCAGAAGCTGCTCGTCTTTTTGCTTTTCCGTGAGTTTCATGAGCTGCTCCTCGGTGAAGTAGTAGTCCGTTGGGAGCAGTCTCATGAGCAGAAATACAATTGTTACTATTATCAAGACTGTTACAACGGATTGTAACAGTCTCTTTATTGTATACTTTAACAAAAGAATACCCTACTTTTTGCCTTTGCCTTCTGCGTGCTTTGCAGCGTTGGCCGCTGCTTCCGCAGTTGTTATGCCGTTTACATTGGTTCTCCAGCCCTTGAACTTCATGTTCTGGATTCCGTACATGGCTCGCCGCCTTGAGGTGTTGTCAATCTTTCCCAAAACCATCCCTTGCGAATAATAACAGGGGACAACCAGGGCATTATCCAGCATATAGGCCTCGGCTTTCGCGAAAGCCCTGTAACGGGCGTCCAAATCGGTGGTGATGGCGTCAGCCGCTTTTACCAACCTGGTGTACTCGCGGTAAATCGCGAGGAGTTCTCTGTTTTCCAGGGTTTCCTGGGTGACATTGCTGATCTTTGAATAAACCGCCGAATAGTACGCGTTGTCATCCAGGTAAGTCTCCTGGCCAAGGAAGTTCACCGGATCGCCGTAGTCCGCGCCCCAGCCGTTGATCAACATGGCATGAAGGCTCGGATTGGCTATTTCCTGCCTGAAGTTGGAAACGTAGGTATTGATCTGTAATACCATGAAATCGTCTCCCATGCAGTCGGAGATCATCTGCTTAAGAATGGTTGCTGTGTCAACTGCGTTTTGGTTTGAACCGGAGACGTAGTGATCGATTTTGACAGGAAAAGTTACGCCCAGCGCGCTAAGTTCCCTCATGGCCTGCTGTTTGTATTGGGCGAATTTCTTGGCATCCAGTCTGACCGGGGTCTTGCCGTTAGGTAATGGCAGGCCCAGCTCCTTTCTTACAAGCTCGGTATATTCAGTACCATCAGAGGTATTAACGAGACCTTTCATGGTATAGAAGTTATTTTCACAGAGGAACGGATCAATGGTGTTTGCCCTCTTCCAGTAATTAACGAGGTTAAGGCCGTAGTACCAGGCTCTGCGGAAAGCGGTATTGGCAACCGCAGTATTCCAGTTCCAATCCAAAGTCCCGTCCTTGTTTTTCTTGTTGAAATTAAAATGAATATGATAAGAATACTTGGACAAGGGATCGGGGATCAGGTATTTGTTGTATGGATGATCCGGGTTGTTGTAAATCATGTTCAAGGTGCTTTCGGAAAGCCCGGTGTAATCAACTTCGCCGGACTGGTACAGCTGATAGGCTATTTCAGTGGAATCCACCATCTTGATTGTGACGGTGTCGAACCTGAAAGTATTTTTATCCCAGTACAGGGGGTTTTTCGTAAAGACCTTTTCATTGCGATGGATGTAAGTCGTCATGGTGTAACAGCCGTTGTACCACATATTTGTGTTGTTCATGGCACTGACGTTGTCAGGCCCGCCGAGTTCATCGATCATAGCCTGGGACATGGGGTACAGACATTGGTAAAACGCCAAGGTGGCAAAGTATGGCTTAGGGGCGATGCAATGGTAAACGATAGTATATTTATCCGGAATCTCTATGCCTACCATCTGGCGGAACCTTGAACCTGGATCCGCTCTTAGGGCTTTTGCTTCCGTAGCGCTTAGGGTTTTAGTCCAATTATAGTAGTCGCCGGCGCCGCTTATCATTTCGATGAGCATGGAAGTATTGGCGGATTCGTTCTTATGGAAGTTAAGTATCCATTCAAGCGCGGTAGCCCAGTCATTGGCGTTACACTCCGCTTTGGGATTGGCGTTCATATCTACCCATTGAACGCCTTTGCGAATGTTGAAGGTCCAGGTAAGACCGCCGTCGTTGCTTCCCCACTTCTCCGCGATAGCCGGAAGCAGGTTTCCCCAGGGATCCGTTTCCAAAAGGCCGTCAATCAGATTGGTAAGATTTTCGGCATCAGTCGCCAACTGGGTTTTGAGGATATTAAAAGTCTCAAGTTCCCTGGTCTGGGACAAGGGGTAAACCAGCTCTTTAATGCTGGTATCGTCCCTTTTGGAATCAGCGGATCCCCTTGTGCAACTGATAAATAAACCAAGTGCCAGCGGTGCCAGCAATGCCGTCAGAAAAATTCTTTTAGTGATTTTTTTCATAAACAACCTCTCTAATAGTTTTGTTTTCTTAATAAAATATAATTATCGCCTGGAGAGATTCTTTGAAAGGTTTAAGAGTGTTTTAAGAAAACATGAAGTACTTTTATAGCTTGTTCTTCGGCTGTTTAATTATCTTTTTAATTTCGGTGTTCTGTCCCATCCACAAACGCTCGTTTGTTTCTATATTAGTCAACTCGGCTCTGACGAAATAGGTTCTGGCGGTCTGGTTGCCCGCTTTGTCAACAATCGTTCTTACCGTTCCAAAGAGCATGAAGTCGGCGCCTGTCTCCCTGGCCAGGGCGGCTGCAGTTTCTTCGCTGGCGAATATCTGCTGATCCTGCCGCTCGGCGCGGATTGCGTCCCTCGTAGCGCCTCCCGCTACAAAATCCATTTTACCGCTGTTAAAAATCGTAATCTCCATTATGTCCGAAATGATTGACGTATCTATATGCTCGCTGCTCTCATTGCTGAATCTGCCTACAAGCACTACAGGCAGTTTTCCCCGTTTGCTTTGTATTTCCTGCGCAACCCTTGGCGATTTAAGGCAATCGTTTATCAACGATTCGCAGACGATCCTTACGTCCGTGTCGTTCCAATAACCGCTTAAATCGGTCTGCGTTTTTGGATCTACGCGGGTTACTTTTGGAGCCGAAGAGCAGGAAACAACCAGAATTAACGTAATTGCCGCAATTAAACATATCAGCTTTTTCATAATCCTCTCCCTATTTCAGTCTGGCTGCTTCTATCAAATTAAGCGCGTCTGACCTGACGTTAAGCTCCGTAAAATCATCCTTTGCTACAACCTTGCCCTGGCTGTAAAAAGTAACCGTAGCGCTGTACGTTCCCGGCTCAAGGTTAATTCCGCCGACGTAGGCCTTGTCCGGAAAGTACCGGCCCATGCGAATATCGGCGGCTTCACTTGCGTCCGCCGTTGCTTTTCCCGCTATTGAAGCGAGCAGGCCCACAAACAACCCGGTCTCTTTATCATTCTCGTTCCTGCTTTCAAACCGGGCAGTTGCTGCAACAGCCCCGACATCGGCGGTAGCGTATTTTATTATAGTACGAATATAGGTTTTAAAAAATACGTTTGCAAACCTGGCATTGTAAGCCTCCATTGAAACTGCCCCCATGTCTTCAAGAAGTTCAAGATCGAAACTTTGCAGGCCGTTAATTTCAACCTGGATCCTGTCGATTACGCTCGGCCTTTTTACCAATACGGGAAGCTTAAATTGGGTGTAACGCAGGGCGGGGCTAATAAAAAACGGAAAGTACTGATTGTAAATTCTTTCTTCCTTGATGGGAGACAGCCCGGTAAAACCGATAACATTCAGCCGCGCCTGTCCCTGCGGCACGGTTTGGGCGTCCCCCACGGCTTTTGGGACAGGATGGTAATATATTTTGGGATTGTCGGCAAAAGCCGCGCCAAGCCTGCTAAACTCAATACGGGCATCATCCTCTTTTCTCTGGCCCATAAAAAAAAGGGCGCTCAAATAACGGGCAAGGGCGGAATCGGAAAAAACAACCGGTTCTCCCCTGGGCAGTTCCAGGTTGGCCATGAAACCGAGGCTATGGAGCGATTCAAGCAAGTATAGCGCGGCAAAATTTCTTCTTTCTTCATACTTTCTGGAAAGCAGATCAAGTTTCCCGCTGGACATGGTTATTTTGCGAATTTCAACCATTGCCCCTTCCATATTGTTGTTGTGATAATAATTCAGGGCGTTAAATATATTTAGATAAATATCCTCGTAATCCTCGCCGGGGTATTCTTTCGTGTTATCATTGGCAATGTACGACATAATTCCGGCAGTAATGCTTTTTGTAAAAGCTTCCTGGATCAGCCTTTCAGCATCCTCCAGATCCCGTGATGAATTGCTGTAGTTTCCCGCGTAATGCTCAAGAAGACCTTTGTCCAAAAAAAGCGAGATGGCGTTTTTTTCAGGGTATATTTGTTTACGTTTTCCCTGCCCGTTTATTATTTCCGCGATACCCCTTTTAAAATCGTTCTCATAAACTGCGTTGTCAATGTTTCTGTAAACATTGGAAGCTGAAGCGCAGGAGAGAAATAAAAGTGCTAAAGAAGAAAAGAAAAAACAGGCGGAAAAAAGTTTCACAACTTTTTGTATTTCCTCGCCCTTACGGGTCTTAGGTCTTCTTCGCTCACCCTGGCAGGATCGTCCACGCCGAGGGGAAGCTCCCTGCCTTCTTCCAGTTCTACTTCCTCTTCCTCAAAAAGAAGTTCGCTTTGCGCCTGTTCCGTGTACGCGGTGTCTTCAGGGGAAGGCATCTGCCCCAGCTTGGCGGTGATCATCTTGGTAACGCCTGACTCTTCCATGGTTACTCCCAAAAGCGTGTTGGCGCAGGCAATTGTTCTTTTGTTGTGGGTTATGACGACGAACTGGCTTTTTTTACCGAATTCCCGGAGAAGCTGGGTAAAGCGGCCTACGTTTTCTTCGTCTAAGGCGGCGTCAATTTCGTCCAACAGGCAAAAGGGCGAGGGCTTGACCAGGTAGGTGGCAAAGAGCAGAGCCACTGCGGTCATGGATCTTTCGCCGCCTGAAAGGAGGTTGATGTTTTCAAGCTTTTTCCCGGGCGGCTGGGCGAAGATTTCAATTCCTGATTCCAAAACGTGGTTCAGATCCAAAAGGCGCAGTTCCGCCCTGCCGCCGCCAAAAAGCCTGCGAAATATATTGTGAAAATTCTTTTTGATTTTGTCGTATGCGGCCATGAACAAAGCGGACGATTCGGTTCTGAGTTCGGTGGTAAGCTTCTCCAGATCCGCCCTGGCGGCGGCAAGGTCGGCGATTTGGCCTGAAAGAAAATCAAAGCGTTCCTTTGTTTCCGCGAATTCCTCTGGTGCTGCCAGGTTCACCGCCCCCAGGTCTTTCAGAGCCATTCTGCCCCTGGCCAGGTTTTCTCTTAGTTCACCTGTTGTCGCGGTGATGGTAAAAGTCCTCTCTTCAAATTCCATAAGGTCGCGGGAGTGGGTTTCCCGGAAGTTATCCAGAATGTTTTTTATTTCCGTCTCTGTCTGAACCAGTTCAAGGTGTATTCTTTCCATCGCTTCCTGGGCCTTGGTCAGTTCCGTCATACGCTTGCGTATGCTGTCCTGGGTTCCGGCAACATCGCCGTTTTTCGCCATTATCTCCTTTTCCAGGGCCTCCATGTCGCTGGCTAACTGCCTGCCCCTGCCCTCAATTTCGACAATTTCCCTTTCGGCGTCCGCAACGCGCTCTTCGATTTCCGTGTACCGTTTTCTGTCCTTAAACAATTCGTCCTGAATGGTTTTATGGATGCTTTCCTGCCCTAAAAGTTCCCGCCTTATAAGCCGCCCCTGTTCTTCCGCCGCCTTTGCCTGGGTAGTCATCTTCATCCTGTTGACTCTCAGGTCTTCAAGCGTACTGCGGTACTCGTTGATTTTTTTGCCAAGATCGTCGTTATGCTTTCTTAATGCCGTTATTTGCTCGCGCCTTTCCAAAACCCCTTCCCGGCAGGAGCGGATTTCCGCGTCCAAAGCCCGCTTTTTTGTGATGATCCCTTCAGGGGCCAGGAAGTCGTCAAGGAAGGAGGGGGAACTCTTCCGGTAGGCTTCGAAAAGCGAGATCGCCTTTTCGGAGCGGCTTGCGGCTTCGGCAAGCTCGGCGGCCAGGCTTTCGGCTATGCGCTTCAATTCTTCCGCGCCTGGCGGTTTTTCGCCTGAAACGGCTCTGTCTGCCGCGGCGGAAAAGTCGCGGATAAGGGCCTCTCTGCCGGAAAGCGTGGTTTTTAGCAGGGTAAGGGTTTCGCTTAGGGCGGCCTCGGAATTCCGCCTTTCCGCGGCGGAATAGCCGGCTTCTTTCAAGCCCGCGTCAAGGGCGGCCACAATGTCGTCGGTTATGGCCTCCAGGTCCCTTTCCCTTGCCGCCCGATCCAGTTCAAGGCGGCGTATGTCCTCGTCGTTTTTTTTGACCGAGTTTTCGTTCTCTCCAATCAAAGTAGAGGTAAGCTGGATGTTCCCCTCAAAAGAGCGGATATTGTCTTCTATGGCGGTAACCTGTTTTTGTAAATCACGGACAACTCCGTCCTGTTCCTGGGCATCGCTCTGGAGTTCCTCAATTTTGATGCCTGCCACCTTTTCACGGCCCTCGTTTACAGCAATTTTCGCCTTTATGTCGCTTCGCTGTTCTGAAAGAAGGCGGACTTCCTTTTCCAGGGCGTTTTTTTCCACCGCCAGGCCGTAGATGCTCTTCTGGTGCTCCGCAAGGGCGGCTTCCATGGAATTTACCTTGTCCATGTTTTCTTCAAGGGCCTTGTTTGCTGCTTCTATCGTTTCCCTGACCGCGTCCCTCTCATGGGTCTTTTTTTTCAGGGCTTCCTGCTTGTCACCCACTTCATAACGGAAGCTTTTGAGCTTTAACAGTTGAATGTCCAGTTCGTACTTGAAAACCTCATCTTTTAGAACGCGGTATTTCATGGTTTTTTCGGATTGGACGCGTAAATTATCGTAGGATCGCTTTACCTCGCCTAAAATGCCCTCTACCTGGCGCATATTTTCTTCGGTTTTAGCAAGTTTTCGCTCGGCTTCGGCGCTTCTTACCTTAAATTTGGTGATTCCAGCCGCTTCTTCAAAGAGATAGCGCCTTTCTTCCGGCTTGGAAGACAAAATTTGGTCGATTTTCCCCTGTTCCATCACCGAATAGGCCGTTTTGCCAACGCCGGTATCCCAGAAAAGCTCTCTTACTTCCTTTAGTTTTACCGGAGCGGAATTGATGAAGTATTCGCTTTCCCCGGAACGAAAAAGCCTGCGTTTAACTTCGATTTCTGGCACATCCAGGGGCAAAAGGCCGGTGTCATTGCCAAGAGTCAGGATCACCTCGGCCACATTCAGGGGTTTCCGGTTCTCCGTGCCGTTGAAGATCACGTCTTCCATCTTTTCGGCCCGCAAAGCCCTGGACGCCTGTTCCCCCAGGGCCCATTTTATCGCGTCTACCACGTTTGACTTGCCGCAGCCGTTTGGGCCCAGAAGGGCGGTAATTCCCGCGGCAAATTCTACCCTGGTTTTGTCCGGAAAAGATTTGAAGCCGAAAATGTCAAGGCTCTTTAGAAACAAGGCTTATCTCCCTATTATTTGTACCATTTTAACCATTTGCCATTCAAGCTGTGTATGTTTAACCATTTTCCTTGACAACCGGGCAAAGTCGCTGTAAATTATAAGTATAAAATAATCCCCAAGGGAGGCCAGAAGATGGCGAAAGTAGAGTTAAAAGGTATTAGCAAGTTTTATGAGGGCGGCGTTCAGGCGGTGAACAACGCAAACATCGTGGTGGAGGACAAAGAATTTGTGGTTCTTGTAGGTCCGTCTGGATGCGGTAAATCCACGACCCTCCGCATGATAGCGGGGCTGGAAGACATTTCCGAAGGTGAAATTTACATCGATGGCGAATTGGTGAATGACATTCCACCGAAAGACAGGAATATCGCCATGGTATTCCAGAATTACGCTTTGTACCCGCATATGTCGGTGTACGAGAACATGGCTTTCGGGCTCAGGATCAAGAAGGTTGAAAAAACTGAAATTGACCGCCGGGTTCACGAGGCGGCAAAAACCCTTGATATTGAAAAGCTTCTTGACAGGAAGCCCAAGGCCCTTTCAGGCGGCCAGCGCCAGCGTGTCGCGGTTGGACGGGCAATAGTCCGCAATCCCAAGGTATTCCTCTTTGACGAGCCGCTTTCCAACCTGGATGCAAAGCTTCGCGTTCAGATGCGCGCGGAACTCTCCGACCTGCATTTACGGCTAAACGCCACCATGATCTACGTTACCCACGACCAGGTGGAAGCCATGACCATGGCCAATAAAATCGTTGTTATGAAAGACGGAAAAGTACAGCAGATAG
>Ga0268262_10002393_pt1 | contig 21727 bp, 23 predicted proteins | sample TergutNc150P3_FD_190354 | JGI IMG/M metagenome (GOLD analysis project Ga0268262, IMG submission 190354) | Nasutitermes corniger P3 segment gut microbial community from laboratory colony in Florida, USA - Nc150 P3 (SPAdes) (version 2) | ecosystem: Host-associated > Arthropoda: Insects >... | reverse complement strand
TTAAACCTAAAAAGCCAGAAGAACCTTTTATGGTATGGATTGCGCGGAACAATTCATTTATGGAATCGGGCTGAGCTTCACCCGTTTTTCTTATAGATTCGAAAATTGATTCTATATGATTGAGATGTTCACGCGACTCTTCGACATACTCAGCCAGAATGTCACTATCTGTTTCCACAAAAACCTCCGTTTTATAGGTTCGCAAAACAAAATTAACAATTTATTTTGCAAATACAAGTTAATATGGAGTGAATATAGAAAAATTATATGCCTTTGCTAAACTAAAAGCTTTTATTTGGGTTTTCCAAACCAATTCTGGGTTTTCGGAGCGTAGGCAGTCCATATACCTAGACCCCAGATAAGACCAAGCGAATATGTTTTTTATGCCTGCTCTGAAGGCTATTTCCGTTGCTTCCTTTGCAAAATGCTCGGTTCCGGCTTCAATATGGTAGTTTTTTATCCAAATTTGGGCTTCTTTTTCGTGTTTTTTTGCCAAATTTGCGATTTTTTCGCTAGTTTCGCCATATATTTTTTGGACTTTTTCAAGGGAATCGCCTTTTTCCCAGTATGGGTCGCTCCCAATTTCGTCCACAAAGGGCAAATTTGCCACCTCGTCCCAATTTTCCAAACCAGCCGGAAACCAGGGCGGGAGCAAGCATATAGAGTTTCTTTTGCCGAGTTTATGAACCTGCTCCGTGGCAAATGATAAAAAAGATATCAGACTTCGCTGCTTAAAGGCTTTAAAAGTCTCGTTTGGAATTTTCGGGATTTCTTCACCGGTTTGTTCTTTATATTTCTGCGAACAGACCTTGCAGCCGCAGGTATATAATTCGGGCTTACCTTTTTCAAAATAAAAATGAGGTTCATCCCAAAACACCGTTTCTATATCGCACTTGCAAACCGCTTCTATCCACTCACTTATATAGTTGCGGAAAGCAAGGCTATTTGGACATGCCGCTACCAGAGGCTTACCCTCAAGGCTCGCCTGAGCCATTTCGCTATTCCTTGCAGCAAGCTCGGAATAAGCCTCACCGCCAAACACACGACCTACACCCCAAGGGTTCACATAAACTTTAAGGTCCTCTTCTTTGGATAGAGCTATAATCTCTTTCATGGTTTGCGGGTAATACTGTAGGTCTTCCTCTGCAAATGTGTGCAAAACGCAGTTGAAGCCAGCCTCTTTAATAGTTTTCATGTCTTTACGAACCCACTCTGGATTTCGTACGCCAAAATAAGATATGCCTATTTTCATCTTACTCAAACTAGAAACTTAGCAATCTTTTTCGCAAAGATTTCACCGCATAATGCTTGCGGGAGAGAACCGTGTTGATAGGCGTATTGGTGAGATCCGAAACCTCCTTTACGGAAAAATCCAGCAATTCAGTCATCTCAAAAACCTCGCGTTGCTCTTTTGGCAATTCGGCTATGGCTGTCTGAATTTCCTCAGTTTCTTCCTCATAGAGGTCCGCAATCTCCTCAAAAACGTATTCGTCATCTTCTTCGTTGTAATATTCGGAAAGCGATTCTTCTTTCTTTTTCTTTCGGAGGTCAATTATCCTATTGCGAGCCACTTTATATAGCCACGCCACAGTATTTTCTATAGGGTCTAATTTAACCATATTGTTTGCCTGTATAAATTTATAGAACACATCCTGCAATATATCTTCCGCATCTTCAAAGCTACTAACCCGCGAACGGATGAATTTCAGCAGCCGCTCACTGGTATTAGAAAAAATTTCTGAAACGGATTTTTTTGACACTATAGTATTCACAGTGGAAACGCATATAAAAGTTTTTCCGGCGTTGCGCAATAAAGCGTGTTGCCTTGAATGCTGATTGACGCTCCCCTGCCAAAAATGGAGTGTTTTTTAACAATTTTGCCAGAATTTATATCTATGGCAGCAACGGAGTCATCCTGATCTAGCCATATATGCGAGCCGTGCATGGCAAACTGCATAAGTCCGGAACCCTCGCTTTCAAAAGTCCAAACATGCCTACCGCTTGGGATTTCGTAAAGTGAAAGAGTTTGGTCTGCTTTGCCTATAAGCGCATAAATTTTGCCATCTATTTCAGGTAATTCAATGGAAATAACCTGAGAATGGACGGAAAAAGAACCGAGTTGCTTAAAATCCTGTTCAGAAAAAATTTGGAAGTCTCCTTCTTTAGAAGCCACAACAAATATGTCCTTTTTAAACTTAAAATAATCCGCTTCGTTTAAATCTTGATTAAATTCTCTAATTGTCGGTGCTTTAGGGGAAATTAGGGCTATTTTTCCCTGAGAAAGCGAATAAACCCCCATTTTGCCTCTGGATAAAAGCACTGGCGCAGAACTCACCTTGACAGACCGTTCAAGACGCATATTCGGTGCAAAATACTTCAACACAAAACCATTCCAAAGTCCTACATAAACTGAATCTCTGCTACGCAAAAAAGAAAAAGGCTTCCCCGGCATCTCAAACGAAACACTCTTCTGTTCCCTGAGCGAAAATTGTGATAGCCAAAAACCTGAACTGAGAATAAGCCAGGGAGATTCATTGTCTGCCACAACGTATTTTCTATCCTTAGGAAGCGGTATTTCACTATTTGCATTTCCGGTTTCTAAAGAAAACTTTAACAGGCTTTGAGCTTCCGCATCATAAACAAAAAGCCAATTTGCATCGCTGAACATATTTGGATAAAGCATATTAGGAGAAATGGGTAGGTGCCTAACCCATTTTGCACCTATCTTTTCCGCGTACCTTGCAAAAACAAGCGAAGAAAGCTCTCGTTTTCGCGCCCCATAAATAACAGCCCGCTTCCATGCACTATCGCTGTTTTTTTGCTCTGCAATGCGATACCAGGCAAGTGCATTCCCACTTTCAAAAGCGAGCAAAAAGTCTATATTGTTACTATTTGGAGCCGCTAATTTTTGATAATGCCTTGTGTATAATATTTCGGAGTTCCCATTTTGCAAATTGAAAATAACCGAATCGGATTTAATAATCGGAGCTCCTGCAATTTCACCATCTATTTGATAATTCCATAAATTAACTAAAAGCGTATCGAATACCGAGATTCCACCGTTTTTTTGGTATGTGCCTATAAGTCCAATACCCGGCTTAAAAAAACTTTCACCATCACTTTTCACAGCGGAGACGAGCTGCCCGGAATTTTTACTCAGCAAACTGATTTTCCCGCTTATATCCAAGACATAAATTTTATCGTCAAAATCTTCTATGGATTGTACTTCAATGGAAGGTATTCGCCAAACTAAATCCAAACCATCTCCAAGCCTGTAAAAATAAAGCGAATTTTCGCTATAAAGAAAAAAACCATCCAGAATCAAAAATACTTTCTCCGGTTTGCCTTCTAACGGAACGGAAATTTCAGTTCCTCTTTTTTTTGGAACCAAGTGAAGGGCATTCTGGCATTTATACACAATGCGTTTAGCCAAATATAACTCGCCTTCTATGTCACAATCCGAAAAACGTGATTCCAGCAGAATGGGATTGTAGCTTTCCTCTTGTGTAAAAATTTTTTTTTCGCTCGCTATTTTTATCTTCTCATTGATTGCCCCTAAGAATTTTTCTTTTTCCGCAGCCATATATGAGAGCGAAGCATTTTGTGAATTGTTTTTTAAAAAACCATAATGCTTCGCCACTCCAAAAGTATCTCGCCTTGCCTCTGCGATTTTCGCCAGATAAAAATGGGCGTTTAATCTTTCGCTAACTGAAACATCCGATAATTCCAAAGCCAAATGCAGCAGTTTCTCTGCACTAGCGGTATCTGCCTCAATGGTTAAAATATACGCTGCTTCCTGAATTTTATCATTGGCAGGAGAAGCAAAAGTATTCCACAGCCCACAGAGTACAAGCCATAAGATACTTTTTGTTTTAAACATCAAATTTATACCCCATTCCTCTTACGGATAATATGAATGTGGGTCTTTCCGGGTTGTCTTCTATTTTCTTCCTGAGTTTTACTATGTAGTTATCTATAGTTCTTGACTCTGTGCTTGAATTTATGTACTGAACGAGCTCTTCCCTGTGTAGAACTTCACCTCTTCGCTTGCAAAATAATCGTAGAAGCCCAAACTGTCTCGGATTCAATTTCAAGGGAATTCCGTTTTTTTCCGCTTCATATTTTTTAAAGTTCAACTTAATGCCGCGAAACTCAACTGTGTCACCCATAAAAGTTTCAGAAGAATTCTTTTGCAAATCAAGTTTTCTTATGAAAGCCTTAATTCTAGCCAATAATTCCAGCGTTGAAAATGGCTTTGTCATGTAATCGTCTGCACCTATGTCCAAACCCATAACCTTTGAACTTTCTTCTTCCTTTGCGGTTAGCATTACTATCACCAAATTGGGATATTTTTTCCGCAAGATACGGCAAACATCAAAACCATTCCTTTTGGGCATCATTACGTCTAAAAGAACGAGGTCTGGTTTAAATTCATCGGCTTTTGACAAGGCTTCCTCTCCGTCGCAAGCAATAGAAATCTCATAATCTTCCATTTCAAGGCATTCTCGCAAGCCTTCTCTTATAGATTCCTCGTCCTCAACAACTAATATTTTATACTGCACTTTTATTTATGCCCAAGGTATTTACGACCCAAATTATTATTACCGTCTTTGTAATCCACGTAATCGGGAATAAAGCTATTCGGATAAGAATAGGATATATTCACCAAACACGTAAGCTCGGAGAGCAACTTGCCCACAGAACCTTTCAACGGTCCTTTCTTCTCATTTAAGGGATCGCTCATATAACAAAAACCGCCACCCACTTTGGCAAAGACTTCTTCGCCTTTTGTAGAAACCATTTTCAATTTGCTAAAATCAAAATCAACATTGTTACCTGTGGAGTTCCAAACCACAACTTCCGCCGTTGTGCCTGTTGGTCCTACTTTTATGCTCGGAAAAGCGATTATATAACCGTATTTATTGACAAATCGCGAAGGTTTCTCTATCCCAACTATTTCGAAAATAAGAAGGTCAGCGCGATTTTTAACGCGAACGTTATTTAAGGCTTTTTTCAATTCTGCATTATCGGGAGCAAATACTTCCGCTTCCAGAAGCGCATATTCAGCTGCTACGGGATGGTCTGCACCCTCGGAATTTTCAATAGCTCGTTTAATAACCATATCTTCCATATCCTTGCGGGCTTTTTTGGCATATTCACCGTTTACATTGCCTCGCTGGGCTATGCTGAGTGCGCTATCTATGTTGCGGAACCCTTGTAAAGTGTATTCATATTCATAATCACCTTTAATCTGCGCAACACCTATATCGGATAAAGCCACCACCACAGAGTCCAACGTAGCACTTTTCTTCGTATTGGGTAAATTCTTGAAAATTTGCTCTATACAGCCACTGATATAACCGTCAGAAGCATTTTTTTGGGCGGTTTGCTTTGCGGAACTGGCATAAGCAATGACGAAATTATCGTAAAATTCATCGGAAATTTTACCCTTTTTACGTGCCTCCACGTAAGAATTGACAGCATTCCTGAATTTACCTTTTTCGTAATAGGAATCTCCGTCGCTTTCATTTTTGCCTTTACAGCTGATAAGCAAGACTACAAAAACTAAGAAAATAATGCCTTTTTTGAGCATAAATAACCTCACTGTTGAAGTTGAAACACAATTTAGAAATAAAATAGTTCTTTTTTTAAAAAAAAACATATTTTTACTATAAATAGGATAATTTTATGAAAATCCTCGTAATTTGCTCTGAAAACTACTCTGTGGGTAACGAACCTCTGGCTATGGCTGTAGGGGGTATAGTGTCTGCATATCGCAGGCAAGGGACGCAAGTTCTGGGATTTTCTCCGTTTTTTAACGAATTAACAAACGAAAAAGACTACGAACCGAGCCAAAAATTTACCGAAAAACTGGGAAATAGGGAGTATTGCGTGCTCAAGAAACTCCATAACGAAAATGACCTATTTATACGCTACGAAGATTATTTTGGCAGAGCTAGCATATATGGCAACCTAAATGAAAAAGATTACGGTGATAACCACCTGCGTTTTTCCTTTTTGGCTTCTGCAGCTCTGAACTACTGCGTAGAGACCAATTTTAAACCCGATGCAATACACGTCCATGACTGGAGCGGCATTGCTGGCGCACTCACAAAAACCGTGTATAAAGAATATTTTAAAAATATCCCGATTTTATTGACTGTACATAACATAAACTACGATTGTCAATTTGACCCAAGCAATATAATCAAGATAGGCTTGCCTGCAGAGGGGTTTGGCATAGATGGCTATGAATTCTGGGGAAAAGTTAGCATGTTAAAAGCTGCAATTCTGTACTCGGATAAAGTTGTTTTTACTTCCGCGAGTTACCTTCTTTACTTGCTTTCCGCAGATTTACCAGGCGGGATGCGAGACTTTTTAGAGAGCCAGAAGAAGAAGCTCTTTAGCATTCAAAGCGGCATTGATAACAAAAAATGGTATGCTGATAAAGAAGAAACTTTTAAAGAGCAAAATAAAAACGCTCTGAGAGCCGAGCTTAACCTAGCGGCAGATTCCAGTATGCTCGTTTACTCGCAATTGGATTCCTATTCTGGTGCTTCTGCACAGGTTATATCAACTATTATGGCAAACCTGCTAAACATGAATTTGCAATTGATAATAGGCATTTCAGAAAGCGATGTCAATTACCCTTACTTTGCCACTGTACAAGAAGAGCATGGTGATAAAATTGCGCTTCTCCCATTAAACGAAAATGATGATGACATATACCACAGGCTTGCCGCAGCGGATGTATTTTTTTCAATAAGCACAAGCGAGCCATCTCAATCTCTTTTTCTGAAAGCCTCTGCCGCAGGCTCTATACCGCTTTATAGCAAGCGACAGAAACTGCTCATATACACAATTTCTTTTGACCCTAATTCAGAGGAAGTCTCCGAGAAAGCTAATGCTTTTATTTCTGAAGATTTTTCACCGGAGTTGATTTTGGAGCAAATTCGCATCGCTGAATCCATTTTCCTTGAAAATAAGAACTTGTGGGCAAAACTCGTCAAAAATGTACGTTCCATAAAAGTATCGTGGGACGATGCTGTCAAAAATTATTTACTACTTTTAAGCGCTACGGGCCTATAGCTCAGTTGGTTAGAGCAGCGGACTCATAATCCGCTGGTCGTAGGTTCAAGTCCTGCTGGGCCCACTTTCTTTTCCCCGTCCACCCGAGTTTTTCTCTCAACGCTTGGACAAAGCCGAATTCCCCTGTGTGAACAAAGCGAGTTACATAACGGCTACGGCAAATTACGAGTTCTGATTTTTCTTTAAGCTCTTCGGTAAAATGCCCGTCAAAAACCATTTCTGCCGTGCTTTCCGCAACGCACTTTATTTTGCAGACGGAAGAAGACGGAATTATAATGGGCCTTACCGAGAGGCTCATAGGGCTAATGGGATTTAAAACAAAAGCCTCTGCCGAAGGATATATTATAGGTCCCCCTGCGGAAAGGTTATAAGCGGTAGAGCCTGTAGGGGTGGCAAGCATTAAACTATCCGCCCAATATTCCGTTAAAAACTTATCGTTGATTTTAACCTCTAAATTTACCATCCTTTCCGGTGCATGAGCATGCAAAAAAATTTCATTTAGAACCGAGCGGTTCAAAATTTTCTTTTTATTTGAATAAACTGAGCAATCCAGCATTATACGGTCTTGCAATTTGAAAGTCCCACTTGAAAGAATGTCCAGAATTGCAGGTATTTCTTCCGGTTTGTATTTTGCCAAAAAGCCAACGCGCCCAACATTTATGCCAACTATTGGAATTTGTTTTTCGCAAGCTATATGCGCCGCCGAAAGCACCGTTCCATCTCCGCCTATGGCAACTAAAACGTCGCATTTTCTGAGTTGTGCCGGAGCGTAAATGATTTTATCTCTCCTGCCTTTACCCCATAATTTTACGGATTCCAATGCCTCCAATAACGTTGGGGTTTGTTCTTTGCGTGTTACAATGCCTATTTTCAATTCAAAACCCCCGGCCATATATTTTCCACACATTCAATTCCTTTAACAATTTCTTTGCTTTTTGCTTTTTTATTCAAAACATGCAAAGCCAATCCTAAAATAGGAATGTTTTTGCAATCAAAGCCATCGCCTTCTATTTCCGCTTTGCCCCGCAAAATTAACCCATCTTCATAGAGACCGGATTCTATGCCTGCGATTTTGAGATTTTCGTATATAGCTTCTAAAACGGGTTTGCATGGCTCAAGTGCCCAAGCAGGTAATTTTAAAATGGTTTCGCCATCGGCAAAACATGCGAGCACTGCGAGCATTGGAATTTCGTCTAAGCAAGTGGACAAAATGTCTGCGCCAATGCGCCTGCCTATTAGCCCATTTTTGCATTTAACCCTTAAATCACCCCAAACATCATTCCCTCTTTCGTGGCGGGCAGCGATTTCAATATCGGCACCAAGTCTTTTAAAAGCCCCGAAGATTCCAGCACGGCTTGCATCCAAACTAACCGCTTTTATTGTGATGTCCGAGTCTGGAATTAAAGAAGCAGCCAAAGCCAAAAAAACAGCCTCCGTTACATCTCCCGCTATGAATCTGTCTCTTGAGAGCAAAGAATGCACGGGAGGAATATTGCAAATCCATTTTCTTTCGTTTTTTATTCCCTGCAATTTTGCCACGCGCTTGGCAAGCTCATCACTTTCGTCAATGCCATCTTGTTTCCACTCCAGTTCTGCGCCAAAAGTAAAAAGCTCCCTGATTAAAGAATCTTTTACCGCAATCTTCTCTTCGCATTTAAAGGGGATTCCACTGAGCAGGTTTTCTATTATTTTCCTATTCCTTTTCTGATGCGGAAAATAGTTCCCTACCCATTCCAAACTTAAATTTTCATTGCATTTAAAATTTACACCTGTAATTTCCCACTGCCCGTCTTTTACATGAACAGATGCACCCAGTTCGCTTAGATAACCTGCAAAAGCGGTGATTTCTGGAGTTGCCTTAACTCCATGTATAAGGGAATTGCCATTCGCAAGAGCTGCTAAAAATGCGCAGTTGCAAAATGCTTCCTTTTCTGTATAAAGCTCAAACTCTCCTTTTAGCATATATTCCCTTATCTTCTAAAAGTTCAATCGCAGTTTTCGCCTCATTTTCCGTTTTGAAAGCCAAAAGCAGAGTTCCACCAATGCCTTCACGAACTTTCATAAGCTCAATATCCCTGATATTTATATTTTTTTCAGCAAGCGGATTCAATGCCTCCAAAATAGAACCGGGTTTGTCAGGAATTTGCGCAATAACTTCGTAAAGCGGATAAGCTAGATTTTTTCCCCTTTCCAAATCATATCTCGTTTTGTTGCCACGCAAAAAATTATCTTCCAATTTGTCAAATTGTTCATCGGAAAGCGCATTTTTTATCTCTAAAATTTTTTCTGCATAAGCAGCAAGTGCTCCGGCTGCATTTTGTCTGTTTGTTTCCAAAATATCCTTCCACATATTCCAAGATGAACCTGCTATACGGGTCATGTCCCTAAAGCCACGACCAGCTAAATGTAAATGCTTTTCAGTAATATTCAAAAAAAGACCCGTAGCCATAGAAGTGCTGATGAGTTGCGGCGCATGGCTGAGCCACGCCATTGCAACGTCGTGTTCCTGTGGCGAGATTTGTACAGGCTGGCTACCCAAAAAAGACAAAAGCTCGTTTAGCGATTCCGGCAATTCCTTTATTTTATCCTGTAAACAATATAGCCAATAAGTATTTTCAAAAATAGATGGGTCGCCGTTTTCAATGCCGTGCTTTTCCGAACCTGCCATTGGATGACCACCGACAAAAACAAAAGGTTCCGGCAGAGCAAAACCTTTCTCGCAGATCAACTCTTTTGTGCTGCCTATATCGCTAACCACAGCCATTTTGCCGTTGAGCAATTCTGCATTGCTTTTTAAAATCTCAAGGGTGGATAAAATATGCTTTATGGGTCCGCACAATAGAATTAAATCCGAATTTGGCAACCAGTTTTGAACATCTCCATATTCAAAAAATTCATCTGCCATGGAAAGCTCTTTAGCTTTTTGCAAAGTCTCTTTTGAGCTAACTGCACGAATTGCAATATGCTGGTTTGCCGATTTAATAGCAACTGCAATTGAACCCGCAAGCAAGCCAAAACCGACTAACGTAATGCGAGTAGCTTTCATCTTTGTTTTTCCAATTTTATTGATTCCTCTATTATTTTTTTAAAAATATTTTTTATAAACTCATCGCTAATAGAATTAGAATTTTTTTGCACAACTCTGTTTAAAATGAGTTCCTGTCTTTTTGGGTCTTCTATGGGTAAGCCTTTTTCATGTTTTATTTTCCCGATTTCAAGCACATATTTGGCACGTTCATTCAAAAGCGAAATCAGTTTGTCTTCTATTAAATCCAGCTTCTGCCGCAAGGCTTCTATTTCCGGGGTCATAAAAACCTCTAAATTTCAAAATCTGCTACAACTCTAAATTCCGCAATGCCGCTATTTACCCATTCTGCAATTTGAACATGCGCAGGGTGCTTTTGATAGGCTTCTAAATCTTCCTTAGTTTTGAAAGCCGAATACAAGCCCACATCATAGGCTGCCGCAGTGCTATTGAAATTGATACCCGCCTCTATAGAAACGGCAAAAGGAATCACGCTTTTCAAGGCATTGAGTCTTTGAACCAAAACTTCCGCATTTTCCTTTCCCGTGCGTTCATCTGCCACGGGTTTCATTTTCCAAAGAACAAGATGTTTAACCATAACGGAAAGGTAGAAAATTCTACGGTTAACGGTACAAACCGAGCCAAGATTGTATTCCGAGGATAAAGTTGGGGTGAGAACACTTTCTATATTCTTATTAGATAGATTAGTTATTAGAGGTTTTTACGCAAAAATGGCAGTTACAGGAAGCAAAAGTCCACAACACTGCGAGAATTGGTTGAAAACCCGATTTGCCCCAAGCCCAACCGGATATTTGCACAAAGGGCATATTTGGAGCGCGCTCTGCGTTTCTGCCGTAGCAAAAGCGAAAAACGCGAGCATTCATCTGAGGCTGGAAGACCACGATGCATTGCGATGCACAAAACATTTTTCTGATGTTATAAAAAAGGATTTGGAATGGCTCGGTTTTGAATGGCAAAGCGAAAGCGTTCAAAGTGAACGAAATGAAATATACGAAAAGCATTTTAAAATTTTGCAGAAAAAAAATTTACTATACGAAGTGTATAAAACGGAACAACCAAAAATTATGTTCAAAAATCCAGAGCAAGGCGAAGATTTTGCGATTAAGGATGCTTTTGGGCAATGGACTTATATGTTTGCCGTTGTCGTGGATGATTTTGAAGAAGGGATAGATTTGATAATGCGCGGCGAAGATTTAAAAGATTCCATTGACAAGCAAATCTCTTTAGCGAAAATTTTGGGCAGAAAAGAGATGCCACAATTTTTTCACCACTGTTTAATCTACGATTCAAGCGGAAAAAAACTGAGCAAGCGAGATGGCTCAGAGGGAATTTTCAAAGAAAGGGAAGTGGGAATTTCTGCAAAAAAAATAGTGAGCGGTTTATGCAAAACCGCTATGCCCAATGCGGAAATTTCAGACGAAATTTCCTGGGCAGAGGCAGTCGCTATTTGGAATACTTACTTTATCTTGCCTTGATAAGCCGCTTTTTTGCCAATCTGCGCTTCTATGCGAAGGAGCTGATTGTATTTGCAAATACGGTCTGTGCGTGAAAGAGAACCGGTCTTGATTTGACCTGCGCCGGTGCCAACTGCAAGGTCTGCTATAAAGGAATCTTCGGTTTCGCCGGAACGGTGGGAAGCAATTGCCCCGTAGCCCGCTTTCTGAGCCATTTTAATTGCATCCAAAGTTTCGGTTACAGTGCCGATTTGATTTACCTTGATGAGTATGGCGTTGGCGGCTTTCATCTGAATACCCTTTGCCAAACGCTCTGGATTGGTGACAAAAAAATCGTCTCCAACGAGCTGCGTTTTAGCACCGAGCCTTTTTGTGAATTCAACATAGCCATCCCAGTCGTTTTGGTCAAGGCCATCTTCTATGGAGATTATCGGGTATTTTTCTACCCAGCCAGCATATTTTTCAACCATCTCCTGAGCGGAGTAGAGTTTGTCTGGCTCGGACTTCCAGAATTTGTAACCCTTGCGTTCACCTTCGTCAAACAACTCGGAAGAGGCGCAGTCAAGAGCTATTGCAATTTGAGAACCGGGTTTATAGCCAGCTTCATTAATCGCTTTCACTACATACTCCAAAGCCTCGTCGTTGGTGAGATTGGGAGCAAAGCCGCCTTCATCTCCAACAGAAGTTGCTTGACCATCTTTTTTAAGGAGACCTTTTAACACGTGGAAAACATCCGTTATCCAGCGAAGTCCTTCTGAAAATGTTTTTGCGCCAATGGGCATAACCATAAATTCTTGGAAATCAATTTTGTTGTCAGCGTGTTTGCCGCCGTTGACTATGTTAGCCATAGGCGTAGGCAAAATGAATTTCTTTGTGCCGTGCAGCTTGCCTATGTACTTCCAAAGTGGAAGTTTTGAAGCATGGGCACCGGCAACTGTTATAGCCATAGAGGCACCCAATATGGCATTTGCTCCGAGTTTGCTTTTGTTCTTTGTGCCGTCCAATTTAATCATAGCCGCGTCTAGCTCTCTCTGCTTCAAAGGGTCTTTTCCTTTGAGCACCCTGGCAATGCGGGTATTCACATTTGCCACAGCTTTGAGCACGCCTTTGCCCTGATACAGTTTTTCATTGCCGTCACGCAATTCGCACGCTTCGTATTCTCCGGTACTGGCTCCGCTTGGAACGGCAGCACGGGCTACAAAGCCATCGTTTAGCGTTACTTCTACTTCAACGGTCGGGTTGCCACGCGAATCTAAAATTTGGCGGCCAACTACAGATCTGATTTTTGCCATTTTTGCAACTCCTATTGGGATTAATAGTCAGAATATAGAAAATTTTGATGACGTTGACCCTTGGGGATAAGGTTCAGGCATAGAAGCCATGATGTGCGTAAAGATAGAAAATTCCGAAAATAATCATTTGTACATGAACATACCTACTTCAATTGCAAAATCTGTGTTTGCAAGTTTTACCATATCCAATCCAAAAAATCCTTTGTCTTCGCGGGAAAACGTATGGTTCATAGGTGCGTATTCAATGCGACAAAGCACTCTAAATCCAAAAGCAGCTTTTTTCCAAGGCAGCATATCCCGTCCATAGCCGATGGAAAAAAGAGGAGACTGCTCGGAATTTATGTTTATATAATCAACGCCCAAATGCAAATAGTTCTCAGCTAATTCCTTATGAAGATTTCCGCTTGGCAAATAATGCATAAATCCACCAGCTAAAAATCCCGCTCTTGAAATATCAACCTCGCTTTTTGCTCCAACGGCAAAATTCCTATTGAGTCTATAGCGAGCACTTGCGCCGCCAAAATTATCCATTCCACCCGCAAAAATTCGCCCAGCATAATTTACCCCATACACAAAATCCGGTGGAGCTTCTTCTTTTTCAATTGTGTCTAAAAAAAGAAAATTTGCACTGGAGGCGGAAAATAAAAGCAGAGTGATGGCTATGGCTTTAAAGGGCATAATTCTCTCGCCATCTTTTGCACTGCCATCCACCTGAATGCAAGCACGGAATAAACCTGCACAAAGTCCATGCCTTCGTCCAGCAAATCTCTTACCTTTAAGCCGTGGTCAATTCCGCCGCAGGCTACAACGGAAAGCTGCGGAAAATGTTTTTTTGCTAGGACGGCTTTTCTGAATGTGTTTTCGTAAAGAGGTCTTCCGGAAATTCCGCCGCTTGTTCCTTGAGAATTTAAAATTGGCAAGGAATAAAAAAGTTTTTCGCTTGGGTGGGTATTCCCCAAAATAACGCCGTTAACTTCCAATTGAGAAAGCAAATCCAAAAGCGAGAGCAATTGTTTATCGGTTAAGTCTGGGCTTAGTTTTGCGTAAATGGCTTTGCGGCACGGAATGTTTTTTCTGTATTCATTAAATGCGCTAAAGGCTTGCGACATAAAAGCGGTGTCCAAATCTAAGCGACATTCGCCGGTGTTTGGACAACTCACATTTATTTCCAGATAGTCTGCGGTTTTATAGGCTATTGAAAAAGTTTCAAACAAGTCTTGTAAACGTTTTTCCTTTGATATTCCGGGAGTTTCCGCAACGGAAATTCCAATGGCAAAATTATTTTTACGTTTGCGTATATATTTTTCAACCCTTGCAGAAATTTTTTCTATTCCATTGTTGTTAAGCCCCATTGAGTTGTGAATTAGCCGGTTGAATTCGTCCAAGCCAACTCTGGGTTTATGGGTGTTTCCAATTCTGAAATTCCTCGTAGCTGTGCCAACGGTTATTCCGCCAATTCCAAGATATTGATAATCGTTTATGCCCTTGCCGTTTTTATTTGCTCCCGCTGCTAAAACTATTGGAGAACACAGATTTATAGGCTGGCTTTTATCTGGGAAACATATTTTTCTCTTTAGTTTTTCGTTTTCGCATATACCACCGCCCCACAGGGGCGAAAATTTTGCATAAAGCCCAAGGCAAGAATGTCTGAACTCCGCATGATTTTTGAAGATATAACGAATAAAAGCTAAAAGTTTATCACCGAAGTCTAAGGTATAATCGTGGTTAACCATTAAAACATCTGCCTTACATTGTTGTTCTGCTGCCCAGGAGAAGAGCTATTGAACATGGTTGTTCCGCTTTCTTTTGGATTTTCAAAATGGTTTCCGTTGCATACTTCTTCCACTGAATACCCTGCAGTATAAAGGCAGTTTGTCACTGCATTGCAATATGCACCTTTAACCTTGCCGGTGTAGTTGCAAATATTTCTGGAGACAACCCCTTCTGGAACGGAGAAAGGCAGCTTAGGTAAATTTTTATGGATTTCAGTCATGGAATTCAACCATACGGGAAGCGCATCTTCCGTGCCCGTATGTCCTGGTCCCATCGGAACAAAATCGTCCGTTCCAACCCAAACGCCCATGGTGTATTGCTTTGTGAAACCTATATACCAAGCATCGGTATAGTCATTTGTGGTTCCGGTCTTTCCACCGCTTGGATGGTAAAATCCGCTCCCCCAAACCCTTGCTGCGGTTCCACCCGTATTCACTGTTTGCAGCATTGAAACCATTATATATGCGGAGGGCTTTTTTAAAACCTCATGCTCAATTTTGTAGTTCGTTTCTATCACCTCTCCATTTTTACCGACTATGGCTTCTATATAATATGGCTCAATTCGGTTTCCGCCGTTTGGAAATACGGTGTAGGCACTGGTCATTTCCATAAGGGTTGCACCTACCGAGCCAAGTGCGAGACTTGGTACCTCTTGCAGTGGAGCTTTTTCAATGCCGAATTTACGGGCATAGTTCACCACGGAATTCAAACCATATTTCATGCCAACCTGAATAGCAGGTAAATTTTGCGAAAGCGCCAGAGCCTTGCGATAGGTCATCATTCCCTTGAATTCTTTTGAATAGTTGCTTGGGCGCCAATATTTTGTTGTATCATTAGAGTATGGTACTGTGATTGGAGCATCGTTTACCGAATCACAGGGCGAAGCGCCGTTGTCCATAGCAACTGAATAAACAAATGGCTTAAATGAAGAGCCGGGTTGCCTCAAAGTTTGCACTGCACGGTTCCATTTGCTTTCGTCAAAATCTTTCCCGCCCACCATAGCTCTAATTGCTCCCGTTTCGTTCTCTATCAAAACTACAGCTATCTGCCCCTGACGATAGCGTGATGTATCGGGATAAATTTTTTTCGCTGTATCTTTTTCCAAATAATTTATTGTGAAATCCGCATAAATAGAATCAAAATGCACTAACACGCTGTCGTTTGGCATATTATATTTTTTAGAAAGCCCAAATTTAAAAATAGCACGTTGGCGAAGCCGTCTATCAACTTTAGCCAGTTGTTGGAAAGCTGCGTTTTCAACTATTTTTTGTATCTCAGGGTCTATGGTGCTATAAACGGAAATGCCATCCGAATAGAGGGAATTTTCGCCATATTTACTTTCTAGGTATTTGCGAATTTCTTCCATATAATATGGAGCAATGGAAATCTCCTCTCGTTCTTTCACTTTTAAAGGAGTTTTAACATAGTAGTCATAATCAGTTTTAGAAATGTAACCAGCATCCATCATGGCGAATAGAACCGTGTTTCTGCGTACAAGGGCGGCTTCAGGTTTGCGGTCAGGGCGGTATGCTTCGGGGCGTTGGAGCATTCCTGTAAGCACGGCAATTTCCGGAACGGTTAAGCTATCCAAAGGTTTTCCAAAATAGAACTGCCCTGCGGACTGAAAACCGTAATTTCCGCCAGCCAGATAAACTTCATTCAGATAAAATTCGAGTATCTCTTTTTTAGTGTATGTTTTTTCTATGCGTATGGCGGTCATCGCTTCACGTATTTTACGAGTGATGGAACGTTCCGGCGTTAAGAATAAAAGTTTTGCCAGTTGCTGAGTGAGAGAGCTCGCACCTCTCATTCTGTTGCCTGTTCTAAAACTCTCCACTACCGCACTCGGAATAGCCAGCGGATTCATCCCCCAGTGGCTCCAAAATCTACGGTCTTCCGTTGCTATTACGGAGTTTTTTACCATATCGGGAATACTGTCTATGGAAGTCCATATCCGTTTTTCAACATAAAATTCATGGGCTAAAAGCGAATCTTTATCGTAAATTTTTGTGATTAAGCGGGGTTCTATGGTTTCGAGCCTTTCAAAAGAAGGGAGTGTTGGAATCAATTTATCCCAAACTATTTTAACAGCTACCATCCCCAAAATTATGGGAAATCCTAAAATCAAAATCCACAGCAATTTTCTTTTGCCGAGATTTTGCTCTTTGCGCTTGGATTTTTTTTCGTTATCCTGCTGATTTGGCATAATGGGAATATAGTAAACGTTGCTTCTAAATTCACCTTTTGTATAATTCACCGCTTATATACCTAAAAGCCTCGTCAACATCGTCCATGAATCTTATACAATTCATGTCTTCTTTGCTTATCATCCCATCGTCAATAAGCCTTTGCCAATTTATAAGGCTTTTCCAAAATTCGGTTCCAAACAGAACAAGCGGGACGCTATCTGTCTTTTCATTTTGAAGCATGGTTAACGCTTCAAACAACTCATCAAGGGTTCCAAAACCTCCGGGGAAAATGATTATCGCTGCGGATTTCAGCAAAAACCAAAATTTACGCAAAAAGAAATAATGGAACTGAATCTCCAAATTCTTATCCACATAAGGATTTGTGCTTTGCTCAAAAGGCAACTCTATGCAAAAACCAAGAGACGGAACATCCGCTTCTTTTGCGCCCTTGTTCCCAGCTTCCATAATGCCTGGACCACCGCCTGTGCATATAGCGTATTTTTTCGGCTGCTCCTTTGCCCATTTACCCAACTTAAAAGTCAAATCGTTAGCGGCTTCGTAATATTTATTCTCCGGCTTTGTTCGCGCAGAACCAAAAATCACAATGGTCTTGTCTATCTTGTTGTCTTCAAGAATGGCTTTTGATGCCAAAAGCTCAGACATAATGCGAACTGGCCTTCCGTGCTCGCTCTTTATAAATTCCTCGTTGTGAAAAGCTAACATATTGTGTTACTCCGTAATGGTAAATGTTATAAATCTCACCTGTTCATTGTAATCTTTGCGAATTTCCGTAAGTTTTAAATTTATAAAATTCTCGCTCTGCAAAATTTTTTCCTGCCCATTTGCGATTTCTAAAATTACAGGAGCACTTGGTTTTAAATGAGCGGTGCAAGTGTTCAAGAGTTTGCGGATTAGCTCCAACCCATCGTCACCGCCAAAGAGTGCCAAATGGGGGTCTCCGTCAAGCACCTCCGGTTGCAACTTAACAGCATCCGAAAGCGGGATATATGGCAGGTTTGCGAGCAAGGCATCAAATTTAACATCGCTCGGCAGAGCGGAGAGCAAGTCGCTATGGATAAGGGAAATTTCACTTTCCAAACCGTGCAATGCAACATTTTCCTTCGCAAGCTCCAACGCCTCTTCTGAAATATCCGTTGCAAAAACCTTTGCGTTAAGCTCTAAAGCCACCGCAATAGCAATAGCCCCACTCCCTGTGCCAATATCTAAAACATTTTCCAATTTTCCTTTTTCCATCAGTATATCTAAAATCAATTCCGTTTCGTGTCTGGGAACCAATGCCCTTTTATCGCATTTAATCTCGTGCCCTCTAAAACTCACGCTGCCAATTATATGCTGCAAAGGTTCTCTTTTTGCACGCCTCGTTACCATAGGGCGCAGCTTTGCAAGCTCCGGTTCAGAAAGAGGGCGGTCAAAGTTCAAAAACAAATCCATCCGTTTTAAGCCAAGCCCGTGCGAGAGCAAGAGCTGTGAATCCAGCTTGGCGTTTGGCACTCCGTGTTTTTGCAAAAAATCGGTAGTTTTGTTCAGTATAGAGAGGATGGTTTGCATGTGTAGGTGGAATTTAAAAAATGTGACCTTGCCGTGTGAAGGCGTAGGAAAGTGGCTGAATTTTGCTAAAAACAAAGATTTTTTGCTTACTTGGCACTTACTTGGCACTATTTCTCTAAATTATTCCCTAAATTATATCAAATAAAATATAATTTTGTATATTCGGATTATGAGCCCTTTGCATAAAGAAATGGTTTGGCTTGATGAACGGCCTAAAACGCCGCCTATGCCTAGCGAAGTCCGAATAGAAGCTGGCTATCTGTTTAGGCTCGTGCAGTCTGGCGTCCAGTTGAGCCTGCCGCATAACCAGCCAATGCCTACCATAGGCAAAAACTGCCATGAGTTGCGCATAAACAGCAGCAGCGGGATTTGGAGATTCTTGTACTTCATAGATTCCGATGCCATTGTCAGCTTGCGCTCTTTTTGCAAGAAAACCCCTAAAACTCCCAAGCGGGAAATAGAGCTATGCAAAAGCCGATTAAAAACATATATGGACTTGAAAGGAGGTAACGATGAACAATGACAAGAGAAAGCGTATTGAGGCGGCTGGCTGGAAAGTCGGTTCCGTGGATGAATTTCTTAATCTCACGCCGGAAGAATCCGTTATTGTGGATATGAGGTTTAACCTTGCCAAAGCCTTGATTGAAAAGAGGCAGAATCTTCACATTTCCCAAAGCGCGCTGGCAAAGCGGGTGAAAACAACCCAGCCGAGAATTGCCCTGGTTGAAAAAGGCTCGGCTTCGGTTTCGCTTGATTTTATGGTTAGGTCTCTTTTGGCGGCGGGGGCCAGCAAGAAGGAGATTGCCGTGGCAATGGCTCGGTAGAATACAAAAACCTCGCCTAGCCGCCGTTCTTTTGGCTTGATTCGGCTGATTCTTGTAATCCTCTAAGCGTTTTTAATTGTTTTTCTAATTCATTGCGGCTATTTATCAATTTCTTTAGTTCAATTTCTTCTGGCGATTCCGGCAACGAGGTTAAACTAAATCTTATACCGCTTTCTTTTATATTGCTTTCTACTTCTTTGCCGCTTACTTGCGTTTTCTTAGCAGTTGATTTTGGTTGCTTTAAACGCTCCAGACGCTCTAACTCTTTTATTCTATCGGTTATTTCTTTCAGTTCTTTTTCTAGGTTCTTAATCTTTTTGTCAATGGCTTTCTCCGCTTTTGATTTTTTTGGCTTTCTGGTGGCAATAGCAGAAATTATAGCAATTACTATAGCACTGCTGGCACTGATAATGGCTATTATTATACCTTCGCTCATAGTTATAATCCTTTAAAAATGTCACTTTACCTGCAAAACGTAACTTTGAATATCAAATCCGTTATCAATATTATTTATAAATAAATCTAATACTTCTCTTTTTTGGTTTGGATTATGTTCTATCCATCTTTCGAAATTATTTTTATGCCTTGAAAGATATTTATAAAAGTTGTCAAGAAGTTTTATAAACTTTTCAGCTCCTAGTTCTTTTTCCTTTTCGGCAAATAACTTTATAGTAAAATAGTCACTTCTTTTTTCAAATTCGGTAATGTAGTATTCATAGAGGTCTAGAAAATTTCTCCTTTCCTGTTCGTTTGTAAAAATTTTATTTGCAGCAGCTAAAAATTCTTCAGATATTTTAGGAATACTATTTTTTGAATTTTGATTTTCAGAACCAAAATTTGATTTCATCAAAGAATTTATCTTTGTTTCATATTCTTCAAATTTTGTTAAAAAATCACTATCATCTATTTCATTTTTATTTAATGATTTTATACTTAAAAGCATTTTTCGAATTTTTTCCTTATCAGGCCATATTACACATTGATATTGCTGTATAGGTTCACCATTTAACTCGTTTGGTTCAAATCCAAATAAAATAGGCACTATCTTAGAAGTATCTATTTCTTTGCTTCTAAGGATTTCTACCAATGCTCCGTATTCATAATTTATCCAGGGCTTGCTATGATTTTCTTTCGTCAATATGCTAATGGCAAAATCTGCCTCTCTTAAATTTTCAAGAATGTTTTCAAACCAAATTTTACCACCATCTATAGTATTGCTAGAAACAAATACTTTTGTATTTTTGAAATAACTCTTTATCCATTCGCTAAAAATTTCGGCTATTTTTCTGCTTAAATCGCCAGACTGACTTATGAAAATATTCATATACTTATATACCTACCCGCCCTCTTCCAACTGCTCGGATTTGTTCTTACATTTTTCTTCCTTATTTTGAAATAATTTCATAATTTATCTCCTTTATTACTTCTCTACTCCTGCCTTATCTTTGTAGTAATTCCTGGTTCGATTTGTAGTTGCTTAATTTTTTCGTTTAGTTCCTGTAGTCGTTTTTCGTTCCACTTTATAACTTTTTCCCTCGTTGATTCTTGTTGTTCCAGTTTCTTTAGTTCCTCGTCTACATAAGAATACATATCCTTTTCTATTTCCTTTTGTGATTCCAATATATGTCGCTTTACATATGATTTATCATACGAATTATTGCGTTCCGCTTCTTCTATTTCCTCAAGCTCTACTTCTAATGATTTTATATATTCCCTTTCGTAAAACATATCTGACCAAGGAATTTTATTCTCTATTTGTTCTTGTAACTCTTGCAATCTTTGCTTCTTTGCTGCCAAATCTGTTGTTTTGTCGCCCCGTTCAATTTCCCTCTCTAACTTATATAGTTCCTTCAAATTTTTGATACTTTCCAATTCACCGTCAAAACTTGCATATTCATTTAATACTTCCCGCAATAAATCAGCTTCAAAATCATTAAGTTTTTTTAGGGTTTGTTTGTGGTTCGCATCAGAGCCTATAGGTAGAGCTCCCTGCCCCCCTAAATTGTGCATTTTATTATACTCAATTCCAAACAATTCCTCTACCGTTATTCCCATTTCTAATAATTGTTCTGCCGCTTTGAACGACGGGAAATTATTTTTGCCAGATTCCCATTTAGATACATTTGCAGGTTTAATTTTCAAAATTTTAGCTAATTCAGTCTGATTTAGGTGTTTTCTATTCCTAAAATTTAATATGCCGTCTTTGGTTTTTTCAATGCCCATAGTCTATTTATTGGTAAAAATAGCAAAAAAAGCAAAAAAAACGAATAAAAAATACTTTTTTTTCATTTTTTTACTCTTTTATGAAAAATAATTATATATTATAACTGTAAAGAATAATTTTTACATTTGGGTTATAACTGTAAAAGGAGAAGCAGAATGGAAAATCTTAGAAGCATAGCCATCCACCCCAAAGCGAAAGAGCTTGTGGCAGCAGAGGTAAAGCGTATGCGCAACAACGGGTTGTGTGCCAGCGAGAAAATGGTGGTAG
>Ga0268262_10002392_pt1 | contig 21728 bp, 8 predicted proteins | sample TergutNc150P3_FD_190354 | JGI IMG/M metagenome (GOLD analysis project Ga0268262, IMG submission 190354) | Nasutitermes corniger P3 segment gut microbial community from laboratory colony in Florida, USA - Nc150 P3 (SPAdes) (version 2) | ecosystem: Host-associated > Arthropoda: Insects > Digestive... | reverse complement strand
GTTCCAATACCATAACCATAGTAGCCTTCTCCCCAAATTTTATCGCCGCCGAATGCGACTCCACCGTCATAGGGATTACCATTGAAACCCCATCCGGTTACTCCTTCCTTTCCGTAGAAACCATCATCGTTTGCACCGATGAGTACCTTTAACTGGTCAATGGGTTTCCAGAACGCAAAAGCGTCTTTCATATCCGTATTCTCAGCATTAAGTCTAATCTGACCGCCGAACGCGCCATCGCCCGCTTCGCCGTAACCGCTGAAACGAGTCCTTGTAAAGCCGACAGATGACGTAATGTCATCAGATGCGCCTGTGCCCGACTCGCCTGCTGCTGGCACTACCAATCCGAATACGTTGGCACCAATATCCACAGCAAAAGCGGCGGTAGCTACCAATGCGAAAACCACTGAAAGAACAATCAGTTTTTTCATTCTAAAATTCCTCCTACTATTTAGATAAGAGAGAGCGCCACACGAGCACCCTGTGCCTCTTTATCTCCCATTCCCCTCCCGGTATGGGAGGTTTTTTTGACTCGCTTTTTTCACGCGTGGAGTGCGCAAAATAAACGAACGTTTATTTTAAGCAATGGGATAGGAGTTATAACTGATTAAAATTATTTAAAAAATTGAGTTTTTCCGAAGTGTTTACATAAAACGCGGCTTATTTACACTCTCCAAAAACGCCGATATAATGTACTTATGGCAAAAATAAGCATGAAAACCCCCATTGTTGAGATTGACGGGGACGAAATGACGCATGTTCTTTGGGAAGTAATAAAAGATAAATTGCTTCTTCCTTTTATTGATCTTAAAACCGAATATTATGATCTCTGCCTTAAAACCAGAGATGATACCAATGATGAAATAACGGTAAAATCCGCAGAGGCGATTAAAAAATTTGGCGTGGGGGTAAAGTGCGCTACCATTACAGCTAACACGGCGCGGCAGAAAGAGTACAATTTAAAAAATCTGCACCCAAGCCCAAACGCGACAATCAGGGCGATTCTTGACGGAACCGTGTTCCGTAAGCCAATAACCGTAAGCCGCGTGAAGCCTTCCGTAAACACTTGGAAAGCTCCGATAGTAATAGGCCGTCACGCTTACGGCGACGTTTACAAGGCGGCAGAAATGGAAATTGAAGGTCCGGGAAAAGTGGAACTGATTTACACTAAGGACGACGGGACTGAACGCAGAATAAAAGTGGCTGACTTTAAAGGGAGAGGCGTCGTTCAGGGAATGCATAACCTTGACGATTCAATCAGAAGTTTCGCGCGAGCTTGTTTTTTGTATGCTATCTCGGAGAAATTGCCAATCTGGTTTGCGACTAAAGACACAATTTCTAAAATATACGACGGGCGTTTTAAAACAATTTTTAATGAAGTATATGAAACTGAGTTTAAGGAAAAATGCGTCGCCGCCGGAATTGAATATTACTACACGTTGATAGACGACGCTGTGGCACGCGCCGTAAAAAGCGAAGGCGGTTTTTTGTGGGCGTGTAAAAATTACGATGGTGACGTTCAAAGCGACATGATCGCGAGCGCGGCGGGAAGCCTTGCGATGATGACAAGCGTTCTTGTATCCCCAAGCGGAGTTTTTGAATATGAGGCGGCTCATGGGACGGTACAGCAGCACTACTACCGCTGGCAAAAAGGAGAAAAAACCAGTACAAACCCCGCCGCGTTAATTTTCGCATGGAGCGGAGCCCTTGTAAAACGCGCTGAACTTGACAACCTGCCCGAACTTGCGTCTTTCGCGAAAAAACTTGAAAATACACTACTTACAATAATTGAAACCGGAAACATGACAGGAGACTTGGCAAAACTCTCCTCTCCCCCACCCGACAAAATTTTAAACTCATGGGACTTTATTGATCTTGTGGCTAAAAGTCTTCCGTATTAATTCAAATATTTATTTAATTTTTCAAGTACTTCATCAAAATTTAAAGGTTTTCCCACATGGCCGTTCATGCCGGCTTGAAGACACTTTTCAACATCTTCACGAAAAACGTTAGCTGACATTGCAATAATCGGAATTTTTTTGGCATTTGGCAAATCCATCGCACGGATGCGCCGTGTCGCTTCATAACCGTCCATTTCCGGCATCTGTATGTCCATAAAAATCAATTCATAACCGTCCGGATTTTCACTTAATTTTTTTACCGCGTCCTTCCCATTTACGGCGCAGTCTATCTCTAACTTGGTAGGCTCAAACAACGCCAGTACTATCTCGCGGTTTATTTCCACGTCTTCGGCTAAAAGTATGCGCCGTCCTGCAAAAATTCCTTCAATGTTTTTCTCTTTTTTTTCACCTTCTGCCGAATCGCGGTTATTTATTTCATTACTTTCGCCTTTTTTCGCCTTTATCGTAAATGTAAATACGGAGCCTTTTCCCAATTCGGATTTTAACCAAATTTTTCCGCCCATCATTTCGACAATGCTTTTGGATATTGCAAGTCCAAGTCCCGTGCCTCCAAATCGGCGCGTTGTAGACGCTTCCGCCTGTTGAAACGAACTGAACAGGCGTTTCTGCTGCTCGTCGCTGATGCCGATTCCGGTGTCGCTTACTGAAATTTCTATGGTACAAAGCCCGTCTTCTTCTCCCAAAAACCGGGCATTAAGTTGAATAATGCCCGCTTCCGGCGTAAATTTGACGGCGTTTCCAAGCAAGTTGGTAAGAACCTGAGCAATACGCTGATCATCGGCGATAAGGGTTTGCGGAACGGCATCGTCTATATGCACATTAAGTTTTTGCTTTTTCTCGTTCACGCGGAAATTAACAACGTCCACAACTCCCCTAACCAGCTTTTCAAAATTAAACTCTACGGGCGACAGATCAAATTTTCCGGCTTCAATTTTTGACATGTCCAGAACGTCATTAATTACACCTAACAAATGCCGCGACGCGTCTTCAATTTTAGTAAGACAGTAATCCTTGCGTTGAATGTCAGTAGCGGGTTTTCCTATCATGACCATGCCGATAATGGCGTTCATCGGCGTGCGCATTTCATGGCTCATATTGGCAAGGAATGTGGATTTGGCGCGGTTTGCCGCTTCCGCGGCTTCAAGCGCGGTTTCCAATTTCACCTGAAGTTTAACAAGCTCGGTGAGGGTGTGCCGCATATTAAATGCGATTTCGCCGCGTTGAATGGATCCTACGGCAAGCAAACCCCATGAACGAAGGATGGACAATTCAGTATCAGGAAAAGTACGCTTGATTTTATAATCGTCAAAACTGATATATCCCCAGAATTGCTCCTTTAAAAAAATAGGAAACACAAGGATGGATTGAATTTTAAAGACGGACAAACTTGACCTCTCAGGCTCCGTAAGGTTTTCAATAATCTCGTTTACATACCCTCCGTTATTAAAGAGGGCTTCCCAGTTTGGCATAACGTCCTGATACGCGAAATCGGTATCCGCGTCCAAATCAGGCAGTCCCTTATTCGCCCAACCGCACACAAGTTTGTAGTAGAGCTTTCCGTCTTCCTTTCGGCGGTTTTGCCAGATGCTAATACGGTCAACTTTTATATGCCGGGCAATCATCTCCATGCCCTTGCTTATCGTCGCCTTATATTCCCATGCGTCCGATTCCAGCAGAAGAACGGCGACACTATTAACCAGACTTACAAGTTTATGCTGTTTGTAAATTTCCGTGGTGCGTTTGTATACAACGTCTTCAAGCCACATCTCCGTAATGCGTCTTCTTTGAAAAAAGAAAATTAAGAGCACCAATACAATTAAAAGCAAAACGGCGGCGGTAATTAACAACAGGCGCTGCAAACGCGCCAACTTTACCCTGTAATCAAAAGTTTTGCGCATCCATTGCCCTGAGATTCCCTTCGTATCAATAAATCGCAGCGCCTTGTCAACAATGGAACAAAGAACCGTCTCATTTTTATTAAAACCAAAGGTACATTCGGAAGAATAATCAAACACGATATTCGCCTTGTAGCCGGAGCGTTCATAGTAATTGGTCAGCATAAGGAGTTGAATTAAATTCGCCATAACCAAATCAACTTCGCCGCGGTCTAAAGCGTCAAAGGCGGCATTTGAGCTTTTATACTCCACAGTGTTTTTATGATCGGGAAACCAACCTCGGAACAACGAGGCGTAGGCGGTGTCCTTAATTAAACCGACTCTTACGGTTAGTAAATCGTTTACTCTAATGCCGGGGTAATCCGATCTGGATATGAGCGCGTAATTATCCGTCATAATCGCGGACTTTGGCCAAATAAATAATCCCGCGCGTTCTTTTGTCTGTAAAAGATCGCTTATCATGGACACTTTTCCCGTTTCAAGCAAATGTAACAATTCAGGCCATTCGGCGTTTATGCCGTTGGCGATTATAAAAGTTAAACCTGTAAGCGCTTCCACTTCTTTTAACACGTCATAGGCAATCCCCTGATATTCTTTTTCATATTTATTGTAAAAGCTGATCGGGTAATTATCATATTCGGCGGCAAAAGGTATTATGGGATTATTCTGTATATACGCCCTTTCTTCTTCTGACAGGCGTATAAACAGCGTATGCCGTTTATACTCGCCTTCCCCATCTTTATACATGTTGTTCAAATGGTCAAAAGAGCCGTTTTGCAGGGCTTTTTGCATAACGGAGATAATAGGCCAAAGGTCCTCGTTGCCTGTCGCAATGGAAACAGGACTGTAAATTACCGGTAAAAAATCTTCGGATATTATGTCGTCAAAAGAGCTAAAAGCGCTCTCCATGGAGCTTTCCAAGAAAAAAGCGTCGGCTTCAAAGTTTTTAAGTTTTTGATAAGCGGAATAATAATCGTTCACAAATATAATTTCATACTCACCCTGCAGGTGCGAGGTAACGTCCCTCATTGTGATAGTGCCTTCAAAAAAACAGCAGCGCAACGGGCGTGAGTCGATGATTTCTAAAATAGGCTCACTGTTCACAAGCCGTATTGTTTTTACGGTACGTCCCGCGATAGCGTCAGTCATTAACCATGTTTTTCGCCTTTCATCGGTGGCGGTCATTTCTCCGGTAAAATCAATTTTTTTTAAGTTTATCCCCGCGATTAATTCGCCCCATTCATAAATGGCTGGCTTAAAGGTAATTCCAAAAAGCTTTGAAAGCCAATCGCATAACAAAGCGGAAAATCCCCCGATTTCGCCGTTATCCATTTTAAAAGTTTCAACGGTTGAAAGCATCCCGTAAATGAAGGAAGTTTTCTTTTCCTTAAGCGCCTCAATAGCGGCTATTTCATCATTTGTTACGCCGGGGATGTCACGGTAAGAAGTAAACGCGGAAAGTTCACTACCCGCCTTTTTAAACGGTTTTTCGCAGCCGGAAAATAAAATTAATAAAAAAATGAGGAGTGTAAATAATATTTTTATATAAAGACAAAGGGGGGGCTTATATTTTATCTTTTTTTTAAATTTATTAATTGTTGACATCCACTTTCCCTCATGCCAATAAATAATTTCTCAACTTTTCCATAACCTCTTCAAAATCAATCGGTTTGCCGACATGGTCGTCCATTCCGGCGTCAAGGCACTTTTCAATATCCTCGCGAAACACGTTTGCCGTCATGGCAATTATTGGAACTCCCTTTGTCCGTTCCGTTTGCTTTTTTTCATCAAGCTCCGCTTCGATAACCCTGATGCGCCTTGTCGCTTCATAGCCGTCCATTTCCGGCATTTGTATATCCATGAAAATTAAAGCGTATTTATCGGGATTTTCTTTGAACATACGCACCGCTTCCGTGCCATTTTCCGCGCAATCTATATCTAACTGAGTTGGTTCAAGCAGGGCCATTACCACTTCGCGGTTAATCTCCATATCTTCCACCAGCATAACGCGGTGACCCGCAAAAATACCATTGATATCAGTTTGCTTTTCCTTAGACTGATCTTCGTCTATGCCAAAACATTCATTTATAATTTCAGCAATGGTAGAGGCAAATAACGGCTTAGACATGAATTTATCAACACCCGCCTTTTTCGCCTCATCTTCAATGGCGCTACAGTCTTCACTGGAAATCATTACAATTACGGTATCTTCAGCAGTTCGCGTTTTTATTTCACGCGCAAGTTGTATGCTTTCCATGTCAGGTAATTTGCAATCGATAAAATAGATATTAAAGCCGCCTTTCTGTTCAATTAAAGAGAGAGCTTCATTGCCGCTTATGACCCCCTCGCTTGATATGCTGAAACCCTGCGCTATATCCTTGAAATACGATAATGTTTCCAGATCGTTATCTATCACCATAACGCGGATGTTGTCCCAATTAACATCGATGGGTAAAAGCCTTTGCTTTCCATCTATCGTACCGCGTTTAACCTGAACGGTAAAAATAAAAGCCGCGCCCTTTCCAACTTCTGATTCAATCCAAATCTTGCCGCCCATCATTTCTACAATGCTCTTGGAAATGGCTAATCCCAGCCCCGTACCTCCAAACTTGCGCGTAGTGCTGCTTTCCGCCTGTTGAAAAGAACTGAACAGGCGTCTTTGCTGTTCTTTGCTTATGCCGATACCTGAGTCTTTTACGGAGACTTGAATGGTACAAAGCCCTTTTTCCTCACCCAAAAATTTCGCGTCAAGGGCGATGGTGCCTTCTTCCGGCGTGAATTTTACCGCGTTACTCAACAGGTTTGTAATTACCTGCGCAAGCCGCTGATCGTCTGCAATCATTGATTTGGGAATGTCTTTATCAACATGCACCAAATACTTCTGCTTTTTTTCGTCCATGCGGAAATTAATAACCGTGGATACTTTTTGAAGCATTTTATCAAAAACAAACTCAACGGGAGATAATTCCATCTTGTTCGCTTCAATTTTTGACATGTCAAGCACGTCGTTAATAACGCCAAGCAAATGCGTTGACGCGTCTTCGATTTTACCTAACGCGTAATCTTTGTGTTCTATGTCCTTCGCGTTTTTGCCGATTGTCGTCATGCCGATTATCGCGTTCATAGGAGTGCGCATCTCGTGGCTCATGTTTGAAAGGAATTCCCCCTTTGCCTTGCTTGCCTGAGTCGCCTTGTGAAGCGCGTCCCTGAGTTTCGTATTGTAAATGTCGCGCATGATTACGCCCGCGATGGTGCTCGCTATCATACCGACGAAATTCTTTTCTACGCTGGTCCACTGGCGCGGTTCAGATTTTTGTTCCACGCTTAAAACTCCCCACAAACGGCCTTCGACGTAAAGTGGAGCGGTAATAAAAGCCTGCACGCCAATAGATAACATGGGGCGGAAAGATTCATTTGAACTGTTGGCGATATCATCGCAGAAAACTACCGCCGTCGTGGTGTAGTCGGGCAGTCTTTCGGGAAAATATGATTTGATCACGGACAGCAGATCAAATTGCGCAGTGACAGGGGGGGAATTATCCGCGACCCAATGATACGCCAGATAGGTATTTTTGCGGCTGTAATCAATGCCAAAAATATACACTAGCGAAACTTTGTGGTAACGTCCTAATTTTGAAATGGCTTCCCTTACATAATTTTCCGAATCGCCGGATGAGATAAAGCCCCTTGAAATTTCAGATATAAGTTCCTGCTGTTCAAGCCTGATTTTTAACAATTCGCTTTGTACTTGAATATTTTTTTCCAAATTCTTAAAATTACGCAAATCGTATTGATAACCCATAACCACATACTTTCCGTTATACCTTGTGCGCGTCAGAGTAACTTCATAAGGAACCGGCTTTTTATCGGTGGTAATATTTACCCATTCCAGAACCAGTTTTTCCCCGCTCAGCGCCCTGCTAATTACATCCGACACTTTATCTACTGATCTTCGCCCATCATCCTGAAATTCAGGCGAGAATTCGTAAAAATGCTCAAGATAGTATTCCTTTGTAGTCCCCAACCCTTTTAAAGTAATGTCATTGCAGTCAATAACGCGGGCGTTTTCGTCAAAAACGGTAAAGCCAAGAGGAGACGCGTCAAGCACGGCGCGGTTAAATTCGTTAACATCGACTATTGTGCGTTCCATTTCAGAACGTATGACGGTATTTGCGCATAGGAACCCAGCCGAGCGCATCATGTCAACGCTGTCCTCTTCAAAGAAGCGTTCACTGTGGCGGTCTTCAAGCAGGGCAAAACCCCAAAAAGCGTTATTGATATATAATGGCGTTACAAATACCGACACTGAACCAAACGTCCTCAGCATTTCCGCTTCCGGCAGAAGTTTTACAGGACTGTTAATTGTTTCGCCTGAGTTTAAAAGATCAGCCCAACGCGGCGCAAGCTGTTCATAAGTGACGTTTTCCAATCCTTTATTCGGAGTTGTAGTGCCGCCGGATTCCCTGTCCCAGCGGTATATTTGCGATACGTGCAAATTGCCAGCCGAGGCAAAGTTACGCCAAATTGAAAATCTGTCCAAATCGAACACGTCGGCGATTTCTTTTACGCCAGCAGTCATGGTTTCTTCAAATTTTTCTTTACTGTTAGAGAGGAATATTACCGCCGCCCTGTTCAACGTATCCGCCATTTTTTCACGGCGTTTAAGCGATTCAATCGCTTTTACGGCGGTGTATTCCGTATTTGCCCTGATAATCGCGTTTGAGAATACACGTGCCGCAGTACGCAATAAATCGGAGCAGCCATCGTCAAAATATTCGTCTTTGGTATGATTCTGAAAAGTTACCGCGCCCCATAAATTACCATGAGTAAAAATGGGTATCAGCAGTATTGATTTTATGCCATACACGCCAAGAAAAGCCGCCTGCTCCCCATTATAATCGCTTTCCCTCATTCTTATATGTCTGCCTTTTTCCACGGTCGCCACCCATTGATCCAGAACCGGAATCTTGGGTAAACTCCGCAGTTCATCGGCAAGAGACATAAGACCGCCTTCCGACTTGTCCCAGCGGTAGGTTTGACCAAACCGCTTTTCACCATCACTTTCCGTAATGGCGTAAACAACTACGCGATCCAGTCCAACCGCTTCCGCAAAAGGACGTATGCCAACGGTCATTACCTCTTCAAATGTTTTTTCCTGATTAGTTGAAAATATCTCTATTGATTTGGTCAAAGCTTCAACAATGACGATACGGCGGGCGGACAGGTCCTTAGCCCCCATTTTAACGCCCTTTATTTTTTTATCCGCAGAGCCATTCTTTGATTTTATTTTTTTTATCAACTCGTTAAATATTGACATATATTTATCCTTTAACAGACTGGGGAACATTATTTTTTAAATAATTCCCAATAATGTCTACAGCTTCGTCAAAATCACTATGCAGTAAATATTCATAAATGACGCTAAGCAGTTCTTTTATGGAATGCGGCCATTTTTTCTGCGCCAATTCCACCATCACCGTATTTGCGGTTTGTTCATCATACTCTTCGCATGATTTTTGAATAACGAGCAATTTCTCGCCAAAAAACTCCAAGTCATATTCATAATCCTCCATATCTTCTTCCGTATCGTCTTCATTTGGTTTTAATTTTTCTATTATTTTTTTTAACTCCTCCAAAAATAGCGGAGTTTTTTCCTGTATTAAAGATATATTTTCCGCTCTTCCAGCTTTTTCCAATTCGTATGCCTCGGAAGAAAGAGCGGTCTCTCCGATACTCGCAAGCGTGCTTTTCATCGCATGGGTATTAATGACAAACTGCCGAATATCATCCCCTCTACGGTACGAGTTACTGTGTATTAAGGTTAATCTTTCAAGCGCCTTTTCGGCATCGCGCACAAAAACCGTCCTTAACCCCTCGTCTGATGAGTGTTTAATTTCCTTATTGGCTGATGTTTTAATAAATGCCGCCTGCTTCTGAGCCGCTTTAACCACTTCTGGCGGATACTTGTCGCTTATAAATTTATTTAAATAAATATCCAACTGGCGTATGTCTATCGGTTTGGAAATAAAACCGTCAAATCCGTTCTCCATGAACATCTCCGCCATTCCAGCCAGCGCGTTTGCCGTTAACGCGATTATAGGTTGAGTATAACCCAAGGCGCGTATATTTTTTACAGTTTCAATCCCGTCCATTCTAGGCATAAAATGATCCATAAATATTATATCAAATGTGGAGCCTGCTTTTATTTTTTCAATGGCGATAAAACCGCTTGTGGCGGTTTCAAGAGACAGGCAGTATGGGGCCATAAGACCACGCGCGACATAAAGGTTTGTTTCCATATCATCCACAATCAAAACCCTGCCATAAGGCATATATTCACGTACCAACTGCGACGTTTTATTTGCCTGCCGCTCTCCCGCATAATGTAATTGCATGATATTTTCAGCGGCTTCTTTGCCTAACACGCTTGAGTCCGCGATATCCTGCGGCAGGCGCACTGTAAATACGGAGCCTTTATCAACCTCGCTTTCCACGAAAATTTCACCGTTCATCAATCTTATAAGATTATTTGTAATGTTCATACCCAAACCGGTTCCCTCTACGGAGCGGTTGGTTTCCATATTAAAGCGGGTATATTCGTCAAACAATTTATCTATCTGTTCATGGGTCATGCCCTGCCCCGTGTCAGCCACGCTGAACACAAGCGTCAATTTTTTTGAATCTTCCTGCCGCGGGTATACGGCGGCAACTGACATGGTAATATTGCCTTTATCCGTGTATTTATAAGCGTTGGAAAGCAGGTTATTTAAAATTTGCTTTATTCTTAATTCGTCTCCTGTAAGTTTAACCGGAATATTTTCATCCACAACAAGGCTGAATTTAATCGGCTTATTGTCGTACTTGTAGATATTCATATTTATGGCATCGTTAAGAAGGCTTGCGATTTCGTAAGGAAGATGCGTCAGTTCCAGTTTGCCCGCTTCAATTTTAGACATATCAAGTATGTCATTGATAATGCCAAGCAGTAAATAACCCGATGTGCTGATTTTATTCATGGCTTCCTTAATTTCGGCGGGAAGTTTTTCATTTTGCATTTGTATTTCCGTAATGCCGATAATCGCGTTCATTGGAGTGCGCACTTCATGGCTCATACGGGATAAAAACTGGCTTTTATAACGGTTGCTCTGTTCGGCGGATTCTTTTGCGGCAATCATTTCAGTCATGTCAATGGCGTGTTGGATATGGACGGTTCTGCCGTCATACCATTCTATATACCTGTCCATACAGCGGTAAATGCGTTTAGTTATGGTGTAGTGCGCTTCCCATACGATTGTATTACCCGGCTCTTTGTCAAGTTTGTAGCAGGGGCAAAAATTGCATTTTTGATCAACGCCCTGTAAAATTTTATAACACTTCTGCCCGATACAATCCGTTCCCAGATTTAATTGCCGTCTCATGTAGTCATTTACAAAAAGAATCTCCCCTGTATCAGGAACGGTAACATAGATTATCGCGTCAATGCCATTTAAAATATTTTCCATAATATTAAGCGAGCGTTTGGACGCGTTCATTTGCGCGACTATCTTTCTTAACTCGCGTAAATCGTATGTATAACCAGTAACAATAAATCTGTCATCATATTTAACGCGCACAAGGGTAATATCGCAGGGTATAATCTCGCCGTTTAATTTTTGGTGCATCCATTCAAAACGGCAGTAACCTTCGTCAAAAGCCTTTTTTACATATTTAAGCGCTATATCTTTTGACAGACTGCCATCCGGCTGATATTCGGGAGTAAGCTCATAAAACCTTTCGCAATATTCATCTTTACTTTGAAGCTCAAATAATTTTACCAATTCCATATTGCAATCAATAAGATAATAATTACTGTCCCAAAAATTTGTTCCAATGGGGGCGGCATCAAACATAACGCGCATTCTTTTATCCGCCTCGCGCAGTTTGACGGTCTGCAAATTCCTGTTAATGGCGTTGCTCATCATTAAAGCTACGGATGTTAATATGCGTATTTCATCATTTGAAAATATCCGTTCCCGCCGGCAGTCGTCAATACTGAAAAATCCCCAAAAATTATTGTCTATAAACATCGGAATGGCGACAATGGCCTGTATCCCATAAGTTTCAAAGAATTCCCTCTCGCTTTGCGGCAGCTCGGACAGAGGCGCGTTTATATGATCGCCGCGTAAAAATAATTTTTTCCAGTCCGGTTTTTCCTTTTCGGGAATATGAAAACCTACGGGAATCTGTTTACAACGATGGCCATAATCGCTAAGCCATTCATACTTGATGGCAAAACACCATTCCTCGTCAATAGGCTCATAGCTCCAAATATGAACGCGGTCCACGTCCAGACAGTATCCCAAAAGTTCAAAACTCTTTACAAGCGACGAGTTAAAAGATTTTTCATCTTTGATGGACAAAAGGATATTCGCCGCGGCATTCACCGTATTTAATAAATGTTCCCTGCTTTCAATTTTGCCCATCATTTGTTTTAATTCGCGCAAATCACGCAGATAGAAGGCTAAAGCGTATTCGTTATTAAAGTCAACGCGCACGCCCGTAACTTCGCACGGTATCAGTTCCCCATTCATCTTTTGGTGTACCCATGTAAAGCAGTAGTAACCTTCAGAAAGCGTTTTTTCGATATATTCACCCATTTTAACGGCTGACAGACTCCCATCCGGCTGATATTCGGGCGAGAGTTTGGAAAAATTTTCAAAATATTCCTGTTTGCTTGACAACTCAAACAGATTGAGCGCGCTCTCATTACAATCGATGAATTTATAATTTCTTTTTATAATATTCGCGCCTAAGGGCGTTGCGTTAAACAAAACTCTTAAACGTTCTTCAGCATTGTTTTTCTCAACGGAAATACGCCACAATATAAAAGACAACAAAAGCGACAGTACCATACCAAGAGTGATAAGAATCAAAGCAAGGTTTCTTGTGCCTCGGTAATACAGGTCTTCGGGCGTTACAACTCCGATGTACCAACCGTTATGGAGTTTTTCAATAAAGAGAACGCTTTTAACGCCCTTGTAATTTGTCGTTTTAAATTCAGAAACAGAACCATGATGTTCCAATTCGGTGACGGAGGACGCAATGCCGATATTAACGTCGTGTAACGCCTTGCCCGGTATCGTAGGATCAGGATGGGCTAATATTATCAGGTCTTCACTTAATATAAATCCAAGACTATTTTCGGAAAAGGGCGTATCAACGGCAAGTCCTCCAATCTGGTCAAAATTCATTTCCAGACAAACAATACCTAACGCATTTCCGTCTACGTCAAAAATACGGCGAGAAAATGTAATGTGGCCAAATTTGTACGCGTTATCAAAATGAGGCGGTGTGATTCCTATATCGCCGTTTGCCTCCACCGCCGCCTTATACCAGGGAAAGTCTTCCAGCTTATAACCTTCCACCGGAAAATAATTTTCGTCTCCCACCGTGAAACTTTTACCGTGAACGTTAAAAGTGCCGAAAAAGCCAATTACGCCCGAAAGACGGTTTTCTTCGTTACTTTGCACATAACTGTTTATATACCGCACATATTCCCGTATCGTTTTCGCGTCATCTCCCCACAACAGAATCATGCCGCGTATTGTTTGCGCGATACCCGCCAAAATAGTTTCCGGCTCCAGCATGGCGGCTTTAATGTTGGCTTCCGTATAGGAAATGGATTCTTTTACCCTTTTCTTTAAATTTTCATTTTCAATTCTGCTTACAAAAAAATATGTTGTAACCACCATCAGCGCAAAGGCCAAGAAAATAGCCGCCACTTGCGCGTGAAAACGCAGTTCCCGCAATTTCTTAAGAAAAAGATTCATTATAAGGCTCCTCTGACAGCCTTAAATTGATCTTTTACCTTAACAAACACCTCTACGATTTTAGAATCAAAAGACTTGCCGGATTCCGCTTCGATAATGCTTGCCGCTTCTTCGTCAGTAGCCGCTTCTTTATATGGCCGTTTGGAAACAATCGCGTCATATACGTCAGCAATCGCCAAAATACGCCCATGTAACGGAATCTCCTTTCCTTTAAGCCCACGCGGATAACCTTTACCATCCCATCGTTCATGGTGATATTCCGCAAATAATTTCGCGTAAGACAAATATTCATCGTCGCCAATCTGATCTATCATTCTGTCAATTATCCGCGCCCCTTCCGTGGTGTGGAGTTTAATTTGCTCATATTCCTCACTGGTCAATTTGCCGGGTTTGTTTAAAATCGCGTCTTTTATATGTATCTTTCCCAAATCGTGCAATCGTGCGGCTGAAATTACTTTTTCCATATCCCATTCGCGCATTTCATCGGTGTACACGTCGTTTTTTATCATTCCTTCTATCATTATCTTAACATACGCCGCCGTTCTGTCATTATGCCCGCCCGTCTCCTCGTCGCGTTCTTCAACAACGTCCGCCAAAACTGTTACAATGCCGTTTTGCATCCGCTTGATTTTAGCCGTGCGTTGGCGTATCAGGTCATCAATATCCAAATGTGTTTTTATACGGTTGAGCAATACGTGCGAGGAAAACGGTTTTGTAACAAAATCTACCACTCCCAATTCAAAACCGTTGGCTTCAATTTCATCGTCTGAAAAACTGGTAAGAAATATAACGGGAATATCCGCGTATAAAGGATTTGCCTTTAAGAGTTTTAACGCTTCAGAGCCGTCCATCTCCGGCATTTCTATATCAAGCAGGATCAAATCAGGGGTAATTTTTTTTAAGAACTCAAACATCTTTAGAGCCGAAGGCATCGTATAAATACGATAATGGTTTTCCAGCGCTTTCTTTACTATTGATAAATTAGTGTCACTGTCGTCTACCGCAAAGATAGTTTTCATCATTTTACCGCATAAATGTAATTGATATGCTTGATAATTTCAATTGTAAGCTCAAACGTCCAAACTTTTTACTGTTACTCATAAGTGCCCCTTATTTTGTTGTCCTTAACAGTATAATATTTTTAGAGAATACTTATCAATATATTTGACCGTTATATAGTAGAAAATTTGTTCAAATTTACCATTTTTAGGGTTTAAATACTGAAATTTTCACTAATATTACGATTCAACCAAGCCCCTATATCTGATAAAAGTTTCTCAATATAATCAATACAAATTGAATTTGCTTGTTTTCAAAGCGATAAGGATCGCGCTTAAAAACGTATACCCCAAATGAATTAAAATCGCAAGCGCGGGAAAGGGATGAATTTTCATGTCTCCGGGAATATAGATCAGCATTAGAAAGAGGGTTATGAAAACTATATAAAAAATTTTCCCGTATAAATAATTAAGCTCGCCGTAAAAAGTTTCCCTGCTTGAATCCCCACCGTAAGATTGAAAACGTGATTTATATTTATTAATAAGTATATTAAATAACTTAGGAACACGCATATATTACTTTAAACCTTATTTAACGAGTATTTATACATTCTTTACAAGCTGCTCTATCTTAGTATTTTTTATGCTTTTCAAACTTTAAAATAAGCATTTATTACATAATAATATCGTACAATATTAATTATGTCGAATTCCATTAAAAACATTACATTATTACAAAAAATGTCAAATTTCTTTAGAATTACAGTTCACAATAAGGTCTCATTTATATATAATTAAAGATATGAATGGCTTATTGCTTTTATTGATCTCTGTTGTGACGCTTTTCTTTGCCTATCTGCTCTATGGCAGGTTTCTTGCCAGAAAATGGGGGATAGACCCTTCAAGAAAAACCCCTGCTTGTGAGATGGAGGACGGACAGGAATATGTTCCCACTTCCGGTGCCGTGCTATTTGGACATGAATTCGCGTCTATAGCCGGGGCAGGACCCATAAACGGACCTATTATTGCCGCAATGTTCGGGTGGGTTCCGGCGTTGTTATGGCTTCTCTTTGGAAGCGTCTTCTTCGGCGCTGTGCATGATTTCGCGGCGCTTTACACGTCGGTAAAAAACAAGGGAAAATCAATCGGATACGTAATTGAGCTATATGTGGGAAAAACAGGCAAGCGTCTTTTTTTAATTTTTGTCTGGCTTTTTTCGATACTTATCGCCGCGGCTTTTGCTGACATAGTAGCCGGTACATTTGACGGGTTTAACGAGGTTAAAACGCATGACGTAATAAACGCCTCCGTAGCGTCAAGTTCAAGTTTTTTTATAATTGCGGCAATAATTCTTGGTTTATTTATCCGCAGGCGCAAGGCTTCCGATTTGGCAAGCGGCATTATTGCGATTGATCTTCTTATTATCTGCATTGTATTGGGAATCTTCTTTCCTTTTTATATGGAAAAACAAATCTGGTTCTACCTTATCTTCGCATATATCTTTATCGCTTCGATTGTTCCCGTGTGGTCACTAGGCCAGCCCCGTAATTATCTTAATTCTTTTTTATTGATAGCCATGCTGCTTGCGGCTTTTATCGGCGTTGTCTTTACCGCGCCGCCAATTGCAATACCCGCGTTCACAGGCTTTAATATAAAAGGCAATTTATTGTTTCCAGGACTTTTTGTCACTATCGCCTGCGGTGCGATTTCAGGCTTTCATTCCCTTGTAGCGACAGGAGCCGCCTCAAAACAGATAAGCAATGAAAAACACATGCTTCCCATTTCCTACGGCGCGATGTTAGTTGAAACTCTCGTGGCGGTTCTCGCTCTTATCGCGGTAGGTTCCCTTTCGTGGAAAGGAAAACTGCCGGACGGGCCTCCGCCGGTCATCTTTGCAACCGCTGTCTCGGGCTTTCTTTCACAGCTTGGACTGCCACATCAGGTGTCATTTACCATAGTGTCGCTGGCGGTTTCATCGTTTGTGCTTACCACTCTTGATACAGTCGCCCGTCTTGGGCGGCTCTCTTTGCAGGAGCTTTTTTCAGTTGACGATCAAAAACAGGAAAATAAACTATGGACAAAAATTTTAAAAAACAGGGTCGCTTCTTCGATCTTCACCCTGCTGCCCGCGTATCTTTTGGCGATAATGGGTTATGAGAGCATTTGGCCTTTATTTGGGGCGGCAAACCAGCTTCTTGCGGCTCTTACCCTGATCGCCTGTACCCTATTTTTTAAAAAGACGGGACGGCGTATTTTTATGCTGATAGTTCCAACCATGATCATGTTAGCTGTCACATATACTTCCCTTTCCTTAAGCATAAGAAATAAAATCCTTATTTTTTTGGACGGCAAATTCAATCCCGCGGTTGACGGCGTTCAAATGTTAATTGCTACCCTGTTACTTGTATTGGGAATTCTTGTCGCGGTTTCCTGTGCGATAAAACTGCTTAAAAAAAGTGAAGATAAGGAAATCATCCGTTAATTATGAAAGACTTTAAAAGGATAATTATATCCGCATTAACCAGCGGCAAGTATTCAAGTTTTCAGGACGAAACAGACATAGACAATATGCTCCGCCTTATTGTCCTTAACATCATCTATTCAATCGCGTCCGTATTAATAATCACGCTGGGCGTTATAGACATGCAAAGGGGAAATGTTGATGACGGACTGCTTACGATTATCCTTGGCTTTATGACTTTTTTAAATCTTTTATTATTGCGTACTGAAATGCCTTTTAGCATAAGCGGCTTGATAATTACGGCGATCTTCGGCGCTTTTTGCGGACTGTCAATTTTTCTTAAATACGAAATGAACGGACTTTCCAGTTTGTGGATTTATTCTTTTCCGTTAATGTCAATCTTTACGCTTGGACTTCCAATAGGGCTTATCCCCGCGTTACTTATTTTAATAACCGCGGGACTTGGAACTTTTGGCGGTTTGTCGAAATACCAATATAATTTTCAGGAAGCGGCTCTTTTGTGCGGCGTTTATTTCTTTGTTATGCTTTTAACCAGCGTATATGAATTTGTCCGATCCTTCAAAGACCGTTGGCTCGCGCGTCAGGACAGTTACATGAATTTAGTTTTTGATAACAGTCCCGATATTATCATGCTTTTGGATAAGAACATCGGCCTTATTCACTGCGCCAAAGCTTTTCTGAAAAGCGCGAAAATTAAAAATTTCGATGAAATACGCAAAGCAAGTTATGATGAAGTATTCGGTCTTTTTACGGATTATGAAATGCTTAATCAAATTACCACTTTTTTTAATAATTCAATATATAACAAAAAACCTGTTACATTTGAGCGGGTTTTGGATTTTAGCGGCGAAGGAAACAACCGTCATTATGAGATTCATTTTACCCCAATGTACAGCAGCAATGAAGAGTTTCAGGGCGCTTTTATACTTTTCCATGACATGACCGACATTCTGGAAGCCAAGAACCGCGCAGAACAGGCCAGCAAGGCAAAATCGCTATTCCTTGCCAACATGAGCCATGAAATCCGCACGCCGTTAAACGCCATTATTGGAATGACCGCCATCGCGAAGAATTCAAATGAATTGGAGCGTAAAGATTACTGCCTTGAAAAAGTGGAGAGCGCTTCCAATCACCTGCTTGGAGTTATCAATGATATTCTTGACATGTCAAAAATAGAAGAAGATAAATTTGAACTTTCATATACCGAGTTTGAATTGGCCGCCACAATACATAGGGTTGTTAATTTCTTTGAATTCCGATTCGAGGAGAAAAAGCAAAAATTTACCGTTAATCTTGATCCTGCCCTTCCTAAAAAGATAAAAACTGACGATCAGAGGCTTTCGCAGATTATCACAAACCTTTTAGGGAACGCGATTAAATTCACTCCTGAAGGCGGGGAGATTACCCTATCCGTCCGGCGGTTGGATCAGGAGCAGGGCTTCTGCACTTTGGAAATTATTATCAATGACACGGGAATAGGAATATCAAAGGAACAGCAAAACAAACTCTTTGATTCCTTTGTGCAGGTAGATTCCAGCATAGGGCGAAAATTCGGCGGCACGGGACTGGGACTTGCGATTTCCAAGAAAATTGTAGAATTGATGCACGGCGAGATAAAGATGGAATCAGAAATTGACAAGGGATCATCTTTTATCATTACTATCCGCGTGGAAGTTGTAAAAGATGAAACGCAAAAGACGGAAATTCCCGAAACCCCGGTAGAAGAAGCGTCTGATACGCAAGACGGCGAAGAGGAGCCTGATTATAACGGTAAACGGATATTGCTTGTTGAGGATGTTGAAATAAACCGAGAAATAGTCATTACCGTATTGGAACCGCTTGGGCTGGAAATAACTGAAGCTGAGGACGGACAGAAAGCGTTTGATTTATTCTGCGCCTATCCCAATTCCTTTGATCTAATTTTTATGGACATCCACATGCCGGGCGTTGACGGATATGAAGCCACAAGACTTATCCGCGCCTATGACCACCCCAGGGCGAAGACAGTCCCTATCATTGCCATGACAGCCAATGTTTTCCGCGAAGACGTGGAACGCTGTCTTGCGGCAGGCATGAACGATCATGTGGGGAAACCTCTGGACTTTGGGGCAGTATCCGCAGTATTAAAAAAATACTTAATGAATTAATTCGCAAGGTTCCCCTCTTGATCTTAGTGTGGAATCTTGGGGATAAATTCCTTAAATCAGTTTCTTTTCTACCGCAATGCGTATCAGGTCGGCAAGATTTTCAGCGCCTAGTTTATAATGTATTTTGTTAATAATCATTTTTATGGTATTGATTGAAAGTTCCCGCGCTACGGCTATTTCGGCGCGTGAAAGGCCGTGGGAAATGTCGTTTAGTATTTCGGCCTCTCTTGGAGACAAAACAATGCCGCCCGTTCCGCCGCCAGATTGCGCGTGTTTCGCGATGATATGGGAACGGCGTTTGGCGTAAGTGGCTGATTTATGATTGATGTCTTCCAGCCATGAAGCGGGAATGACTTTGCGCGATTCTTTTAACAGGGCGGCGGCTAAGGTGCGCATATCTTTTCCCATTTCGATAAATGGCATTAAAATGCCGTTGGGTTCGGCGTTTTTGTACGCTTCCTCAAATACTGCAAAGGCTTTTTCTTTGTTTTTCATTTTGTAGTGAATACAGGCTTCCATCGCAAGCATTTCCACGCGTCCGAATAAAAATGATTCCCTCCGCTTCATTTCCTCAATGTACGACAGTAAGGGGGAAAAATTTCTTGTCGCATAACAAAGACGCGCTATTATTTGATTTGCAAAATTGTCAATGGAAGCGGCATGGCTGTATGTTAAAAAATCTTCTTTTAACCAATCAACCGCTTTTTCGCTCTGGCCAAGGAAACAGTAATACCATGAAATGGAAATATCATAATCAAAAAAACGGTTTACATATTCAACTTCGTCCAGTTGGGCTTTTGTATCTTTGAGGGTCTGTTCCATAAGCGTAAAATTTCCCTGAAAAGCGGCAATACGCAGGGCGTATAACAACGCCCTGTGCATAAGTCCAAACTGTTTTTCAGTCCGCGCCTGCTTCACGGCAAGAACAATATGAGGCTCAGCGGAAGAAGTATCGCCACGGTAGAATTCCAATTCGCCGTATGCCAGTCCCAATTCTCCCGCCATGAACCCCTTCATAAAACTCTTTTGTATGTGCTCGTGATTACGGGTTATCGCGGCGATAAACTCTTGTGGGCTGCCCTTTCTTGAAGAACCGGCAAAGTTAATCCACGCCCCCGGATAATAAATATCGAGTTTGCCCGAATCCGTTTCATGCGCATATTTACAGGCTTTTTCCATGTATGTGTCAAAATCAAAAATGTCATCCGTTACGCTCAATAAACAGCGTATGTATGTCCAACAAATATAAAGCCTTGTCAGGGTACGGTTTTTTATATAATCAGATTCAAGAGGGGAACCTTCGCCCTGCGGGCTCGGTTGAGGTTCCGGCAATTTAAGGAATTTTGCCTCGTAGTATTTCACAAGCTCCAGTGATTTTTGCAGTAACCCCTGACATATATACGTGCGCAAATGCATATCCGCAAGAAATTCCACCCTGTCAAAAGCGTCCGCCGGCGCGCGATCTAAAATTTGCGCCGCATATTTTGCTATATCCTGAGGTATTTGGGTGGTTAAGGAGGCTAAAATCAAAAGTATTGATTTATAGTCTCCCGTCTTTTCATAGTAGGACATTGCGTCAATCTTAAAACCATTACGCGCGCACCAATTGCCTGAAATGGCGTAGGTTTCTTTTTTTTGTTCTTCTGGAATTAAATTTTGCCTTGTGCTTAAAAATTCCAAAAACAATGGGTGAATAAGATATGCGTTGATAAAATTGTCCCTGCGCACATAGGCGCTTTGCTTTTCCAGTTCCGCGACAAGCTCTTCTTCATTTCCGGCCAGTTGGGTAATTAAGTCAACGGACAAATGATCGATTAGGGAAAGGCGCAACAAGAAATTTTGCAAGGGGGCGGAAATCTCATTCCAAAGTTCCGTTTCAATTATACCAAAAATATTTGTCCGCAGGGCGTTACGCACATAGCCGCTGTATCCGGGCGCTTTTTTATAAGACTGCGCGATAAAGTTAATCGCAAACGCCCAGCCGCCCGTATCCTGCATTATTTCGCGTAAATTTTCATGCGACACGGAAATATTGCAACTGCGGAAAAATTGGGCAAGTTCGCTTTCCGTAAAACGCAGATCATCTTCGTTTATATTAAATAATTTTTTCTCGTAAACGCCGTTAACTGTTTTAATGTTAGGAATTGTACGGGAAACAAGAAATACCGAAGTCCCCGGCGGCATTTTAAAAAGAATACATTCCTCTATAAACCTGATTACGGACGGCTCTTCAATGCAATGAAAATCATCCATGACAATAATTCGCCTTTTTTTCTCTACAAGATCATTTAACAGGGACAGATAATGATTCAGTTTTTCTTTTGTGTCAGGAAAGCCAAGTTTTGTCAACGCTTTGGTAAGGGGCGCGTTAATCTTTGTCAAAGTATGTATATAACTCTCCCAAAAACGCGCGCTTGTGTTGTCGCGCTCTGAAAGTTGCAGCCAAAAAGTCGTCGCCTGATACTCCTGCGCGAA
>Ga0268262_10002391_pt1 | contig 21735 bp, 17 predicted proteins | sample TergutNc150P3_FD_190354 | JGI IMG/M metagenome (GOLD analysis project Ga0268262, IMG submission 190354) | Nasutitermes corniger P3 segment gut microbial community from laboratory colony in Florida, USA - Nc150 P3 (SPAdes) (version 2) | ecosystem: Host-associated > Arthropoda: Insects >... | reverse complement strand
AGGCGGTCGGGCGGTATCAGCGGGTTAATGTTTCATCCAGCGGATTTTGCGGGTAATGTAACGCTCTGGCTTGGCGTGGGGCGAATTAGGATTTGAATGATGTAAGACGATATGCAGGGCGGGGTTACTACGCCCTTCTGTGGCTCCACAGCGGCGGGGCGGTAGGACGCCACTGTTTAGTGAAAAAAATGCAAACATGGACGTTTGCATTTTTTTCTTCCTCTCAACCCACAGCTACGGCTGTGGGTTGCCCCTCCCCCTTTGAGCCGTTGATAACTGGTTTGCGACTGGAGCGACCGAAGGGAGCGTAAGGAGCAAACCTACCTTTTTTGATTTATGAGTGGGGGAAGCCCGGCGGCGAGGGGGAGGGACAATAAAGGCCGCCGCTGTGGAGCCACCGGAGTACGATAAGCTTGTAGGTTAAGCGGCAATGGGCGGGGTGATTGGGCGATGTTCCCCACGGTGCTTTTATAGCGAGGTATTTAACGGTGGTGGTTGGGGGCGGGTGGGCGGGTGCGGGAATGTAAGGGCAGCGGGGTGTGCATCGCTTTCCAGTGAGCCATACACAGCTAGGCTTTCGGGTGGGGTGCCGGGGTTTTTTGTGCCGTTGTTGTTTGGATTTTTTTATAGCCGGAAAATGGCGGGGTTATAAAGCATGGTGCTTTACTTTGTGATATTTTTTCACCTTGCCGTAACCATGCTTTATAGTCCCAATCTTTTGTTTACAGTTTTTTTATTGCCTAATAAGGCGGCACAAAAAAGGGCGGCGATAATGAGTTGAAAAAATTGCGGAGCAATTTTGACTTATTGTTTTCTACGGTGGTGGTTGGGGGCGGGTGGGCGGGTGCGGGAACGTTATCACTGCGGGATGGTACTTTGTTTTCCAGGGGCTATATACAGCTATGCTTTCGGGTGGGGTGCCGGGGTTTTTGCTCCGGATTAGAGGCATAAAAAAAGCGGATATGTGCAGACAAAAAAGCAAGTGGTGATTTACATTTTTCTTGGCGTTTGCTTTTTTGTCTCGTTTTTGTATCAGTGATTATATTAGCTATCTAATCCGGAGCAAAAAGGGCGGCAGTAACGAGTTGGGAAAATTGCGATGCGGGGCGGGGAAATTTTGACACTATCTACTCTTACCCATTCGGGCGAATCCCGAACCGCCGAAGGCGGTCATCCAAAGCGTAATCAATACGCCGTTATGCGCTATTTGTTTAGAAATGAAAAATCGCTTTAGAAGGGCTTTTAATGCGTTAAAGGTGAAATGATACGGCAATGGCTATTGGCGCGGTTCTACGGGCTTCTATGAACGTTTTGGAAGGGTTTTAAGATAGGGTCTACAAGATAAAAAATTCAAGTTTTGATAAAGCGTTATGTGCAATGACATAAAATTGACATCAGGAATGACATCATATTTTTTGTATAAGTGTGAGTAATTATGATTAAATAAAAATAAGTATGAGAAAATTTATTGACTTAATTCCTTATGTGGTATAGACTTATGAGTAATAAAGCATACATATGAGTAAGCCTGAGAAAGCTGTAACGCTGTACCAAACAGTGTTACCAGTATTGGGTATGGTGCTCTTTCCAACTGCATCCGCCTTGCCAGCATAACCATCCCAAATAGCGTTACCATTATTGGAGGGAACGCTTTTTATGGTTGTACCAGCCTTACCAGTGTAACCATCCCAAACAGTGTTACCGGTATTAAGCCTGGCACTTTTACTGGTTGCATCAGCATTGGCAGTGTAACTATCCCAAACAGCGTTACCAGCATTGGGGAAAGGGCTTTTTACGACTGTACCCGCCTCGCCAGCATTGCCATACCAAAAAGCGTTACAAGCATTGAAGGCGGCGCTTTTTATGGTTGCACCAGCCTTATCAGCGTAACGTTTGAAAGTACTATCCCAGCGGACTCTTTTGCCGCTTATGACAGTTCTTCTTCCATCCGCACTGTCAGGAATACATTCCCTGGCGATTTGTGGACAAAGTTTTACGCATCTAACAAAACCAACGGAACGCCGGGTACATATACAAGACCAAACGGCTCAAGCGACACATGGACACTTTTGAATTTAGGTACTGTACAAGCAAAAGTTCAGTATGACCAGGGTATGGAGCATTACAACAAAGGGGATTTTGATCGGGCGATTGCGGCGTTCACCGAAGCAATTCGATCGGATTCCAATTATGTTTTGTCATATTTTAACCGCGGTAGAGCATATGTTCACAAAGGCGATTACGACAAAGCCATAGCAGACCTTACTCAAGCGATACGACTTAACCCCAATTACACGGAAGCTTATTTATCCCGCGGTATTGTTTACAATGCAAAAAGCGAATACGACAAAGCCATAGCGGATTTTACTCAAGCGATACGCCTTAACCCTAATTCCACGGAAGCATATTATCACCGTGCTGTTGCATATGATGAAAAAGACAATTATGACCAAGCTATAACAGATTTTACTCAAGCGATACGACTTAACCCCAATTACACAGATGCTTATTTCAACCGTGGTATTGCATATAGTGAAAAAGGCGATTACGACAAAGCCGTGGCAGACTATAATCAGGCTATACGGCTTGATCCTAACTTTGCTAAAGCATATTACAATCGCGGTGTAGCATATAATAATAAAGGCGATTACGACCAAGCCATAGCGGATTATAGTCAAGCGATTCGTCTTGACCTCAGTTTCACAAATGCTTATTACAATCGCGGAAATGCATATTATCGAAAAAGTAATTACGACCAAGCCATAGCGGACTATAATCAAGCGATACGCCTTAACCCCAATTTCATGAATGCTTATTATTACCGTGGTGGCGCTTATAGTAGAAAAAACGAATACGACCAAGCCATAGCGGACTATAATCAGGCGATACGCCTTAACCCAAATTTCACGAATGCTTATAATAGCCGCGGTTGGTCGTATTATCTTAAGGGCGATCTGGAACGTGCTATGGCCGACTTTAATCAAACGATACGCCTTGACCCCAATTTTGCTTACGCCTATGGAAACAGAGGCCGGGTTTATTTTGATAGAAAGGACTATGACAGGGCCATAGCGGATTTTGAAAAAGCATTGCAACTAGATCCAAACGAACCCGAGTCCAAGCAGTTTCTTCAACAGGCCAGACAGTTACGAGGCAGGTAGGATTATGGAACATGGAAGGTATTCTACGAACCAATGAAAGTTGCCATGGAGAAGATTGGACATCGCTGTTGGGCGATGATAGTAAACACTTTTTCAAAGATTTTCCCAAAAGAGTGCCACTTAAAGGTTACTCGGAAGAAGGTAAAATTTTTATAGAGTATGAAGGTTGTCGGAGGTTATTTTGTCTGTATTTATTAGTTATTCACATTGCGATTCTGAGATTGTTGAAAAAATAGCTACATATTTAGTGAGCAGAAATATCCATATTTGGATAGATAAATGGCAACTAAATTATGGTGATTCCTTAATTGCAAAAATTCAAGACGCGATCACAGAATCATCTGTATTATTAATTATGCTTTCAACCGAATCAGTTAAATCAGAATGGTGCAAAAAAGAGTTGACAGCAGGATTGGTAAGAGAACTTGAAGAAAAAAGAGTTGTTACAATACCAGTCTTACTTGAAGATTGCGATATTCCTTTATTCTTAAAAGATAAATATTATGCTGATTTTAGGAATGATTTTGACCAAACCATAAAAAGCCTACAGGATTCATTATTAAAATTTACTGATATAACACTTAATCGAGTCGAAAATGAAAATTATCTTATTGACTGGGGTATTGATAATGGAATAAGAGATGATATTTTTTATTTCGATATAGATTCTGTAAGTTTTGAAAAAGGTGGTGAACATTCAGTATTGTGTACTGTTCATATTATTGGTAATGATAAAGTATCGAAATTGTATAAACAAGCAAAAATAAAGAATGAAGAGCATATTATTGTAAGCGAATTGATTATTATGCTTGCCGAAATGGATAAAAGAGGTAATTTGCGAATACGATTAGTGGATAATGATCCAATAAGAAAATCTTTAGTTATTATAGATGATCATCATGGATATGAATTTAAGATGGATATTTATACTAGAAGATTGGGCATTAATAACGGATTTGATATACTATTTGATTTTGGCAGTATATTGAGGTTAATTGGAGAAAAACGAGAACACATTTTAAGACGTTAAAACGGGTACATCATATCCATAGGACTTTAGTAAAAACTTAATGTTTGAGCCATACATTGCTCTTTTTAGGGTTATTAGAAACTTCGGCATCTTCCATTAATTTGAAGCAATTTTCTGTTTGTTACTTAATTAGCCCTGTTTTATCGTAGGATTTTAAGTAATAACTTCAATTGTTCAAAGAAAGATTTATTTTCCTTCTCGCCACTGCCCAAATTACCATTTACAGTACGGGGTGTCTGTTCTTTTAAGTCTTCATTTATCTGGTCTTCAATTCTAGTCAAATACTCCTCAATTTTCGGACTTATACCGCCATTTTTTTCACCATATAGGATTAGCCCACGTTCCTCATCATCTTCTATCGCTCTCCATAAAGCTTTATGATAATTTCTATATATTTCTGATATTTCTGGACTCTGAATATACAAAGCTGTATATTCAGATTTGCTCGTGATTGTAGCATATTCTGGATTCATGAATAAGGCTACATCGCTTATAATATCCACACCAATTACTTCAGGAGGATAATTATCGAATTTTTTTATATTTAAATATCCCAAGTTAAACTTGCGAAGATGCATTTTCTCAGCTTTCTTCACTAATGTCTTGTATTCCTCCAGCTTCTCCCTTGTATGAATCGAAACTATTTTATAAATTGACGCATTAGGTTTTTTCTTGTAAAATAATAACTCATTGGCATAATATTGTCGAACGTAATCAATGTCATCATTGTTTTCACTGCTTGCTTGAATAGGATGCGGTCCAAAATTCATCAACCTGATACTTCTGTTATCTAGAGCTTCTTCTCTTAACTCGATTAGAATTTTATAGAATTGATTAATATCATTAGGTGGAATTATAAACGATTTCTGTACAAGATTCTTTTCAGGAGTAACAGTTTCGGTAATAATATCGCTTGATATTTTAAGTTGATTTGTTAATTTATTAAGCTTGTCAAGGTCATCACGTAAAATAAGTCCACGAAACCTTTTTATCGTACCAATACAAAATAAAATTATTGCAAAAAATGATATAATTCCTATACTGAAAGCAGTAATTTTGGATAGGTTATTTACAGTTATATTTATATTATCATCAAGTAAAAAATTTAATAAATATGGAACAAAATAAGGAGCACTGGTAAGAGCAAGTGAGACAACTAATAATACTAAAGAAGCCCCTTTTATAACAACACTTTTCTCCCCATCTTTCTTTCTACTCATAATGTCACTACTCCTTTCTTCAAATTCATCAATACTAAAATCATTATCTTGCGCTCTCACATTTTATATATCGGTTAAAAATGGTATTTCTTTAGAAATATTGTTTTTTATCGCTATATGTTACTTGCTAACACACGATGTCAGTCATATAATTTACCCTGTGTAGTATGCTTTTGACTACATTATATATAGTTCTTTACAAATCACAAATTCAGCTTATCTATATTATTCCTTAAAATAGTTTTGTAACAGCGATATATACTGAAAAAGCCATAACCAAGTAAATTAATATTATAGATTCTATTTCTCTTCCACCTTATTTTTCATAATTTCTATTTTTTTGGAGAGAAGTCTATCCTCCAGTTTCAAAGCCAAAGCAAACATTCGGTTTGCTCCAGCTTATTACACTCCCCTTTCTTTGTGATGTAATAGCGTTTCTGTCTTTATTTTTTTGTGGTGTGTGTTATTTATACTCTTTAATAAAACACCACAGTACATCCCGCCCAAGAAATGAATAGAAGAAAATTGCTCATGAAATTTTCCTTTCTTCTTGCCATAATATTGCACATTACATTCATTGTTAGCACGGTTATTCCTTTAATAACTACCTTGTCCGAGAGTCCTCTTTCTTACCATGCACGAATAGAATGTTTAACCATCCAGTCATTCATGGGGAAAAGGATATAAGCTACGTGTAATTTGGTGTTAGTGCGTCCGCCACCAGAGCTGTCCGATCCGATTTCTTTTAAGAAGTCACGCCGGAATTTTCACGTTAGGTTTTGCATTTATTCGGTAAGTTCGGCTATGAAATTTTTTTCATGTCTCCTCTCCGATCTGTCTACAAATACTATTTCTACATCGTAGCCCAACACCTCGCTAATTTCACGAAGCTCAATCTCTGAAAAATTATCTCGTTTCATCGCCTCATTTTGCAGAAGGTTAAAGAAAAGCCGCCCGGTGCGACAGGAAACATCGGACGGCTAAAAACAAAACGCGCTCCCGCCTCTTTATTGCACGGCAGAGCCGTGTTTTTTCAATAAAGCATCACGGCGTCGCGCTGATAAAGCCCATTTTAAGGACTTATGCGTGAAGGCTTTAGCCTTAACAGCGCGCGCTTGGGAGGGCGATGGAGCCAATTTAAGACGCTTTAGTTTTTAATATGACCATGTTATTTTTTGGTCTTGTAACGAGAAAGCCATCACGCTTGCGGAACCTTAAAAACAATTCCCCATATTCAAGGCTTTCAGTAGTACCATCAAACTTTTTAAGCTCGATACCCCGCCTGTTTCCGTGTTGTATCCGCTTCGGATTCATGAAAATGGCAAACGCCTGATCTTCCTCAATGTCGGCAATCTGTGGAAGGATGGATACCTCGTGATATGGGTACAAATCCAAACGCCCCGGCATTGCCTCTGTAGGACGCCGCCAAATCGGGCGGCCTGTCGTATCCTCGATATTGGCGATATGGTTTAGAACCGTCTCATTAAGGAACCATGCACAATCTTTACGTTCCTCCGCAGGGACACGATAAACCGCATCTCTAAAATCTTTCCATGTCAGATCGTCAATGCTATCTCCCTTGATAGTTACCTCTGTAACATCAGAACAAGCCATAGCCCCTGTGAACGGATCATTGTCAGCAAGTAAACACTGGCGGTCAAATTCCTGACCATACGTTTCAGTAAACTCATCAATGAACATGGCTCCGAGGTCAATGAAAACATCTTCCTCAAATTCGTCATACCACGGAATGTACCCCGCCAATGTGTAGGCTTTAAGCTCTACACGCTCCGCACCTTTAGGTTTACTCCCCTCGATTTTTTGACCGTATGCAGTCAGCCAATTAAGCTGAACGCCGCCCCTATCCCTTGTAGGAAGATAGATTGAAGGTCCCAACATCGGGCGATGCCGGACAAGAGACATCATCACGGATTTTTTAGCGACATCGGACATTATCTCCGTTTCATAAATCGGATTGATAAGGTACTGATCATTCGTTGTCATGTTCCCCATCGGCTCCCCGAGTACCGCCTTAGAAACCGCCCAGCCTTTTTCGCTCCATGTAACATCTTTAGGGTTAGTCCAGTTATCGCTTTTCAGGTTAGGGCTAAAAGACAAATCAGCAAGGGTTTTATGGTTCCCTGCCCACGTTGCTACAATGCCCTTGCCCAGGCTGTAAAGAAGCTCCCGCCTTGAAAGCTCTCTTGGGCTTGAAGCCTGCCCCTTTATTTCTTCCCGCAGAGCTTTAACCGTGGCTTTTAAGGCTTCCACTTCGGATGTTTCCTGAACTGTGATAGTCTCCAGCGTTTTTACAATCCCCTCAAGAATTGCCTCTTTCTCCTGAAAATACGCCGTTGCGGTTTCCGTGTTTGTAAACCCCGTCAACTCGATTTTCTTCATCTCGGCTATTTTCTGTTTAATAGCCTTTAGTAATTCATCCATACACTTACTCCTGTGAGTTATTTAATAAGCAATTCCAAAATGGGACTGCATTATCGCCTTTTTCATTCCTAATTCCTAATTCCTCATTAGTTTTAGCCAGCGCAAACGGATTAGCTGGAACGTTGCAAATAGAAAATTCTAAAAGCTCCTGCTTGCGGAATATTAGAGATGTACCATCCTTGCCGCCATTTGGCGCTTCTTCTTTGGATGGAATTTCAATCTCGATTGGCTTAAACCCAACCGAACCAGCACGGATAACCCCAGCCTTTACCCGCTGTCCGATAGACCAGCCGAATTGGTCAAAACTTTTATCGTTAAAAAAAACAACGCCGTGAAGCCCCTCATCATCGACAGTAAGCCCCTCAATTTTCCCGATGGCCGGAATGTCGTACCTGTGGGCCCATTCGACAATGGGATTATTCATGTACCGCCTGAAATCCCAGCCCTGCGGATCTATCCGTTCCCCATATCGGTCAAGGTCAAATGTCGAAAGCGTCCATGCAAACCCTTGCCCCGCTTCAATATCCGCAGTTAGACAAAACGGAACAGAAGCTATCAATTCCACATCTATGGTAACTGCGAACCTCGTACCGAGGTTCGACTGAACCCCCGACGCTTCTTTTTTCACACCGAGAAAATCAAGCAGTACCGGGATGCTACTTTCTTGATATTCACCTGTTATGTTTCTGATTATCATATTTCCTCCTATTCCTCATTCCTAATTTTCATTCCTCATTTTCTTCTGTTTATAATTTTTTGGTTTTGGGCTAACGGTAAAATCTTCCGGATAAAAAAATAATTCATCGAAATTGACAATTTTTAGTGTCAAGGCAACCCTGATCATTTCAAGAGCATTGTCTATATTAAGAAACTTAAATATTGTAGTTTTTAGGTTATCTACCGTACTTCTGCTAATACCCAGAGTTTTTGCAATGGCTTTATCCCTGAAGCCGTTACAAATAAGCCTGATAACCTGTTTAAGCCTGTCTGTTATGTTTCCTGCCTCATCCGGCTTTTCCTTCCTAATTGCAATCCGCTTCGCTACTACAGGCGAAACAAAATCCCTGCCCCTTGCAATTTCAGACAAGCTCTTAAAAAGCTTATCGTAACCGTCAGTAGTGGTTACATATGAATCGACTTTGTTTGTGATAAATGACATAGCAAGGTCGTCAGGATATTTACCGATGGAAACAGCGACAAGCCTAGTATCCTTAAACTCTTTTCGTAGCAATCCCATTTTATATGGAGTACAGCACTCATAAAAATCGGCTTCCATTATTATTATTGCTGGCTTCAATTCACGGATTTGTGAATTAAGAGGTTCATTTTCAAGCATGGTAGGAGTAACAAAAGGGAAGCCAAGAGACTCTAACAGTTTTTTGTTAAACGAATGGTTATTAACATCTTTAGAAACCATTAGTGTCCCTCCCACCGTTATTTACCGCCATCTGCCCCAGCGTTGCGGTCATAAGTTTTTAGATTATTGGGACGATGCCAAACATCACCCCAGGGCTTAGGCTCCTTTCCACGTTCTTTTAGTACATCGTTAATTGTTTTAAGCCCTGCATTTATCTCTGCTATGTCCCTTTTGCTCTGCGAGTCTTCAGACTCTTGCAACTCTGGAATGTCCCAAAGGTCAAAGACGCCCCTCTCTTTAATTCCAAAGCGGATGAAAAACTGGCTTTCCAGTATTTGCTCAAACTGTTTCAAATTTGGGATTAGGGTATATTTCCAAAATGCGCTGTGCTGTTCGGCAGTATCCTTGCCGGAAAGAGCAGTAGTCCTATCGGATATGTTCGCCACTCTTGGCGGTATTCCGTACTTTGCGAGTATCGTGTAAAGGTTCCATTTTTTTAGTTCAAATAATTTTACGACATCAGGGCTAAAGCTTAACGCTTCAAAACTTGTTCCTTTTCCCAATACCGCAATCTTTCTCCCCGCCTTGACAGCCCCATACTTGCTTTCCCACCGCTTCTCTAGCTGGTCTGCTTCCTCCGGTCTCAATGTTTGTTCAGTTTTTAATATGCCCTGCGGTATTGCATTATTTTTTAGGAGCTGGCTATTTGCCTTGTTCGCATAATAATCCTGTTCAAGTTCCAGAGCTAAAGAGATAAGCGGGTTAACCCCACGGACAGAGTTCCAGGGATTCCATTCCCGAAAGTGTATTAATTCGTCAGAGAGTATAGGTATTAGTTCAGAAGCAGTATGATAAAACCACCGCCGTGGTTCATTCCCAAAACCAAAATCAACCCCTCCCCTTAATTCGCCTTCATGCCGCATTTTTCGTGGGTCTAAAACATAAATTTCTTTCGGCAGTCCGCCTGAATAATCAGCACCGAACCACCAAAATGCCTCACCTTCCAAATGCCACCAAGCTGCGGTATTCTTCCACAGGTCAAAGCGGCTTAGGTTGTTATTAGGTTTTTGGAATAGATTATAAATTGGGCCATCTGTAACATCTTCGCCGTTGTTCTTAATCGTGAAATCGGCGCGGGCGATATTACGGATAAGAATGTTAATGGCAATGTTTACCCAGGCATTGAAAAGGTACGCATTGCCATTTAGTGATTCTTCAAAAAAATTATCACTCCAGTCGCCAGTAGTCAAGGCAAAGCCGCTATCAGTTTTGCCTAGCTCTCCTTTGTTTACCTGTTGGCGAAAGTTAATACGCTTAAAGGTAGATGAAACCCTATCTAAAATGTTCATGCTAAAATAACTCCCTGCTGTATATCGCTGAACACCGCATAGCGCAGGGCATCCATATAGTGATCGTTTACTTTGACTATTTCCCCGGCTTCGTTCCGGCAATAATCCCAAATCTCCGAAAGCACCCCGGTACACTTTTCCGAAACAAATAATTGATGCCGTTCTATTTTTGCGTTGATAAAATCAATCCCGCTTTCAACCGAATTGTTAGCCTTAGTCCCGCCCGTTATTTCCTGTATCCGTTCCCCTCCGGCTGGGTCGCAGTAGACAGGAAGCCCCATACAGTCAGGGCAATCCATCAAACCTCTTGCAGTTACTTCCTCATTAAAGCTTTGAGTCGTCATGTTGAAAGCCCCATAGTCGCCCAGGACATATACCACATCGCCAACCCAGCCGATTTTTACGAAAGTAATATTCAAACCGAAATCCTGTCCGGCGGCGTAACTGTCAAAATGTTCGGGCAAGTCAGAAGCCTTAACGATCATCGTCTCGTCAAAGCGGTCATAGATAACGCCCTCGGCCTTTACCCAAAGCCCATCTCGGAAACGAGCCTTTTGTTTTTCTGGAAGGGTATCGAGAATGTCAGATATATAATCTTCAGGCAGGTTGTCCCTGTTATCTTCCGGATTTAATAGCATGGATTGGTAAAGCTCAGGTTTCTCCAGCATTTCACCAGTAAGAAATGTCCGCTTCAATACGAAAATTTTGTAAGCCCAATGAAGCGGCGACCCCGGATTGCAGTCGTAATAAAACAGGTTCCGGCACCCTTCCACACGCATAGCCAATCTGGAATAAGCCGTTGTAACAGCGGCATAAGAAAGCTGGCTGATCTCGTTAAAATAAATTGTGTTGTACTCATGTCCGAGTATCTTGTCAGCTTGTTCACGGTCTCCCAAACCACCAATCCAAATTTCAGAGGAATTAAAAAGAGTAACCATGCTTTCATGGGCAAGGTAGGTGTAACCGCTTTTTCCGACGGTGTTATCTAGCCACGGCATTAGCGTTTCCCGCAGAACCGATGAACGAGCGTCTTTAGCCCTGTAACGGCAAATCAAATGTCTTGACCCAGCAAAGCGCAAAGCCCGATAGATAATCGCCATTACAAGGACGGTAGTTTTTCCGCTTCGGCTCCCGCCGAACAGCAAGATATGTTTAGCCCCGCTTTTTAGCAACGCAAGGGCTTTTCTCTGAATGTGGGTAGGCTTAAAAAGAATTGTAGTTCCCATCATTCCTAATTCCTCATTCCTCATTTCTTTACAGCCCTTCAAAGTCAGGGGTAAAATTTAGTTCCCCTTGTTTTGTTTCCGGCTTGCCGTTAGGCGCAACCAGCCCCGCCGCTTCACGTTCCGTCTTAATAGCCGTCTGTACCCATTCGGTCAGATTGCCTTGCGTCAAATCTTCAGGATTCATTAGGTCAAGTTTTTTGCTCACGACATCGAGCATTTTCCCTGTAACTGCCCTGTGCTTTTCTCCCTGTGCTTCTATGGTTTTTCGTAATTCTTCCTGCTTTAGTTTTTCAATGTAGCGGTCGTAATCTGCGGCCCTCTCCCGCCAGTGAAATTGGTTTGACCAGTTACGCCACACATTGTATTTTTTGTCTTGCGTGGAAGCATTTTTTTCGCCGCTTTTAAGCGCACTCTCAACTGCCTTGCGGATGCTCCGTTCAAGCCCCGCATCACGGAAAGCGCAGAAAGCGGCAAATGCCTTAGAGGTCTCTCCGGGCAACCGTTCCCAGCTTTCATAGGGCATCATAGCGGCCTTGGCTTCATCAATGGCTTTCTTAAAATCAGTCATCTTTGCCCTCATCCTTTGCACCATTGAACAGGCCATTTTCGTTTTCAGGTTTTTGTTTTTCCGCTTCACGCTTTTCAAACCACAAAACAATTTCAGATTTCTTGTAGCGCACAGCCCTATTAACTTTGTGGAATGGTATTTCCTTGTTCATCGTGTAACGGCGAATAGTTTGAACAGATAGTTGAAGCAACAGCGCAACTTCTTTAACTGTTAAATAAGTGTCCATTCCGGCCTCCGGCTTTAGGTTTACAAAACGGTTTCCCGATGTTTGTACTTCCAAAATACGGTTCTCCGGATCAGGTTTTATATAGGAGAGATGTCCAACTTTCAATTTTTTAAGAAAAAAAATGCAAAAAAAAGGCTTCCAAATTGCTGGAAGCCTATCAAACATGAAAAAAGTGTTTGTTAATTGTCGCTGTCCTTTTTTGTGTCCAGGTCTCTTGTGTGTTCAAGCCTTGAATACAGCACTTCTACAACCCTTCCTTCATGCAGTTTAGCGGTTACGGAAACAGAGCCGTACTGCACCCCCACGGCACTGGTTATTAATTGGGCAACAATATTTTCTGCTTTTATTTTGTCAAGTTTTCCTGTATTCATACCCGCCCCCGCTTTACGATAATCAAGAGGTTTCTCAACCGCCTTATATTTCAAAAATAGGGCTTTACTGTTCAGGTTTATATAGGAGTAATGTCCAACTTTATACCCCGTTCGATACTCGTTCGACACTTGTTCGATACTTTTTTAAGTGTCAAAAATCGTCTTGACTCATTTGCCGTGAAATGCCATTATATCTTATGGTATGTTATGATATTTCCTGATATTTTGGGTCAAATTGACCCAATTTAGTTAGTGAAATGTTATGCTACTCTATGAAATCTGGTGAAATTAGTTGCGGCCTTGGTGGAACTGGTAGACACGCCAGCTTGAGGTGCTGGTGCCGAGAGGCATGGAAGTTCAAGTCTTCTAGGCCGCAAAAACTTTTTCTAGAGTAAAACACCGAAAAACGAGTTATTTGTTTATTGCGAATAATTAGACTTGAACTTCCGAAGGCTGCGCCGACCGGTAGGGAGGTAAGGCGCACAAGGATGTGCGCCGCCAGCAGCCTGAGGCGGGCCGGAGAGTCCGAACAGGATGTGAGGACTCGGAGGCTTCAAGTCTTCTAGGCCGCAAAGACTTTTTCAGACTAAAACGTTCGTACACGCCCTGCCGGAAAGCACATCAATCAGGTTTTGCACCGACATTTCGGCCATGGCTTCGGTCGCTTCGGCAGTGTGGGCTGCGGTGTGGGGCGTTAGCACTACGTTTTCCAATTCAAATAAAGGCGATTTTCTGGGGGGTTCGGTTTCATAAACGTCCAGTCCCATTCCGCCCAAATGGCCCGAAACAAGGAGTTCATAAGCCGCGGCTTCGTCAATGAGGCCGCCGCGAGCCGTGTTCACAAGGATAGCGCCCTTTTTCATGGACTTAAGCACGTCAGCTGAAATAATGTTTCTGGTTTCGTCTGTTAATGGCAGGTGAAGGCAGAGAAAATCCGCCTCCCGAATGAGAGTATTGAAATCGACAGGAACGATGCCGTTCGATTCGACGTACTCCCTGTTGATGACCGGATCGCGGGCGAGTACCTTCATGGAAAAGCCCGAGGCCCGCTTCGCTACCGCCTTGCCTACCGCGCCCAGGCCCAGGATGCCGATGGTTTTGCCGTATAATTCGATGCCGGTGGAGCGCGGCCATTGGCCTTCCTTTGTTTTCTTGTCGAGTATAGGTATCTTGCGGGCCAGACAGATAAGCAGGCCAATGGTTAGGTCGGCCACCGCCTGGGTATTTGCGCGCGGCGTATTGCAGACAACGACGTTTTTTGCTTTTGCCGCGGCCAGGTCTACCCTGTCCACCCCGACGCCGTACCTGGAAATTACCTTGAGGTTTCCGGCGCTTTCGATTACCCCGGCTGTATAGAAATCAAGCCCCGCTATACAGCCGTCGCAGCCTGAAATCAGCGGGATTAGCCCGCTTTCCGTCAGCGGTTTTTCGGTGGGGTTAAAAACCAGCTGCGAGGCAAAGTTTCGCAGTTTTCTCATGGCGGGACTTTCCGAATCCGGGCCAAAAGAGGTTGGAGTAACCAGTATTTTCATTGCTAAGGGGCGGCCTTCTCCAGGCCTATGTTGGACCAGAAAGCCCTGGTTTCGTACCCGAGCCTCCAGAAGCCGACTTGGTTCACGCCCGTTTTTTTATACATATCAAGCCGGGCCGAAATAGAGTAAACATCCTCGTAGTAGAGCGTTACCGAAACCGGCAGTGTGTACTTGAAGTAGGGGATGCCGTTTTCCCTCTGTATGTTTGTTACTTTTTGGTCTCTTATAATGCCCTCGATTGTTGTATAAATTAAGGCCCTGCTGGGATTCACGTTTCCCCAGCTTCTGCCGTAAAAGGGCAGGCCCATGATAAGCTTTTCCGCTCCGATGGTATCAATTGCGTAACGGGCCACCCTCTGGCACCAGCCCATTGAAGCGACGGGGCCGGGCTCGCTGCCTGACCAGTGTTCGTCATAAGCCATGACCAGGATGCGGTCTACAATGGGTTTAATTTTATTGTAATCGTATACGTCATCGCTTATGGTTCTGGTTCTGGCGGCCAGGGCAATGGAAAAGACCTTGTCGCCCAGACCGGCGCGCAACTCTCTTAAAAACGAAAGAAAGGCTTGGCCGTCCCTTGCCGGGACATATTCAAAATCGATCTGAAGGCCGTCGTATGGTTTTGCGGCTTCAAGTAAATCCCTGATTAAAGCCTTTCGCTCGTTGCTTCCTTCCATAAGAACAAAGTGAGTCAGCGATCTGCTGCTGCAGGCCGCTTCAAAGTGTTTTCTGCCTCGGAATGCAGAAATGTTTCTGAAATTCGGAATGTCAACAAGCTTGCCGTAAGAATCCACTTCGGCGCCATGGTAAACCAGGTCTGTGATGGGGTAATTCAAATTTAGCCCTTGCTCCGCGCCCGCGACAAGGTAAGCCCATATCTCCCTGAAATTGGAAACAGGAAGGCTCTTGTCCGGAGGAGGCAGTTCATATTCGGGAAAGACAAACTCTTCCGGAAGCTCCTCTTCCTCTTCGACGGTTCCTGTTTGTACCGGAACGTTGATTTGATCGCCGGGCTGGACAGGCGGCGAGTAACATCCATACATAAAAAAAATCATAATCGAAATGGAAGTTACCGACAACAGGCAAAAAGCGACTCTTTTCATATTATTGTCATATAACAAGAAAAACCGATAGTCAAGGCTCTGTATTTTTAATATTATTGTAACTGGTTCGAGGTCTAAATCCGAGGTTCAAATGGAAAGTAAAAAAAATGATTTTTTGGAAGGGTTTTTTTCCCACCCTTATATTATTGTTTTTGTAATTGCGGTTGTCACTGTATTTTTTGCCTTTCAACTGCCGAAGGCGGAATTGGATAACAACAATATCCGTTTTGTGCCGGAAAAAGACGAGGCGCGGGAAGTTGCCCATTATATCGACGATACCTTTGGCTCTTCTTTTTTTATTTTAGTAGCTTTGGAACGAAAATACGGCGATGTATTTGACGCTGTTTTTATAAACAGGATTCGTGAATTCAACAAAAGGATGGAAGACATTGAAATTGCGGGGAATATCAGTTCCCTGGTTTCATCCGATTATATTTACTCGGACGGCGATTCGATAATTGTTCAAAAAATCTCAAGCGACGATTTTACGGGAACGAAAGCGGAAATTGCCGGCCTGAAAAAAAAGCTCCTTTCATGGGATATTTACCGCCGCGCTCTTGTTTCCGACGATTTCAAGGCCACGCAGATCCTTATCCCGCTGGACATAAGCGTTGAAATGGCAAGCCGCCCGGAAATAATAGAAGGCTTTATTGAAATACGGGATATTGCCAAAGAAATGTTTTCCGGTTACGCGGAGGTCTACGTGACGGGACTCCCCGTAATCAGCGCCACCATTAACGAGGCAATGAGAACGGATTTGGTCGTGATGATACCTTTGGTGGCTATAGTCGTGCTTCTTGTTCTTTTCTTTTCTTTCAGGCGGTTTACGCCTGTAATTTTGCCGCTTGTTTCGGTCATAGCGGCGGCGATCTGGTCAATGGGAGCTATGCCCCTTTTTGGCGTCAAGCTGTCGGTGATCTCGACAGTCCTTCCCGTAATCCTGGTTGCGGTAGGCAGCGCTTACGGCATACACGTTGTTACCCATTACCTTGAGGCAATTAAAGGCAAATCTGAAATGAGCCGGGAAGAACACAAGGCTCTGGTTTTGGCTTTGCTTAGAAAAATAGGTAAGGCGGTGTTTCTGGCCGCCATAACCACACTTGCAGGTTTTATATCTTTTGGTTTTACCACCGTGGTACCAATAAGGGAATTCAGCTATTTCTCGACCTTTGGAGTTTTGGTTTCTTTTCTGGTCGCGGTAACCCTGATCCCCGCGCTCCTGATAATCCGGGGGCCGCGCCTTCTAAAGACAAAGGACAAGAAGGTGAATTCCGCGGATTCAATTATTGCCGGTACTTTTGTCCGGATAGCAAACAAAAAGTCGGCAGTAATATTTACCACCGTTTTAATTGTATTGCTTTCGGCCTGGGGAATATCAAAAGTTGTATTGGATAATGTTTTTGTGGAGTATTTTAAAACCACAACTGACATATACAGGTCCGATCGTTTTATAAGGGAAAAATTCGGAGGCTCAAAGATCATCAGCGTGGTTGCCCAGGCAGAGGATGCGGATACCCTGCTTATGCCAGAAGTTCTTGTCGCCATGGACAACATGGGCGCCTACCTTGAGGAAAACGTAAGCGAAGTCGGCAAAGTAATGGGCTTTACCGATCTTGTCAAGCGGATTAACCAGGTCTTTAACGCCGACGAAAGCCCCGATGGCATTAAAAGCGTTGCCACTTACGGTGGTGGGGGAGACAGCTTTGGCTTCGACTCATTCGGTTTTGGTGATTTTGGCTTTTTTGATGAAGACAGTTATAGCGAGGGCAGTTATAGCGATGATTCTTTTGTTCAGCGCGATAAAGAGCAAGTTAAAATAAGCGCCGACGAGATGGTTGCCCTTTTAAGAGAAGCAGCTTTTTCCGGCAATAGCCGCTATATCAATGTCAACGATCTGGTCAAGCAGATGGAAAAGCTTGTCAACTATGAAGGGGCATCTTATTACGAAATTCCTGCGGATCCTGAGCGTTACGGCGCTGCAAGCCCGGAAGAACTTAGGGATCTTATTTCAAGTTACCTTATTCTGCTTTCAGGAAACATAAGCGCTTACGCCAACAATTCGCTCCAGCCAACCGCTATCAAAACCACGATTCAACTCCGCACTATAGGAGACAAAGACACTGGTAAAGCTATAGACAGTATTCGTAATTACATCGAGGATAATTTTCCCAGGACTGTACAAACCATTGTTGGCGGAAGCGCCCTGGTAGAAAGCTCTCTTAACCGCCTGGTAGTGGAGTCTCAGATCATCTCTGTTTTGATTTCTATCATTGCGGTATTTTTTATTATCACCATCTCCAACCGTTCCTTTGTAGCGGGCCTGGTGGGTATCGCTCCTCTTTCTATTTGCATTCTGGTAAATTTTGCGGTTATGGGTTTTGCCGGGATCAAGCTGAACATCGGGACTTCCATGGTGGCCAGCGTCTCCGTGGGTATCGGGATCGACTACACTATTCATTGCATAGAAGCCTACAAGCGGGAATATCAGGCAAGCGGAGGGAAAGGGGACTTTCTTTTTAAGACTTTTGCCTCATCCGGCAAGGCAATACTGATTAACGCTGTCTCTGTGGGCGCTGGTTTTGCCGTGCTGGTTTTTTCCCAATTTGTCATGCTGCAGGATCTTGGGCTTTTAATCGCTTTAACGATGTGTTCCAGCGCTTTGGCAAGTCTTACAGTGATCCCGGTTTTGCTTTTGACAATTAATCCAAAATTTATTCGCAATAACTATCAAACTGAATAGAAAAATAATGGCGCATAAAGTTATCGATCTTCACTGCGACTCGGTTATTTCCCTGATGGACGGAAAAGCCATCCACGGGGCAGTCAATGATGTTCATGTGGATCTGCCACGCTTGAGGGAGGGTGGGGTAGCGTTGCAGGTTTTCGCGGCCTATGTGCCTCCTGAAACAGAAAACGCCTTTAGCTACGCGTGTGAAAGGCTTGACGCCATTGACGCTTTCGCGGCGTCCGATAAGCGCTTGACCCTTGTCGAAACTGCGTCGGAGTTAAGGGAAGTTCTGGCTGGTGAAAAGACAGGCGTCATGGCGGCGGTGGAAAACGGCCTTGCCATTGAAGACTCGCTTGAAAAGCTGGAAAAACTCCGCCTGCTAAAGGTGAGAATTCTTACACTTGTTCATTCCAAACATTTGCCATGGGTTGCGTCGTGTACCGGCGAGGGAGAAGACCGGGGGCTGAGCAGTTTTGGGTTGCAGGTTGTAGACGCCATGAACGATCTGGGGATAATCCCCGATGTGTCCCACGCGTCGGAAGGCGCCTTTTGGGAAGTTGTCAGGCGGTCGAAAAAACCAATCATCGCTTCCCATTCCTGCGCCTATGGCCTTTGCGCCGCCGCAAGGAACCTGCAAGACGATCCACTCAAAGCCCTGGCAGACTCAGGGGGCCTTGTGGGAGTGAATTTCTTTTCCGGTTTTTTGTATGAACCTTTCCGTCTGGCTCTTGAAAAGGAAGAGAAAAACGGAAATCCAAAACCTGAGGTTTCCTTTAAGGCACCCCAGTCAATTATCGCGGATCACATTGATTATATGGTGAAGGTAGCCGGCGAGGACTGCGTGGCCCTTGGCTCTGACTTTGACGGAATATCAGCCGCCCCGCAAGGAGTAACGGGCAGCGATTTCTATCCTGTACTGGAAGCGGAGCTTCGTTTGCGGGGCTATTCGGAAAAACGCATCGCGAAGATATTCAACGGCAACTTTTTAAGGTTGCTTGAAGAGTGGGAATAGGTTCTTCAAATCTTGATCGTCGCCAAGTAACTATCGTATTCCGCCTTTGCCCTCTGCGCTTCCTGCACCGCCGTTTCTATCTGTTTGTTGATGGCGTCAATTTCATCATCCAGAGCAGCCATGCGCTTAAGATATTCCTGCCCCTGCGGAGTCTGGTTACCCGCGGCTTCAAGGTTGCGGCGTACCCTGTCCTGATCGGAGATTAGCCTTGACTTCTGGGTTTCAAGCGTACTCTGGGCTGCGGCGGCGTTGTCGGCAGTTCTTTTTAGTTCAATTGCCCTTGTAAGCGCCGTCCGGACATCGGCGGGAATTTCCTGGTTGGATGCGTAGCTTAGGAAGGTATCAGCACGGAGCTGGGCAAGGGTGATTCGTTCCAGAACAGGGGTTTCTTCCCGGACCTTAAAAGTAAAGGTTTCATTCGGTGGTAGGTTCCTGTTAAAGCGGTAGAGGCTTCCGGTGCGATCATCGGCGCTTGCGGGTTCCATAAGTTCAGAGCCTGAAGTAATCGGGTGTTCAATGATGATTTTTTTTGCCTGGCCGGAAGCGTTCTTTATCGTATAGACTTTCTCGTAACTCTGGCGGCGGGTAATTGTCATGACGCCGCTTGAAATATTCACCGCCGTAATATAGCGCGTCCCTGACGAAGCGACATTGCCGCTTACCGAGAGGTCTTCGCCGTAAGAGATGAGCCGCTTTTCGTTTTCCGGGAAGAATTCGATGAGCGCGTCGCCCGCGTAGGTTCCGCCGTCGTAAACCGTGATGGGCCCGGCGGGAAGCTTCATGCCAGAGGTGTTGACCAATTCCGCGCTAATCGCGGGGTTTATAGTAGCGCCGCCTGAAGCCCGCGAGCCTGAGAACACCAGGACCTTTTCCGCTTTTATCGCCCCTTCCACCAGCGGAAGCATCGCGCTCTGCCGCCTGTCAAGGGTTACGGGGTTTTTCAGCGTAAACTCAAACTGATCCCCGGCGGCGCGCCCCGAAGCAGTTTCAATTGCTCCCCCCGCAACTGAGCCGACGGCGGGAGCCTCCTGTTGTCCATAGTAATAATCCATTTCCGCTTTTGCGGATGTGTCAGCCATGCTCTGCGTTCTCATCATCGCGCTTGGCGCGGGTACCGGTGCCCTTCTTTCGTTTTCCTCGTAGCCTGACTCGTAAGTTCTGCTCTCCGCGAAGCCGGCGATGGCCAGGGGAACAACGGGGCGTGAAAGCCTGTAGGGCGGGTAGAGTCTCTGGATAAACGAGACCGGCCTTCCTGTTACAAGTGAAAGCTCTACGCCGTTCCAGTCGGCATCGCTGTCGTTGTCAACAATTGCCCAGCCCTGAAGGAAAGGCTCCTTTCCTGAAATATCCAGCCGGTAAGACACCTTCCACACCGGCGTGGGGATTACGTAGCTTAAAGAGACATCGCGGCTTCCTGTTCCGTTTAGCGTTACAAGGAGGTTCCGCGCGCTTTCGTCCCGTGAGGCCATGATAAGGTCAAGGGCGCGATTCAGATCGGCGTTGATCTGAGTATCGGTAAAGCGGAACGAGGCAATGTCTTTAACGGCTATTACACGTATCCCCTGGGAAGTAAACAGGGAAAGCCAGGCTTCGTCGGCAGACCTTGGATAGCCATACTGCTGAGACACAGGACTCTGGCGGTATTCCACGCCGATGATCCTTCCCTTTATGGCGTTTGGGGCCGATACTTCCAGTTCCGCGCCTTTAAGGCCGTTTAAAATATCCCCAATCCCCGGCGTTCCTGACAGATCGATTTTTAGGCTTTTTAATGTGAGATACAGGGTGTTCTCCGAGGCGTAACGCACCGACGGGGAGTTTGATGCGGGGTCATTAACAACCAGCGATTTGAGGGCATCGTCTACAGAGGCGGCGTCAAAGGGCAGGGCTATCTCGGCAGGGGAGCTAAGAGTCCCTGAGTGTTCAAAATAGCCTACCCCGGAAGACAAGAGGGCTATGCGCTTTAAGGGCAGAGTCGATTCACTGGAATTCTGATTTCCGGAATTTTGATTAGTTGAATTTTGAGCTGTTCCTGAATTTGACATAGACGCTCCTTCACGCGCGGATTGTGGATAAATAAAAAGGCCCGGCAGGCCAAGATAAATAAACGCTAAAAACAAAACATTTAACTTTTTCATAATTACCTCTCTTGAAAATAATACCACGGAGTACCCGGAGTTTCACAGAGGAAAAGGCGAAATTCCATAAAAACTCCGTGTCACTCCGTGTCCTCCTATGTTTTTTGTCAAGGGAAGTTCCGAATTTTTTTCAAAATTCTTTCTCCCCTTGGCCGCTCCCGGCCCTGCTATGCGCTCACCGCTTCCAGGGCCAGCTTTTTCCCCTCTTCGCTTCCCAGTTTAAATTTCCTCACTTCGTAGCTCGTCCCATCCCTCATAAGGGCATACAGCAATTC
>Ga0268262_10002390_pt1 | contig 21738 bp, 20 predicted proteins | sample TergutNc150P3_FD_190354 | JGI IMG/M metagenome (GOLD analysis project Ga0268262, IMG submission 190354) | Nasutitermes corniger P3 segment gut microbial community from laboratory colony in Florida, USA - Nc150 P3 (SPAdes) (version 2) | ecosystem: Host-associated > Arthropoda: Insects >... | reverse complement strand
TAAAAACAGACCATAGAAATATTATTAGGGAATTGATAGATAAAGAAAAATTTAACGCAATAAAAATTGAGCGGCATACATTGTGTTGGGATAATGGCGTTGATTTTGCTCCTGAATATTTACATGACCAAATAGAAGCAGAAAGAAAAGTTGCATAAATTACCAGTTATCTCCTATTTTTTCATAGGCTCTGCCTTGAATCTCGCTTAAAAATAACTTGTCCTGCCCTGAATCAAAACGGACATGAACGACAGGCCCTTCGTCACTATCCATTACTCCCATGACCGCGCCATAACCGTAATCTTCGTGAAACAGGCGCTGTCCTCTTCGCCAGCCGGCGCGTTTTTCAAGTTCAGTATTTGCGCTGTTTTTTGCGCGATTGCCTGCGCCACTAAATTGTAAGTTTTGCGGATTAAACGGATTAAAATTTCGTCCGATGAATGATCTTCCGCCTGAGTACTGCGGCATAATGACGTTTTGCTCTGCCTCTAGTTCCTCTATCTGCAAATAGTTTCTGTCAATCTCGCGTATAAATAACGATGGCTGCGTTTGCGCGGTTTTTCCGTACATCCGCCGTTCGGCGCAGGTTGTTAAATAAAGTTCGTCCATGGCGCGGGTGGCTCCTACATAAAAGAGGCGGCGTTCTTCCTCAAGTTCGTCGTCTTTTTTGTCCTCTCTTGGAAAGACGCCCTGCTCAAGGCCTGTCATTATTACGCGCTTGAATTCCAAACCTTTGGTGTTGTGAAAAGTAATCAGCGTTACGGCGTTTTGCAAGCCGCTTGTTTTGTTTGCTTTTATATTGTCTTCCATTGAGCGGTCAAGTTCGATGTTCTCAAGGAATTTCGTCAGACCTTCGTAGGTTTGCAGATAGTCGCTTGCCGCGTTTACAAGTTCCTGTAAATTGCCAAGTTTGTTGTATCCAGAAACGTCGTCCTGCGTTCTGTGATATTCGGCAAGACCGGAATCATTAATAATTTTTGTAACGAGAACCGAAAGTTTATCGCCGGATATAAGTTCATTCTTCTTTTTTGACGATTGCTTTTCCGGCTGCTGTTGAGTCTCCGCCTTTAGTTTCTTTTTTGAGGATTTTTTTATAGTGGAGTTTTTTTCTTTGTTGTTATTAATTTCTTCCGGTGTTTGCGCGGAATGAGCCGGTAAATTTTTCACGGCTTCATCTTCCGGTGTCCGCGCAGTTTGAGCTAACAATTTTTTCGCGTCTTCAATTACTTTGATAAACTCGTCAAGTCCTTTACGCGCTTTTGCAGAGCAGCCCAGAGCGCAGCTTGACTCAAGCAAATTGCCGCTGTACCCGTTTGATGCTTCTGTTATTTTATCAACTGTTACGGCGCCTATGCCTCTTGTGGGTTTGTTTACTACGCGGCGGAAAGCGACTTCATCGCGGGGATTTACAAGAAAAGCCAAAAGCGCGATAGAGTCTTTTATTTCTTCACGCTCATAAAATCTTAAAGAACCGACAAGACGGTGAGGTATTTTTTCTTTAGTAAACAGTGTTTCAAACGTACGAGACTGATCATTTGTGCGGTAAAGGATAGCCCAATCCGACCACGCTGTTTCATTCTTTTTTACGGAAGCGGTGATTTTATCCGCGCAAAAAGCGGCTTCAGCGTTTTGGTCGGGAAGGTAGACAAGTACGGGCAGAAGGCCGTCTCCTTTTTCGGCACGGAGAGTTTTTCCCAAACGTCCGTGGTTGTAATCGACAACGGAAGACGCTACTTTTAAAATGTTTGATGTCGAGCGGTAATTTTTTTCAAGGCGGATAATGTCCGCGCCACAAAAACGATCGGGAAACTCAAGAATATTTTTTACTTCCGCGCCGCGGAAACGATAAATGGACTGGTCGTCATCGCCGACCACGCAGACATAAGTATCGGGGCCGCACAGTTCTTTTAACAGCTTGAATTGCGCCACATTCGCGTCCTGATACTCGTCTACCATGATTACCCGAAAACGCTCGCGGAAACGCCGCGCCACTTCCGGCCGGCTACGAAGAATCTCTACCGGTTTTTTTATCAAGTCGCCGAAATCGACATTGCCTATCTGAGCCATGCGCTCTTCGTAGCGCTTGTAAATATCGCGGAATCTTTTGCTGTGATCGATAATTGCAAGTTCGGGATCGTCAGGGGAGAGAAAATAATCTTTCGCTCTCGAAATATTATGCGCGTAATGTTTAACATCGGCTTTGGGTATGTTTTCCAAAACAGCGGAAAGAAGGGAGACGACATCATCGTCATCATAAATGACAAAGCCCGAATCAAGACCGGCAAGACTGCCATTACGCCGCAGAAACCACGCTCCAAAAGAATGAAAAGTCCGCAGCATCGCGTCCCCTGCCCGCTCGTCAATCTGCCTTGCGCGTTCAGCCATTTCTCTTGCCGCTTTGTTTGTAAATGTCACCGCCAGAATTGAACGCGGATCCATTCCCTGTTCCCTGATTAGCCACGCTATCTTTGTGGTAATTACCCTTGTTTTGCCGGAACCCGCGCCCGCCAGTATCAGCAGCGGTTTTCCCGTGTGCAGAACGGCGCGGCGTTGTTCGTCGTTGAGCGGGTCAAGATAGGAAGGATAGTCGGCTTCGCGCATTGGCTAATTGTAGCAGAAACATGTTTAGGTGTCAGGCGGATTTTATCACATTTATTGTTTTACGTTTCTTTTCTAAAGAAAATGACATATTTTTCATTTATTGCTCTTGTAGGATAACCATTGTGTCTTTATCTACCCATTGTTGTTCTTCTCTTCGTCTATCGGTAGAATCTTCTTCCGTTATACTCTATCCTGAAATAGATTCTTCTTTATTTCCAGCAGTATTATCATTTTTTTTACAGGAAAAAAGCAGAATAATTATTAACAGCGGCAGGAAATATTTTTTTATTGTCATATATGTATGATAATATTTTTTATTATCACAGCAAGTATTCTATGAATATATAATAATGAGATAAATTTATCGCTATATCAACACTAATCCTGAAATTCAAGTTCAAATATAGAAATATTCGCGGCGGCAGGGGCGGAAGCGGGCATTTCTTTCGCGCTTGTTCCAATAGGGCTTGGCGGCATTAAGGTTGCGTTCTTCTCGTCCCGCGGGTTTGACGCCTGTCCTGTCTGTTCCACCTGGCTGCTTCCGCCCGCAGTGACAAAAACGTTCTGCCCATTGTTACCGGAAAAACTGACGGTGCCTTCATTTACATAAAGGTTATTGGTATCAAATTCAAAGCTGGTGCCGCGGACAGACGCTGTTGAAGACGGCGAAGTTACCGTTGTCAGCGCTCTTGTTCCGGCGGCCGGCTTAACGTCCACGCGAACTCTTCCCGCCTGTAAATTTACATTCAAAGTTTCAGTTTCTTCCGAAGTTTGAATTTCCGCTAATGATAAAGTCGTTAACGGACGCACCGTTATGGTTGTGCTGCCGATTTTTACAATGGCGTAACTTTTAAAACCTGTCGATATAATAGTGTCCTTAAAAATTTTATCGCCTTGTTTCGCGGCTCTAAATGAAGCTTCTCTTGGCTGTTTAATTTCCACCGTGCCCGTAAGCTGATCGATAAACGCGTCCTGAGAGAACGCATACAAACCTGTTAAAATAAAAATTGTTACAAACAGTAATTTTTTCATTTTCTTACTCCTATTAATCAATAAATTGAAAATACCAAATTAAGTTTTGTGCGCCATAAAACATCCGCATCGCGCGCAACGTCGCCAAACGCGGGTATGAATACGCCGGTTCCAAAGTTCAGGCGGATTCCCGAAGTTATATTCCATATAAGCCGACCGAAAATTTCAGCTCCAAGAAGAAATCCTTCTGTAGTTCCGTCGGTTACAGGATAATATTTATATGTTCCCTTATCAGTCCTGATAAAATATATGAACGCCGCATTTGCGGATAATGATTTATCCAGTCTTCCTGTAAAGTCCAGGGACAAGAGCGACAGACCGGAAAATTTGGCTTCCACAAGCTCCTCCTGAGGAACCGTCGTCAGGGGCAAAAAAGCGCCGATGGTTTCATCTTCGCTCATCCCGCTTGAATATCTCCACGATAATCTTATGTGTTTTTCCAGCTTTGCCGGCAGCATGTATGTTAAACCAATATTCGCCGCAAACGCGGGAGTAATCTCATTTTTATATTCTTTATATTCGATTAATTCCAGGCATCCGCCCAAATCGAAAATAAAGGATTTTACCGGAACAGATAAAGCGGCTGTAAAATACTGACTGTTTAAATTTTCACCGCCTGCGTCAAACTGGGTTAATATAGAAGCTTTTAAGCCGATGAATCCGGCAAGGGACGGGTGGTCATATTCAAGCGCGGCTAAAATACGGCGAGGGGCAAAGTAGGTATTGGCAAAATCTTCATAATTAACTTTTACATTGTTTGATTTTAATTCTTCGGATGTCATTGTAATTGCGGCTCTTTCCCTGTATAAAAGGCCGGTGTATAAGCCGCCTACGCGGATATTCCCGTTACGTGTAATAATTGAAATATGCGCGCCGTCAAAAAGCCCGTTTGCGGTTATTCCTAAAGGGTCGCTGTAAAACATTCGTCCTGCATTTAAAATAATATTTCCAAAATTGAAGTTAACATCGGTTCGCATCAGTTCCGGTATTATAATAAAAGGGTCTGCTTTATAATTTATCGCGGCGGAAATGTACAAACTGCCTTTTTCTCCAAGCAGCGCAGAAAACCGGGGCAGTAAAACGCCTGATATATCTAAACCGGTTTCATTAAAATTAAAAGCCGGCACGTCAACATCTACATCCTGACTGAAAACAAGGCCGAAATCAAAAGCGTAAAGTGAAAACGCGCCTAAATGAAAAACTGCGGTAAGGATGAGTAATGTCCTTTTCATTGTACGTCCTCCAGCAGAGTAATTTCGACCCGTCTGTTAAGCGCCATTCCTTCCGGCGTGTTGTTGTCCGCTATGGGTCTTTCTGAGCCGTATCCCCTGACGACAATTTCATTTGCTTTTCGCGCTCCCAAAAAGACAAGATAATCCGCGACCGCCTGCGCACGTTCCTGTGACGTGCGGAGCCTTTCCTGCTCGGTTCCGGCAAGCGCGGTATGTCCGGTAACGAGGATTTTTCTGCCCGGAATAGACATGAGTATCCGCGCAATTTCGGCAATTTCGCCTTTTTCTTTTTCCGGCAATTCCGATGAATTCGCCAAAAACTGTATGTTGGAAATACTGATGGTTATGCCTTCTTCCGTTATGCGAACATCAGTATTGGCTATTCCCATCGCTTTAATCTGGGCGGTTATTTTTTCAGCCGTTATTTCGCGCGAGAATTCCCAGGGGTTGTCTTCAATGCGGTACAACAGGCGGTTGACTATAAAAAGCATTTTTTCACCCGACACTTTCATGTGCGGATCACTTCGCCCCTGTATCAAATCCTGAAAAACCATTTCGCGGTAGCTGTAATGGGCATTGTTAAACCATGTGTACATAGGCCCGCCTTTTAAGTTAAAAGATTTCATGATAAGGAGCGACAGTCCTTCCAGAGAAATCGCGTCCTGCGCGTTGGCATTTTTTGGCAGCCAATTCTTTTCTATCGCAAAACGCATAGCGTCTTGTCCGCTTGCTTTGTCATAAGAGCCTGTCACATCCGCCGCTTCCAGCACAAAACGCGCCGCTTGCGCATAACTTACGGCTGGGGTTTTTAGAAGGGTTTGTATTTCGTCTGCGGTTTGCGCGTTTAGTGTGGCGCATAAGATGAGGAGAAAAATTGTTATGCTTATATTCTTTTTCATTTTTACATTATTCCTTTATTGGGCTATCCTTTCGATAAGGGCATCCCTTAACGTTGAAGAAAAATTGATCTGTTTTTTTTCGGCGGCCTTATTGAGCCATGAAGGAATAGTAAGGGTTTTTTTTATTAGACTTTCATCATGGTTAAATTTTAGGCTGTCCAAATCAATATACACCATCGAAACAAAACCTTTCGGATCATCCGGTTTCATTTTTTTTATATTACTCGGTTCCGGAAGTTTTTCCCCATCATTTAACATGGACAAAATCCGCCCCGCCGCCGCGTCCGCAGCCATATACATAGAGTCAGCAAGATCCGTCCCAAATGTTGCCAATTCAAAATCGGCAAAAACAACAGAAAAACGACCGTCATCCTCCTGATAAAAACACGCCGGATATGCATATTTCATAAAAACCTCCTAATTCAAGCCTGCGGCGCCTCCGTTCTCTACTCATTTTTATGTCTTTTTTGTCCATACAGTGCCATTTAGATCCCTCGTATATGTTCCAGCTCCTCCTACTGTGGATAATTGGAAGGCAGTCCTTAAGTTGTTGTCGCCGCCTAGTCCATCGGCTCCTTCAGGAAAAGCATTGTCACCAAAATTAGTTATGCTGCTTCCAGTTGCAAATGTTACGCTGGTAAGTTTGTTGCAACGAGTAAAAGCTGCATTCCCAATGGTGGTAACGCTGTTCGATATGGTAATGCCTACAAGGGTGTAACAAGCATCAAAAGCGAAATCATTAATCTCGCTAAAGGTACTACCTGAAAGGTCAAGACTGACGCATTTACCGTTGTTTGTTTGTAATACGTTTCCAAGTATGCTTCTAGCATCGTCACCGCCAACGCTTACAGTATAGCTGCCAAGACTGCTCACGTTCAGCTTGACTTTATATGGATTATCGACGGAATTGGTGTCATCAGTCTGGCTGCTAAGCCAAGTTTTGAAATCGTCAATGCTGGTGCCAAAGTAATCTATTTTTGACCATGTAAAGCCGTTTTGCTCTCTCGCATATATTCCCGCTCCTCCTCCTGTGGATGATTGGTAGGCAGTCTTTAAGTTGTCGCCGCCATTTCCATTGGCTCCTTCAGGAAAAGCGTTTTTACCAAAATCAGTACCTGTTATGATACTGCCAGTTGCAAACGTTACGCTGGTAAGGCTGATGCAAACGGCAAAAGCACGCTCCCCAATGCTGGTAATACTGTTGGGTATTGTTATGCTGGCAAGGCTGGTACACCAGGCAAAAGCATGAGTCTCAATGCTGGTAACGCTGTCCGGTATTGTTACGCTGGTAAGGCTGGTGCATTCATAAAAAGTGCTATCCTGAATGCTTATAAAACCGGGGTTGTTAGGTAGGGTTACGCTGGCAAGTCTGGTACAATTACTAAAAGCACTCCCCCCAATGATGGTAATGTTGTTCGGTATTGTTATGCTGGTAAGGCTGGTGCAACCGGTAAAAGCACCAGACGCAATGCCGGTAACGCTGTTTGGTATGTTGAATGTATTGCTCATTTTTCTTGCCGGATATTGAATTAATGCGGTCTTTCCTTTGTTATACAATACGCCGTCTTGTGAGCTATATTCGGTATTATCAATGTCAACATTTATTACGGTAAGGCTAGTGCAAGCGTAAAAAGCTCTAACTCCAATGCCGGTAACGCTTTTGGGTATGGTTATGCTGGTAAGTGAGGGGCAAGGGGAAAAAGCGCCATCCGCAATGACTCTAACTCCGTTCGGTATAGTTACGCTGGTAAGGTTGAGACAAAAACCAAAAGCAGATTGCCCAATGCTGGTAACGGTATTGGGTATAGTTATGCCGGTAAGGCCGATGCAACCTAAAAAAGCTCCATCAACAATGTTGGTAAAGGTACTGCCTGAAAGGTCAAGGTTGACGAATTTTTTGTTTTCTCCTTCGTTGCATATTTGTAATACAAGTCCAAGTGAGCTTTTAGTATCATTGGTCCCACTGCCACCAGTGCCGAGATCGCTCACATTCAACTTTACGTTATAGGGATTTTCTTTGGTATTGTTACCCTGTATACTCAGCCATGTACTGAATTCGTCAATTCTGTTAAAGAAGACATACCATTTTGCATAAAGGGTAATGTCGTCGGTAAAGTTATATAAAGTCTCTGTATCGTAATCTGTTCCAGAGCCATTTGGCTGGGTATTCCAGCCGCCGAAAGTCCAACCTTCTTTGTGAAACGTTCCCGCATCTGGCAGTTTGATTTTTTCCGTGGTACTTCCCGTTATGGGAGACGGAGGAGCCTCAGTGCCGCCGTTAGCGTCAAAGGTTATGGTGAAGGTTCCTTGGTGTTTAACAGGACCAACCGCCGCACTGGTTATGCTGTTTGAGTATCCTTCCCGTGTAACGGTTACTTTGATATAGTTGCCAGCGTCAGCCCCAGTCAATTTATAACTTGGTGAAGTTGCCCCGTCAATGTCATAATATTTATCTATTCCCGTACTACTTGATGTCCATTGATAACTAATTTCTCCGCTTCCGCCAAGAAGACTGGTATTCGCATTAAGGGTCTTCCCTACATATGGGTCTCCGATAATACTTACATTACCAGTTAATGGAGGGGTTTCTCCCCATCTTGCATAAAGAGTAATGCTTTTAATTATTTTATCATTTTCAAAATTAAATGTTATTTCTTCGTCTGCATCAATATAATACCATTCTTCCAAGTAGAGATCGCCAGCTGTAGGAAGAGGAGATGGCGGTTCCACTTTGCCGTATTTGGGCGCCACTTTTACCACTTCATTTTTACCATCTTTAAAACTACCATCGCCAGCGTTAAATGTTACAAAAAGAGCCTCATACATTTTTATCTTTACAATATTTTGTCCTAATTTTATAACTACATCCTCGGAGCCTATAGCATAATATTCGCCATTCAATTTAGAATAAACCTTTATATTCCAACTGCCTGATGTTACATAGGTTTCAAAGGTTACGCCTGAAGCTTTGAACTCCAGTTTTTCCGCCGTGCCGGCGTTTGTAAATACAATCTCATGTTCAAGCTGATTAAGGATTGTAGTATCTGTAGAACTATAAGCGGCGCGTCCTGCGCTGCCAAGTGAAATAATGATTTTCGCCGAATCGCCCTGCCACTCGCTGAAACAGCCGGATAAACTTATTACAATAAAAATAGTTATAAGAATCGATAGTTTAACTGAGGAATTTTTATATGATGTCATTATGATTATTCTCCTTTTATATTAACATTTTTTAATATATCTTAATTTATGGAAATACTCAAGACAAATAATGCCTGTGTTGTCAACGTGACATTATTTTGTATTTTGTCGAATTACACAAAATATTTCACAGAAAGATCACAAAGGGGAATAGAAGATTATTGTCCTAATGTTATACATGGACTTCATGATAAGATAATGGACAAAACCTTTTGTCCCTCTTTGTGATCTTCTCTTCCTTAGTGTCCTTTGTGTAAACTTCTTCGGTCAAAATAAAAAAACTAATTCTGTAAAACCGTTTCAAGGGCGGATATTATTTTAGGCGTATTCCAATTAATTGAGCCGACAATCCTGGCAATAATAAGCCCGCGCCTGTCGATTATGTAGGTTGTGGGGATAGCCTGAACATTGTAATAAGAGCCCGTTACGCTTTTTTCATCCAGAACTGCCGGAAAATTCAGTTTATTTTCGTTCATAAAGGCGGATACTTTGGTTTTTGAATCGCCAAGATTTACCGCAAGAATTTCCAATCCTTTATCTTTCAATCTTTGATAAACCGCTTCCATCGAAGGCATTTCCGAACGGCATGGTCCGCACCAAGTCGCCCAAAAATTGAGAAAAACCGTTTTGCCTTTAAACTGAGAAAGAGATATTTTTGTTCCATCAAGAAGAGGTAAATTAAACTCTTTTGGATCAATACCTTCAGATAAAACTTGAATACCGGTTCCTTCAAAAGCCTTTATTACCACGTCAGGAACTTTTTTAGTTTGACCGAATACGCTTACAGTCATAATACAAGCCATTATCAAAATAAATATACTCTTTTTCATAAATTCTCCTATAAACATATTATATCAAATAAATTATTAATTTTCATTATTATTTATCATTTTTTTGTTTCCTCTTCAGTCTGAATAAATTCGCTGTTATCCGTATCATAAACAGTTGATTCCGCATAGGGCGTTCTGTCGGAAAGTTTTGATTGCCATTTTGACGCTATTATGTTAAATGATTTATAGTCTCCTTTTGCAATTAAAATACCAATAACAATGAGCAATATTCCGCTGATACGCCGTATTAACGGAAGACGAGTTCTTAAGTTTACTGAAACTTTAACAAATGAATTAAAAAAGAATGAAGCCAATAAAAACGGAAGCCCCAGGCCGGCGGAATAAAAAACAAGATAAATAACGGCAAGAGGTATACTTCCTTTATTCGTAGCTAACAGTAAAATACCGGTCAGCACCGGTCCTATACATGGCGTCCATCCCGCTCCAAATGCTCCGCCCGCCAGGAAAGCGCCGATAATACCTTTTGGCTTGTTTTTTAGATGAAATCTTTTTTCATAATTTAATAAAGACAGAAAATCGAATATGATATTCAGTCCAAGTACAATAACAACAATGCCGGAAATCAGATTAATATAGTTAAAAACTCCGCTAATCAATATTATTGTTGAAGAAAAAATAACGCTTAAAACGACAAAAACAACGGTAAAGCCTAAAATAAAACTTATCGTTCTTGGAATAAGTCTTGGTCTGTTATCGTCATTACCGGTCATTGGAGAGCCGCCAATAATACACAGATATGACGGGATCAGCGGCAAAACGCACGGAGACAAAAAGGAAAGTACTCCGGCGCCAAAAGCTATAAATATTGATATTTTTTCAGAAACCATATTACTTAACGTTTATAATACTATGTAATATATTCTTTATATAGGCAATACTTTTGCCGGATTCGCCAACGGGATTCTCCGTTAAACACGCACTTCCAAATCAAATCCCCGGCGCGATATAACCTTGCATTTTAAAAAATTTCCCAACTGAGGATTTGATTTGCCTGTCTCACTTTTTACAATTACAGCCGCGCCGTCAATATCCGGTGCTTGACAGTACAGCCGCCCCAGCCAGAGAGTTTCACCGTCTTCTGATGAAACTGAGTCGGCGGCGGTTTCAACCGCGGCAATTTGCTCTTCAACTAACACATCCATAGTTTGACTGACAAAGCGATCCATGTTTTTTTCGGTAATCGGGATTTGCCGCTCTTCAATTATTTGTTTGCGTTTTTCCGCGGTTTTAACGGGAACGCGCTTTTTCATCGAATACGCCGCCGTGCCTTCTTCTCTTGAATACGCAAAACAACCAAGCCAGTCTAAATTGGCTTTTTCCTGAAAATCCAGTAACTCCGCGAAATCTTCTTCTGTTTCGCCGGGGAAACCCAACATAAAAGTTGATCGTATAACGGCATTCGGCAGTCTTGCGCGGATTGTTTCGAGTAACGCAAGATATTTTTCCGCGTTGCCATGACGGTTCATGGCGGTGAGTATTTTTGATGACGAATGCTGGAATGGAATGTCAAAGTATGGAAGAAAACGCGTATCTCTTTCCATAAGATCGAGTATTTTTAAAGGAAAATGATCGGGATGAATGTACAACAGGCGCGCCCAAAAATGCCCTTTCCCCTTTAGTGAAGAAATCGCCTCAAGCAGTTCAGGTAATTTCGCGGCAGTATCCGCGCCTGTAACAGTTTTTACGGTATCTGTCCCAAAAGCGCCAATGTCCTGTCCGATGATACAAAGTTCCCTGATACCGCGATCCAATAACGCGTTACATTCTTCTAAAATATCGGGTATTGTTCGGCTTACAAGGCCGCCGCGAATGAGCGGAATGGCGCAGTAAGAACAGCGGTTATTGCACCCTTCGCTGATTTTTACATAAGCCGAACCCGGCAGCGATAAAAGCGGACGCTCTCCCGTAAGAGGAACTACGTTATGTGATAATTTCGCTGTTTTTTCACTGTTTACAAGATTTGCGGCTATTTGGGTTATTTGCGCAAGATTGTCCACGCCGAAAAATCCGTCCGCTTCCGGCATACTTTCGCCCAATTCTTTCGCATAACGCTGGGCAAGACAGCCTGCAAGGAGTATTTTTTTGCCGGGGTAGAGCTTACGCCATTCAAAGACGGCGTTAATCGATTCGCGTTTCGCGCTTTCAATAAATCCGCAGGAATTGACTATAATTAAATCAGCCTGTTCCGCATCTGATACGCTTTCCCATCCCTCTTTGTTAAGATGAGCCATCATGTTTTCAGCGTCAACCTGATTTTTTACACAGCCAAAGGGATCAAGAAAATAGCGCATTTTTTTGGCGGGGGATTATGGTTCCAGCCGGCTCAGCACAAGGCGGTAACGGTTTTCATCGTCTCTTACCCAGCGGATTTCAGCTACGACAACTTCGCCCGCAGAGCCAATTTCTACGGGTACCACCCGCCCGGCGCCGATTACCTGAATTTTCGCAGCTTGAGCGTTAGATGCCCAAATGCGGATGCCGTTTTGAGCCTGAATATCAAGCACTTCTGACCGCTGGAAATAACGCTGGGTAGAGCCTCTGCGGTCCCTTTCATTAAGAATTTCCCAGCGGAACATGCAATACCCCTGGAAACCGATTTGTAAAGTGAAAGGATACGCGCTGACCGAAGCGGGAAAAACCGTAGTGCTTGTGGCGGTTACCGTATTATCCGTACGTGAAACATTCTGTACCGGTTCCGCGCCTTTATAAGCGGCGGCGTCCATCAGGTAAAAATCGAGTAACGCTCCCATATCGGCCTTGTTTTTGGCAAAATCCGTTAATGTTACGCGCAATTCCGGAATTCCATCGTTGTTAAGATCTATTGCTACTTCCTGGCTTAAATCCAGTATTTCACTACCCGACGGAGTGCGTATTCTTACGGCTTCGCCTATATTATCCAGTTCCAGCTTGTATGTTTCATTATCTACAGAAATTAAAACCGTGTCATTTTTGTATAAGCGCCGTTTCATGGAATTGCCTTCCATTATGTATTCGGCGGATACTTGGCCATCAGGTTTTTTTTGAATAGGATTATTCAGTTTATTTAAAATCACAGAACGGACAAACCAGCCGCCTGCCCCTAAAATTGCCAATATTATTACTGTCGGAACGATAAACCCCGGCAGTCTTGGAGGACTTTTTAAAAGCTGTTCTACGGGGATCGGCTGTTCCTGAATACGGAGCGCCCTGTAAAGCGAAATTAGTTTTTGATTGTCAAGTTCAAGGTACGATCCGTAATTTTTTATAAAGCCGATTAGATAGGGTTCGCCGGGAAAGATGGCGAAATTTTCCGTCTCTAACGCTTCAAGATAACGAATGGAGATATTTGTTTCACGGCTGATCTGATCAAGGGTTAACCCTTTTTCTTCACGGGTAGTCTTTAATTTCTCTCCCAGAGATTCCATTAATTTTCCTCCGCTTTAATTAGAATCTCTAAATAAAAAATTGTTATACATATTTGCCGAAGGCGGAGTGTCATAGGCAAAACGCGCCTCGGGAATGCCGACATTTACTCTGATGCTTGTAAAATCAAAACGCAGTTCATTATCGGCAATTGTCCGTCCTACGATTCGCCGGATTAATTTTGTTTCGGGATTGATACTTAAAATAATTTCCCTAAAACCTTCCGCAGCAGAACGTCTTGTAAGGCGCAGGTTTACAACTCTCTCTCCTGTATCCAACGGTTCGGGATTGGGACCTGTAACAAAAGACGACACATAATTGCGCCTTAAAAGTGAAAGTCCCTGAGAACTTGCCATTCCCGCTCCGGATGTCTCCGGCCTTCTGTTAATATCCTGATTTAACACGGCTCTGAATTCCGGCAGGTAGACAACCAATACGTCGCCGTTAAAAACAATAACCTGTCCCGACGGTCTTGTAAAATCGATCCGCAGGAAACATGGCGACAGGTAGCTCACATTTCCGCTCATATCGGCATTTCCGGAACGTATAGATATAACCGCCTCATAATCCCTGATCGTAGAATAATTCGCCGATACCATTTCCAGGTATCTTTCCGCAGTAACTATCTCCTGTCCAAAAAGATGAGCAAAGCAGGATATCAATATAAAGAACAGAAAAATCTCTCGTTTTTTCAAAATAAACCTCTGCAAACAATTTTATCCTATTATATTAGTTAAAATCAAGTTTTATTGCAAGCTGTTTACAGGCAAGATAAGGTTCGTTGACAATACCCCGTATAGGGTGATAATCTGATTATACAGGTCCAGTAGCTCAGGGGATAGAGCGGCCGCCTCCTAAGCGGCAGGTCGGCTGTTCGAGTCAGCCCTGGATCATGGCAAGACCACATAAACTTCGTTTATGTGGTCTTGCTTAGCAGTTTCGCGCGGGCGTAAAACTGCAGAAGAGAACAGCAACATTTGAGAGATTAGTACATTTAAGGGTTTTTGGTAAAATTGCGGCCGTCGTATAACGGCATTACCCTAGCTTCCCAAGCTCGTGACGCGGGTTCGACTCCCGTCGGCCGCTAAGAATAAATTAATAAAAACTGTTTCAAGTTTGCAATTTTTGATCATTTTATTAAAAAGTATAAGACGGGAGTCTAAGGATTTTTATTAGTATTTATTACAGACTTTGCGATTGCTGCATACCTCGCTTTGCCCGCGGCGCGGACGGCGGGATAAATCCCGCCTCATTTTATTCGTCTGGGGTAAGCTGTCCGGCGCCGGAACGTTTGGATTTTATTCATCTACGCCCCTTGACGGGGCGCGGTTAATTGTTCCCCGTCGGCCGCTAAGAATAAATTAATAAAAACTGTTTCAAGTTTGCAATTTTTGATCATTTTATTAAAAAGTATAAGACGGGAGTCTAAGGATTTTTATTAGTATTTATTACAGACCTTGCGGTTGCTGCATACCTCGCTTTGCCCGCGGCGCGGACGGCGGGATAAATCCCGCCTCATTAACCTCAAAGTACACTTGACAAGTATTGCAAAATGTACTACATTATTAATGTGAAGCTGGTCGGCATTGAATGGGACGAAAATAAAAACATTCTTAATAAGCAATTACATGACTTGAGCTTTGAAACTGCTCAGTATGTTTTTACTGATCCCGAAAGGCTTGAACGCATTGATCGTAGCAAAGAAAATACATCGGGAGAAGAAAGATGGCAAACTCTGGGTATGGTTGGAAAAGTTCTCTTTGTGGTCTATACAGAACGCGGAGAGAATAAACGCATTATATCCGCACGGATAGCGGAAAAACATGAGAGGAGAAGTTACAATGGGAATTATCAGATCGACGGTATGGGTTGGTCAAAAGCCACCTAAAGAAGCAATTAGAGAAGTTAGGAAAGCGGCACGAAAGCCTATTCACTATACAGAAGACTGCCCAAAATCCACACCGGAAGCATTAAAAGAATTCGCACAATTAGCGGCTGAACGTAACAGACGTAAAAAGAAGAAGTCAATAACGATTCGCGTCGCCCCGGACATTTTGGAAAGCTACAAAACAATGGGCGATGGTTATACCGGTATTATGGCCGATGTCCTTAAATACGCCATAAATAATCCAGGTATCCTGACTGAAGCCACAAGATAAAAATAAGATTACAATTTAAAAGATACGCCAAAACTAAAGTTTTGCACGTTGCCAAGACCAAGTTCGACAAATGCGCCGATATTGGGCGTGAAAAAATAACGGGTTCCGGCGCTGACGCCATACCAGAAATCATTTAAGTCGCTCTTATTGCTTTTTGCGGCGCCTGTATTGTTGTTTATTGTGGTTTTTGTATTAAGGTTACCTATAATTCCGCCAATAGTTATCAAAACATAAGGGTCTAAACGCGCTAACTTAAAAAAATTCACGTGATAAGCAATACGGCCGGCAACTAATAAACCTTCCAGCTCACTATCAATTTTAGTTACAATTCCAAGTTTAGTATCAGATATAGATCCGGATTCAGAAAAATATCCGGCGATTATGCCAAGCGATATGGGAAAACCTAAAACCGGAATTGCGATGTCCATAGAAACTGTTAGAGGCGGGCAGGACATTTTGGTACCTTTTCCTATTGCATTTCCAAAACCTACTCCCGCATTTATAAAAATAGTGCCATTATTCATAATATACGGATAATCCGCGCTTTGTGAATATAATTGAACGGCGCTAAAAAAAATCAGCAATAAAAATAACTTTCTCATGAGCTTTACCTTTTTACCAAATTACGATACCAAACATCGGACTTCCTACTACACGGAGAGTATTACTTATGCTGGAGGATCTTTCCGGACCAAAATACCATCTATTAAATCCATTTTCTTCGGGATTCCCAAATTCAAGTTTATAACCAAACCTAAAAGAAAATCCTCTTTGTGCGGGAATTAAATCAAATTTGGCTTCCAGGGTAGGTATAAAAGAGGTACTTTTTGTATTATCATCAATATAATATGTAAGACCGCCTTCAATTCCTAAAAGAGCATATTTCCATACAAAACTGTAACCGGAAGCAATGCCAAAGCCGTAAATTAAATCTGATTTTTTAGAATTAAACATGTCCAATATCGGGTGTACCGGAAGAACCGCCTTGAAATCCAACGCGAAGTTCCTATATCCAAAACCAAATCCGCCTTCTGCCGTGAAAGCGTGTTCCAGGTCATTTACCTGCATATTGTATAATGCAGCTATATTTATATTTGAGCGTTTTTCCAGTTTTTTCGAATGCCAATTATCTTCTTTTTCCTGTCTTCTTGCAACTTCCCTGTGCTGCCTTTCTATTTCTTCCGGCAATAAAGGAACCAGAACTTGTTTTGCAGGAATAGTAGCCAAACTCCTTAACGGCATTTTACCGACACCGGTATTTCTTATGTAATTATTTGCATTTGACAGATCCGCATTAACGCCGTTTATACTGTCAATCCGAATCTGCATATCGTCGGTAGATAAATTGCCATGGACGGTTATAATCATTTTCCTTTCCTGGGTAGACACCGCTTTGATTCTGTTATTGGATACTAAAATAAGCTGGCCATACATGACAAAACTAACCGTTCCGATTGGTTCATCTTCATTGTTATATAATGACGCCGTTATGTTAAATGTTGAATAATCCCTGAAGAGATTATTTATCATTTGGTTTGCCTTGGTTGATTCAGCGGAAATAACAGGCCAATTATCAAAGCCCCAATGATTTCTTCTGGAGTTTGTCTTGCTTAATTGTCTTAGAATGTCATTTAGAACATTTTCCATGGTCCTGACTTTTTTATGGCGTAATCCTACCGTAAATTCCCAAGTAACCATTCCTGTGTCATAATCAATATCTCCTTTTTGGACAGGAACCGAAGTGTAATATAATTCAAAAGGCGGATGATCTCTATAAAACTGTTCAAAAGAAATAAGGTTATTTTTCCAGTATGATTGTTGTTTTATGTCTTCTTTTATCGCGGTTCCGGTACCGCCCATCATTTTAAAGGTATTGGCGGCCTGATTCCTTGCAGCCAGCGAATTTTTATCGGCGTCTGACGCCTCGTATGAATAAATTAACGCGCTTATTAAATTACCGCTCATGGATGCTTCATAGCTTAATGCAAGCGCATTCTGGGCTTCCAATTCTTCCGCGCTGTACTCTTTTCCCAGCGCTTCCCGGCCTGCATCCGTTAATTTAACCTTTAGCTGTGGAAGGATGCTCGCAACGGCGGCGCGGCTTACGGTAGAGTTAATTATTTCCCTAAGTTTAATATTTGCTTTATAAAAATCTGCCAGCCTTATACCCGATTCAACATCGGTAACGGAAAGATTAAGCGTATAAGTTGTTCCTGTTTTTGTAAGCATACTTGTTAACAAATATTGACTATTTGTCAATTCACCAATGCGGATATAGCCTTGTTCCGAATAATCTCCGGAAAGAGAAAGGCGCTGCTGTTCCTTAATAGCGTTTTCATTCATACTGTCAAAAAGTTTGATGGCGGAAAATTTGCTGACATCGTTGTAAAGAGCGCCTTGAATTATACCAAGATATTTCTCTTCATCGGAAGATAAACCTTGTCCCGTAGGACGAAGAATTGCCATAGTCATGTCGTCGCGACCGCCTCCTTCTTCGAACATTGGTAAATTCTCCGCTTTTGAAGAAGACTTATTGCCGGAAATAGTTGAACAGCTTCCAAGAATAAGAATAGCCGCCGTTAATACTAATGAAATTTTACTTTTAGCTTTCATTTTGTTTATCCTCATAATAAAAATTATTTTCTTGTTAAAAGAGTCACAAGACTCCGTATTTTTGCTTTTGGAAGATCTTCAACAGGAGCAACTCTTACATATCCCTGCTGCATGGCTTTTTCCGTATTCATTCCGTCAATGGTGGTAATTCTTACCACCATATCTTCAGTAAGATCATTGTCAATATGAATGGACTTGAAACTTATATTCATAATTTGAGTAGTATCGGCGAAAAGCGTATTTCTAAAAGGCGTTATTCGGCTTTTAACTCTGAATTTCTCCGACGCAACAACCTGATTTCTATTATTTACCAACTCAGCATCAATACTATAAACCCTTGTTCTGTCAAACAAAGGCGATCTGTACGGCCTGGTTGCAAAGCCCCATTTCTCCTGCATGTTAGTACTTAATAAACCTGTTTTTAGCGCCACATATACTTTTTGCATTGCTTCAAAAGAAACATCCTCTTGAAAATTCAAATGGAATTGAAGAACAGCGGTTCTGTTATCGTAATCGGTGTTTCCTTTTTGAGTAGGAAGCGGGTCATAGGACAGAATAAAAGGCGGATGGCTGTCATAAAATGAATCGAATTCATTCAGTATTCTTAACCATTTGTCTCTTTCCTGTAAATCGCCTTTTACCGACGCTCCGGCGTCTCCTGAAGCAAGCGAACGCGATAAACTGTTAAATTGGCTTGTCGCTTCCAACAATGACGGGTCATAGGATGACGCATTATACAGGTAGGTAAGCATTTCTATGGGGTTATCGTTTTTTTCCGCAACTCTTCCCCGCGCCAAATTTATTGCGGCTTGTACTTCTCCTTTTGACGGATTTTTCAACGCCGCAAGTCCGGCGTCTGTAAATTGAATATCCAGTTTTCTTGCTATATCCACGAATCCGGTATTAATTGCCTGCGCGTTAAGGAGGTCATTTGCCCGGATGCTCGAACTTTGATACGACGCTTTCCGTATTCCCCTGGTAGTATCGGTTACGGTCAATTCCATTATGTAATTGTTGCCGCTTTTTGTAAGTTTACCGGCAAGTAAAAACGCCGAATCAATTTTTACTCCGCTTGCCGTCTCCTGCGCGTTTGTTTTTACGGCGGTATATTTGTTAAAATTGGCAACCAGAAGATTTTGAATATAGCCAAGAACAAATTCATCTTCTTTGGGAAGTCCTTCTCCCGTAGGCTTAATAATTATCAGCATTATTCCCGATCCGCCGCTGCCTGTGTAGTAATTCTCAGAAATAACGGATTGTGGCAAAAAAAACAAAATAAAGCAAAATAAAGCAATTAACTTAAAATCTCTCATATTTAAGCGTTCCTCAATGCAATTAATGATAATATTTCCCAATAAATATATCAAGTCCAAATTTTATTAATATCCGAAAAATTTTATTAATACTGATAAATACGAAAATAGATGTTAAAATGGATATTGTCAAAATAACGGTAAAAATTGGACAAAAACCCTAAAGAGGAAAATGAAAAAGGAGAAAAATATGGCGGAAAAGAATAATGAATGTAAATGCACTTATGGGTGCGTCAGGCACGGGGATTGCAAAGCCTGTCAGGAGTACCACAGGAAAGACGGTTCCCGCACAAACTGCGGGAAGACCGGAAATGAAAGCGGCAAAAAATAATTGCTTTTTTTGTAAAAAATACTGAAAAACTATTTTATTGCGATATTATAATAATATAGGTTTTTAGGAGGATAATTAAAATGAAAAAATTGGCTGTGGTTACGGCTGTGATTGTTTTTTTGCTTGCTTCCTGTTATCTGTTTGACAATGAATCAGATATATCAGTATCGTTAAATCCGCCTGAAGAGATTACTATCGTCAATGGCGCCCGTGTCTCAACTTTAAGACTTTTAGACGTAAAAATAGACAGGGCGGGTACAACAGTGCATAAACTTCATTTTGACATAGATGTTCCGGCAGGTGATAGGAAAACCGTAAAGATTGATGATTTTGTAATTCAAAATGGAGATAAAGCTATTGTAACCGATGCAGTATTTTCATGGGATATGTGATAATAAGGTGGTCTTGAATTCGCACATTGCATATAGTTGCTAAATGACATAATGTTTTCTATAATAAAACATAGGAGACCATTATGACTTACTTCGGAAAAGGTATTTACACTCTTTCAGCCGCCGCAAGAATTCTCAGAATGAATCCGAATAAAATGCGCCGATGGATTAAAGGTTATACCTACTATAAAAATATGGAATGTCGTTCCAGCAAGCCTCTTTTTAAAACCGAATTTGAGTACGATCCTGATGACGTAATTATCAGTTTTCTTGATCTGACAGAACTGCTTTTTATTAATGCCTTTATCGAAGATGGTATCAGCCTTCAAAAAATAAGAAAAGCCGCTGTTACCGCGTCCAACTTACTCAAAACTTCTCATCCTTTTGCTATAAGAAAAATGTTTACTGATGGTAAATCTATATTTGCAGAAATAGCTCAAAAAGAGAAAGATATGTCCCTTTTGGATTTAATAAATAAACAGTATCAATTTGAAAAAATAATTAAACCGTTGTTATACAAACGTATAGATTTTGATAAACATGATTATGCCGAAAAATGGTGGCCTTTGGGAAAGAAAGAGAATATTGTTTTGGATCCATCAAGGAATATGGGTCAACCAATTCTAAATAAGTATAATGTCAGAACAGAACTAATTTATGAGCTTTATAAATCAAAACACAGTATTAATGAAATTAGTGAATGGTATGAATTAGATAAAGATTCAATAAATGCGGCTATTAACTTTGAAAGGACCCTGGTTGCATGAAATGTCTTTTTGATAATAATATGCCGCCCAAACTCGCAAAAACCCTTAAATTTCTAGAAGGTGATGATGGTATTGTTGTAGATCATCTAAATGAAAAATTTCTTCCAAATACTCCTGATATTGAATGGATAACAAAATTATCAAAAGAAGGCGGCTGGTTTGTAATAACAAGGGATAATCAAATAAGAAAAAGATCCAATGAAAGAAGAGCATGGCAGGACTCCCATATTCCTGTCGTTTTCCTTCCGAAGTCATGGATGAATTATGATTTTTGGGAGATAGCATGGAGACTTATAAAGCATTGGCCAAAATTGAAAGAAAATATAAACCACAATAGAAAAACTGAATCTTTTGAATTAACTGTTAATGGAAAAATAACACGTATTGCTTAAAATGGGGATTTTTTGGAAAGATGTTTCATGCACAAATTGCGGGAAAGTTGGGTATGAGGATGAAAAGAAATAATATGAAATGAAAATACCAGATATTGTATAATTTAATAAGTACAGGAGAAGTATATGATTTTTGATAAAAATGGAAAAATTTATTCTAAAATGGAATTTGTTGATGAAGAAGAAATTGAAAATGTGGTAATTAATAATTTTAAACTACTTTTTGGAGATTATTCAATTTTATTGGATAAAAACCTAATAAGTACAAATTCAGGCAAAGGAAGTATTCCTGATGGCATAATAATAAATTTTCAAGAAAATAAATGGTATATTTTGGAAGTTGAAAGAGGTATTCATGGTACATGGGAACATATTGCACCTCAAATTTCAAAACAAATAACAGCAATGGAAAACATTGATACTAAAATCAAGATAGCAGAAAATTGTATAAAAAAGATAAATAAAAACACTTCATTTAAAGATTTATTAAATGAAATTGATATTGAAGAAATAAACATTCATGGAACAATTAACAAAATTCTTAAATCTCCAC
>Ga0268262_10002389_pt1 | contig 21742 bp, 18 predicted proteins | sample TergutNc150P3_FD_190354 | JGI IMG/M metagenome (GOLD analysis project Ga0268262, IMG submission 190354) | Nasutitermes corniger P3 segment gut microbial community from laboratory colony in Florida, USA - Nc150 P3 (SPAdes) (version 2) | ecosystem: Host-associated > Arthropoda: Insects >... | reverse complement strand
ACCGCATTATACACTCCCAAGCCTATACCCGCTACATAGACAAAACTCAAGTGTTTTATCTGTGCGAAAACGACCATTTAACGCATAGGGTGCTGCACGTTCAGCTTGTGGCAAAAATAGCCAGAACTATTGGACGGGTTTTGAAATACAACGAAGATTTAATAGAGGCAATAGCCCTTGGGCACGATGTTGGGCATGCACCATTTGGGCATACCGGAGAGCGATTTCTTTCTGCTTTTTTGAAAAGCAGAGATGAGGGTTGTTTTTGCCACAATGCGCAGAGCTTTAGGCAGTTGTACGAAATTGAAAAAACCGATGGAAAACACTATATAAACCTATGTATTCAAACCTTAGATGGCATACTTTGCCACAACGGAGAATGGATAGACACAGAATATAAAAACAATTCCAGCAAAACAAAGGAAATGCTTTTTGAGGAATATCAAACATGCCTTGTTGATGAAAACGCAACAAAAAAATTGCGACCTATGACAATGGAAGGCTGCATTGTGCGAGTTTCCGATGTTATTGCATATATAGGCAGGGATATAGAAGATGCCATTGCCGTGAATTTGATAAAAAGGGAGGATATTCCAGCAGATGTAGCCGAGATTCTCGGAAATACCAATAAACTTATAGTCAATTCCCTTGTTTTGGACATAATAAACAACAGCTATGGCAAAAATTCCATATCTTTTTCAAAAGATGTTTTTAACGCCTTGAATAACCTAAAAAAATGGAATTACGAAAATATTTACGATGCCCCCAGAAAAATGTCTGAAGATTCCAAAATACAGAATATGTTCAATGTTGTGATGGAATCTCTTATAGAAAAAAAACTGCGAGGCAATATTAAAGAGCAATACCAAAAATGGGAAAAAGACCAAAGCGGGAAATATTTTAAGGCAAATGGTCCCGCACGCATAGCGGCAGATTATTTATCGGGAATGACAGACGATTTTTTGATGAGTTCTTATAGGGAATTGGTTGTGCCAACATCCTTCGGATTTAGTTTTTAATATGAAATTTTTACTCAGCTCTTTCATTTTGATTTTTTTTGCCTCTTGCGCAAAAGAACCTACGCCAAAAGAAAACAGCGAGCAGGCAGAGCATTTTAGCATAAATTATGGCGATGGATATAAAATTTTGAACATAAAAGAGGCTTGGAATGGGGATTTAGAAAATCACCGCTACCTGCTTTTGGATTCAAGCGAGAATAAAATTCCAGATAGCTTAAAAAATTTGCCCGTGATTAAAATCCCAATCAAAAGGGCTGTGGTGCTTTCTACGGTGGCTATAGCTTTCATGGAAAAAATGGGCTTGCTCCCGAGTATAGTAGCTGTTGAAAACAGAAATTTGATTTACAGCGAAAAAATGCAAAACTTAATAGACTCCCTTTCCATAAAACAGGTTGGAAGCGGAAACGCCTTGGATTTGGAAACCATATTGATTTTGCACCCAGACATAGTTCTCACCTTTGGCACAGGCTCCACCATTTACGATGATTACCCCCGCCTTAAAACCGCAGGAATTCCAGCTATTTTAACCGCCGAGTGGATGGAGAGCCACCCTCTTGCCCGCTTTGAATGGGTAAAGTTTTTTGGAATTCTGTTTGGAAAAGAAAAAGAAGCAGACTCAATTTTCAAAGAGACTGTTCACAGATATAATTTGCTTGCAGAACAAGCTCTGAACTCTGCCGAAAAACCCTCTGTTATAACAGGTTACCCCCAAGGCTCCGAATGGCTTGCAGGTGGAGGGAACAGCTACTTCGCAAAATTCTTGCGAGATGCTGGAGCAAAATATATTTGGGAAAACACTCCCCAAACGGGGCTTTTAACGCTCAATATAGAGGCTGCCTTGCAAAGCGGAGCGCAGGCAGAGTTCTGGCTGCACCCAAGCCTTTGGGCGAGCAAGGCAGAAATTACGCAAAACGAACCGAGAATGCACATATTTCCTTCTTGGCAAAACAACAAAATCTATCAAAGCTCAAAGCGCACGGGCAAAAACGGAAGCAGGGATTTTTACGAATCCGGTGTGGCATATCCAGATTTGGTTTTGGCAGACCTCATATTTATATTCCACCCAGAAATTTTGCCTGAACACAGTTTTGTATATTATGAGTTGGTAAAATGATACGCTTTTTTACAATTATTCTTATGGCCTTGTTCTCGTTCGCAAACGCGGCAGAAGGTTCAGCATCAAAAGCCGAAATTCAAGCGATTTCAAAGCCCGTTTTTTATGAAGAACAGCTTGTTAGGCAACGAGACCAAATGGTGCAAAGCCCTGTAAATTTAGAAACGTCTATAGACTCAAATTACATAATTGGCCCTGGTGATTTTTTTGAAATTCTTTTTCCCTCTGGAATTGATGGTTTTCAGGTTTCGCCAGAAGGAATGGTTGCCATTCAGGGATTTGGGCTTGTCAACGTCAACAATATTCCCCTTCACGAAGCAAAACGAAGGATTTTGGACAAACTCAAAAGCCGCTATGACCAAAAATATATAGGTGTACATTTGGTTCAGCTTCGCAAATTTATTGTGAATGTTCAGGGGGCGGTGTGGAATCCAGGGCAAGTTACGGTTAGCGGGCAGGCAAGAACAAGAGGGGCAATTTATGCCGCAGGGAATTTTAAACAATCGGCGAACAGAGATAGTGTTTACATATACCGCAAAGGCGACACCATAGCCACAACAGAAAATATCCTTTTACAAGCTGGAGACATAATAGAGGTTCCCTACAGGGAATGGCAGCAAACAATCAATTTAATTTATGCCGATAAAATAGCAACTGTTCCTTATGTTCCAAATCGCACAATAAAAAAATATATAGAATACGCTGGCATAAATATTGAAGGTGGCTACAACGGAGTGAGCATTAAATTTCAGGAAAACAATTTTTTGAAGTGGATTGGAATAAATCAAATAGACAGCTTTTCGCCAGAACCTTCGTGCGACATTGAATTTCATATTCAGTCACCTTTTGTATATATTGGCGGTGCTACAGCAGCAGTTGGAAAAGTTCCTTATAATCCGTCAATGAGTGCAGCAGATTATGTAGCAGAAAGCGGAGTTACAATAATAACCGGAGATTTTTCAAGAGTTTCTGTTATGAGAAATGGGAAAAAAATTTCCGTAGATTGGGCAAAGGGTGAAATTTTACCCGGAGATTTTATTGAGATACCACGTACAGGCTATGAACAGATAAAAGACGCTACATATTTTGTAGCATCGCTTATGGGCATCCTGGCAACAACAGTAACAATTTATTTAGCAACTCATAGGTAGCGATATGTTTAGACTCACACTGGTTTTATTGTTATTGCTTGTAGCGGCAATCGCTGCTATAGGTGTTTTGGTTGGCCGTTCTATGAACGGCGGGCAGGTTATAACCCCAAAGCAGGAAACAAGCATTCACGTGAATGTGCGTGAGGTTTTTCCGGTGGCGGAATTCATTTCCCTTGTTTACAGATACACAGCTGTAATTAAAGATGTGAACAGCAAGGAAATGTTTGGCATTCCTGTCCCTGGCACCGAAAAGAAAATGCTTGCGGTTATAGACGGAACCATAAAACTTGGCATTAACTGCAAAGATATGAAAATAGACACAACCCGCACAGACACGCTTTTCATAAAATTCCCGCCAATAAAAGTCCTCGCCCACGAATTGCACCCAGAAACGGCAGAAGTGTATGACCAAAGAAACGGCATTTTCAATAAATACAGGGCAACTGACCATTTTGCAATAGAGGCAAGGCAAAAATCAGAAACGGAACTCAATGTGAGAGCCAATATGGATATAATTTTGCAAGCTCGTGCAGCAACCGAATACGCATTCAGATCGTTCTTGCACGCACTTCCTGTTTTAGACACAATACCTGTAGCTTTTAAATGGAATTAAAAGAAATATGTCTTTAACCGAAATTCTGATTTTTCTGCTGCAAAGAAAAAAATATTCAATTGGAATTCCATTTCTTGCTGGAATTTTAGGATTTGTTATAGCTTGGATTTCGCCAGAATATTACAAAAGCGAAATTAGGGTGTTTTTGGATACTGGTTCCAAAACAGCAAACATAAATTCTTTGGTAAAGAATGCCTCTTCATCAAATATGCTAGGTTCACTCGGAGCAGGCTTTGGAAGTGTTGGAACACAAGAGAACGAAGATTTATATCTAGAAATTGTTGGCGGAAGAGACGTTCAGTTGGCCACAATAGAAAAATTCAGGCTAGATACAATTTACAAAAATGCAAAGTACAAAGAAACATTGCTTAAGCAATTTGATAAAGACATAAATATAAATGCTGATGAGCTAACAGGAATAATTTCTTGCAAATATGAAGCAAAAAATAAAGTACTTGCTAGAGATTTGGTTCGTTTTGTTGTTGAAGAAGCAAATGCCAAATACATAAAACTGAGAAGGGAACGTGCGCTGCAAACAATAGAGCATTTGAATACCTTTAAACAGAGCATCGTGGCTTCTGTGGATTCTTTGAGCAATGTTTTAATAGATTTTTACAGAGCTAATAACTTATTGGATTTGGAATCTCAATTGAAGTTGACAATAGCTGTGCTTGTGAGCTATGAAGAACAAATTAATAATATGAGAATTAACGAAAGCAGGTCTGGAACAGATAATTCCTCGGTAGCAGAGCTTCGCAAAAGAAGAGCCATTTTGGAAAAGGAATTTCAGAAATTGCGCGGAGAATATTCAAAAGATTATTTGCCAAGCAAGAATTCCGTTTATATAAATTCAGACTGGGCGGCAGAAAAACTTATTGAACAGGAAAAGCTGGAAAGCGATTTTAAGAGGCTTTTCACAATGCTTGAAGCCATAGAAAGCAATATTGTTATGGAAGAAGGCAATGCGGCAAAGAATTTGCCAGTTATACAGATTGTGCAAGATGCATATTTGGCAGATTACAAGAGCAAGCCAAAGAGGGCTATTTGGGCGGTGGTAGCGGCATCTTTGACTTTTATTTTTATGTTCTCATTTTTAATTTTGCAAGGCATATACAGCGGAGAATTTCCTTGCGAAGAAAATATTAGAGCGAATTTTAAAAAAATATTAAAAAATTTATTTAAGCGGTAAATATATGATAATGGCTATATGCCTAACCGTAATGTTTTTTTCGTGTTTTTGCTCTCTTGTTTTGAAAAAACAGGAAATGGCCTTGCTGCTGGTTCTTTTTTCATTTGCATTTATTTTTGATTATAACAAAGATATGCCGCATTATTTTTATATAATGCCAACTTTTTGCGGTTTTCTATCTGTTGCTACTAATGGCATAAAATATAGAGTTTTTTGGGGTTTATTATTTTGGTTCTTTGTTTACTATTGCATAGTAATTATTTTTGGACCATATACTAAAACAGTTTTGGGTTGGCTCAGCAGAACTGTCAGTTTAATGTTTTTATTTTTGTGGGTTATGCTAATCAAATGGGATAGAAAAAAAATTCTTTTTATAACTATCTCGTATGGTTCTTATATGGTAGCTTGGGGATTTTTAGAAAAACTTATTTATGACCCGCTACGCATAGGAGGACCAATGGCTGTGTCAACGGAATATGCTGTTGTACTCAGTATATTATGGAGTATATGGTTTGTTGATTCTTGTAAGAGAAAAAAGAATATCCTGCTTTTGACTTTCGTAACTGGCTTGGTTCTATTGGCAATTGTATTTAGTGGAACTAGAACAGGCTTAATAGGCATAGGCATGGGCATTTTATTCGGAATATATTCATATTCATTCACAAATTCAACAATTTCACAAATTTCTGTTGCTAAGAAAAGTGCAAAATTCTTTATAATTTTTCTTTTTGTATCCATGGTTTTTATGATAGTTTGGAATGTGTTTATGAGAGATTTGTTTATTGCCAAGACGATGGACTCTCTTTTGCACGGCAAAATGGACTCTAGCAATATGGGTCGCGTTATAGCGTGGCTTAGTGCGTACGACACTTTTTCCAAGAATAAAATATGGGGGGCAGGCCCAGATACCTTTTCAGATATTTATTCAAAATTCGTAAAAACCATTACCGATATAAACATTAGCAAAAAAGCTCTCCCTCACGCTCATAATGAAATTTTACAGATTTTATCAGAATTTGGATTGATAGGTTTTTTTCATTTGAGCGTTGTTGTTTCTTTTTGTATATTTTCTATTATCAATTATATGCACAAAAATAAAAGCGAAACGATATGCTACGGAATTATTGCTGGCTTTTCCATTTTTTTTGCTACTATGCTTGTAAATGGAACCCCTTCTTTTGGGCTTATTCCGTGGATTATGGGTTTAATGGCAAGTTTTTATTTTAATTATTACCAGGAAGATTTTCAGGAGAAGCGGAATGTTTAAAAATATCTTTAGTTCTATATTTTTGTTTTTAAGGGTGTATTATCACGAACTTAGATATTTAATAACGCAAGAGGAAACGACTATTGCTGGATGCTATGGGGCACGGACATATTTTAGAAAAAAGAAAGATAAAGTTGATATTATAGCATCTTCTTTGCAAGACGATGAATCTAAAAGGACATATTTGAGCATTATTGAATATCGAAAAAGCGAATTCTTTAGACAATTATTTCAAAAAAAAGAAAATGCCCCTGCTTACCACGGATACGAAAACCAATATTTTGTCAATGATTTTTTTAAATATGGAGAAAATGAAATTCTTGTGGATTGCGGTGCATATATAGGCGACAGCATAGAAGCATTTTCAAAAACAGTTCCGAATTTCAGTAAAATCATAGCATTGGAACCAGATAGCAATAATTTTAAACAATTACAAGAAAAGTACAAAGAAGCAAAAAATATATTTTTAATAAATGCAGGGGCGTGGGAAAAAAATGATTGTTTAAATTTTTCAATGGAGGAATACGGCCCTGTTTCACGTCTATATAAAGATGACAAAAAAAACAATAAAAAAATAATTCTTGTGAATGTTTTAGCCTTAGATACAATAGAAGAAATTAAAAAATCAAAAATTTCATTTATAAAAATGGATATTGAAGGCGCAGAATTGGAAGCTCTTAAAGGAGCAAAAGAAACTATTGAAAAAAACAAACCACGCCTTGCAATTTCCATATATCATTACAATAGGCATTTTATAGAAATTCCCGAATACATTCATTCTATTGTACCAGAATATAAATTTTATGTAAGGCATTACAATAAAGAATACCCACACGAGACGGTTTTGTATGCCAATTTTTGATATTATGCCTATAAAAATAACCATAATTATTCCAATCCATAATACGGAAAAATATTTATGCAGGTGCTTGGATAGTATTCTTGCTCAAACATTCACAGATTTTGAATGTATATTGATAGATGATTTTTCAGAAGACAATTCTGCTGAAATTTGTGAAAACTATGCAAAAAAAGATAACAGAATAATCGTGTTAAAGAATACCGAGAATATAGGAACAAGTTTAACCCGCCAAAAAGGGCTTCGCCAAGCAAAAGGCGAGTATATTCAATTTGTAGATAGCGATGATTATATAGAAAAAGATATGCTTGAAAAAATGTACAATAAAGCATCGGCAGAAAATTTGGATATAGTATTTTGCGATTTTATCACACATCAAGAGTCTGGAAATATTTACTGGAGTGCAGATATAAATAACAAGAGTAAAATAGAGATAATAAAGCAAATAGGAGTAAAGATAAATTCTGTAACAGCTAATTCGTGGAACAAAATAATTAAAAAGCATATTTTTGACAATGTGGTATTCTCAAATACAAGCTATGCAGAAGATAAATACACATCATTGCAAACAACATATTACGCCGAGAAAATGGGACATATAAATACTGCTTTTTACCATTATGTTATAAATTCAAATTCTTCGTGCAACAATGCAAAGCATAATTTAAAAAGAAAAATAGAGCATTTTGAAAACTATAAATTGGTGATAGAATTTTTAACCGAAAAATATGGAAATGATATAGAATTGTTTGAACCTGAACTCAGTGATGGCGTTAATATTTTGAAAATAGAAATAATATTTGATAAAAAAGCCCGAATTATCAAAAATATCAACGAATTATACCCAGTGGCGAACAAACGAATATTCAGCAAAACCTGGAAAGCGAAAACTACAACAAAAATATTGTTTTATATGGTTATTCATGGCTTCCCTTCTGCTTATGCTATTCTGAATATGTGTATATTTGCAAGAAAAATTTTGAAAAAGCAATAGAATTCTATATTATACCTTATGAATATTCTCTTTCTATTGCGCAGCGTTTCTTCCCGTAGCGGAGTGGACATTGTCACGAGAATTTTGGCAAATGAGTTTGTTGGCATGGGCTATAATGTAAATTTGTGTTGTTTAGATTTCTCAGATGATTCAATTAGTTCAAAAATCAAGCATTTTAAAATTTTTGGTAATTGGAGAAAAATATACACATCGCAAAACGCAAACATATTAAAAAACGCAATACAAAAAGAGAATATAAATATAATTATAAATCAGGAGTGCCAAAATATTCCCTGGGCTAATTTGGCAAAAAAAGCCGCAGAAAATTCAAATGCAAAAATAATATCTTGTTTGCATTTTCCAATTTTAATGACGATTGATTATTTTGCGAAAAAAGCGAAATTTTTTCCTGTTTTTTTTGTAAAGTTTTTTAAAAAATACAGAGATTTGAGAAATGTGAATTATGCCTATGATAATTCAGATGTATTGGTGCTTTTAAGCGAAAAAATTTTAGAACATTACAAGGATTTGCAAACTAAAAGAGACTCTAAAAAATTAAGAGTAATAGCCAATCCGCTTAACTTGAGTTTTAAAGAAATAGATTTTGAAAAAAAACAGAAAACCATTCTATTTGTCGGTAGAATTTCTGAATATCAAAAAAGGTTATCTTTGATAATTGAAATATGGAAAATAATTTTAAGTACAAAAAAATATGACGATTGGAATTTGAAAATTGTTGGCGATGGCGAAGATATGGAAACTATAAAAGAAAAAACCAAAAATTTAGACAGAATTTATTTTGAAGGGAAGCAAAAATCAGAAAGTTATTTTGAAGCATCTAGCATATTTATTATGACAAGCGCATTTGAAGGATTCCCAATGACTTTGGCAGAAAGTTTAAAAAGAGGTTGCGTACCAATCGCAATGAATTCTTTTCTCTCGCTTTCTGATATTATTGAAAATGAGAAAAATGGATTTATAATTCCAGATTGTGATATAAATGCGATGGCAAAAAAAATTCAGATATTGATGACCGATGAATCTTTGCGAAAAGAGATGGCGTTAAACGGACTTGAGAGTGTAAAGAAATTTGATGCTAAAATTATAGCGCAAAAATGGGAGAAATTGTTCAATGAACTATCAAAATAAACCGAAAATCAGCATTATAGTGCCTATTTACAATAAAGCCTTTTTTTTGGAAAAGAACATAAATTCTATTTTGCAACAAACTGAAAAGAATATTGAAATAATCCTTGCAGACGACGGTTCCACCGATAATAGCTCTGAAATTTGCAGAAAATATGCAGAAAAAGATTCTAGAATACTGTATAAAAGAAAGGAAAATGAGGGACTTACGGCTACAAGGAATTACGGAAGAAAATTTGCAACCGGAGATTATATATCCTTTGTGGATCCAGACGATTTTATTGAGGCAAATACTTACGAGCAAATGCTTAAATGCTCTAATAATGCCGATATTGTGATAAGCGGTTTGATACACGAATTTGGAAAGAAAAAAAAAATACAAGTAATGCCACAAAATTTGAATAATTTTTATGAAAACTCCGATATTCGCAAATATATTTTGCCTTTATTTTTAGTTTATGGGAAAGGTATTTGGGAAAATATACAGCTTGCACAATTCGGAATTGCTTTATTTAGAAGAGCATTTTTAGACGAACAAAATATTTTGAATGATGAAAGAATAACTTATTCCGAAGATTGGCTATTTTTTTTAGAAGCGTTGCTAAAAGCACAAAGCGTAGCCATTGAACATAATGCCTATTATCATTATGTTCATAATGCACAGGGATTAACAGAGAATTATAGCCCCAAACTGGTTTTAGATTATGTAGAAGTATTGCATGGATTGGATAAAATGGGTATTTTTGAATATGTGCCAGAGCAATACAGCAAGCATCCAAATTTAATCTACGATTATTTATTACATTCGTTTGTAAATTTATCCGGTAGCAAAGAATCAATTTTTGTTTTGCGTAAAAAGGTTAAAAATATTTTAAATATGAATTATTTTAACAATATATGTCATAAATTTAATCCAGCGAATATTCCTTTTAAAAGAAGAATTGTATTTTATTTGATAAAATTTAAATTATATTCATTATTGATTTTATTGTACAAATTGAAACATAAGTTTTATAAAATCAAGAGTTAAATGCGCACACATAAATCAATAAAAAACGTAGGCATAATGTTATCAACGCAGTTAATAACGCTTGCGCTGTCTTTTGTTAGTCGCACGGTTTTTATAAAAACTTTTGAAGCTGAATATCTCGGTTTAAATGGCTTATTTTCCAATATTTTGAATTCCTTGTCGCTCGCAGAAATGGGCATAGGAGCAGCTATTGCCTATGCTTTGTACAAACCGATTGCAGAAAATGATACTGAGCAGATAAAATCAATACTTGCTTTTTATCGCAAATGTTATTTTTCCATTGGGATTTTCGTAATTACTATTGGTTGTTTAATAATTCCTTTTTTGCCATATTTGATAAAAGGCGAAGTTAGCGTTCCGGTGAATATTCACAGCGTTTATTTATGTTTTTTGGCAAATTCTGCCATAACGTATTTTTTTGCGCACAAAAGGATAATTATAGACGAAACACAGAATAAATATTTAACAACATCGGTAGATTTTACCATTAATACAACCATTGCCATTATACAAATCATTATTCTATTGCAATTTAAAAATTATATGCTTTTTTTATTCATAAGAATTTTAGGAACGCTTGCAACTTCTATTACCATATTTATTTTTGCGAATAGAAAATTCCCCTACATTAAAGAAAAAGCGGTTGCTTTGCCTTCTTCTGCAAAAAAGAAAATTTGGAGCAATGTTTCCATTTTGTTTTTCCATAAACTTAGCGGCATTGTTATATTAGACACAGACTTTTTAATAATTTCTGCATTTGTGGGCATTGAAGCTGTAGGTATCTATTCTAATTATACATTGATAGTAAGCACAATAACAGTTTTTTGCAATTTATTTATACACGGAGCAGATGCGAGCATTGGCAATGCCATTGCAACACTCTCAAAGAAAGAAGTTTACGTTGTATTTCGCAGAATAGCTTTTTTTATTTTTTGCATTGGCGGTTTGAGTGCAGTTTGCCTTGTTAATTTGCTGAATCCTTTCATTGAACTCTGGGTAGGAAAAGATTATCTTTTATCAAATTCTATTGTTTATGTGATTGTTGTAAATTTCTTTCTTATGCAAAACCGCTGGCTTATTTTAGCATTCAAAAGCGATGCCGGAATTTTTCGCCCAGATATGTATAAACCGCTTATTGAGATTGTATTCAATTTGGGTTTATCCATATTTTTGGTACGTATATACGGAGTTTTAGGGGTGCTCATAGGAACTTTGGCGAATACATTTTTTGTTTGCATTTGGGTTGAAATGTATATTGCCCATAAATATATCTTTGCAAGCCACGTGGCTTGGTATTTGAAAATGTATGCGGCTCAGATATTTGCATTGTTTGTATCTTGTATTTCAGCTTTATACATAAACAGTTTTATTGAGCCATTTGTAGGCAAGGTAGCTATTTCCATTTTGGTTACGACTATTGTCTATTTGCTATTCTTTTTCCGCACGGAAGAATTTAAGTATTTTGTGGGAATTGCTAAAAAATTCTCTAAATTTCTTTAATGAGATTTTTTAGGAGCCAAAAAGCACTATGGGTGCAAAGAGTAAGGAACCAAATTCCCTTTTATAACCGTTAGCGGCATTATATTTTCACCAAAAGGGATAGTTGTAATGTCGTTATCTCTATTATAAAAGAATGAAACATCATTCCGACCCAAAAAATACAGAAAAGAACGGATATCCGCATATTGCAGAGCTTCTGCCGCTGTCATGTGGAAATTTCCATACGAATATCGAAGTTCATCTTTTTCTGTATTTATTAAGAACACTTGTGTCCCAGGTGGTTGCTCTTTTAAAATTACTTTAAGTTGAGCGATTAAATTTTGCGCTGTATTTGCATTATTATTTAAAAGTATCGCTTTTCTCTGCAAAGATGCAACATTGAGCAAAATAATAACTGACAATACCGCTAAACATATATTTTTCTTATTATTTTTGCTTCTATTTAACCAGTAATCCAACCCAATAGCATACATAATGCAAAGAAAAGGCATAGCGTTATACCCATACACTTCACTTACATGGTGCATTAAAGCAGTTGGAAAATAGCTAATGACCATTAATAAGATTAAAACCAAGGCGATTTTTACTTGCTTTACCTTAATTACACCATAAAAAACAAAAGCAGCAACTGCCACATTTACAAATACTACAATGGAAAGCATTGTGTAGTTTCTTGAAACAAGTGCATGAAAAACATCAGTCGAGCTGAAATGATTGATATTTGAAAATATTAACATTGCTAAATTTTTAACTACGTTCAAACCAATAGAAAACGTTGCCCTGCCTTCTAAAGAAAATGGTAAACCTATAACTAGCCGCAGAACAAAATACGCTCCTGTTAGAATTATATATGGCATTGTTTGAAATACAGCGTCTTTAACCCCATTTGCAAAAGAACTTCCGCGATAACGCGACATAATAAATATGAGAGCCATAGCAGTTGGCAACGTAGCAAGACCGGTTTCTTTTGAAAGGAGACCCAAAACATATAGGCTACAGAGTATTAAATACCGCTTTATCTTAGGCTTCTCTGAAAACACCAACGCATAGATGAACAGAAGATTAAACAAACAACTAAGCTGTTGTGTCATAGTGCAATTTCTCAGCGTTACTGTAACTGTGGACTGTGCGATAATGAAAAGCAGGCTACCGATGATGGCAATCTGTTTGTTCATATTCAAACGTATCATGCCATTGTATATAACACATGAAATAATTCCATGTAGTAAAAGGTTCATTAAATGAATTAAAAAGGCGTTGGTGCCAAAGAAATATTGCACAGTACCGTTGTATATACCAGCCAAAGGGCGATACACCGTTTGTTCATACGGATTTATTGAAAAAAATAACGAAAGAATGTTTATTTCTCCTTTTGGAAAAAACATCGTAAAATCATCGCCGAAATATCCGCCATTTATATTGGCTGCATAAAGTATTATTGTAAGCACTATAAATGACGCGTAAATCCATTTTGTCATATTAATTATAAATATAGTAAATGCTGATTAAATCATTCATTTTTTCATTTCTATCAAACAAATCCAAGCCATATACTTGAGCGGGCTACACTTGCTTAACGCTATTTTATCTATAAAATCCATAATAAAAAGTATTATTGAAAAAAATTTGAATTTTCTGAATGGCACAGAAAACAATGTGAAAAATGAATAATAGCGTATTTTTGCATTTGGGAATATTTCCTTTATTTGATTTATATCTTTTTTTGTAAAAGGCCGCTCATCCACAGTCCTTGCTTCTGGCGTTAATTTACGGTACAGAGCTATAGCAGGGTTTATTCCAAGGGGTTCAAAAAATATGGCTTCCCCACCTACTTTTAAAATTCTCTTAATTTCATTTAAACCTATTTTCAAATCCAAATGATGTAATATCGCAGAACCTCTAATTAAACTAAAAGTTTCATCTTCAAAAGTTGTATTCATAACGTCCATTACAAAAAACTCAATGTTTTTTATGTCTTTTTCTTTCATTTTTAATTTTGCATTATCAATTAAAGCCTCGGATATGTCAATGCCTATGCCTTTTTTTATTTTATCAGAAAGTTCTATTAAATCATTGCCCGAACCACAACCGTAATCTAGGAGTACAGTATTTTCATTTGATAGCAATCTGTTCATGCATTCTTTATGATCATTCCACATTCTACCGACTATGCCGCCATAAAACTTTTGTTGCGTTTGCCTGGATTTCTTTTGATTGTGCCAAACTTTTTCTCTAGAAACTCTTTCTGTTAGCTGTTCTTGTTCCATTAATGCTTCTCCTTCATTTGAATATATAAAATTTTTTCTATAGTAGCCACTGATTAACTCTGAATCTCGCTGTGGCGTTCCCCCCCGTTAGCTCTCCGAGCGGAAAAAACGGGGGGACGAATGGTGATTTTTGTTAAAAAAAATCTCCATTCAAGGGGGGAATGCTGATTGGACAAAATTGAGGTTGTGAGTTAATCAGCATTTACTATATTTGCATTGCAATGGGCATTAAATTATTATTGAAACTGGCAAAAGCCTTTTTGTGTGGGTCTATAAAAAAAGGCTCTTATAATAAATATTTGGTAGAAACTGTTATTAGTCTTGAAGAAGGCAATACTCTGAAAATAGTTAGAGACGGCTATAAATTTCCCATATATGTTAGAAATGGCACTACAGATGTTTTAGTATATAAATCAATTATAGAAAATGCTGAATATGATTTTGTAGCAGAAAAAGAACCGAAAACAATAATAGATGCCGGAGCAAACATAGGACTGGCATCTGTGTTTTTTGCAAATAAATATCCTAATGCAAAAATTGTTGCAATTGAACCTGAGGAATTTAATTTCGAAATACTGGAAAAAAACACCAAGCCCTATTCCAATATACATACAGTAAAAGCAGCACTGTGGAACTCTATTTGCGAACTCGATTTATTTGGAGGCTATGACGATTGGGGATTTAGATTGGAAATGGATAAAAAAGAAAGCAGAATGCAAAAACGGCATTTAACAAAAACAATTACTATTGAAAAAATAATTGAAGATTTTGATATTGATAAAATAGACATTTTAAAAATTGATATTGAAGGTAGCGAAAAAGAAGTATTCAATAGCTCTTCGGCTTGGATAGACAAAGTGAATTCAATAATAGTTGAGTTGCACGAATCTATAAAAAAAGGTTGCAAAAAAGCATTTTATAAAATTTCTAAAAAATATAACAAGGTTTACAAATATGGCGAATATATTTATATCACAAAACAATTATAGCACGGTATGGTAAAATGATTTCGGTTTGCATGGCAACATATAACGGTGAAAAGTATATAGCAGAACAGGTTAAATCTATTCTGTTGCAGCTTGGAGACGAAGATGAGTTGGTTGTTTCTGATGATAGCTCTACTGATGATACTATAAAAATTTTAGAATCTTTTAATGATAAGAGGATAAAAATTTTTAATCATAATAGAAATAATATTAAAGTTCCGTTTTTATTAAGTTCAAAAACGGCAGATAATTTTTATTTTGCTGCAAGAAATTTTGAAAACGCCTTGATAAAAGCTAAAGGCGATTATATTTTCCTGAGCGACCAAGATGATATATGGATACCGAATAAAGTAGAAACAATCCTTCCTTATTTAAAAGAAGACAAACTTGTAACAAGCGATGCTTGGGTTGTAGATTCAAATTTAGAGAAAATAGACAAATTCAGCAAATACTTCGTATATAAAAAAGGATTTTTAGCAAATATTTTTAAAAAGGGTGGAGCAGCACACGGATGTGTTTGTGCTTTTACAATAAAAATTAAAGATTTTATTTTACCATTGCCAAAAAATGTTTTAACGCACGATTTTTGGATAGGCTTGCTTGCCGAATTGAAATTCAAGTCCATATATATTCCTGAACAGCTTGTCTTATATAGAAGACACTCTTCTACGGTTAGCCACACGGAGAAAAGTTTTAATTCGTTTTTATATATACTTAGATATAGGTTTTTTATATTTTATGAATGTTTAAAACGATATTATTCCAGAAAATAACTACGCAGAATTTTCAATATTTTAAGAAAATTTTAGGGATTAAAATTTTAGGCAGCCTATAAATAAATCCCCACGAAAAAGAACAAAGTTTTGGCAATTTTAAAAAAGCTTCTTTTTTGTTGCTGTATGCTAATAGCGAAAACCAGCAAGTATTCCAATTATCAACGGCTTTTTTATAAAGTTTGTTTTCCTTATATTCTTTTATAACATCTATAACTTGCGTAAAAATAAATGTAAAATTTTTATGCATATTTTTATCACTTGGCAAAATACGGTAATAGCAAAAAACATCGGGCAATACTGGTAAGTTTCCAAATTTATTGGAAAGCGCAAGCCACAATGGCAAATCCTCTATTTTAAATTTCTGATTATAGCCGCCAACGGAGTCATAAGCTGTTTTGCGAATGAGTTCCGTGCAACCATGAACGTTTTTTTTCATTAAAAATAACTCTTCAAAAGAGACAGAGGGAACCCCGCGCAAATAACCGCTGTCGGGTTCTTCTTCCAATTCGCCATTTGGAGAAATTTTTTTCACCTGCCCAAAACATACAGGAGCCTCAGGGTGTTCTTCCATGTAGCGAACTTGTATTTCCAGCCTCCCCTGCGGCATTATATCGTCACTTGCAAGAGTGCATATATATTTTCCCTTTGCCATGCCCGCCAATTCATTCAAAGTTGGAACCAATCCCTTGTTTTCCCTAGAGAGAAAATAAAAACCCAGCTCTTTTGAGAGTTTTTGCAGAATTTCAGGGCTTTCGTCTGTGCTGCCGTCATCTATCACCAATAACTCAAAATCCACCCCTTTCTGCCCCATAGCGGAACGCACCGCCTCTTCCACAAAAGCAGCGTGATTATAACTCGGCATCAAAACAGAAACCATATATATATTAGTGTAATTTAAAAAATTTTGTATTTTTGGCAAATTTCTTTTGTCTGAACCCCGATTACCAGAACATTAAAAAACGCCCATCTAAAAAACCATTACCAAGTGTCTGTTATTCTTATTTACCAGAACATTAAAAAACGCCCATCTAAAAAACCATTACCAAGTGTCTGTTATTCTTATTTCTCCCGATTAGAGGATTTTCAGGATTAACCACATTTATTGGCTTTTTTGGTCAATAAAACCAGTAATTGAGGTTCATTCTGTTCATTCTTTAATTCTGTGAATTCTGGTTCAGACAAATTGGCACGATTTTTGCTCTCTAAAACCTTGAGAAATGGTATCAAAATAAGCAAGGAGCCAAAAATGCTAAGATCTCTAAATTCTGGTGTAACCGGATTGATGAACCACCAAGTGCGAATGGATGTTATCGGTAATAACATCTCCAACGTCAACACAGTTGGCTTTAAGGGTCGCCGAGTGACCTTTGAAGAGAGTTTTAACCAGCTAATTAAAGGCGCAAGCCGAACCGAAAGCAAGGCGGGCGGAACTAACCCGATGCAGGTTGGCTTGGGTGTGGCAGTTGGCTCTATAGATGTGATGACGGGGCAAGGCAACTTGCAGAATACCGGCAGGATTTTTGACCTTGCCATTGAAGGAAACGCTTTCTTTGGCGTTAGCGATGGCAATGGCACATATTATACTAGGAACGGCGCGTTCCAGTTAGATTCAGAAGGCTATATTATATTGCCCACAAACGGCTTTGTGCTTCAGGGCAGAATGGCAGATTCCTTTGGAAACTTCCCTCCAGGAACAGCCATTGGCAATTTACAAATACCGCTGAGCCAGCAGGCTCCGGCAAAGGAGACCACTGAGGTTGTGATAGCTAGGAACTTGAATTCGGAATCTGATGCAAAAGGCTCTGTTACATATAGCCAGAGAATGTTGCACCCAGCAGATGAGGTAAGACAACCAGCGACAAATACTATAAACGACCCTGGCAAAGAATCAACTACCCTTGACTCTTTGTATAATAGCAAGGGTCAGTCTTTGAACATAAAGGAAAATGATGCTCTGACAATTTCTTGGTACGAACAGGCTTCCTTTACATCTGGAATGCCAGCTACGGGTTCGCTTACCGTTAAAGTTAGTGAAGAGGAAGGAGTACGCGATATTAGCGGGCTGAGAACCACAGTTTGGACCATAAACGATTTTGCAGAGGCTATCACAGAAGCTATAAATCACGATAGGAATGGAAATAGACTTACGTATCAGGCATTACAAGATCCTACATCACCTGCGAGTCCTGCTAATCCTTATGTAATTAAAGATGTAAATCACAAAGTTCAACTAGTTACAGACCCTATCTCCGGTGCTTATACTGGTGAATTGCAGATAATATATGACAAAGATATGTTAAAGGCTACGGGAGACCCTCTCGCCAGCTGCCCAACATCCCAGATTTTCAATTTGCAAATCACGTCCAGCAATCCGCTCAGTAATTCTTATTTGAACAAGGCTTTTAACTTTGGCTCTCATATAGGTCCAGAAATTGGAAATTATCCAGAGAACACAGACCCTAATAGAATAAAATCAGATGCTCTTTTGCGCCCAGCAGAGCAGTTTGACTATATGTATATGTTGAGAGATGCAAATGGAAACAGATTGTATCCGGGTCTCGATACAGGCGATCCCATAGACGTTTTTGGATCTATAGGCAAATCTTCAATTGAAGAGGGAAAATCGGATCCTCTTGCCTTTTATCCGCCAAATGCTTATGATGTTGGTGGTTCTGTAAAGACCCCCGTTTCTATAAGTGATGGAACCAGCCTTAAAGAAATAAATGATTACAATCAATGGGTTCTGGACGTCAATAAATGGGTATCCTCTAGCAAAAATAATCAAATTTGGACAGATCCCCCTTATGCCCCTTGGGGTGGTGGTGTTCCTGGCATCGTCCCACTACCTCCAGGTTCTCCTCCGGGTTCCGCTAATTATGGTGTTTCAACTACCGCTACTTTTGCGGAGAAAGAAGCTGCTTATCTGGCTTACCTGAACTATCCAGAATCACCTACGCAGCCACCTAATATACAAATTGATGCACCGCCTCCCTCATCGGTAAGTTCCCTATCCGTATTCCAAGGAGGAGCTCTACAGACATACGCTGGTGTAACAGGTTTAAGGTATGAGATTGACCAAAAAGATGGGCATATTATACAAATCACCATGAATGCTCTTGACCCCATCAGTCAGAAAGAAGCTGATGATTACAAAAAGTGGGCAGCAGAAGTTAATAAATACGCATCTACAGTAACATGGCCAGCCCCACCTGCACCAGCTCCAACTTTTGATGATAAAGTATTTGTTTATTTAAGAGATCATGGTGCTAATGCTCTTCCAACGCCTGCAATTTTTGATGGTTATAGTGGACTTGGACAATCAGGTGTAACGGGTTTAAACTATACATTTGACCAAAAAACTGGAGCTATTGAATCCATTACTAAGCCAGGTGCCCTCTCTACCGATCCTCCCTTAGTTTTCTTTGCTGGCGATTTAAAGAATGTAACCCTTGTGGACGACCTTCTTGCCAAAATAAGAAATGATTTCAAATTGCCTGCGGAATATGTTGACAGGGACGGAAATCATCTTATGAGCGTTGGCATGAATCCATCTGGAACAGATGATGGTATTCCTCCGGGATCCATTGTGATTCGTGGCTCAAAAGGCAAAGATTTCTCCATAAACAATTTGTCCATTCGCGGAGTAAATTCCAACTCAGACAAAGTGGCACCCACATTCTTCAATGCCGCTATGGGCTTCACCGAAAAGAGAAAAGCCGAAGACGTTGGAGTGTTCCCTGCCGTTATGAGCGTATATGACGAATCCGGAGCAGAGCACGTGCTCACAATAAACTTTGTGCACACAGGCAGAGCGGGTGAGTGGGAATGGAAGGCCAGTTTTGCGGGCAAAGAGGACATCATTCCGGGCAGCGGTTCGGGCAAGGTGACATTCGGGCAAGACGGCACGGTTAGCTCTTGGATATTTGACAATGGTGGTTCTCAGTTGCAGGTTGACCCGCACAATGGCTCCAATATCATGTATCTAAACTTGAATGTTGGCGGCCCGGGCGACTTTAGAGGCATAACGCAGTTCGCAAGTGCTTCTACAATAAATATCGTGGCTCAAGACGGCTACACAACAGGCAACCTGATAGAAGTCACCATAGACGAATATGGACTAGTGGAAGGAACCTTCTCAAACGGAACCAACCGCTCAATAGCCCAAATAATGATGATTGACTTCGCAAACCCGGGCGGCTTGATGGATATGAGCGATAGCATTTACACAACATCTGCCAACTCCGGCGATCCGGTTTGGGGTCTGCCAATAACGCAGAGCTCCTCTAAGGTGAAACCCGGAGCGGTTGAAATGTCCAACGTTGATTTGTCTGCCGAATTCACCAATATGATAACCACGCAGAGAGGTTATCAGGCGAACAGCCGCGTGATAACGGTTAGCGACACAATGCTAGAGGAATTGGTAAACTTGAAGAGATAAACTAGCTAATTGACTTGCTTAGGTTCAAGGGCTTAAAAACCCTTGAACTTTTTTTTATTTACGGGCTACCAGAACTGCTGCTTGAATTGCCTGCACCGCTGCTTGAACTACCGGAGCCGCTGCTGGATCCCTCAGAGCTACTACTCGCTTCTGCGGAGCTGCTGCTCAATACTTCCTCGGAACTGCTGCTGGGTTCTGCGGAGCTGCTGCTGGCTACGGAACTGCTGCTTACTGCAGAGCTGCTGCTCAGTCTAAAAGAACTGCTGCTTGAATTGCCTGCGGAGCTGCTGCTAATTCCTTCGGAACTGCTGCTGGATTCCACGGAACTGCTGCTTTTGTGGGAACCGCTGCTCTTTTCATTATCAAATGGCTCAACTTCGCCGCAACCTATTAGTACAAGAAGCCCGCAAAAAGACAGGGCACTTGTTAAGGATATTGTTTTCATACTAGGAATATAGTAAAAATTAATCTTCTTCCATAGAATTGAATTGCTCATTGAATTTCGCATTCACCACGTTGCGCATATAAGAGTTAAAAACGATTTTACCTTGCTTGCTCGCGTTGATCAGGTCTAATTTTTTCCATGTATTGGCTCTGCGCTCAAGTGTGCTGTGGAGCTTGCTATGAAAATGATTGCCCCAAGAATTGATGTTGTCAAACAAAACCAGATAAAAAGAATTCGCTGTTATGATATTTATAGTAGTCAAAAAGTTATCTATGCTTTTGGCATAGTTGATAATCGGGTCGTCTTTTTTATCGTGTTTTTTAATGTATTTCAGCAATTTTATGGCTAAATAATCCTGTTCCCATTTGTTCAATTGCGCGAGTTTTGGAACATAAGTAGAGGGATTGTCCAAGAACTCTATTATGCTAAACGAAGGCTTGCTCTTCTCTAAGTCGGCGTTAGGAGCAGGCAGAAAACTCTTAACAACTTCAATTAAAAATTTGTGTATTTGATTGGAATGAGTTTTGTGTCTTAAATTTGTGATTCTATCGTTTTCTATACCGAAAGTATCGGCTGTTTTAACAGTGGTGTGCTCGTACAACCCCACAGCTTTTATGCTGCCTGCCGATGTGATGATAATGTTATTGGATATTTCTTCGGCATCTATGAAAATTCCATAGCCTTCATTTTTTAGGAATTCTATAGCCTCGTCTCTTGTATTTGGCTGAAAATGTTCTGGTTGGCTCATGTCCTGTCTCCTATGGTTGGTTATGCCTATATAAAGAATAATAGAAATTTACTATATTATCTTTGAATTTTCTGAGAGGTTTTAAATATGTCTTCAAAATCCAGCAGCGAGCTTACGCATCTAAGCACTTCTACCGTGATAGAAGGTACCATAGATTTGGAGAACGATATCCGCATAGCCGGCTCTGTCGTTGGCAAAAT
>Ga0268262_10002388_pt1 | contig 21743 bp, 19 predicted proteins | sample TergutNc150P3_FD_190354 | JGI IMG/M metagenome (GOLD analysis project Ga0268262, IMG submission 190354) | Nasutitermes corniger P3 segment gut microbial community from laboratory colony in Florida, USA - Nc150 P3 (SPAdes) (version 2) | ecosystem: Host-associated > Arthropoda: Insects >... | reverse complement strand
TCCCCTTCGCTGATGTGGTATGTTTTCATTTCTTTCACCCTCGTTTATTATACCACATCTTTACTTCTGTGTCTATTACTTTATTGAGGAATAGTATTAGATGGGGATGTTTATCAGCGGTCGAAAAAATAAGTCCGTTGCCCCTTTGTCAAACACACAGAAGCACCTATGCAACGCGCATAGGTGCTTCTTGCTCCTGTTATCCCTCACTCACATTGAAACTCGACACCAACAATCCTAACCTTGCCATATCGCTTCCCCTCTGGTATCTCATTCGCCGCATAAATGCTCTTGACAAACTGCACAAGGAACAACCTTCTTTCAGTCGCTGTCAACACCTCCCAATTTCGTTTTAGATTAGCGACAATATCTTCCCGTTTCAGGGTAGGCTCTTTCTCCTCTGGAACATCAAGCCTTGCTATCTCTTGCTCTATCACGACCAAATCACCTGCAATCTGTCGCTTCATGGCCTTGTAGGTGTCAAACTCAATTTCGTTGTGTACGTACAGTTGCATGATTTCTCTTTCCCTCCGCTTTAGCTGTTGTTGCTTCTCCTGATAAGCCTGTAATGCCTGCTGGGTTTCCTGTCTGGCCTGCCCCTGCTTCTTTAGGTTCACTGCGTCTAGCTCGTCAAGGGGCTCTATTCCCTCTATGTATTCGCTAAAGGCTATCTCCAAATCCCTGTGGTTCATGGAGCTTGCATCGCATATTGCAAATCTCCTTCCCGTGCAAAAGTAGCGAATCTGGTCCCTGTCGGTATGGGGATACATCTTCTTCTTGCACTTCGCGCATTCCAAAATCCCCGTGAAATAAGACTTTTCCCTTGGTCTGTTTGTTGGAGCCGTCCTACCATTCTTCGCTATCAGCCGTTGCGCATCCTCAAACAATTCCGCTGAGATAATCGGCTCATGCAGTCCATCGCCGATATATGCCCCTTGCCTTACATGATACCGAACCTTGCCTATATAGCTTTGATTTGTGAGAATGTCTTTGACTTGGGAATTTGACCAGATGGAACCTTCTTTCGTGGATATGCCCCGCAGATTCAGTGCCCGTGCAATCGCTGTGATTGACATGCCCTGACGTGCATACATTTCAAAGATGTCTCTGACGATAATAGCTTCCGCTTCGTTAATCGTCTGTATCTCCTGCCCCTTGGATCTGTCGTAGCCATAGGAAACACGCCTTCCTCCAAGGGTGTACCCTTCCTTGACTTTACGCTCGTTCCCCAGCTTTACCCGCTCTATAATGTTTTCCCGCTCGAACTCGGCGAAAATTCCAATGATTTTCAAGAACATTCTGCCCGAGGCCGTCTGCGTGTCGATGCTCTCCATCAAGGAATTGAATGCGCAATCATGCTCATTGAACAATTCCACCAAATAGAGCAAGTCGGCCGTGCTTCTCGTCAAACGGTCAATCTTGAAAACAAGCACATTCCGAATGCGCCCCGCTTTGATGTCCGCTATCAGTTCATTGACTGCGGGCCGTTCCGTGATGTTTTTTCCACTGATACCTTCGTCCGTATAGATTTTGTAAATCGACCAGTCCTTAATGAGCGCATAGTCCTTGAGCTTCTGTTCCTGTCCCCGAATGGAGAACCCCTCTTGTGCCTGTTCCTCGGTTGATACCCGTACATAGATGCCTGTTTCCATGGTTGCTTACTCCTTATCTGATTTTTCAGATAGGGAGCTTTCGGCCTTCTGCTGTTTTTCCTTTGCCAGTCTTGGGATGGAAGTGCGCAAGAAAAATTCAAGCATTTCGATTTGCAGTCGCTTGGGCAAAACAATTTTCTCGCGATTTTCTTCGCTCATGCCCTCACCCCGTCGCATCAATCTGCTTTACTTCTATGAAGCAAGGGGGCTGTCCCATGACAAGACCAGGAAGGGAAAATAGCAAAACCAGCGGTGTATCAAGGCTTTCCGCTGGTATGTTTATTTGATACACAAGCACCCCGGTGCTCATGGCGGCCAAGGGGCACCTGCGGGGCGGCAAGCCCCTGCTGATCCACCTTTCCAGCAACGATGCCCTGGGCCTGAACCTGAAGAACGTCGGCACGCTGCTGAACACCAAGCATATCTACTTCGTCCCCTTCGGCCAGGACGCCCCCCAGGCGAAGCCCAATTCGCTGGTGGCCAAGGCGGAGCTCCTGCGCCCCGCGATGGAGGCCGCGCTCAAAGGGGAGCAGCTGCAGCCGCTGCTTGTGTGAACAAAACCCACAACAGCCCCCCTCGGGGAAGAGGGGGGCCTTGGGCTTTCATCGCAACCTAAAACGCCATCCAGATCCAGCCGAAGCAGAAGATCAGCAAAATCCAGTTGTACCACAGGGACTTGCTGTAGGTCGTGGTCTTGCCCCACAGCTTGAAATAATCCCCCGTGCCGCCGCCGCCCGTTGCGGGTATCGTCAGCTGCTTGTAGGCGCTGGCGAAGTCGCTTTCGTTGTCGCCGTTGCACTCCTCGACGAAAATCTGCACCGTGTCTGCCTCGTCAAAATCATCGGGCAGGATAACGAAAGCAGTGCCGCTGGCGCTTGTGGCCGCAAGCTTGCCGTAATATTTCACCGCGCCGCCGCTGCTCAGCACCACCGCCGAGAGCGTTTTCCCCGGCGTCGCGCCGGTATAGCTGAACTCCACCACGTCCCCGTCCCGGCCGGTCGTCGTCAGGCCGCCCAGGGCCAGCGCGGAATCCACAAACGTAAATTTCACAGCCCCGCCGCCAAGCGCATGCGCCGGCAAGAAGCAGCCGTCTTCGCCGGCTAAAGATTTTGCGCTCGCTCCGCTCGCGTCAGATACGAAGAGGACAGATGCCAGATTTAGCAGCAAAGCAGGACGGACCGCGACACCGTCGTCCACACCGTACCCATCGGGGTTCACACCGCCGTCATCGAGGACATACGCGGCAGTGTGAAGAGAGTGTAGCCGGGCGACCGAAGCCACCACCAACACCCGGTTGTCCGCACCGTGTTGTTGAGCTGGGCTGCCTCCCCGGCGCTCAGCGGCCAGAACTTTGCGCCATTGACGTTGGGGCCAGCAATTTTGTCAGCGTCGTAACCGGTCGTGTTCGGGTCGGAATACAGCGCGCCGCCGCCCGTTAGGTCACGCCCGGCCACCTGTGCTTTCTCTTTGCTGTTGGCAATACCGTTGAATGCATTGTCCATCGCGGTTTGTAAGTCAGAGCCAGAATACTCGTTGCTGTAGGGAGAGTTTTGCTTAAAGTAAGAATTGCCGAAGGTTTGGTCGCTTGCAAGCAGCAGCGTGAGCAGCTTGCTGCCGCTTGTGCTTGCCACGCCCGTGCCGTTGTAGCCGATGACGGCCCATTGCTTGCCGCCAAAGCCCACCTTGGTTGGCGTGTCCGAGGCTGTGCCCAGCACTATGGCTGGGAGGGTTGCCTGGATGTTGACGTCCGCCGCCGAGGCGGAAACAGCCGCCAGCCCCAGAACCATGACAGCCGCCAGCAGTGCCGATAGTGCTTTTTTCATGAAAAAATCTTCCTTTCCCGATTTGTTTTATACAGTATAAATCAGGGAAGGAAGAAAGTAAATAGCCCGGAGAAAGTTCTGCTTTTGCACCGAAAATTCGGGGGGGGGGGTAACTTTCGTGCAATTTAAACAATGGTTTTGGCGGGCCGCGCGCGTTCCAGCAGCCGCGCGATTTTTTCGTCGCACGCCCGGTTCAGCGCGCCGAAGTCCATCCCGGCCAGATAGATTTCCTCCACGCGGTCGTGCAGCTCCCGCTGCGCGGACAGCGTCGCCACCGCCCTGCCCGCCAGCTCGCCGAACATCGCGCTGTTGTACTCGATCTCCTCCCGGCAGGCCTCCACGCCCTCGCCCAGGAACGTATGGAAATCGATCACGTGCGCGCCGTCCGGGGCTTTGTCCGTCGTGAAAAAGCCCAGCCCCAGCGCCGGGACGATCAAATGCTCGGGCTTGCCGGGCTCCAGCGGGCGGCACAGGCATTCGCAGTCGAGGCCCCGCAGCGCGGCGGCCTGCCGCACCCGCTCCAGCAGCATATCCGTGCCCATCCCCGGCTCGCCCCGCAGGACGTACACCGTGGGCAGGCCCATCAGGCTGTCCAGGGTGTCGACAAAGCCCTCCGGGGTCAGCGCCCCGGCGAAGAGCCTGCGCGTCCGTCCGGCCCTTCCGATGGGGGTTACCCCGTCCAGCAGGGCAAGGGCCTCCAGGGTCGCCGCGTTCAGCCTGCCCCGGTCGAGGAATTGCCCGTAGATGCGGCTGTTGTTCTCCCGCACGGCGCAAGCCGCCGCGACATAGCCGAAGACCCGCTTGAAGCTCTGCTTTTTTTGCAGCGCGAGCGCGGCGAGCTCGTCCTTGTAGGGCTCCACGATCCCGGGGTCGATGAACGCGGCCAGGTTGAAGATTTCGTCGCGCGCCACGGGGATACCCGGGTCCTGCACGTGGGGCGCGGTGCCGTCCACGACGCAAAGGCACGCCCCGGGCACGCAGGCGCCGTCCAGGCTCCCCGGGTCGTTGGAGCAGTGGAAGTATTCCGCCGCGAAGCCCCGCGCCTCAAAGGCCGCCGCCGCGCGCTTCATGAAGGTGGATTTCCCGCTGCCCGAGGTGCCCTTCACGTAGATGGTCCGCTCGCCGTGGAACGGAATGTTGCCGAAGTAGCTGAAGAAGCCGCCCGGGGTGTTCCCGCCGGGAAAAAAGTGCCTGGACACAAGCATCCCTCCGCATATAAGCTTACCCGGCATTATATGCGCAGGGGCCCGTCCTGTTGCTTATTGCCTGACAAAAATGCGCAGCAGCCATTTCCCGATGCGCGGGTACTCCCGCAGGATCGTGCCGCGTATCGTTTCCCAATCCGCCCGCGTGAGCCGCGTGAGCTTCTCCCAGGCGAACTTGCCGCTTGCCGTTTCGCCGATGGCGATGTGCCCCTGCGCGAAGCCGCCCGCGGCAACGCGCGCGGCGCAGGCGACGCCGCCCAGGGCGTACATGCCGAACGCCAGCCCCCCGAACGCCAGCAGCCCCACGGCGATGCCGCCGGCCGCCGCCGCCCCCAGGGCGAACCCGCCCAGCGCGAACAGCAGCCCCACGGCCCCCGCGCCGAACGCCAGCAGTCCAACGCACAGCGCCCCGACGGAGATCACGCCGACGGACAGCGCCCCCACCGCCACCACGCCCTGCGCGATGGTCCCCACGGCGACGATGCCCTTGGCCCGGCGCAGCCCCACGCCCACGTTGATATGTACCAACGGCAGGCCGAACAGCGTGCGCCTGGATTTATACTCGTAGTGGAACGCGCGCGGGTAGACGATCAGGGGCTCTGCTTCCGCCGCCGCGCCGTTGCCCACAAGGGCGTCGATGCTGACGCCGAACAGCGCGGACAGCGCGACGAGCTTTTCCAGCTCCGGGGTGGTCTGGCCGGTCTCCCACTTGGAAACCGTCTGCCGGGTCACGTCCAGCCGGAAGCCGAGCTCCTCCTGCGAAAGCCCCCTGGCCTTGCGCAGCTCCATGAGTTTTTCCGCGAATGTCATTTGACATCCCTCCTTTCGGCTCTCAGCATAGCGCGCCCCGCCGGGAAACGCAAGCAACCGGCGCTGGAAATGTGTCAACCAAAGTTAACATGGGCTGCCCTGCGGCTATTATAGCATGTCCTGCGCATATGCGCAACAAAAAACAGGGGCGCACTTTTACGCGCGTCCCCGTGCCTTGTATTTTTTCCTTACCCCTTCTCCACCGGCACCAGCAGCAGTATCCTCCCGCCCGCGAACTCCAGCAGCACGCTCTCCGGCAGGCTTTGCGGCGCTGCTTCGGAGGTCGCCTCGTCGGGCTCGGTCTGCGTCTCGGCGGCGTCCTCGGAGGTCTCCTCGCCGGGGACGGTCCCGTCGCCGTCGGGGATGGTGGTCAGCTGCGCGGGGAGGCTCGCCGTCTCCCACGCGGTGGTGGTCTCCCTAACTTCGCCCTGCTGCGCGGGTAATTCCATGGGCATGACGTAGAGGTCGTGCCCGGCGAAGAAATCCTCGTCGTAGTCCAGCGCCACGCGCCCGGCCGCCTCGGGCAGCTCGGCCAGCAGCGCCGAAAGCTCCTCGGTGGAGTGGATGGCACGGTACAGGTCCAGGGCCGGCAGGGGCAGGTCCTCGCCCTCCTCCAGGTTCAGCGCGGCCTTGTATTGGTTCACGAAGTCCTTCTGCTGGTCCTCGTTCTCCAGCTCGACGGCCTTCGTGCCCACCAGCAGCACCATCCGGTTGGAAAGCGCCGCCTGGTTGGCGGAACGGGCCTCCTGCCGCTCGGTCTCCGGGACGGTGTAGGGATCCACCCGGATGTTTGCGCTGCGCACGAGGGGCACCGCCAGGGCCGCCACCAGCAGCACCATCGCCACGGAAAGCGAGGTGTTGCGCCTTTTTTTCAGCCGCTCCTTTTCACGTTTCGCCCGGGCATACACGGACGCCCGGAACGCCTCAGGGTTCTTCAAAGGGGATCGCCTCCTTTCCCAGCGAATTTTTCAGTGCCTGGCGCGCGCGGTAGGCCAGGTTGTCGATCTGCTTCCTTTTTTTGCGCATCAGCAGCGCGGTCTCCTCGTAGCTCAGCCGCTCCAGGTACAGCAGCCGCAGCACCTCCTGGTATTCCTGCGGGATGGCCCGGATGGCCTTGGCGATCTCGTCCGCCTGCTCGCCGGCCAGGCAGAGCTCCTCGGGGCCCATGGCGTCGTCGCTGCGCTCGGTGACGTCGTCGAGGGGCATCGCGGGCCGCCGCTTCTCATGCCGCAGGTGGTCGATGGCCTTGTGGCGCGCCACGGAAAACAGGAAGGTCTTGAACGAGCTGTGCCCGCGGTAGCGCCCCCTGTGGACCAGCAGCTCCACGAAGGTGTCCTCCGCCAGGTCCTCCGCGTCCTCGGGGGAACGCACATAGCCCTGCAGGAAGGACACCAGGCTCTGCTGGTATTCCAGCATCAGCTGGTCGAACGCGCTTTGCTCGCCCGCGAGGAAGGCCTCGTAGGCCTCCTCGGCGCTGCGCTCCTGCCGCAATAGGATTCCCCCCTTCCGCATCATTTTATTCCCGGGGCGGAACCCTTGCACTTCTTAGTCGTTCCCCGGGGCGAAAATCCTCACTGAATTGCAAAAAAATGTTATTTTATTTTCGCCAGCGCGTCCCGCACGGCGTAATAGCTCGGCTTCTCCTTGCCCTGCAGGTCCACCAGGCCCCAGCGGGTCTCCATGGGGCAGTCGTTTTGCCCGCAGATGTAGCACCGCTCGCCGTCCTGCCAGCAGTAGACGAACGCGCCCAGCAGGAAGGGCAGCTTTGCCAGCCGCGGGAGCACCATGCGGTAGAAGCTCGCCTGCCCCTCGGGCGTGTGCGGGCAGCCCTTGGCCACGACCCCCTTGGGCATCTCGCGGTAGAGGTGCTGCTTCATGTCGATCTGGAGCAGGAAGTCGGCGCGCGCGGCGGGGCCGGAGGCGTTATTCTTCAAGTGGGCCGCGAACGTGGGCGTGATCTTCTCCATGTTTTCCAGCACCAGGTCGATCTTCTCCCGGAGCTCCTGCTCGCTGCTCACGCCATAGCGCTGCAGGGTGGCGCGCTTCTCCTCCGGGGTCTTGGGCGCGCCGCCGGAGATGTAGCCGAACTCGCACAGGAGAATGGGCTTGCCCGTCATGGACCACAGGTAGCGCAGCATCATCTCGAGAGTGGAAACGGTGTTGCCGATGGGGGCGAAGCAGCCGATGTAGAGGTCGATGCCCACGTAGTCGCAGTATGGCAGCCAGGGGCGCATGAGGGCGTGCAGGTCGCCCTGCGGCCCGGCGGAGTTGTAGCCCAGGAGCATGTCGCCCTTCAGGGGCTGCATGGCCTCCAACTGCACGCCGATGAAGCGCGCGGCCTCCCGCAGGGTCAGCGGGTTGGTGAAGTGCGGGATGCCCATCTCGTTGGTGATCTGGAAGCCCTCGGCGATGCCCTGGAGGTCCTTGGCGAGGAACCGCGCGACCTCGCATACGCGGGCCTCGCCCTCGGGGGTGCGGCAATCGACGCCGTACTCCAGGAACTGGTAGGGGTAGGGCGTCACGGCGAAGATGCGGATGCCGTTTTCCTTATAGCGCCGCATTTTGTCCTTCCAGTCGATGTAGTCCTGCCGGAGGTTGCCCTCCCTGTCGAAGGGGACGGGGATGTCGGCGCGGTTCCATTCCAGGCCCGCGCCCTTGAACTGCGCGTAGTCCTCCGAGGGGTGGCAGGTGCCCTTGACGAACCCGCCGAGCTTGCGTTTTACCGCGTCCGCCTCGGGCGAGCCGCTCTTTTTCACGTACCCGGCGGCGATGTGGAAGGGCACGTACTTGAGCACGGCTTTGATTTGCTCCTTGATGAAGGGTTCCATGGTGTGTATCTCCTTTTTATTTGATATTCGCCAGCGCGTCACGCACGGCGTAATAGCTCGGCTTTTCGTTGTCTTCCGTGTCCACCAGGCCCCAGCGGGTCTCCTGCGGGCAATCCGCCTGGCCGCAGTAGCCGCACCTTTCGCTGTCCTTCCAGGCGTAGATGAACGCGCCCAGCAGGAAGGGCAGCTTGGCCAGCCGCGGGAAGATATCCCGGTAGAAGCCCGCCTGGCCCTCGGGGGTGTGCGGGTACTGCTTGATCACCACGCCCTTGGGCATCTCGCTGTAGAAATGGTTGCGCTCCATCGTGTTGAACAGCAGGTCCGCGGGGTTGGCGGAGGCCAGGTTCTGGACGCGGTTCCACAGCGTCTCGTTGACGCTTTTGATATTCTCCAGGAACAGGTCCAGCTTTTCGCGGGCCTCCTTCTCGCTGCCCACGCCGTAGCGCCGCAGCACGGCCTGCCGCTCCTCGGGGGTTTTGGGCGCGCCGCCGGAGATATACCCGAACTCGGTGAGGATGATGGGCTTGCCCGTCATGGACCACAGGTAGCGCAGGATGGCGTCGAACACGAACATCCAGTTGGCCATGGTGACGAAGCAGCCGATGTAGATGTCGATGCCCACGTAGTCGCAGTATTTGAGCCACGGCCGCATGAGGGCGTGCAAATCGGCCTGCGGCCCGGAGGAGTTGTAGCCCAGCAGGACGTCGCCCCGGTGGGGGTACATGGCCTTCAGCTGGATGCCGATGAAGCGCGCCGCCTCCCTGGTGGTCAGGGGCTTCATGAACTGCGGCAGGCCCATCTCGTTGGTGATCTGGTAGGCCTCCACCAGGCCCCGCAGGTCCTTGAGCAGGAACACGGCGATTTCCCGCACGCGGGCCTCGTTTTCGGGCAGGCGGGGGTCGACGCCGAACTCGATGAACGTGTGCGGGTAGGGCGTGACCGCCATGACGCGGATGCCGCTTTCGCGGTAGCGACGCATCTTCTCCTTCCAGTCCAGGTACTCCTGCCGGACCTTGCCCGCCTTGTCGAAGGGGAATTGGATGTCCGCGCGGTTCCACTCCAGGCCCGCGCCCTTGATCTGCGCGTAGTTGTCGGTGGGGTGGCACACGCCCTTCATGAACTTGCAGCCGAGCTTGCGGCGGCAGTCCTCCGCCGCGGGGGAGGCCGTCTTTTTGAGATAGCCGGCGGCCAGGTGGAAGGGCGCGTACTTGAGGGTTGCGGCGAGCTGGGCCTTCACGAAATCTTCCATGGCAGATGCTCCTCTTCGATCATTTTTTTGGCCTTTCAGGCCTGATATTTGGGCTTTTTGCCTGCCGGGGACGTACCCGGAGGCTCTATGGAAAGTATAGCAGAAGGGCGGCGAAAATGCAAGCCCTATATCAAAAATCAGCCCCGCAGGGCGGGGCGGGCTTTACAGGGGGGATGGGGTGAAAAAGGCCCCCGGTTAGGGGGCGAGGGTGGTGGGTTGGGCGCTTCAATCCGAGGCTATATATACGCCGAGCAGATCGCCGACAAGAAAGATCAATAACACAAAAGTATTCGGCGTCGACATCAAGGTCAGCGCAATGATCCTGCGCGCTTTCACTTTCTTGAAATAGATTCCCAAGAACACAGCCTGAGCGGCCATCACAAGGAGCTCGCCAATATGCAGAAGCCTGACAATATTCAGTGCCGGCGGTTCCGGATTCCACGCCGCTATCCATAGATTCGCCCAGAGGCCGTATAGAAGGAGAATCACCGATAGTCCGAACGCAATGTAATAAACAATCTTTGCCGCTTTTTCATGGAATCTGCCGAGCACCAGCACGGAAAACAAGCCGATGGCAAACGGCATAACAGGTAGAAAAAACCACACAATTTCTTCCATCTTTGTCTGCCTCCCATAAAGGTGTTTTCTCACCCCGCGCTGTAATTCGGCGCCTCCTTGGTAATGAACACATCGTGCGGGTGGCTTTCAATCAAGCCGGCGTTGGTGATGCGCACAAACTGGGCCTTGGTTTGCAGCTCGCGGATGGTCCTGCACCCGGTGTAGCCCATGCCCGCGCGCAGGCCGCCGACCATCTGGAAGATGGTATCGGCCAGGGGGCCCTTGAAGGGCACGCGGCCCTCGACGCCCTCGGGCACCAGCTTGCGGGCGTCGTCCTGGAAATAGCGGTCGCCGGAGCCGTGGGCCTGGGCCATGGCCCCGATGGAGCCCATGCCGCGGTAGACCTTGAACTGCCTGCCCTGGTATATCTCGGTTTCGCCGGGGGATTCCTCGCAGCCCGCCACCAGGGAGCCGACCATCACGCAGTTGGCCCCGGCGGCGATGGCCTTGACGATCTCGCCGGAATATTTGATGCCGCCGTCGGCGATCACGGGCACGCCGTAGGGCGCGGCGGCGTTGGCGGCGTCGTAGATCGCGGTGACCTGCGGCACGCCGATGCCGGCCACCACGCGCGTGGTACAGATGCTCCCCGGGCCGATGCCGACCTTCACGGTGTCGGCCCCGGCGGCGATGAGGGCCTTCGTGCCCTCGCCCGTGGCCACGTTGCCCGCGATGAGCGTGATCTCCGGGAACGCGGCCTTGACCTTATCGACCGCAAGCAGGATGTTGCGGCTGTGCCCGTGGGCGCTGTCCAGCACGAAGGCGTCCACGCCGTGCCCGGCCAGGGCGGCGGCGCGCTCCATCACGTCGCCCGTGACGCCCAGGGCCGCCGCGCACAGCAGCCGCCCGCCCGCGTCGCGCGCGGAGTTCGGGTACTGCGTGGCCTTCTCGATGTCCTTGATGGTGATGAGGCCGCGCAGGCAGCCCTCCGCGTCCACCAGGGGCAGCTTTTCGATCTTGTGCCGCATGAGGATGGCCTTGGCCTCGTCCAGCGTCGTGCCCACGTGGGAGGTCACCAGGCCCTCCTTCGTCATCACGTCGGCGATGGGCTGGTCGAAGTCCTCCAGGAAGCGCAGGTCCCGGTTGGTGAGGATGCCCACCAGCCTGCCGTCGCGGCAGATCGGCACGCCGGAAATTTTGTAGCGGCCCATGAGGGCGTCGGCCTCGCGCACGGTGTTCTCGGGGGCGAGGAAGAAGGGGTTGACGATCACGCCGTTCTCGCTGCGCTTGACCTTGTCCACCTCGCTGGCCTGCTGCTCGATGCTCATGTTCTTGTGGATGACCCCGATGCCGCCCTCGCGCGCGATGGCGATGGCCATGCGGGCCTCCGTCACGGTGTCCATGGCGGCGGTGAGGATGGGGGTGTTCAGCCGCAGGCGCTGGCTCAAGTGGGCGCCGATGTCGGCGTCCTTGGGCAAAAAGTCGCTTTCGCCGGGGACCAGCAGCACGTCGTCGAAGGTCAGGCCCTCCTTGGTGAATCTCTCTTCCGCGATTTGCATGGGTCTCATCCTCCTAAAATATTTTCTTTGTATCATAGCATATTGCGGGGGAAAATGCAAGGAAAATTTCAAATTTTTATGCGGGCCGTTTTTGCGGGCGCAGGGAAGGCGCCGCGATTTAAAACCCTAACGCCCGAAGCGGTGAGCTCCGGGCGTTAGGGTTGAAGGGTTTGTATGAAGCAAAATGGAGAAAGCAAAAATATTTTTGGTTTCCGCGGAACCTTCCGGTCCCTTCGATGGTCTTATTATACCACCCCTTGCCGCGCGTGTCAAGCGATTTTTTAAAAATTCAAAAAATTTTCATAATTTGGTTGCGCTATGCCTTTAAAATCCAAAATTCGTTCAGCATGATCCCAACATGTGGCTCGCTGAGCTCCAGCGCCAGGCAGCCGTTTTCGAATACCCCGGCGGGCAGGTCGTAGGTGCGGGTCTGCAGGAAGCCCGCCCCGAGCATGGCCTCATCAAACGCGGGGTCGGGCGCGCCGCCGTAGGGCTTGCCCTGGTAGATCACGTGCCCGTTGGCGGTGATTTTGTATTGGTCGGAGGCTTCGTCGCCCGCGCGGAACCAGGTCACGCGCAGCTTGTAGTCCCGCCCCGGGGCGAACCCGCCCAGGCGGCAGCGGAGCGTGAGGTTGTCGAACACCTGCAGCGCGCAGATGGGGGCGCTGCCGTCGTTGCAGTCGCGGTCGCCGTGGAAGTTGAGGTAGAACGTGCCCTCCTGCGGGCAGGCAAGGGTGTCGCGCGCGTGTAAAGCAAAAGAGTAGTAAAACTCGTCCGGCTCCACCTGATTGCGTTTCAAGCTTTGCTCCAGCAGGCCGCGCTCATTCTGGCGGCGCAGCCACGGCAGGTCGGTGACGGGCCGGTCGATGGTGTCCAGGGTGCAGCCGCGCTCCCAGCTCTTGCCGCCGAAGTGTTCCACGTCCAGCTGGATGCCGATCTGCTCGAACAGCGTTTTGGCCAGGGGGAACAGGAGGTCGCGCCCGAGGGGGTACTGCGCGTCCCAGTCGCGCCGGGCGATGGCGTCCATCTCGAACAGGCGCTTGTGCCGCACGTAGGCGTCGCACTTGGCGCGGAAGAGCAGCAGGTTGAAGCGCCAGTTTTCGGCCAGGGAGGGCGTCTCCGCCAGCAGGCCCTCCCAGAGGGCCATGCACCAGTCGATGCCCGGATTCTCCGCCGGGTCGCCCTGCCAGTTTTGCTCAAGCATGAGGATGCCGTCGGCGGCAAGACGCGGGTCCGCGCCCCAGAGGAACAGCCGGGCGTAGTCCTCCAGGCTCTCGCGCAGGGTGATGCCGTCGCCGAACCAGTCCATGTCCGTCCAGAGCAGCTTGTTCACGTCGTCGTTGACGCCCTCGGAGTAGCTCACCGAGCCGGAGAAGAAGCCGCGGGTCTGCCGGTGCAGCATCTGGAACTCGCGCGGGCGGGGGTTGACGCTTTCGCGGCTCAGGGTGGAGGTCAGGGCGAAGTGCCAGTCATCTAAATTGTAGTGCACGGGGTATTCGCAGCGGACGTTGTGGGTGATGTCCGGGTACAGCCGCACGTCGTATCGCGCGGGCGCCGCGCGGCGCAGGCCCTCGGCGCTGAAGGCGTGGTTGGGCCCCATAATCACGCCGTCGAGCCACGCGGGCAGCTTGTCCAGCTCCGCCCGGAACTGCCCGGGCCACTCCGGCGACTCGTGCGGCATCTGCGCGGAGATCCACATTTTGGCGCCCGGGTGGAGCTCCTTCAGGATTTTGCTGTACTGTTCCCCACGGGCGAACAGCTGGTCCGGGGGTAGCTCGCCGGGGTCGGAGCCCGGGATGAAGACGTAATCCAGGCGCGGCAGGGACCGGAAGACGCGCTCGCGCTCGGCGAGGGCCTCGGCCGCGGGCTGCTTTTCGTCGACGGGGTACCACAGGCCGAGGTCCATGTCCAGCTCCGCGCAGATGGCCGAGACGTGCGGCAGCAGCTCGTTGGGCGGCATGGGCATCAGATCGCTCAGGTTGCCGCCCTCGTCGGGCACGTGCTCGGCGGTGTTGCAGCCGTAAAACATCATGTCCAGCTGGTAGCGCCGGAACTGCGCGGGGGTCCAGGCGTCGTAGGTGTTGTTGTTGCCGCGGAAGCCCAGCTGGTGGCCCCGGATGGGCTTGCGCGGGGCGTAGTCGCCGGAGATATCGCACGTGAGCCGGGCCTCGCCGCCCGCGATTTCGAGCTTGCGCAGCAGCCGCCCCAGCCCGAAGATGTGCCCCCGCCGCCCCCGCGCGGTGATGGCGACCTCATCGCCTGCCTGCGCGATGACGTAGCGCTCCGGCTCCATGCCGTGGTCCTCAAGGAAGCTGACCTTCACGGGGCATGCGCACCCGCGTGCCTTGCATTCCTCTGTCAAGAGACTTTGCATAAATTCCATTGACAAACGCTCCTTTATCCTGTATGATAAGTATGACTGAAATTAAGGGAGGCTTCGCTATGTGGATTTTGTATACGCTGCTTGGGGTGATTGTCTTTGCGGCCCAGTTCTGTATCGTGGCCGGCTATGTGGCCTACGTGATGTCGCTGACGAAGCGGGAGAAGCGGCCCGAGCTCCAGAAGCCCGACGGAAAGGCGGACGTCCGCGTCGACGCCAATAAGGCGGGCCAGGATTACCTGTTCAGCCTGGAGCCGGAGGACGTCTCCATGCGCTCCCGCGACGGCCTGGAGCTGAAGGGGTACTTCCTCCCGGCGGCGAAGCCCTCGAACAAGCTGGTCGTCCTGGTGCACGGCTACACCTGCACCGGCCCCAGGGAGTTCGGCGGGTTCATCCGGTTCTACCACGACGAGATGAACTACAACATCCTCCTGCCCGACCACCGGGCCCACGGGCGCAGCGGGGGCAAGCGCATCGGCTTTTCCGCGCTGGAGTGGCGGGACATCCTCGACTGGGCGGATATCTACGCCAAGCGCCTCGGGCCGGACGCCGAGGTCGTGTTGCACGGGACCTCCATGGGGGGGGCCACGGTGATGAACTGCAACGCGCACAACCCGCCCGACTACGTCAAGTGCGTGGTGGAGGACTGCGGCTACACCAACGGCTACGAGATGATGTGGCTGGCCGCACGGCGCGACCTGAAGCTCAAAATACCGCCGGTCATGTGGGCCATGGCCATGTGGTACCGCCTGTTCACGGGCAAATCCCTGCGGAAGGACGCCGACCCCTACGGGAACATCGACAAGTTCAAGGTGCCCACGCTGTTCATCCACGGCGCGGACGACCCCTTCGTGCCGCCCGAGATGGGCGAACGCTGCTACAAGGCCGCCACGGTGCCGAAGGACCTGCTGCTGATTCCCGGCGCGGCGCACGCCATGGCGTATTACATCGGCAAGGAGGCGTACGAGGCGAAGCTGCGGGAGTGGTATGCCAAGTGGATGCCGGAACGGGTGGAGGCGTAAAGAACGTTGCGTTCTACCCCACAAACCCTGCTTCTCTGTTTTCCCTGCGTTTGTCTCTTTCTGCTTGTGCAGCAGCTTCCCTGCGGTCAGCCTCATACCCCATCTTAGCCAAATTGTAACTTGCAACGGCATCATTATGTGCTTGCTGCCGTGCGAGTTTGATTTCTTCGTTTTGCTGTTGCTGCAAAGCCAATTGGCTATCACGATGTACTTTGGCTAAGTATCGCTGAAAGGCGGTATCAATTCCAATGTTGGAACTATGATAGACCTCATTATAACAAAAAAGAAGCGCGGCACTGGAACGTAGTTCTGGACGGACACAATATTGGGCGTAACTTTCATTCAACTTTTTACTAGTGCCAGCAATCGTGCCATTGTAAATAGCAATTAAAGCCTGCTGTTCCGCTATATAGGCGTTCAGCTGCTCCACAACCCCGCTTTTGATGAACGCCATCCTTGCTTTTTTTCCGCTTTTGAGTAAAGCGATAGGGAGAGCGATTAAGCCTGCCAGAACGATTGCAAGCACGATACCAAGTATCGGTTGCGCTGTTGAAGGTATTTCAGAAAGGCCCAAAGAATCAAGAGGTATGGCGGGGATGAGGAGAGCTACTACAAGATATAAAAGACCGGGGACGTAAAAAAACGCGTAGAAAAGGATAATAGCGCCTAAAATCCGTTTCCCCCTTCCGGCGGCTTTGAGTTTGCGTTGATAATCAGCCGATGCATAGTTTATCTGGCTTTGTGCATCTTGCGCCGCCGCCTTATTGCCGGCGATGGTGCTTTCTAGGTCATAGAGAATCTTTAGTACCCTGAGCAATGCTTCGCGGGACAAGCTGTCTAAGGTTTTCATTGAGTTTTCCTTCTTTCTCTTAAAAAATAATATAACGAAGCGTTACGCATTCTTTTCATGCATCTCCTCCAAATATTCATCATAGCTGATCTTCCTGTCATACCAGCACCCGGGCGTCACGTCGATGATGCGGTCGGCCACGGTTTGCGTGAACTGGTGGTCGTGCGAGGTGAACAGCACGGACTCGGGGAAGCGCTGCAGGCCCTCGTTGAGGGACTGGATGCTTTCGAGGTCGAGATGGTTGGTGGGCTCGTCCAGCAGCAGCACGTTGGCGCCCGAGAGCATCATGCGGATGAGCATCATGCGCACGCGCTCGCCGCCGGAGAGCACCTTGGCCTGTTTCAGGCCCTCGTCCCCGGCGAAGAGCAGCCGCCCCAGCCACCCGCGCACGTCGCTCTCGAAAATCAGGTCGGAGTAGCGCCGCACCCAGTCGATGAGGTTGTCGCTCACGCCGTCGAAGAACGCGGCGTTGTCGCTGGGGAAGTAGCTCTGCGAGGTGGTGACGCCCCACTTGACCGTGCCGCTGTCGGGCTCCAGCTCGCCGGCCAATATCTTGAATAAGGTGGTCTTCGCCACGGCGTCGGTGCCGACGAAGGCCACTTTCTCGCGCGGGAGGAGGGTGAAGCTCACGTGGTCGAGGGCCACGCGGTCGCCGACGGCCTTGCACAGGTCCGTCACGGTGAGCAGCTCGTTGCCGATGGCGCGCTCGGGCGTGAAGGCGATGTAGGGGAAGCGCCGCGAGCTGACCGGCAGGTCCTCGGCCTTGAGGTTGTCCAGCAGCTTCTTGCGGCTGGTGGCCTGCCTGGACTTGCTGGCGTTGGCGCTGAAGCGCTGGATGAACTCCTGCAGCTCCTTGATCTTCTGCTCGGCCTTCTTGTTCTGCTCGCGCAGCTGCCGCTGGGCGATCTGCGTGTAGTTGTACCAGAAGTCGTAGTTGCCCATATAAATCGCGATCTTGCCGTAGTCGATGTCCACGGTGTGGGTGCACACCTGGTTGAGGAAGTGCCTGTCGTGGCTGACCACGATCACCGTGCTGTTGAGGTCCTGCAAAAATTCCTCCAGCCAGTGGATGGCATCGACGTCGAGGTGGTTGGTGGGCTCGTCCATGAGCAGGATATCCGGGTCGCCGAACAGCGCCTGCGCCAGCAGCACCTTCACCTTGATATCGCCCGGCAGCTCCGCCATGAGAGTATAGTGATATTCGTTTGTCACGCCCAGGCCGTTGAGCAATATTTCCGCGTTGCTCTCGGCGGACCAGCCGTCCAGCTCCGCGAAGGCCTCCTCCAGCTCGCTTAAGCGCAGGCCCTCCTCCTCGGTGAAGTCCTCCTGCGCGTAGAGGACCTCCTTTTCGTCCATGATGCGCACGAGCTCCCTGTTGCCCAGCAGGACGGCGCGCAGGGCCGTGCAGTCGTCGTATTTGAAGTGGTCCTGCTCCAGCACGGAGATGCGCTCGCCCGGCGTGACAAAAATATCCCCCTTGTCGGGCTCCAGCTCCCCGGAGAGGATCTTCAAAAAGGTGGATTTCCCCGCGCCGTTGGCCCCGATGAGGCCGTAGCAGTTGCCGCGCGTGAACGTGATATCCGCGTGCGTGAAAAGCGGCCGCCCGCCGAATTGCAGGCCGATGTTGTTGGCTTGGATCATGGTAGGTTCCCCTTATTTCTGGTTGTATTGTTTGAAGTTTGGCCCATACTTGCGGCGAACAAATCTCCATGCCAGTGGATAACTTGGTAACTTCTCACAATTTGAATACTATCAAGAGAATATCCAGAATTACCAAGGAGCAAAAGAGTAAAAGCACAATGATTGTACTCATTCTTCCTGAAAATACTCGTCCAAGCTTTACTGTGCGCAAAGGAACCCTTTGATATTGCTTTGGTAACATATTAATTATGTTCCCATAAGTTTTTGTGCTCGCCTCTAATCTTTTCACATACCCTAATGAGGCATATAGAAAGGCTATGGCCATAATTAACCCTGTCACTCGAAATGCAAGAGAAGGAACAGCTGAAATATCCAAACTAAACAATCCGGATATGTTAGGTAATAGCATCACAATTAGAGTTGCATAAAAAAATTTGAAAGACTGCGACCATAGAAGATGATCCCTAAAAGTAAACTCTTCCAAGTAAATTGACATTAAGCTAAGCGTTTCATCCTCACTTAACTTATTGCTTTGGTTTGGTTTTTTGTCTGCCAAAATCATCACCTCTTCCACTTTCCTTTATTTTAGCATATTGCAACAACAATGTCCAGAATTTTCGAAAATTTTCTACTCTTCCAGCCCCACCATGCCCAGCAGCAAAATCCCAAAATGATCCCGGCTATTTTGCTTGTCCTGTCACGCCTGCCGGCGCAAATTCCATCGCGAACAGCGCGTGCCTCGCGCCGCTTAAAACGTAAATCCCCTTTGCAGGCACCGCCGATGTTCCGGCTTCCTGCCCGTTCTCGCCGGTCAGCGCCGCCGCCAGGTACGTGTATTGCGTAAACGGGCGCAGGTCATACGCAATCCTCGCGTCGTCGTCATGATATTTTACCGCGAGCAGCAGGACATTGCCTTCCAGCTCGTAAGCCATCACGCGGGCGTCCTCGCAGTCGCAGGACAAAACGCAATCGCCCAGCGGCTTGCCGTCGGCAAAGTATTTCATAAACTTTTTGCGCAATCCGCCGCACTGCCTGAGCGCCTTCGAGAGCGCGGGCACGTCCTTGATCATCGCGGAGCCGTTGATGTTCTCCGGCAGCGAGGGGTAAATATTCACCATCGCGTTGCTGATGAAGCTGTATTTCAGGTATAACGGGTCGGAATCGATGTTTTCTTGCAGCCTTGTGGTTTCCACCACGTGCAGGTAGGGCGAGATGTCCTGCCGGCGGTCCCCTCCCCTGGGAATCCAGTTCCAGGTGTAGTCGATGTGGTCGATGTCCGCCTCGAAGGAATTGGTCGTTTCCGCGCTGAAGGAGGCGTCTGGGTACATCGCCGCCGTTTCCCGCCGGAAATCGCCGAGCAAATCGTGCAATATTTTTTGCTGAAAGTTATACACATCCCAGCAGATGTCGGGCGTGCCGAGCTCGTCGCGCAGAAAGCGCAGCCCCTCCCGCACATCCCGCATCCAGAGCTCGCTTTTGTGGTGAGCGAGGGGCGCGCAGCGATACCGCTCCATATACGGCGACCGGAAGCTCGGCACGCCCTTGAGGTTCTCGCTCCAGCCGGCCGCCGCGCCGCCTGTCTTTTCCAGGCCGTAGCGCTCGCGCATCATTTCCCAGATCGGCACCCAGGAGACAAAGGCCTCCACGCGCACGCCCATCGCGCGCAGCGTATCCACGGCCCGTTTCGCCGCGCCGAAGCCGCCCTGCAGCCGATAAAAACGCTCCCTGCAAAGAGGCAAAACATACTCGAACAACCCCCAGACGTTCAGCGTATCCAGGCCGTGCTCCAGCATATCCTCCGCCACGGCCGGGTAATCCTCGTAGGCCCAGATGGCCGCGTCCGGGTCGTCCGGGTACTGCTCCGTGGCCCAGATGGTGCGGAAGCCAAGCATTTCCCTCACCCGCCGCGGGGGCGCCACGGCGCGGCGCTTGTTCTCGCCCACCCACTTTTTATAGGGCGCGATGCCCCGCGCCCACCCGCCGGGGTGCGGCGTGAGGATATACGTGGGGCTGGTGTATTCCTGCCCTTTTTCCAACGTGATGTCGTGCACGTTGGCAATGCGCAGGGACTGCGTGAGGTTGTCGAGCTTGACCCATACGACGTCCTGCGCGCCCATCTCGCCGGGCTTATCGGGGCCGAAGCCCCAGTGGCGGCAGAACACGCTGAGCCCGCCGCGCAGCCCGCCGTAGTCGTAATACCGCCCCACGCGGATGTCCATTTGCAGGTGCCGGTTCGCGGGGTAAAGCCTGCCGCAGAGCGACGGCTTCTCGGCGTAAAACAGCGGGATCGGCGAGGCCGAAACGTAAGAGGGGTTTTGCTTGCAGGCCTCGTCGTCCAGCTCGGTGAACGGCGTGGTATAGCCGCGCAGCCCGGTGAAGCGCGTGTTTTCTTTGCCCGCAATGGGCTGCAAGCCGCTGAAGTCCGGGAACAGAATCTGCCGCATGGGCGTTTCGGAGTTGTTCCTCACACGGCAGGAGAGGGCGATGGATTTCCCGTCCCCGCAGGCGGCCAGGGTGATCTCCGCCGCGACGCCGCCCGCCAGCGCGGGCAGGTCCGGCGTCACCGTGTTTTGCGCCAGCAAGGGGTAGGACAGCACGATTTTGCCGTCTTGCGCGTCAATTTCAACCGGGCGGCCGCCGTGCTTCCCCGTGGGGCTGGCGCGCAGGATTTCGTATTCATATTTTTTCGGCCAGGCTACGTCGATCAGGCCCTTGCCGTTCCTGACGATTTCGCCGCAGCCCTCGCCCCACAGGGAAAGGACCGCGCCGGTTTCCCTGTCGAAAGTAAATTTTGTTCCGTTCAGCGTGTGGGTTACCGTTTCCATGCCTGCAGCTCCTTTGGGCAGGAAGCTGCCGTGCCGGCCTGGTACGGCAGCGCAAGCGCGGCTGTCCCGAGGCCGCTCACCAGGTGCTCCTGCATTTTTTTCAAAAGGAACGCGTTGGCCTTGTTATCGCGCGCGGAAATAATTTTTGCCATGGTATAATCCGCTGTCGGCCATAGAGCAACCTTTGCCCCTGTTTTCGCGTAAAGCGCCCTTGTCGCCCCGCCGAAGCCGTGGTGCGCCACCTGGACGATATCGCAGGCGAGCTTGTCTTTCTTTTTCTTTAGCAAAAAGCGGCTGGCCTGCCTGTAGATATCGCCCAGCCATAAGATCCTCTGGCCGGATACCTGTGTCGTGATGACGGTGGAGTAATCGTTGAACGACGCCTTTTTCGGATACAGGTCCTCCTGGGTATACAGCACCTCCACCGTGACTTCGCCGATCCGGAACACATCCCCCGTGCGCGGCGTCACCACCGGGACGCCGGCGCAGGCCTCCTCCACCGCCCTGTAAAACTCCCTGACGGTGGCGGGGTCGGAGCTTTTCCAGTCGCCAGTGATTTTCGAGAAATCGACGGGCTGGAAATTGTAGATCAGCTGTTCGATCGCCGCCCGGCCGCTGTATTTCCGGATGAAATTGATAAAGCAGCCGACATGGTCCTGGTGCGCGTGGCTGAAAAACCAGCCGGCGACCACCGGCGTGCCGCCGCCGCAGCGCTCCTTGAGGAAATCGTACAGGCGGTCCTCCTCCCCCGGCGTGAAATAGCCGCCGTCAAGGAGGAAAAAACGCCCGTCCCGCAGGTGGAAGACATAGCTCATGCCGCAATTGATCTCGCGGTAATCCAGCTCCAGCTGATACAATGTCGTTTGCATCGGCTTCTCCTTTCGCGTCTGTTTAGAAATTTGCCGCCGGGGCCCCGCCCCATTCCACCGCGACGGTCAGGCCCCCGGGCAGGTTTTCGTGGCGCACGAGCAGCGTGCCCGTGGCCTCGTGCCAGTAGGCCGTCACGGGGCATTCGCGGCCCGTGCCGTCGTAGGCATACACCCGCGAGGGCAGCAGCCCGCCGCCGCCCAGGCGGGCCGCGCCCTCGGAACCCGACGGCCCGGCAACCGTATAGACCGTGCGCGACGCTTCCTCCGTCTTGCCGACAATTTCGCCTGTGGCGTATAAAATGCCCGGCCCGTCCAGCCCCGCGACGTCGTACAGCAGCGCGGAGCTGTGCGGGGCAAGCTTCTTCTCGCTTAAGACCGGCAGGTTCGGGTCGAACAGGTCGACGAACCGCCCGGCGAGGGTTTCTGGCTCGTCCAGCGCGTGCTCGATAACATAGCGCCCCCGCGCGCCGCG
>Ga0268262_10002387_pt1 | contig 21746 bp, 28 predicted proteins | sample TergutNc150P3_FD_190354 | JGI IMG/M metagenome (GOLD analysis project Ga0268262, IMG submission 190354) | Nasutitermes corniger P3 segment gut microbial community from laboratory colony in Florida, USA - Nc150 P3 (SPAdes) (version 2) | ecosystem: Host-associated > Arthropoda: Insects >... | reverse complement strand
ACCGCCGCCGGTCATATAGCCGATATAGGTGCGGATGTCGCGCATGATGTGCGCGTGCTCTTTTTCCGTCATCTCGGCCACGTCGCGGCTGTCGATGTGCGGAGGCAGGTTGGTGTTCGGGTTGATGCAGATGCTTAGGCTGTTCATGCTGTTGTCCTCGCTTTCAAAAAAATTAATAATGGTCTTACTTGCGCTACTCATGCTCCCCGCAGTAATTGGCGGGATGTGCCCGATCCGGGCGAAAACCTCACGCAGCTCATGCTCCGCGCAGCAATGCCATGTCAGTCCTTAAAATAGAACACGCCGCTGTAGCCAGCCGCCCGGAGGGGCAGCCCCACCGCCCAGGACGGCAGCGGGTCTGTCATCAGGGATATCACCTCTTCGTCCGGGATGGCTAAGGGGGCCTCCACCACGGCCTCGTCGTGGACGTGCATGACCGTGCGGTGCCCGGCGGCGTCGAGGTTCACAAGGGCCTGGCAGAGCAGGTCCCGGGAAATCGCCTGCGTAATGTTCTCACACAGCTTCGGGCCGTAAGATTCGATTCTCCCCCAGTGGTTCTTATCGTTCAGGCCCCAGTACCCAATGGCGGGGGAATCGAATTTGTTTGTCGTGGTGTACGGCTTTGCGTAGCTCAACACCCGCCCGGAGGGCAGCTCTATAAACATCATGCCGCCCTTGTAATGGAAGCGGATATTCCGGACAGCCGTGCTTTGCTTTTTGCGCACGCAGGCCATGGCGGCCTTGTCGATGTCCCACCAATACTGCTCAATGCGGGGATTCGCGTCCCGCCACTTACGCACCAGCCCGGGCAGTTCCTCCGGCTTCAGGCCCATCTCCAGCGCCCCGAAGCGCTCCATCGCGCCGACCGATCCACCGTAGCCGCAGGCCAAATCCGCAAGTTTCCCCAGGCCCCGCACCGGGTCCTCCTTTTTCAGATCGTCCAGGTTCAGCCGGAACATCTGCGCGGCGGTGGCAAGGTACAGGTCCTTCCCGGCGGCGTAGTAGTCGAGGACCCACTGCTCCCCGGCGAGCCACGCCAATACCACGCGCTCAATGGAAGAGAAGTCGGCGACAATGAATTTGCAGCCGGGCTTGGGGACGCAGGCCGTGCGGACCAGCTCCGAGAGGACCGCCTGACTGGCGTCGTAGATCATGGCGAAGCCGTCGTAGTCGCCGCGCCGGACGATCGCCCGGGCCACGTCCAGGCCCTTCATTTTGTTCTTTTTGAGATTTTGCAGCTGGATCAGGCGTCCGGAAAAGCGCCCGGTCCGGTTCGCGCCGTAGAATTGGATCTGCCCGCGCGCCCTGCCGTCCGCGCACACGCAGCCGCGCATGGCGTAATATTTCTTGACGCTGGTTTTCGCGGCCTCGGCATGCAGGGCCAGCACGCGGTCCGTCTGCGGATCGACGCCCGATTTGCGCAGCGCCCGCAGCGGCTCCTTGGCGACGGAGTTGATGTCATACCCGCGCGCTCGGAGCCAGCACAGCAGCTGGGCATTGGAATTGGGGTTTGCCAGCCCGGTCAGGGCGCGTAACTCCCGGTCGATATTCCCCCGGTTGATCTCGTCGAAGCGGATGGCGCTGTCCACCAGCGGCATATCCAGCATGATCCCCCGGTCGTTGATCCGCTGGTCCAGCCAGTAGTAAGCCCACTCCTGTTCCGGCACGGGGTAGTTGGACAGCCGCCGGTATATCTCCAGCTCCGCTTCCACGTCCCGGCGGTTATACTCCTTATACCGCGCCCACTTTTCCGGCGCGTCAGCGGGGAGGTTGCGGGTACGGCCCCCGTTGACTTCGGTGGGCTTACAGGGCGCGGCGAAATACCGTACCAGGTCTTTGCCCTCCTTGAGCTTTTGCTGCTCAAGGCCCAGCACGGCCCCGGCCATCTCCAGCGACAGCGGCAGGCCGTTGTACGCGCATAATATCATGGTGCAGCGCCATGATTCCGGCGGGATGTATTGTTCGCCACGCAGGCACCAGCCTTCGACCAGGGAGTGCCCCGCATACAAATCCGGGTATTTGCGCCGAATCCAGCTTGACAGGCATATCCTCTCGAAGGCCGCGTTGTGGGCAATCTTTGTAATATCCGGGTTGAGAATCGCGTGGAGGATCGCGGGGGGCAGTTCCTCCCCGCAGGCCAGGTCAACCGTCCGCACGGGGCCGCCGTCTATGGAATACGACAACAGCATGATGTCGAAGCCGGGGTCCTCAACGTAGCGGTATACGCCGGACGCCGTAAGATCCGTGCCGGAATATGTCTCAGCGTCTAAAAACAAGCGTTCCATACAGTCCTCCAATCCGTGGGTGGGCCGCCGGGGTCGCCCCCGGCGGCTTTCGGTTTCTCAGTCGAGGAAATCGGCCCCGCCGTCGAACTCCTCCGCGAAGTCGGATTCCGGATCGCTGCGCCCGCCCAGGGCCTCGCCTTTGCACAGGAACTGCACGTTGTTCAGGCCGCAGCCCACGCCGTTGTTCCCGCCCTTGTTGTAGGGGAAGAAGCTCAGGCTCACCCGGGCGTAGTCGCCGCTCTGGACGGCGTAGCGATCAGTGACCGGGTTGCAATCGGGATAGTCCACCACCGCCGGGGGCGTGTCGGACTTGGCGTTGAGGAAGAAGCAGCCCGCGTAGGCCTCGTCGTCCGGGCGCTCCTCGTCGCCGTCGCGCAGGGGCAGCTCCAGCTTGGCGGGGACCTTCCCGCCCCACTTCTTGGTCTTGCCGGTCTCCTTGGCCGCGTCGATGGCCTTGCCTAACCGCGCCAGGGTCGCCTTGTCGCTCTTGGGGATCAGCAGCGCGGTGCTGTACTTGGCCGCCTGCCCCTCGAAGGCGTAGGGTTCGAACAGGTGCGCGTAGCTCAGGCGCACCTTGCCGGTGGTCACCAGGTTTGCCGGTTTTTCCTTGATTGCCATGTTCTCGTTTCTCCTTTGTTCGATTTATTTGCTTACCCTTCCGAGGAAGGGGTTGTGCCGTTTTCCAGCGACAGCGACATGACGCCGCCGCTTCTCACGTACTCGCTGTCCGGGGTAAACTCCGCGTCCCCGAACAGCCGCCCGTCGGGGTGCCGCCGGATATACAGGTGGCGGAAACCCAGGCCGTCGAACGCCGCCCCCAGCGCCGCCGGTACATCGGCGGGCCGCACGGTGGGGCAATGCTTCGCTGAGGGGAGCTTGGGGAGCCGTTTCGCGATCGTGCACGCGCAAAAAGACCCGCGATCGTATTGGAAATATACCTTTGTTGTCATGCTCTTGCGTCTCCTTTACCACCCAACTGGATCAAATACCCCTCGCGGGGTGTTTTTGCTTCAGTTGGCTTTTTTTGTGGGCGAACGCCCTCTGAAAATGCCTATTTACAAGGATTTCTTGTTTTGGCAACCGCATCATTTTCTATTCCAACTGGCTCAATCGCACGCGATTTGATCCAGTTGGCTCCTGTTTTGCGCCACAAAGGGGTTCACGCGAAGTCCTCCTTCGCGTTCCACCCGGCAAGCGGCTCCCGCTTGTCACTCTCGGGGACCAGGGTCGGCTTGCCCGGCGGGCTGACCACAAAATCACCGAGCAGCTCCCGGAACACTTTTGCTTTCATGAGCTTCTCCATCTGGGCCGGGGACAGCAGCTCCGGCGTGGTGTAGATGTCCGTCCAGCCCGCCGCCTTCGCGATGTCCTCCACCAAGGGCGGGTTGGTGAACACCCTGCCGGGGGACCGCCCGGCCACGAGCTTGTACCCGGGCCACTGCTTGCCGTGGTCGCGCGCCATGGCGGTGGCGTATTCGAGCATAGCCTTCGCCCACTTCTCGATCTCGCCGACGACGGGCAGCAACGCCGTCACCTCGTCGTCCGTGAGAACCGGCGGTAGGGCGAAGTCCCGCTTCGCGGCCTCGAGGGCCATGTCCGCCCGGGCGCGGCAGCGCACCTTGACCTTGCAGAACTGGCAGTGCTCCCCGGGGCAAAGGTCCCCCTCGCCTTTGTAAGCGGTCTGTGCCCTGGGCTTGAGGTACTCCTCACCCCAGTCCCGCAAGTTCATAACAGGGGTCTCCCACGTGGAGATGTTCTCCCGGCGGGGCTGGTAGATGGTCAGGCACACCCTGTCAATGTCATAGAGGCAGTCGAACATATCCAGCGCGCCCAGGGCATAGATCATCAACTGAGGGTTTGCCTCCGCCGCGACCACCACGCCGGTGCCGTATTTGAGGTCCAGCAGGTGGAGCGTGCCGTCGGCGATCAACAGGAAGTCCGCCGTACCGGAACACTCCGGCACCCACCTGCTGCAGTCCACTTTCTGCTCGATGAAACATTGCGCGTCCCGCGAGGCTTCCTGAGCCTGCCGTAACAGCTCCAGGGCAAAGGCAACGTAGCTGTCCGTGTGGTCCTCCATGGCGTCGTCCTGGTACTGGGAGGCCGGGCGACGGCTGCGCAGCTTGAGGGCGCGGCGCAATTTATGCTCGGCCAAGGCATGGGCGGCGGTGCCTTCATCAGCCGCGTCGCTGGACCGGTCCGGGAGGCCCTCCTCCAAGCGCGCGCTTGGCGTGCACGCCAACCACCTCGCAGCGCCGGAGGGGGCAAGAAGGGCGTGGCTCATTTAAGGGCCTCCACTTCCGCGTACATCGCGTCAAGGTGCTCCGGCTTGAGACCGCCCACGTTGGCCGCGCCGTACTTTTTCAGCAGCGCGAGAATCTCGTCACGGTGCTTGTCGACCTTCTTCCCGCAGGCCAGACGCAGTTGGTCATGGGTCACCTTCGGTTCCGGCGCGGGGGTGGCGGCGGTTTCTTCGGGGGGCGCGGCGGGCTGTTCCGGCTCCGGTTCGGGCGCGCGCGCCGCGTCGCCGCCCTGTTCCAGCAGGAGCAGGAAATCCGCCAGCCGGGCGTTCTGCCCGGGGGTCAGCTCGAGTTCGATCTTGATTTTCTCCATGGGGTAGTTCCTCCGTTCAAATTGATTTGTCAATGATTCGCTTGATTTCGGCCACGTCGTCCAGGCCCTCTTTCGACATGAGGCGGCGCTCCAGACGAAGCACAACAGTACGCACATCCTGCAGCGCGTCGTAGTATTCGTCCGCCCGCGCCCCGTCCGCCGCCCGGTCGATCACGCCGCGCAGATACCCCGCCGCGTCGCGCCCCAGGCGCTCCTCCACCAGCCGGACAAAGGCCTCGTCCGCGTCTGGCACCAAGACGGCAACCTCGCCAGTGTCAAGGTAAATAGTCCGCGCCATGTTTGCTCTCCTCCCTCTGAATGATCAGCCCCACGCTGACGGCCAGCGCGGCGTCCACCCTGCGCATGTCCTCCTCGCTCAGCACACCGACATATTCCCGCAGCCGCCGCTTATCGACGGTCCGTATCTGCTCGAGCAGGACGACCGACGCGCGGGGCAGCCCGCTGCGCACGCCGACGCGGCAGTGGGTGGGCAGCCGAGCCTTGCCGGTGTTGCCGGTCAGGGCGGCGGCGATGGTCGTCGGGCTGTGCAGGTTGCCAATGTCGTTCTGAAGGATAAGTACAGGACGGACGCCGCCCTGCTCGCTGCCGACGACGGGGTCCAGGTCGGCGTAGTAAATCTCCCCCCGGCGCACCGTCATTCGGCTTCTTCCTCCGGCTTCGGCTCCGGCGGCTTGATAACCACCTTGACGGAAAGCTCCTCGCCCAAGAGCCTGCGCAAAAGCCCGCCCCAGCGCCGGTGGAACTGCTTAATGGTGGCCCCCTGCGGGATTTGTGTGATCTCCAAAACCATTGTGATCCGCTCCTTTTTTGAGATGGGCTGTTGCGGCCCTCACTATATAGCCAGCGCAGGAGCGTTTGGCAAACAACGATTTTATATTTTCCGCAGGATTTTTTTGATCGCGCGTCCCCGGGCCACAGTTATGTACTGATGCTGCACGCCCAGCCGCGTGGCTGCCTCCGTGACAGTCAGGCCCTCGTCATACAACAGCTCCATCACCCGGCGCTCCTGCGTTGGCAGCGTGGCAATAATCGCGCGCGCGGCGTCGGACAGGATGGTCCTCTCCACGTCCCCGGCGACATCCGTGTCGTCGGCAAAGCAATCCCCCTCGTAGCCCAGGGCTTCGAAGGAGACGATTTGCCGGACATATTTACGATCTGACCGATGCTGCCCACGGTCATTCGCGTTTTCGGCGTCGTCGAACTGGGAAAGCAGTCGCTCCCACTCCCCGGGGACGTCGACACTCTGGTTGCCGGTGGCGGTTTTGTAGGTGTACTTCATGATGTATCTCCTTTTTTTATCGGGGGCGGCTGCCCCGTTTTTGGGCATAGAAAGAACCAGGCCGTGCATGCACAGCTTTTTTTGAAGGGACCGGTATTCAGTTGCGTCCGGTGTTGCCCTTGGCACTATATCTAATTATATTAGAACTAGTAACAGGGGCATGTCCCATAAATTCTCCAATTTGCTTGGATATCCGCGAAACAAAGCCGCAAGCAGCCTCATCATAGAATTTGGGGAAGAAACGGACGTATGTTCGCTTGCAAATGTTATTATACTCCAGTAAAAATAGAAAAGCAAGCCTTTTGAAAATATTTTTTCTTGGGCTTGACTTTGTTTCCAATAAGAGGTATAATCCCCTTAGAGAGGAGGCGAAGCGAAACTATGCTTTTAGGCAGTAAAATCAAGGCACTTCGGGAATCGCAAAATCTAACGCAAGAAGACTTGGCAAGCGCGATGGGCGTGACCGACGGCGCGATTTCCGCATGGGAGAGTGGGCGGGCGGTACCGCGCATCGGAAAAATCCGCATGCTGGCGGAGTTGCTGCATGTGCAGGCGTCCGATATACTTGAGGGCGCGCCCCCGCCCCCCAAGGGCGTAAAAATCCCCGTCCTCGGGCGGGTGCAGGCGGGCGTCCCCGTGGAGGCCGTCGAAGAAATTCTCGACTATGAGGAAATCACCCAGGAGGTGGCCGCGACCGGAGAGTTCTTCGGGCTGCAGATACGCGGCGACAGCATGGAGCCCAGATTCGCGGACGGCGACGTCGTGATTATCCGGAAGCAGCCGGACGCGGACTCGGGGCATACCGTTGTCGTGCTGATCAACGGGGACGATGCCTGCGTAAAGCGGCTAAAGAAGTACGAGAACGGAAGCCTGTCCCTGATCTCGACAAACCCCAGCTATGAACCGCTGTTTTTCTCCCGGGAGGAAGTAAAGCAGCTGCCGGTCACCCTGCTGGGCCGTGTCGTCGAGCTCAGGGCGAAATTTTAGGCAAAAAAAAGAACCGCCCCCGGTCTGGTACACCGGAAGCGGTAAGCAGCACAATCGACCCACGAGTAGGCAGGCGAACGGCTAAATTTAGTATAGCTGTTCGCCGGAGAAAAGTCAACACTTTTCCCGGGCGAAATTTTTATTTTCACTTTTCTGTTTGCCAAACGTCGATCCGCTGGCTATATAGTGAAGCCCTGAATAGGAGGCGCACTATGACAGCGATCGTAACGTGGGAGTTTACCGGCGGGGCAAACCCCGCTGAGAAGCTCTTGAAAATGGCAATCGCGGCGGCCCGGGAAGAGATGCTGGCGGATATGAGGAGGGAACCGAGCGATGAACAGAATCACGGCGGGCTATTACAGGCTGTCCCAGGACGACGCGCGGGCCGGGGAGAGCAACAGCATCACGAACCAGCGCGCGATCCTGAAGAAATACGCGGAGGATAACGGCCTGTCCCCGGTGCGGGACTACATAGACGACGGGTACTCGGGCACGACCTTCCGGCGGCCCGGGTGGGAGCGGCTGCTGGCCGACGTGGAAGCCGGGGAGGTTTCCACGATCCTCGTCAAGGACATGTCGCGCCTGGGCAGGGACTACCTGCAGGTGGGGTATTATACCGAGGTGGTGTTCCCCGCCGCAGACGTGCGCTTCATCGCCGTCAACGACGGCGTGGACAGCGCCCGCCACGAGGACAACGACTTTACCCCGTTCCGGAATATAATGAACGAGTGGTACGCGAAAGACACCAGCAAAAAGCTCCGGGCGGTGTTTGGCGCGCAGGCGAAAGCTGGGCAGCACCACTCATCCTACGCCCCCTATGGCTACAAGCCCAGCGCGGAGAACAGGCTGCAGTGGGAGGTGGACGCGGAAGCGGCGGAGGTGGTGCGGGAGATATTCAAGCTGTGCCTCGGCGGCAAAGGGCCGATGCAGATCGCCGATGAACTGCAGCGGCGCAAGGTCCTGACCCCCAACGCCAAAAAGGGCAGCAACCACGCGAAGACGGACAACCCATATTTCTGGTCCCCCCGCATGGTGGCCACCATCCTGGACAACCGGGAGTACCTCGGCCACACCGTGACGGGGATATCCACGACCGTGTCCTACAAAAACCACAAGCGGATCAACCGCGCGCCGGAGGAGTGGAATATCTTCCCCGACACCCACGAGGCGATCATAGAGCCGGACGACTTCGAGGCTGTCCAGCGGATCAGGGAGGGCCGCCGCCGCCCGACGAAGATGGGCGACATGGGGCCGCTCAACGGGCGGCTGTTCTGCGCTGACTGCGGGGAACGGCTGCACCTCTCCCGGAGCCAGGACAAGGGCGAGAAATATCAGTATTACGTGTGCAAGCTGTTCCGCCGGAACGGCACCTGCACGGCCCACCGCGTCCGGCGGGACATCGTGGAGGCGGAGGTCCTGTGCCAGCTGCAGCTGATGCTGGCGGCGGCGCGGGGCGACGGCGAGGGTTTCGCGCAGGCCGTGCGCAAGGCCGCCGGGGAGGAGGCGCGCCGAACGCAGCACTCGGTACGCGCGGAGGGCGAGCGCGCCGCCGCCCGGGCCGCCGCGCTGGACGGCATCATAGAGAAACTCTATGAGGACCGGGTGGCCGGGCTGCTGACCGAGGCGCGGTTCACGCGCATGCTGGCCCGGTACGAGCAGGAGCAGGAGGGCCTCGCGGAAACCCTCCGCCGGGCGCAGGAGGAGATAGCGAGCCGCCGTGAACTCTCCGAGACGATCGACCGGTTTATCCGGACCGCGACGAAGGTGGGCGATGTCCCCGCGCTTACCCCGGAAATCGTCAGCGCCTTCATTGATCGGGTGATCGTAAACGAACCGACCGGCGAAAAGTGGGACAGGAAGTATAAGCTGGCCATCCGGTTTGTAGGTGATATAGACGCATCGTGTTTCCAGTTACCAATTCCAGCCTGATTGAAAATGCCCACCGCCACGTTTTTCCCTTGCGTTTACAGACGCGGGGGATTTTTTTATTTTCTTGTTTGCCAAACGGCTCTCCCCTGGCTATATAGTGAGGGCTGGTATACCGCCGCCCATCACAAAAACAAGGAGGCCCCTTTATGTACCAAGGCAGGACCCTCCCGGAGCTGGCCCGGGAACTCGACCGCCAGCAGGAACTCAAGCACGACTACATCATCCCCAGCGACCGCATGTCCTTTACCCGCACGGACACCCCCCAGTTGCTCGCCTATGACAGCAACCCGGGGTATCCCCCATACCGGTTCGGCGTGACAGACCTGTTTCACCGCCAGCTTGGCGCGGCGCTGGGCATCCCGGCAAAGTACTACGACAAGATGCGCGCCGAGGCCCCGGCTCTGCTGGCCGACAACACCAACCACTGGCTGGCCGCGCGGGACAGCCGCCATACCATCCGTACCCTGAACGGCGACGCGCGCGCCTTCCTCTCCGACCGCTACCGCCGGATCGACCACCTGGACATCCTGCGCGCGGTGCTGCCGGTCCTTCAGGAACTGGACGGCTCCGGCGTGGAAAGCTGCGAGGTGACGGACGAGCGGATGTACCTCAAAGTGGTCAACCGCAGGCTGGAGGCGGAGGTCGTGCCCGGCGACATCGTGCAGGCGGGGATCATGATCTCCAACAGCGAGGTCGGGCTGGGCAGCGTCACCGTGATGCCCCTGGTGTACCGGCTCGTCTGCCGCAACGGCATGACGGTCAACGCCCTGGGCGCGCGCAAATACCACATCGGCGCTACCAACGAGGAAACCTGGGAGTTGCTCAGCGACAGCACCCGCGCCGCAGACAACACCGCGCTGCTGATGAAGGTGGCGGATATCGTGCGCACCTGCGTCGACGAGGCGAAGTTCGCGGTCGTGGTGGGCAAGCTGCGCGAGGCGGCGGGCGCGAAGATCACCGGCGAGGTATCCCGCGTGGTTGAGCTGACCGCCTCCAACTTCGGCCTGGTCCAGAGCGAGGGCGAAAGTATGCTCCAGCACCTGATCCTCGGCGGGGACCTGAGCCTGCTGGGCCTGGGCAACGCCGTCACCCGCATGTCGCAGGACGTGGGCGACTACGACCGCGCCTCGCGGCTGGAGACCGTCGGCTGGGAGATCGTGACGATGCCCCCGGCCCGGTGGAGCGCCATCAACGCGTAAGGAGGGCACGGAATTGGACAGTTGGAATCTGAAATGGCGGGACCTTGGCAAGAAAGAACGGGCTGTAAGGGTCGCTGGCATCACTTGGGTGCTGCTTCTATTCCTCGCGGGCGGCGTGCGCCTGCCCGGTGACAGCGGGTACGGCCCCACCGGTACGCAGCTAACGGAAACGGAGGCGGCGCGGACCAGCGCCGCTTCCACCGCCCCGGCGCGCCGGAGTTACAACGGCGTCACAGAGGGCGATATCATCACCGGCGAGCTGACGTTCTATTGCCGCGACGCCTGCTGCAACGGCTCATGGGCCGGGACCACCGCCGACGGCACGGTGCTCGACGATACTGCCGGGCCGATCGCCAGCGCAAACTGGCTCCCCTTCGGTTCCGTCGTGGCCGTGGACGGCGTGGTGTACCGCATCGCCGACAGGGGCGGCTCCGGCCTTGACCGCGTCGGGCGGCTGGACATCTACGAACCCGCCGGGCATGAAGCCGCGCTGGCCCGGGGCCGGGTGAAGGGCGCGCGGATAGAGATCATTTATATTGCTGGAAAGGAGCTGTCTGAATGAACAAGAAACGAAAGAAGGCCCCGTGCCGCGTCTGCCGGTTTTTCAAGGACGTTTCCAAGTCCGCCCCCTGGTGGCAGCGTGCCGTCTTTGCGCTCATCGCGAAAGCGGCGCGGGAACACCCGGAGGCCCAGGGCTACGACCTGCTGGACTTCATGGAGGCTGACCTGGCCCAGCTCAACAAAATTTTGAGGGGTGACGCGACATGACGGACAGCGGGTTCAGGGCGCTCATGGCCGCGATCATCGCGCGCGCGGTTGACGACGTGCGCAAGGGCGTGCAGCCCAACGCTGCATACAATTGGCTCCGGGGCGAATACGCCGGGCAGATGTTCCAGGAGCTTGGCATTGACCAGGGGGCCGCCGTGGAAGAACTGTGCCCCATCGCGGACGCCTACCGGCAGAGGGGAGGTGTATCCGCATGAACGGGCTGTTGTTGTTTGCGCTGGGCTTCCTCCTGGGCGTGCTGGCGGCGGTGATCGCCGTCGCTGTCATTGCCGTCAGGATGGACAGGAAGAAAAAAGGAGCGTCCAAATGAAGCTCATATTCGTGTGTTCCCCCTTCTCGGGGGATAGGGATTGCAACATTCAAAAGGCGCGGGGCTATTGCCGGTTTGTGATGGCGCAGGGGCACCAGCCCCTCGCGCCGCATTTGCATTACCCGCAGTTTATGGAAGACGCCGACCCCGCCCAGCGGGAACAGGGCCTGGCGTTCAGCCGGAGGCTTTTGGCGCTGGCGGATGAACTGTGGGTGTTCTCCGGCGGTATGCCCTCCGGGGGCATGGCGGCTGAGATTGCGTTTGCGAGGGAGCTTGCGAAACCGATTCTGTACTATAACGACCGCTGCGAGCGGATTAGGAGGGACACCATAAAAGATGGATGAGCTACACCTTATGCCCCAACAAGTCAGTATGCGAACGCAGGAACAGTTTATGCTGCTCACGCGGTGCCCGTTTCCAAGCGACCCTTTCAAGATCATCTATGGACGTGATGATTTCCCTATATTCACAGAGGAGTACCCAAACGGTATACCGCCCATTATAGTTCAATACTTCCCAGACGCGAAAGCCTTTTCTTGTGTTTTGGAAGGTGACACCCAAGGCGTCGACATCGTAAGCCGGGGATCTGAAATGCCGCTTCGAATGTCAAACCGTGCGTTCCCCCATCCAGATGGCGGGTATGACTTTGTCATTACAACCGACAAAAAAACCGGCATGCCCTTTACGCCAACGCCAACACCCGATTACAAAAAAGAAATTCTGCAAACGGCTCTTATCCAGGCTTTGTGGGCATTCGAAAACGCGGAAATCATAGAAACCGAGCCTCTTATTAAGTGCACCAAGAAAGTAACCAAACTCCCCGGTAAGCAAGCGCGCACCTCCACAGTTAGGCTTGTAACCCGGCGGTATGAAATGCGCCCGCCTTCTACCCCGGCAGGCCCCCCGCGTTATATCACCTGCGAACGCTGGGGTGTGCGCGGGCATTGGCGCACGTATCGGTCGGGAAGACGCGTTTGGATCGCCCCTTACGAAAAGGGGCGCGGCTCAAAGCGAAAGGATACAGTTTACGTGACCTGAAACAGAGAGGGGCTACTATGGGCTACAATGAGACACCTCACACACTGTCAGAGCACCTTTATTGGGGCCTTTGGAAGTGGGTGACGGATGAGGAGACCGGCAAGCGCGGAAAAAAGCCTTGCCAGGCCAATCACCCTGAATGGGGGGCTAAGACAAACGCCCCCCGCACTTGGGCCGACTTCAACAAAGCCTATGAGGTATACCGGCTCGGCGGCTTTGAGGGCCTGTGCTATGCGCATATGAAGCAAGACGCTGAAAGTGGCCTGACCACATGGGATTTCGACGGATGTTTTGACGAAAAGGGCGAAGTCAAAGAGCCTGCCCGCACGATCATTGAACAACTGAACACCTACACCGAATATTCCCCCAGCGGCAACGGGCTGCACGCGATCTGTACCACGCCGGGAGCCGCGCTCGGCCTGCACGGGGCTTACATGGAAAAGCCCGGCAAACATCACCCGAGTAAGGGCGTGGAAGTCTACCGCTCCGGTGAAAGTGCGCACTATATGACCTTCACTGGTAGGATTTACGGCACGCCGAAGCCTGTGGCGGAACGCAGGGAAACCGTGGAGCGCCTGCTTGATCTTTTTATGCGCCGGGATATGGGCGGTACAACAGCGTCTTCCAATGGAGAGTTTCCAGTTGCGGGCTTACCCGGCCCGCCGCTGACGGACGAGGAAGTACTCGCCAAAGCGGCGCGCAATGCCTTAAACGGCGCGGCTTTCCGGGCTATATTCTACGACAACGACCTGAGCGCTTACGCCGATCCCGGCAGCGGGGAGATCGACGACAGCGCGGCTGACTTGGCGCTTGCCAACTTTTTCACGTTTTATTGCGGCAACGCCGAGGGGCGCGATGCCGACCAAATCGAAAGGCTTATGCGGCAGGGCGTAACCCGGCGGGATAAATGGGATTCTCCGCGAGGCGGGATTACCTGGCTGAGGTACACCATAAACAGGGCAATTCGAGACTGTCGTCATGTATACGACCCGGCGTCTCCGGAATTTCAAGAAAAACTGCGGAAGAAGGCGATCGCTGTGTTCAAAGACGCCGATCACGGCAGGACCCCGGCCCCCCGGGCGATTAACCCCGCGAGCGACCGTGGGCGGTACTCGTTCACCGACAAGGGCAACGGAAACTTTTTCGCCGACGCCCACCGGGACAGCCTGCGGTATGTCCCGCAGGCAAAGCAGTGGTACGCGTCCTGCGGGGGACGCTGGGTGCCGGACGTCGGGGACTGTATCACCCGCAAATGTGCGAAACTCTTTGCGGATTATTATTGGGGGATTGTCCCCTCTATGCCGGAAGACGTACAGGAACAGGCGAAGAAAAACGCCGGGGCGCTGTCCAGCCTGCCCGCGCGGGAGCGGATGCTGAAGGACGCGCAGCCGGAATACCCCCTCAAGCTGGAGGAATTGGACACAGACCCGGATTTGTTCAACTGCCGCAACGGCACCCTGAACCTCGTGACGATGGAGTTTTACCCGCACCGGGCCGCCGACCTGATCAGCAAAATGGCCGAGGTGGATTACACGCCGGGAGTGGATTGCCCCCTGTGGAAGGCTACCCTCGCGGAGATTTTCCGGGGGCAGCCGGAGCTTGTATCCTATCTGCAAAAGGTGCTGGGCTACGCGCTGACCGGGAGGCCGATCGAGAAGCAATTCTTTATCCTGCACGGGCTGAACACCAACAACGGCAAAAGCACCATCGTCCAGGCCATTGAAAGGCTGCTGGGCGAATACGCCGCCAGCGCGCCGCCGTCCCTGATAGAGAAAAAGCGCTTCAGCGATTCCAGCCGTCCGAGCAATGACCGGGCGCGGCTGGCCGGGGTGCGGTTCCTGAGCATCGGGGAGCCGGGAAACAGAATGCCCCTGGACGAGGCCTACGTGAAATCCATCACCGGCAGGGACACGCAGACGGCCCGGTTCAACAACCAGCTTGAATTCCAGTACCCGGTGCAGTTCGTATTGCTGATGCATACGAACCATCTGCCGTATATCTCCGATTGTACGCTGTTCCGCCGGGGCAGCGTCCGGGTGATCCCGATAGAACGAAGTTTCGAAGAGTGGGAGCAGGACAAAACCCTCATTGATAAGCTGCAACAGCCGGAGGAACTGAGCGGCATCCTGAACTGGCTGCTGGAGGGGCTGGAGGCATACCAGATCGAGGGGCTGTCGTTGCCGCTCGCCGCGCAAAGGGCCCTTACCGAATACGAGGGTTCCAGCGACAATGTGCAACGGTTTCTTGAGGAATGCACGGAGCGGGACCCGAGGGCCTCGGTCGCCTCATCCAAGCTCTATGACGATTTTAAGAGCTGGTGCTATCGTGAGGGGCTGAATGACATGACGCAGACGGCTTTCAGCGAGGCGCTGAAGGAACGGGGAGCCGTAAAAAAGAGGACGGGGGCAGGCTGGCAATTCCAAGGGCTGAAAAGCACCTACAGCGATTTTTTGTAGACTTTGTGTAGGGTAATGACGGGTTTGTACATTTATTTGTATATTACTCTCTCGTATATTAATGTACAAACCCTTCATAACCCTACACGGAAGAATAAAGACACCTTATTTATCAAGGGATACAAAATCCGGAGGTAGTTATGCGAGAAGTGGAAATAGAGCGCGCCCTAGTAAAAGCGGTGGGCAGGCGGGGCGGGTGGTGCCTGAAATTTATCTCCCCGGGCTGCGACGGCGTGCCCGACAGAATCCTCCTCTTCCCCGGCGGTCGCGTCGGCTTCGTGGAAGTGAAAGCGCCGGGGCAGAACCCCCGCCCCCTGCAGCTGGCGGTCATGGATCGCCTAAAACGGTTGGGGTTCCCCGTGTGGGTGCTGGATTCTATGGCAAGCATACCGGAGATCATCAATTTCTTTGTGGAGGGACGGCAAGGGATATGAAATTGCACGCATATCAGGATGTGGCGTCGGAATATATCATCGCGCACCCGGAGGCGTTGCTCCTCCTGGGTTGCGGTCTCGGTAAGACCATTATCACCCTGATGGCCCTGGAGCTGTTGATGTACGACTACTTCAGCGTGCGCAAATGCCTGGTCATCGCGCCTCCCAGGGTGGCCCAGACGGTGTGGGCGCAGGAGGCGGAGAAATGGGGCCTGCACCTGCGGGTCTCCCGGGTGATCGGCACGCCGCAGCAGCGCATGGCGGCGCTTTACCGGGAGGCGGACGTCTATGTTATATCACGGTCGTGTTTGGCGTGGCTGAAGGAGAAATGGCATGGCGAGTTTGACTGCGTGGTATTCGACGAACTGAGCAGTTTCAAGGACCATACCAGTGACCGGTCCAAGGCGGCGCGGTACTTCGGCTCCAAGGCCCGGCGCAGGATCGGGCTGACGGCTTCCCCCGCAGGGAACGGGTTGATGGACCTGTTCAGCGAGATGCTGTGCCTGGACGGGGGCAAGCGCTTGGGCCGGTTCATCGGGAAATTCCGCGAGGCCTTCTTCCTGCCGGATAAGCGCAGCGGGATGCAGGTGTGGAGCTGGAAGCTCCGGGACGGCGCGGACGAGGAACTGTACCGCCGGATCGGCGACTGTACGATCTCCATGGCAAGCAAAGACTACTTGGATATGCCTGACTTGGTGGAGATACCCGTGGTTGTCACGCTGGAGGGCAAAGCGCTGGGTGCGTATAAGGCGCTCAAGAAAACGATGGTGGCACAGATCGGCGGCGAGGAGATCACCGCGCTGTCGGCGGGGGCGCTGTGCGATAAGCTCCGGCAGTTGGCGGGCGGCGCGGTTTACACGAATTCGGAAGAAAACGAGTGGGCTGAGGTCCACGACCTGAAGCTTCAGGCATTGGAGGATATCATCGAGGCGGCGTATGGTGCCCCTGTGCTGGTGGCGTATTGGTACAGGCATGAACTGGAGCGCCTGCGGGAGCGGTTCGGGGCGGTGCCCCTGAAGACGGAGGCGGATATCTCCCGGTGGAACGCCGGGGAGATACCTGTGGCGGCGATCCACCCTGCGTCGGCTGGGCACGGGCTGAACCTGCAGGACGGCGGCTCCCTGCTGGTGTGGTTTTCGTTACCGTGGTCTTGGGAACTGTACGAGCAGACCACAGGGAGGCTTTGGCGGCAGGGGCAGCGCGCGGATACCGTCCGTGCATACCACCTGCTGACGGAGGGTACGATCGACGGGCAGGTGCTCGCGGCCATACGGGTGAAGGATACAACGCAGGCGGCGCTGCTGGCCGCCGTAAAGGCTGAGATAAGTTGACCAAAGCGGAACGCCCTGCTTTTAAGGCGAGACAAATAAAAGGAGGGCAAACAGATGATCGGTGAGGAGTTCCTTCGGCTGGACCTGGCCACAAAGGCGGCGATCAAAGCGTACAACGACATGAAGCGGGTGCTGGATACTACCCCGGAGAGCGTGCAGGCGGCGTATGATCGCATGGAGGGTCCTATGGGGGCGCGGCTTTCGGAGGTGCCCGTGTCTCACAACACGGGTCCGGCTGACGCCCGGCTTGCCGATGGCGTCGATGCCATTGACGCGGCGCGGGAGCGTTACAAAAAGGCGCGGGCCTACATGGACTGGTTCGACCCCGCATGGCAGGTGCTGTCCGATGAGGAGCGGCAAGTGCTGGCCGCGTTTTATCAGCAGGGCAGCCTCAAGCCGGGGGCGACGGACCACTTGGCGGGGGAGCTAAAATACAGCCCCCGGACGGTTGACCGCATCCGGCAGGGCGCTCTGCAGCGCATGCAACGGTTCCTCTACTGGTGACCGATGAAAGTTGGCGTTATTTTGGCGTTGTTTTTTGCGGGGATGTGTGGTATAATTATGCTATCGAAATGGAGGTGCCCGGCGATGCCTGTGAGACCGCCGACGCCGTGCGCCCATGTAGGCTGCCGGGAACTGTGCCACGATCGTTATTGCCCAAAGCACAAACAGGAAGAAGCCGCGTGCTACGAACGGCACCAGCGCGACAGGGAACTCAAAGCCCTGTACGACCGTCCCGAGTGGCGGCGGCTCCGGCGGCGGTATATCACCGCCCACCCGCTGTGCGAGGACTGCGAAGCCGCCGGACGGCTGACCCCGGCGGAAGAGGTGCACCACGTCACTCCCGTAAGCAAGGGGGGCGGGTTCCTCGACGAGACTAACCTGCGTGCTCTCTGTCAGAGTTGCCATAGCCACCACCACGCTGCCGAGGGCGGGCGCTGGGGTCCCCCGGGGGGGGCATTGACTTCTCTGCGGTGAAGCGTTTTCACGACGGGCATGGTGGGACGCGCGCACAAAAGGCGAATTGAACGAAAAAAACTGAATCAATGGGCTGCTGCCGGTTCCCGGCGGCGGCTTTTTCATTGCTTGGGGTGATTGGATTGGCGAAGGACGGGACCGCGCGGGGCAACCGCGCCGGAAATATGACGCAGGCCGGGCGCAAGCCCGCCGGGGCCAAGGCCATGCCCGGGTTCCCGGCCCCAAAGACGACCGACGTGCCGGAGGATTTGCTGGAAAGCCTGCCGGGGTTCATGTCGGCGGCGCAGAAGATGGGCGGCGCGCTGCTGGCCCCGCAGGTGTACTGCGATACCGTGGCCTGGCTGGACGATCGCGGCTGCCGGGGCGCTGTCAGCGAAATCATGCTGCAGCAATACGCCCAGGCGTGCGCCCGGTGGATTCAGCTGGAAACCATGCTGTCCGAGAACGGCTTCCTCGTCACCAACACCGGCAGCGGCGGCGGGAAAAAGGTGGTGCAGTCGCCCTTTTTGGTGGCGCTGCAGAACCAGCTGAAGATCGTCAACATGACCTGGTACCCGATTTATCAGGCGGTGCGGGAAACCGCCGCCGCCCGGTACGGGGGCCTGGACGAAGACGAGGAGAGCCTGGATTTACTGAGCAACCCATACGGGTGATTTTACGAAGGAGGTTCCACATGAAAATAGTCGAGAAGTTCGAGATGCGCAGTGTCTCGGATTTGATTCCGTATGTGAAAAATTCAAAGCAGCACCCGGATGCGCAGGTGGCGCAGCTGCGTTCCAGCCTGCGGGAGTTTGGATTTCTGGTGCCGTTGCTGATTGACGGGCAGAACAACGTCATTTGCGGTCACGGGCGTCTGCTTGCCGCGCAGGCTGAAGGGCTGACTGAGGTGCCTGTGATTGTGGAAACACATCTGACGGATACGCAGCGCCGTGCCTTCATCATCGCGGATAACAAACTCACAGAAAACGGCGGCTGGGACGCCGACCTGCTGTCCGTCGAGTTGGAGGACCTGGCCGCCGGGGATTTCGACCTCAGCCTGCTGGGTTTCGACGCCGCCGAGCTGGATAAGCTGCTGGGCGGGAGCACCGAGGGCGAGGACGACGGCTGCGATATTGACGCCGAACTGGAGAAGCCGTCCTTCGCGGAACCCGGCGACCTTTGGCTCCTGGGGCGGCACCGCCTTGTTTGCGGCGACAGCACGCTGCCGGAAACCTACAATCTGTTAATGCCGGGGGAGAAAGCGAACTTGGTCCTGACGGACCCGCCGTATGGGGTTGATTACTCCGGTCACGTGGGTTCGGAGCGCAAGGGCATCCAGAACGACAGCATGGGGAGCGGCCAGTTCTACGATTTCCTGCTCGCCGCGTTTCAGCGCATGCGCGATGTGATGGCGGCGGACGCCAGCATCTATGTGTTCCACGCCGACACGGAGGGGCTGAATTTCCGCAAGGCGTTTGTGGACGCCGGGTTCAAGCTCTCGGAAGTGTGCATCTGGGTCAAGAACAGCCTGGTGATGGGGCGCAACCCCTATCACTGGCAGCACGAACCCTGCCTCTTCGGCTGGCGGCGGGACGGCAAGCACAAGTGGTTTTCCGACCGCAAGCAAAGCACGGTCTGGAATTTCGACCGCCCCAGCAAGAGCGCCGATCATCCAACCATGAAGCCGGTCCCCCTGCTGTGCTACCCCATCGGGAACAGCACCACCACCGGCGGCATCGTCCTCGATCCCTTTGCTGGGAGCTTCTCGACGGGGATCGCCTGCGTGCAAACAGATCGTGTTTGTTACGCAATTGAACTCGACCCGCAATATGTTTCCGTCGGTGTGCGAAGGTATATCTCTGCCGTCGGCGGCGCGGAGGACGTTTTTGTGCAGCGCGGCGGGGAGAAAATCCCCTTCGCTGGCATTGTCGCTTAAGCACAAATGTGTGGCGATTTTGGGCCGAAAGATTGGTTGCCGACCGGGCAGATAGTGCTTGCAATTCGAGAAAAACAGAGCTATCATGTCCATGGCAAGGGGGAGCGAACCGCGCTGAATCCCTTGCACATCAACAAAAACGGAGGCTACCCACTATGACAACCACCCAAAAATTCAACCCCGAAACCCGCAAGGCCCTGGCAAAGGCCCTGGCCGAAATCCTCGAAACCAAGAGCACCTACCTCGGCGTTCCTTCCTGCGCATACCAAGTCGGCGGCTACCACCTCGCCAAAAACGGCGAGCTCACCGGCCCGGCGCTTTCCGGCCTGCTGGCCGCCCTGCATGAGCGCGGCTTCGACCCGGAAATCCAGGAGGCCGACGATACCGCCCCCGCCGAAGCCGCCCCGGCGAAGCTCGACAAAAGCGGCCTGCCCAGCCTGTACACCCTGCTCACCCCGCGCGGCGAAATCTACATCACGGAGGAATTCGCGACACGCGACGAGGCCGCCGCCGAGGGCTACGGCGAGGCTTTCAGCACCGCGCTGGGCACGGTCTACAGCTACGGCGACAACCACACCTTCGCGCTGGTCACCGAACACAAGGCCGGGGATTGGGACACCACCACGATGGGGCGCGACTTCCGCGCCGCCGCCCCCGCCGAGGAAGCGCCAAAGCGCAGGGGCATTATGGATTGCCTTGTTGAGGCACTAAACGAAGAGGCCGGGGACGGCGAAAAATGGGAGCGCCTGCACAGGCAGCCGACCATCATCGACAACAGCGGGCGCGAGCACAACCTCGACGGCACCTTCGCGGCGCAAACGGATTTCCCCACCGCGCCGGAATTCGACCAGGTGGTCATAGAGATGCCTTTGACGGGCTTTACGCCTGCCGCCCTCGACAACCTGTGCAAGATGGTCACCGCCAAGGAGGAGCTGATCAAGCTGGCCATCGGCGCGGACACCTTGCCGATCCAGGTACTGGAGGACCGCATCGCCTTCCCCTGGCTGCGGACTGCCGACCCCGAGCTCGTCGACGCTCTGGCGACCTTCATCGCGGCTTTGTGCAAGACCGCGCGGGAGAAAAAGCGCGTGACCGCCACCCCGCAGCCCACCGGCGTCAACGACCGCTACAGGTTCCGCTGCTTCATGCTCCATATCGGCATGATCGGCCCGGAGTACGCCGCCGCGCGCACGAAGCTCATCGCCCCGCTTTCCGGCAACAGCGGCTGGCTGAACGGGCCGCCCGAAAAGGCCGAACCCGCCCCGGAGGCCGAGGCCCCCGCCGAGGAAGCCCCGGAGGCCGAGGAGGCCCCGGCTCCGGCCCCGGAGGAGACCCCCGCCGCCGATGAAACGGTCACCGAAAGCGAAACCGCCGGGGATGCCCCCGGTGATGACGAAACCGCTGACGCCTAAGCGCGCCGGGGCCTACGCCTCGCGGGATTTGGCTCCGAAAGGAGCCTTTTCCCGCTGGTCATGATGCACAAACACAATCCCTTGTGTCCCATGTAAGATTGTGCACTAAATATTGAGATAAATCGTTGACTTTTCGGCCACACAGAGGTATCATGTCATCAACGCAGGGGGCACGAACCCCGGCCGAGAAAGGAAACGCAGCCATGCACGACAGCAAAGAGCAGCTCGCCAAAGCCCTGGAGGAAATCGCGAAGAACCACCTGGGCATCCCCACCCTGCGCACGCAGGACAGCGACAGCCTCGACTTCCACGAGGTTTCGGTCTGGAGCCTGAAGGCCGCCCTGGAAGCCGCCTACGCCTACGGGCGCTGCGACCACTAATACGAGAGAGGAGCAAACACCATGTTCAACCGCCCCACCAGCGAAACCGCCCTGAGCGCCTACGCCGCCGCCATCGCCGAGATGCGCGAAACCCTCGCCCTCCTGACCGCCCACGCCGACGACCATCTGGGCACCGCCCCCGAGGACGTCAATTGGGGCCACGTCGGAAGCGCGAACCACGTCAACGAGCTGCTTGCCGAGATCGCCGGGTTCCTCGGGCTGCGCGAGTACGAATAGTATAACACGGTTTCCACCAAAACACAAACAAAATTTGCAAGCGGCCCTCCGGGGCCGCTTGCTTTCGCATGGGAGAGACGCCTATGTCCGGTTATGTATATACCCCCACGGAGTTCATGGCCCCGGGCAGCTATTACGACGAGGCCGCCGCCGACC
>Ga0268262_10002385_pt1 | contig 21751 bp, 19 predicted proteins | sample TergutNc150P3_FD_190354 | JGI IMG/M metagenome (GOLD analysis project Ga0268262, IMG submission 190354) | Nasutitermes corniger P3 segment gut microbial community from laboratory colony in Florida, USA - Nc150 P3 (SPAdes) (version 2) | ecosystem: Host-associated > Arthropoda: Insects >... | reverse complement strand
GGCGAGGTACGAGGTCCCAGGGAAAAACAACTATGGGGATTTCCGAATGCGCGGCAGTGTGAAAAATGGGGCCATGTCGGTGACTTACAGCGACCACGGCGCGTTCAACGCCATACCCGATTGGTCCATCACCAGCGAAAACTACTTGGCCGAGCGCGACATGACGGTTGCGCTGAGGGCATCCGACACGCCTAAGACCATTGAAGCCGGGGCATTCAACATCGCCGACCAGGCCATAGAGTTCGCATTGAAGATGGGCGAGCTAGAGCCAGGCATAGGTCTGCCGAACCTGCATACATTCTGGACGCCGGACAACCTCTACACGGACTATCCACACGCCACGTTTGACAGACAGTCCAGACTGCTGGCGCAGGCCACGGGGAGGACCATCTTCCAGCACAGGGTCTCCGGCGTGGGCAACGCATCCACGGAGGGCAGGGCCGACGAGTACAACGACTCCGCCCTTATGGAATCCTTTGCCCATCTGCTGTTCGCGGACTACGGCTACCCGCCCATCAAACCGGCGAACCCAACCGACCGCATAGTCAGGCGAGACTGCGAAGAATTGGCCTGGGTGGAAAGGCAGGCGGCGGCGGAATCCACCGCAGCCTTCGTCAGCGGCTTCTGCGACTTTGTTTCCGCAGCGTTCAGAGAAAGCCCAACGCTCATAGACATTTTCCCGGAGGGCAATAGCACATACAGGTTGGACGCGCCGACAGCGTTCTCCAAAGCGCGTGGGGGCGAACACTACCGCCAGAGCGTCGCCTCCGCGCTGTACAGGACTTGGACCAACGCCCTTGGGGGCACGGCGGCGGGGCTACAGACCATGTGGGACGCCACATTTAAGCAGGGGATGGCCACAGGCGCGTCAAACGGCAACTACCCTTACGGCTACCTGCAATGCCCCATCGGCAACTTTTCGTCGTACGCGGCTGGACTCCAGTTCGGCGTCACAAAGGGCGCGTGGGCGTCCATCCTCGCCATCCTGGACAGCGAATCCATGGGGAACCCCAACGCGGCGTTCTTCAATGGCGGGACCTACTGGAAGACAATCGGAATCCCAAAGGTGTCCGAAATGGGCACCGTAAGGACGTATAGGACAGGCAGGTATTGGGACTTCGACCAATCGCAGTCCTACTTTTTCACCCTGCAAAAAGCCAGAAACCTAAAGGTGACGCTGGAGATGACCGGAGACCAGGATCTATTCTTGGAGGTGTTTTCGGGCAAGGGCGTGCTGGAAGAAAGCACAGCGTTCAGCCCGAAACTCGCAACGCGAAGCATCTCCCTGACCAACCTAAAGCCTGGCAATTACACAGTGAGGGTCCGCGCCGGCTACACCACACAGGACAAGAAGGCTGGCTATAGACTGACGTTGCAGTAGATTGTCGTGTCATCTACCGCGCAAGGCTTTCGTCCACCAGTGACTCAACATATAACGTGATCTTACATCTTCTTTGCAACTATGCGCTCCAGTCTCTTGATTGACTCCTCAATGGGTACCCCTCCACCAGCCCTGATGTCTTCTTCGCCGACCAGTATGGCTTCGAGGGCGTTGCTGGGCCCCGGCAGTCTGCCTCCAGCATGTCTTTGTGCAAATGAATGCACCGCTTCCACGTTTGCCGTTGGCGGCAATTCAACGGGACGCTCTGGAATCAGAAGCGGCAAAGCCTCGGACATGCAACACCTCATTCAACCATTGTAGTGCCAACACGCTCCACTTGCCCACTGACACTCACTGCGCTATACTGTGGTTCTGCCTGAATCTGGCTTTTCTGGGCTTTGGGGGACATGGGCGAAAACACTGTCACATACGCAGCTTCGGGCGTGGACATCGGTCGGCAGGACGACGCGCTGGCCCGCATCAAGCCGTTGGTCAAGGCCACGCGCACGCCCGGCACCAGAAGCGACATCGGCCTGTTCGGCGGCCTGCACAGCGCTCTGTTCCCCGAAGCCAAGCCGCTGCTGGTGGCCAGCATGGACGGCGTGGGCACCAAGATGAAAGTGGCCCGCATGGCCGGTGTCTGGGACACCGTGGGCGCCGACCTGGTGAATCACTGCGTCAACGACATCCTGGTCCAAGGTGCCAGGCCACTGTTCTTTTTGGACTACATTGCAGCGCAGCGGCTGGAGCCGCAGGTGATAGAGCAAATCGTCAAAGGCATGGCCGAAGCCTGCAAAGCCGCCGACTGCGCTCTTTTAGGTGGCGAATTGGCCGAAATGCCCGGCGTGTATCAGGAAGGCGAAGTTGACGTGGCCGGCACAATAACGGGCGTTGTTGACGAAGACAACCTGCTGCCAAGGACACAGGACATGGCACCAGGGGACCCTGTAATCGCCCTGCCCTCCTCCGGCCTGCACACCAACGGCTATTCGCTTGCCCGCAAAGTCTGCTTTGAGGTGGCCAAGCTGGGCGTCGGCGATGAACTGCCAGGCACGGACCAGACCATCGCCAAGGCGCTATTGGCGGTCCACAAGAGCTACCTATCGCCCCTGCTGCCCTTGGTGAACGCCAAAAAGCTGCTGGCCATGGCCCACATCACTGGCGGCGGCCTTACGGACAACGTGCCACGCGTACTCCCGCCAACGCTGGATTTCGTGGTCAACACGTCCAGTTGGGAGATACCGCACCTCTTCCGCTTCATTATGGAGAAAGCCAACATGCCACTGGAAGACGCCAGGCGCTCATTCAACCTTGGCGCTGGTATGGTGGTTGTGGTCAAGCCAGAGAATGTGGGCTTTGTGGTAGACCACATGAAAGCGGCCGGCGAGGCACCATGGCTAATAGGCGAACTCGCCACCGGCACAGGCAGGGTGGTGTACCGCTGACGTTGCATTTCCATAATGCGCCGCCACCACTCACAGCGCGTACATCACTGTTTCCAGCATGTCCAGCATGTGATAGTGCCTGAGGTAAAACCTGTAGTCAGGGTAGTATTCCTTCACCAAGAGCGGTATCTCCCAAACATCGTCAGGCTTGTGGTACACGCTTATCGCCAGTTTCGGCCTTTGCTCTGCGATGATGCCCTTCGCGCCCCTGAGTGCCGCCAGTTCCGCGCCCTCTATATCCAAGGCTATGAACGTCACGCGCTCCCCGCGCATGTGTTCGTCCAGCGACACCACATTTATCGCCTCGCCGCCGGCCTCCCTTATGGATGAGCCGCCCAGTGCCGTCAGGTTAAAGCGCGCAGTGTCGCACCTGTCGGACAGACCGGCCTGCACAATTTCAACGTCCCTAAGCCCGGCCAGTTTTTCTTTGCAGATAACGAACTGTCTGGGGTCTGGCTCAAACGCAATCATACTGGCATACGTGTCGCCAAACCAACTGACATAGGACTTTTGCGTTTCTCCGTTGAAGCAGCCAGCCTGGACAAATACCTCCCCATCGCCCACTAGGCCCATCTCCTTTGGCAGATCGAAATACTGCTTATGGGACAAGATGAACTCGAACAGGCTCAGGCAGTCAATTCCAGCGTCAAGGCACTGCCTGTGTGTTGCCGCGCCAGATGGCAAACCAATGGAATTGAGGACAAGTGCGTCGGAGTGTTTGGCAACGAACTCCGAAAACGAAACGATGGGCAGACCATAACGCTCCCCCGTCACGGTGTTGTCTATGATGCCGGACCATTTCGGGTCACCAAGGGAATGTGTGACCGCGTACCCCATCACGGCCAGGCAGCCCACGCCGGCACCATATATGAACTTTTCGCGGCGCGGGTCGCGCATTTCGCCGATCAATCTTGAAATCCGCAACCTGGAAGCCTCGGAAGTGCTGTTGAAATCAAAAAGTTCACAAACCGCTTCAGCAGGGGCATCGGCACCTAGGCTCAGGCGCGCGTCGAACACGCGGAGTGAAAGGTCGTCACCGAAGAGTGTGCGTGCATTGGCGATTTTTTCGGGTCTCGTCATTTAGCATGGTCTCCAACTATCACGATGGATTCAGTCTGGTTTATGGCGCAGCATCGGCACAAAGCCAAGTCCAGACTCATGGGTTGGGCGGCCGGGGTGGCAGTGTACTGAAGTAACTCTGGATTTCATCCATTTCGACTTTCAGATATCGGACGTGCTCCATTTTTTCGCTATCGGAAATTTGTGCCCTGACCAAAACGCCCAGCGTGTCCTTGATGGCGTTAAGATAAACGCTGTACAAAAAGTGTTCGTTGTGGGGACTAATGAATCCGACCTTGGACATCAGGAAATCTTTCGCCGCATCGAACAATAACCGGTCACCGCGAACACGTTTGTCATCGAAATGATACGATGAGGATTGAGTGTTCAGGTAGTACTTATGCAGAGACCCCGCAAGAATGGCCACACGTCTTGAGCGTCGAAAAGCACCTTGTGCAAGCAGCGTATCGGCACCATAAGAGAGATCGTGGGGTATTTCCGAAATCCAGTTTTGAATAATACGGACGGCATACAATTTCCCCCAGTATGTACGCATGAATTCGTGGTAATTTGGGAATTCGGTGCCAAAGGAATCGCCCTCCAAAATCAAGTCTTGCGGCAAAGCACGGACAGACAACAGTTCTCCTGAAGTGCTGCTGATGAAGTCGCTGCCACATGCAACGACATCCAACGAATTGTTTTGCATAAAAGTCAGTGATTTTTCAAGAAAGTCAGGCTTGTATTCATCATCGGCATCAAGCATACAAAAGTAATGATTGGGATCAGAGGCATCAAGTAAATCGAAATACATATTCCCAGGCTCAAACACATAATTGACGGCATTGGTCCGTGGGATGATTCTACTGTCACGGTCGGCGAATGTTTTGATGATTGACCCAGTGGAGTCGTGCGAGCCATTGTCAACAATGTAGTACGCAATGTCATCATGTGTTTGAGCAAGAACGCTCTCTATAGTGCGGGGCAGCGTGGTTTCGGCATTGTATGCCAAAGTGTATGCAATGACTTTAGACACTGTGACCTCCTTTCAATGGTAGCAAAGCTGGGCAATGCTCTTTCACAAGTTTTGCAAGCCTTTCTTCAATGCGTTTCATGTCCTCTGGCATCCCCAAGAAGGCGTCATTAGAGATAGAGGGGTTGATGCCCTGCTTTTGAAGTTCCAGCATCATGGCGACAATCAGATTAATAGTGTCATCGGCAAAGGGGTTCAATGTGTTAGAATCTCGTGAGATGTCCACCGCCCTGATGTTAAGGCGGGAACATAGGTCAACAAAGCCAAGCATGTCCGCCTCGTTGTCATTAATGTTAGGTAAAACAATGTATTTTAGTTGGACAGTGCCATCGGCGGAATATTTAGACAGGTTTTCACACACTTTATCGTAAAGGTCAACACCCTTTATTTTTGCAAAAGTCTCCCGAGTGCCAGCATCAATGGAAACGATAATTTTGCTTTTTCTGTTTGACAGCACCTTGCCAATAGTTTCATTGTACACACTTCCATTTGTATAAATAAAACATGTGTAGTCCAACAGCTCTGTCAACATTTCTTTAATTTTTTCTCGTGTCGGGTGAACCGCAATCTCGCCCGCAGCAATATGGATTACAGTGTCAACATTTATTATTTTCTTGTGCTTCAGTAAGCGTAACAGAGACAATACGTCTTCAACGCTGTCATTGAATGTATCATTGTTCTTATCGCGTTTATCGTGTATCACAGTGCAGTAAGAACATTTAAAATTGCAAACAGAGCAAAAATTTAGATTTATATGTCGAATGCGCCTATCATGTTGCCAGAATATATTTCTTATATTGTGGCAGTCCACACATGGATTAGGTGCCACAACATTAGAATCGAGGCGGTTGAGCTCATTGAGCTCATCAATGGTTCTGTCCCGCATGTCGAAAAAGGCGTTCAGATGCTCTTCGTGGGTAAAAGTGCCTTTCGCAATGCAGGGGGAAATATTCTTGCCAAAGTCCGAGCAACAAAATTGCATCTGTGATTTATTGTAACGCAACTGCGTTTCGAGATAGATGCAACTCCTGTATCTCTTATACTCCACATAATTGATGATGCGGGAAGGGGCAACGCCAGCGTCAATCAAGGATGTGACTACGAATGGCTTGGTTAGGTCATTTACGGTGACAAGAAAACGGCACCCTGGATAGCGCACCTCAATTTCACCGAGCGACAGCACCGGCAGACCCAAGAAACAGGTGCCCTGCTTTTTTGTGTCGTTGTCACCGAATGCGACGGGCGAGTATTGTCTGGCTAGACCCTCAAAAAACATCAGCGCGTGGGGGCCTGCGCCGAAGAACACGACCGGCGTTTCGCTCATACGGACTCCTTGGAACTGACATCCATGTTTTCCAGAGTGCCCTGCACGAGGCTCTTGCCAAAGGCAGTTGTGGGCTCTCCTTGGGCGCAAATCCATTGGCGCACACTCTGCAAAAATGCGTCGCGGCGGGCCAAGTTGCTGAAGCGTGGGTCCGGGTTCTCGCGCCGCAGCATTGCATTTGTGATGTTGCTTTCAAACATCTTGGACACATGGTACAATTTCTTTGTTGCTGGCAGGTCGGACGCGCATAGCGGTTTGAATATGAAGTCGTCCATCCAGCCCAGCCAAATTGCGTATAGGTAATCCATGTTCAGGGGAGATATTGGTTGGAAGCGTTCAAGATAATTAATGTAATAACGGAACAGTGTATGGCAGTCGTTCAGACGATCAATGTTGAATGCTCTTGATCGTGAATCGGAATACACGTAGTACTTGTGTAGGGACTCGGATAAAAACCCAACTCTTTTGGAGAGCGTCATACATATCAAAACAATAACTGAGTCTTCTGCAAAAGTTGTTCCTATATACGGCGCTCCTAGCTGCAAAATGATTGCGGATTTATATAATTTGTTCCAAAGCGCATTGATATTCTTTCTGTAATTAACGAATTCATCCGCGAAATCAGTTCCTTCAAGAATCAGATCCTTACTGCATTTCTTTTGCTCCAATAGATGTCCCGACTTAGCGTCTATATAGTCTGACCCAGCAACGACAATGTCTAAATTATACTTTTTTGCAAATGTCAAAGTCTGCTTCAAGAAGTCTGGCTTATATTCATCGTCAGCGTCCAGCATGCAAAAATAAGAATCGGCACCATGCCCTTTAATCAGATTTTGGAAACGGTTGGCGTATTTCCAATACGAGTTTTGAGCATTGGCAAGGGCAACTATCCTTTTGTCACGGTCAGCGTAGTCCCTTATAATGTCGCCTGTTGCATCTTGCGAACCATTGTCAACTATGTAATAAGTAAAGTCGTCAAACGTTTGGGAGAGCACGCTCTCTATTGTACGCGGCAGTGTTTTTTCTGCATTGTAGGCGTAGGTGAATACAACCACCTTGCCCTGCCTAGCCTCCGAACAGCAAATTGCGGCAACATCGCGCTGAACCTTCCTTAGAAGCCCTGACCTCTCCTCTTTGACCCGCAACAGATCTATGGGATTTGCCGAAAATGTTTCGTCCAGCAAATTGATTGTGCCACCCGCCCTATTTTTGAGTTCATAAGCAAAGCGAACGAACATGTCAATGGTGTGTTCGCCAAACGGGACCATATCCGAGGCGTCCCTAGAAATATCCACCGCCTTGACCTTTAGGCGTGAGCAGAGACCGATGAAGCCGTCTATGTCCGCTTTGTTGTCGTTCACGCCTGGCAATATGTTATACCTTAAATGAACAAATCCGCCCAGCGAATACCTGCGTATGTTTTCGCACACTTTGTCGAAAATGTCTGCCCTCTTGACTTTTGCGTAGGTTCCGCGTGTGCCAGCGTCCATGCTGACATATAGCTTTGCTCTTTCCGTTGTCAGCGCTTCGTCTATCTTCTCGCTAAACTGGCTGGCATTTGTATATATGGTGCATGGGTTGCCGAGTACCACCGAGAGTATATCATCTTGCAACGGGTGGCACAGCAATTCGTCTGCTTCCAGATGAATCCCTGTGTTGGAATCAATAATGCCTTTCGCTTTCAGAAAGCGTATGAACGAAAGTGCCCCTTCGAAGTCAGTGCCAGAAGCGCGTGTTGCTTCACTGAATTGACCGCTACTGCGAATAACATTATGCTGCGGATTGTCGATGTACAATGTGCGCAACCGCCTGTCGGCCGGCCAAAGACCATCTTTAACTTTGCGGCAGCCCAAACAGGGGTTTTCGGCTTTCCCGTCGTCCGCATGGTTCAGACTATTGATGATCCTGTCGCGCGTGTCAAAGAAAGTTCGCGTCGCCCTGTCATACTCACTGCCCTCTATCAATATACAGGGTGATCGGTCTGCATCGAATACTGGAAGGCAAAAGGATAGCGCAGGCACCCCCCGAATTGAAGAATAGCACATGTGGCCTTCCAACTCTGGACAGCTATCATATCTGTTGAATACCTCAAAATTGATTATGCGTGTGCGGTCAACGCCTTTCCCGACCAGTGACTCTATGGCAAGCGGCTTGCTTTCTGCGTCAACAGTGAGGTAGTACAGGCAGCCTGGGTATTTGGCTTCGACCTGCTCAATCAGAAGCACGGGGAGACCCAAGAAGAAGTGTCTGACATTCTTTTTTAGCTCATTGTCGCAATAGGCAACCGGGGCAAATTTTTTGTACAGGGCTTCAAATACGCTTTCGGCGTACTCCCCAGTGCCAAAAAAAACCACCCTCTCTTCGTTCACGCAAACTCCCTAGCTTCAAGACCCATGCTCCCAAGAGTTTCGGGTTGTGTCAAGCAAGAACTGGCAAGGCAACGGATGATGTGCCCGCTCATCGCGCCAAAGCCCCACGTTGGCAAGAATGGTATGAAGCGTACAGTCGTCACTCGCACCCCCGCCTGACCCGGCCTAGCTCCGCAATCTCTTCTTCGATGCGCCGCTGATCATTTGGCGTCGCACCAAAAGCGTTGTCCTGTGCATATGCCTTGATCCCACGATCATGGAGTGCGTTCAACATGCGGGCGATCATTTTTATGGTGTGTTCGTCAAACTGGGCGATTTTATTGGTGTCCCTCGTAACATCCACGGCCTTGACTTTTAGGCGCGAGCAGAGATCGATGAAGCCTTCTATGTCCGCTTCGTTGTCATTCAGCCCAGGCAGCATTATGTATTTTAGTTGAACTGAACCGTCCAGCGAATACCTACGCAGGTTTTCGCAGACCCTGTCAAACATGTCCACGCCCTTAATCATAGCGAAAGTCTCGCGCGTGCCGGCGTCAATGCTCGGATAGAGCCGACTCCTTCCTCCCGACAATAACTCGCCTATCTTTTCGCTATAGGCGCTGGCGTTTGTATATATGGTACAGGGGTTGTCCTTAACCTCCGCCATTATTTTGTCCCGAAGCGGATGAATTGAAATTTCCCCGGATGTCAAGTGAATCTCTGTATCGCCATCGATTATCTTCTTATCTTTCACGAAGCGCAGGAAAGCCAACATTTTCTCGACATCCAGAGGCGAACTGGAATCAAGTGCGTTGGAGGCGTTGCAGTACGAGCACTTGAAATTGCATATCGAACGATGCATAATGTTCAAGATGTGAACGCGCCTACTGGCACGCCACAGGCCTTCTTTGACGTTGCGACAGCCCAAGCATGGGTTGTCGGCAGTCGCTTTGGCTGGGGAGTTAAGTTGCCCAATGATCTCTTCACGCATTGCGGCGAACTTTTCTATCGTTTCGGCGAGGGCGTCGTGATTCAGTGGGACTTGTGGGGAACTATTTTTCCCGAAGTCCGAACAACAGAAAAACAGAGATTCAGAGTTGTTTACGTAGGAATACCACATGAACATTTCTAACTGCCAGCAACTAACATATCTTTTGTAATCCTCAAAATTGACTATGCGCGAGCGATCAACGCCTCTTGCCAACAGTGATTCTATCACGTACGGCTTTGCCAAGACATTGACTGTGATAAAATACTGGCATCTTGGATACTTGACCTCAATCTCGTCAAGTGAGAGAATGGGGAAACCCATAAGGCTGGTGCCATGTTTCTTTGGGTCGTTGTCGCCGAAGGCAACTGGGGCGTATTGTTGGTTCAATGCCTCGAAATGCTCCTCGGCGTAGCCGCCCGCGCCGAAAAAGACCACCCGCTGCCCACTCACAAAGACCCCTTTGGCCGAGTGTCCATGTTTTTCAGCATCTTTGCCACCAAGACCCTGCCCTGGGTCGTTTTGGATTCCTCCTGGGCGTACACCCAAGCGCATACCCTTTGCAGAAAGTCCTCGCGCGCTGCAAGGTTATGGAAGCGTGGGTCGGCCACATGGCGCAACATGGCTTTGGTGACGGCACTGGCGAAGACATCAGACAACAGAGACAGCTTCTTTTCTATCGGCAGGTCAATGTCGCACAGCGGCTTGAAAATGAAATCGTCCATCCAGCCCAACCAGATGGCGTACAGGTAGTCCATGTTGAGTGGGCTGATTGGACCGAAGCGCTCCAGAGATTTTTTGTACTGCCTGAAAAAAACATGGCAATCGTTCAGACGATCACAATTAAAATATCTGGATAGTGAATTAGGGTAGAGATAATATTTGTACAATGATTGCGGCAGAAAACCAAACCGCTTTACTCGCTTAAAATAAGTCCATAAATGTATTGAGTCATTGCAAAATCGAATTGTTGGTAATTTGTCAAGACTAATGCCTTTAAATGTTGTATATTTAAACAATTTGCCCCAAAAGGCACCTATCAATCCTCGATATTGCATAAATTCGTCAGCAAAAGCGCGTCCTTGGATAATCAGTTCTTTATTGATCGTTTTGCGTTCAACCACATGTCCCGAATCGGCATCTATGTAGTCAGACCCGGCGACCGCTATATCCAAATCATTTGCTTGTGCGAATGCAAAAGTTTTTTCCAAGAAGTCGAGCATATATTCATCGTCAGCGTCAAGATAACATAAATAATAATTGTCAGGATATTTTTTTGGCAATATTTCCTTAAATGTGCCAATATTATTCATTGCTTCTATGCTCATGGCTGAAACACGGGCATCTGATTTTGCGTATTCTTCCATTATTGCCCTAGTTTGATCGGTTGAACCATTGTCTATCAGGTAGTACTCAAAATCGCTATATGTTTGATTAAGAATACTTTCTACCGCACGGCGAATAGTTTTTTCAGCGTTGAATGCCCTTGTATAGACAATTATTTTTGGGTCACATTTTGGTTCGATGGTTGAACGTGTCATGCCAGCACCACTTTTGTGTTGGCGTAGCGAATGCACAGAGCAACGAAAGAGCCAGGGCAATGTGTTTGTACGGATTGCCTTTCGAGATGCCCCATCATCACAGTTGCTCCGCCGCAGGGAAGCGCGGCACATCATCGCCGAAGCTGATACAACTGCGGCACGATACCCGGGGGGAATCGTTGAAGTGGCGTATCGTCTCGCGCTTTTCTTCATCGGATTGGCTGTCATCGTAGAGGTCAAGAACATCCCTTGGCGCGGGCACTATTTTGCCAAGGGTGGTCGCCATGAGGGAGCGGGCGCAGCCGTGCAGCTTGCCCCGGAACATGTGGAAGTTCTGCATGGCTATCTGACCGCAGTTCTCGAACTGTCGCCGCAGTTCTTCTTCGGACTTGCCCCTATCCTCAAAGTGGTTATTGTCAACCCAGCCGCCGCAGTGCTGACCCTCGCCATAGTATCTCTTTGCCACAAATGGTATGTCGTTTGCCTTGAATATTTCCACTATTTCCGCCAGTTTACGGGAATGCTCACCGTAGTCGCTTATCTGCACTTGGCAGTGCTGGCCATAGCACTTCAAAGCCTCGACGTCCTTTTCGTCGGGCAGCACTGTGGCGTTGATTATCAAAACCAGCTTGTCGAACTTTTTCCTGTGGCGAAGGCAGTGCATATAGACCTCGCCCATGTCTCGCCGCAGGAACAACTCGCCGCCCACGAATTGCAACCACTCCGTGTGGTCAATCAGGGCGAAGATTTTGTCTATGTCTCTAATGACCTCCTCGACAGGCACATGTGGCGGGTCGTCGTACATCGTCATGTAGTTGCTGCACAGTTTGCAGCGCAGGGTACACTTCAGCGTGGGTATGATGGCGAGTCTTCGCAAAAGGAGTGGGCTTGTCACGGTTTCTCCTTTTGCCAAGCGTATAGCACAGTTTCCCATCTGTAGGGGCTGTGCTGCCTCAGCGTAAAGTGGCAGTCTGGGTTGAACCGCTGAATGATGCTTGGGAGTTCATATATGTCCTCTGGCTTGTGATAAACGCAGACGGCCAACTTGGGGCGCGCTGTTCTGATGACCCTCTCCGCGCCTTTGAGGGCCTCCAGTTCCGACCCCTCGACGTCCAATTTTATGAACGTAGGGTATTCGTCCTGCGGCAGGTCGGCAAAGACTTCATCCAACGAAACCAGCGAAACCATGTCCCCGCCTTCACCGTCAATCTTGCAGCCAGCGGCAAAGCCCAGTGTTGCATTGGCTTCCGCGCTCTTGCTCCACAGCCCCTTTTGTATTAGGCTTATGTTGGGATGGGCAAGCAGGTTGGATTTGGCCTTTTCAAAATTGATTGGGTCTATTTCAAAACCATATATGTGCCTGTATTTCCCCTTGCATTGGCGTATGAACTCTTCTGAGCTATCGCCAAAGTAGAGACCGCCATCCACGAATACTTCCGACTCGGCGAGAAGCATCTCCTTTGGAAAATAATGCTTTTCCTCTGGGGAAAAGCGCATGAGGTCGTTGAAAAGATAGCCATTTATGCTTTCCAGCACAATCTGCTTGGAGTTGTCGTCTTCAAAGAAATTGTATGCCCACTCATATCCTTTGTAGTGTGATTTCATTTCTTCAAAGGATAGTTTTACAATTTCCACACGCGATTTTTTGAAAAACCTGTAGGGCGTATCAAAAGTGAATACTTGCTCCCTGTTGAATCCCAGAGACAGGATTTGGTTATACACTTGGGTCTGCGTATTGGGGTTCGCCACGGAAAGAACGATGTTCGCGTGAGCATAATTATTTTTAAGGTCATCGGGCGATATGATGTGAAGCCCCGTTTCAGTGTCAACGCCTCTTTTGTAGGTATCACAAAAGCACTCAACGGGAATACCGCAGTCGGTAAAATTTTTATGAATAACTGCACCATAAAAACCCACACCGTACAGGACAATGGGACGGGCGGTCAAAATATCTTTCAGCCTTTCCAACTCCCGCAGGTGGGCGCCACTGTTTTGCCTGGCTTCAATTTTCTCGAACTCTTTTGCAAAGGTGTCCATTGTTCATACCTTTCCGGGCGATGCGGTTTGGCGGCAGTCACAATCCGTGTATAGCGCATTGGAAATGGCTGCGTTGTCAGATTCGGAAAACACGTCTGTCTCGTGTATCACCAACAAATTGTTCTCCCTGGCGCGGGAGGCTATCCTGCACGCCACGCGGAGGGCGCCTTCTGGCAGCGGTGCCCGCTTGGTGCGCGTGTCGTTTGAAAGCTGTATCACAGCGCCCAGTTTTGCCGACAAGCCGACAAAGCCGTCTGCTTCAATCTCAGTGTCATTTATCCCTGGCAGCATTATGTACTTCAGCACCACGCAGCCGCCCGTGGCGGCGTAGCGGGTCAGATTGGCGCATACCGCGTCAAAGCAGTCAACTGACTTGATGCGGCGGAACGTTTCGGGTGTCCCGCAGTCCATGCTGGTCATTATCGTCAACAGTCCCTGCTCCATAAGGGCGGCCAGTTGCTCACTGTATATCGCCGCGTTTGTAAAAAGCAGCGTCCAGTAGCCACGAAGCAGTTCTATTATTTTGTCGCGGTTTGGATGCACCATTATCTCGCCGGTCGAGAATTGCAGATCCAAATCCCTGCCGCTTATATTTTCCGAGACATAGCGCAGTACGTCCAACTGTTCGTCCATATCCGGCAGCTTGGCAGGGTCAAGGTCTCTGTTCCGCGCCTTGGTGAAGCAATAGCAGCAGTCGAAGTTGCAAAAGGAGTAGTGGTCGGATTCGCTTACTTGTAGCGAAGTCGTCTTGGGGTCAACCAAGCGCCAGCCGTGTTTTAGCTTTTCGCAACCCTCGCATGGCGTCGTCTTGCCGTCGCGGATTGCCTGTATGGTATTGGAGCGCCATTCCTCAAAGCGTTTGACATCGACCGCCGTGTCGCCGCACCTGTCTATCCCAGGATGCCGCCAGTAGCAGCGGACAAAGACTTGCTTGCTGCGGAACTTGATGGTGGTCTCGAGGTCGCTGCACCCAAGGCGATATTCTATTGGCGCCCAATTATGGATTCTTTCGGGGGCTATGTGGCGCTCGGCAGTCAGGTAGCGCAGCACAGTGCCCCTTGCATTGGCGTCAACTGTGACGTATAGCTTGCAATCGGGGTATCTGGCAAGGGCCTCGTCAAGGGGCAGCACCATCAGGTTGGGGCGGCCGCAAAAAGGCTTGTGCCACTTTGAAGCGTCAAGGTCGCTGGCGCAGACAGGCTCATAGCCCTCTTTGCGCAAGCGGCGCAGGTTCTGGGCCAAGTAGGGGCCCGCACCATAGCAAATGACCTTCACCTAGAACACTCCATCCAAACATTCCCCCTTATAGAGCATACAGCACCGTCTCTGCCATGTCCAGTAGATGGTAGTGTCTTAGGTACAGCCTGTAGTCAGGGTTGTATTCCTTCACCAAAAAAGGAATCTCCCAAATGTCCTCTGGCTTGTGATACGCGCTTATCGCCAGTTTCGGCCTTTGCTCGCTTATGATTTTTTTTGCACCCCTGAGCGCGGATAGTTCTTCGCCCTCGATGTCAAGCGCGATGAACGTCACACACTGTCCAGCCATGTATTCGTCCAGCGCAACGACCCTTATCTCTTGGCTGCCGGTTTCACTTATGAAAGAGCGACCAGGGATGTCTGGGTCAAATCGCACAGTGCCACACCTGTCTGACAGACCCGCCTGGACAATTTCTATGTCCCTGAGACCCGCCAACTTTTCTTTGGAGAGGGCAAACTGTTCGGGGCCAGGCTCGAACGTGACCATCTTGGCGTAGGTGTCACCAAACCAGTTGACGTAGCTCTTTTGTGTGTCACCGTTGTAACAGCCGGCGTGTACGAACACCTCTCCATCGCCAACCAGACCCATCTCCTTGGGTAGGTCAAAGTACTGGTTCCAAGACCAATCAAGCTCGAATAGGCTAATCACGTCAATGCCAGCATCAAGGCACTGTCTATGTATGGCGGCACCGGCGGGCTGGCCGATGGAGTTGAGGACGAGCGCACCCTTGTGCCTAGCCACGAACTCTGTAAAAGAGACCACCGGCAAACCGTAACGCTCACCCACAACCTTGTTGTCTATGATGCCCGACCAGCCCTGAACGTTAAGGGCGCGGGCACTTTCCCTCTCCAGCACAGATTTGCAGCCAACACCAGCCCCATATATGAATTTCTCGCGGCGGGGATCGCGCATTCCATTTGTCAGCGCGAGCAACCGCGACTTTGCAGCGTCTGAAAGCCCCGTGAACTCAAGTGTTTCTGGGAATGCCTCGCGCTTGATGTCAGCGCCAGCACTCAAGCGGGCATCGAACACGCGGAGCGAAAGATCGTCCAGAAAAAGTGCCCTCGCCTTGTCAATTTGACTACTCATTTTCATGCTCCTCAAGTATTCTATCAATTTGGCGATGCTCACGCACAAAACCAACTAAGCTACCCATTTTTTTGTTATTTCTGAAATGCTTTATAAAATACACAATTTTCTGTAAAGTCGATTCAGAATAAAATGTATTGCCATGGTAAATATTGCGTGCAATGACAACTCTTGTGGCAATTGCATCGGCAAGTTCAAAAAAACCATTTATATCTTTATAGTTATCATTTATACCTTCAAACACTATATATTTTAACACTACAATCCCACATTTAGAGTACTCTCGCAAATTACCGCACACGGTATCAAATGCATCAACACCTTTAATGCGATAAAATGTTTCGCGTGTCCCTGCATCAACGGAAGTATATAGGTAGGCTTTTCCAGCACCAAGAGATCTGGCAGTCGCATCGCTCCATCTGTAAGCATTTGAGTATAACGCTACATGGTAGTTGTTGAGTAGCTCAAGCAGTTCATTGCCTTCATCGGATACGCTAAATTCGCCAGCGGTCAGCACAATTCTTGTATCAAGCCCGCAGCCGACCACCCGTTCTATAACTGGGATGGTACTTTTGATTTCACTAAATGGGGATTCATGTTGGTATCTTGCGTTATGTAGATGACCGCAGTCCATGCACGAAAAATTACATGGTCCGTCACCCCCAAGTGTAATACTTCGGATTTTTCTATTTGAAAAGTAATATTTATTGGCAATTGCATTACAGTTTTGACATTTATTTGAAAAGATTCCTGTTTTTATATTGTCTGCGATTTGATTCCTGAAGCATAAAAAATCTGCAAGGGAAGAATCATCGAACTTGTTGTGAGCTACTCTGATCTTCGGAAGTTCGTCACAGAACGTCTTAGTACCAGTTTCACTTTGTATGCAGCAATACAATTCCAGTCCATCGCCATACGTAGCAATATCAAGGAAGGTTTCGGCGAATCCGCATCCCATCCTTTTTTCGACTGGCTCATAGTTAAGTATGCGGTCTTCGCTAATGCCAAGCGCCAATAGCGTCCCAATTATATCAGGCACAGACAATTCATTTGCCGTAACAAAAACATCAAAGTCATCCAGCCGTAAAACAGCATCGCCCCATGACATAATTGGCAATCCCAAATACATACCACCTTGTTTAAATACATCACCGTCAACAAACGCAACAACTTTGCGAGGCTCCACTTGTTTTATCGCAGACCGAAAGATCAATGCGGCATGTTCGCCAGCCCCGTAAAATATGACGTTGCGCTCATTTGCTGACATTTAGAGTCCCTTGTCAACATCAGCGGATAGAGCCCTGTCTAGGGATGCGCGTTCATCTTTTCGAGCACCAAAGCCAATTAGACTCCCCATTCTGCCTGAATCACGGAAATGCTTGATGAACTTTGTGCATTGCATAAGGGCACCATCAGACAGTGAGCCCTTTTGATAGTAGTCACGAGAAAGCACTACGCGAGACGCAACATCGTCTGCAAGTCTAAAGAATCCATCCAAATCGGACTCATTTTCATTTAAACCTTCACAAACTATGTACTTCAATACTACTGTTCCCCTTGCTGAATACTTTTTAAGATTTTCACATACTTTCTCAAAAGCATCAATTCCTTTGACTTTCTTGAATGTTTCATGTGTTCCAGCATCTACGCTTACATACAGGTACGAATTCCCACATTCAAGTGCAACAGCGGCGGCTTCGCTCCAAATAGAAGCATTTGTAAATAACACAGATTTATATTTGGAAACCAAGGTCGCCAGTTTGTTTCCATCTTGGCTTATTGAAAACTCGTTACTGCTCAATACCACGAATGTGCTATCGTCAATCAAGCCGCAATTGGCAATTTTAACAACAGCATTATAAATATCAACAAAGATGTTATATTCGTAAGGCTCAAATTGTTTGTTCGAGCAATATATACAATTAAAATTACATGCTCTAGCCGCTGTCTCCGTCAAGGCAAGCTGACGAATCTTTCTAGTTTTGTAATAATATGTTTCTTTGATATAGTTGCATTTATTGCAATGTTCATGGATATTACCATTTTTCAAATTGTCCGCAATCTCGTATTTTAGATTAATAAAATTATTCAAAATATCACTGCAAAATGCAGGTGTATTGTTCATAAAAGGCGTTCTGGACAATGTTTCATTGATTTCATTCCGAGCGCAGCACTGCATGACGATATTACCGCCCTCTGGCTGTAAGCCCAAATAAGTTTCAACCCAGGGACACCCCAAGCGTTTTTCAACTGGCTCATAATTTACTATGCGATCTGGCGTTATGCCATTTTCCAGCAGAAAGCCGATGATTTCCGGGGCGGTGCGCTCGTTGGCCGTCACATAGAAATCAACATTGCCGAACTTTGCTATGGCATCAGCATACGACAAAACCGGCAAACCCAAATAGGTATGCCCCTGCTTGAAGCAATCGCCGTCAACAAACGCGACAACTTCGCGTGGTGCGACCTCAGCTTTGGCACGTTTGCACATTGTCGCGGCGTATTCTCCTGCACCGTACAATACCACTTTCCCCTTTTCCATGCCCTTAGTCCCTTTCTATGCCGCCTGCGAATTGCATACTCCTACACCCCCTTGGGAATGTGCTACTTGGTTGATGGACAAAATCTGTGGTCTGAGTCGAACCACTTTACAATGAAAAATTCCCTGTCTTGCAAACCTATAATCCTAGTTTTGTTGTCAAGCCTCATAGAATAAAGGTTATCAACATCGCTTTCCAGCCGCAGCCGCGCAATGCGTTGTTTCGCGCTGTCACTTAGATGGTCATAATCCAAATGGTGGTGTTTTGTTTTATTTGCAGGGCCGTGCGTTTCTCTCTTGATTTCTCGCCATGTTTTCATGCTGTAATGGATAATTTTCCCCAAGACATCCTCACAGTCCATGTCTTTCCTGCTTGGGTCGAAGCGAAAATCACCATCGTTGTCAATACTGTCAAAGACCCACACCTGCCTACAATCATCCGCAGAGTACGGCGGCAACGTCGTATGCCGTGAATGGGCGGTCTGGGAGCTTGTTTTTCTTTTTTTTGCCACTATAGACTTCCGTAGTATTCGCCCATCACTTCTTTTGTGATGAGCGTATTGCTTGACGCGCCAGGCGGCACTTTGCCGCGGGCGTTTCTCCATGGGTCTTCGTTGTGTGTTTGCTCACGCAGCCAGTAAGCGTCCTTGTCGCCGTAGTCATTGCAGATGACGTCAAGCGCGTCTCTTTGGTCTTGGTCGAACACGCCGGGGTCGCCGTCGGTCAGTTCTTCGCTGCTGATCATGAACAGACCTTTGTGCTTTTGGAACAGTTCGGGGCAGACCGGTCCGTTGGACCATGCCTGAAAGTCTTCCTGAAACAGCGGTTTCTCGTCCCACGCCAGTGTCCACGCCTGTGCGTAGTAGCACAGTTTTTGCAGCTTCCATGTACTCATCGGGCCGAGCTTGTCCAGGAAATACTTTGCAACGTCAAATACAGTAGCCATCCCCGCCCCCACTCAAGATACACCAGCACTAATGTTATCATCTGCATAGAAAAATGTCAAGGCATGACCAGCATCGCCCCTTCCACCAGCCAACCCCGCATAGACCAGCCGCTCCCAGTCGCTCACGCCAAGTAGCGAAAAGACTGCCTTTGGGTGTGCCATCACGCCCCCTTTTCCGTCAGTGTGCGACGCATGGAGCGTTCGAAGACTTCCATGATGTATTCTTCGTTTTCGGGCGATACGTAGCCCACCTTGGCCGTCAGGAACTCGCGGTACACGTCGGGCATCTTGTGGTTGTCCAGCACCTTGCTTTCAAGCCCCTGTCTGCGATGGCTCTGGGGATACTGCCGATAGTTGTGCAGTGGTCTGGCCAGCACGCCTGCCCTTTGGGAATGGCGCAGGTACCACAGCATTGTGGCAGTATCAAAGCGGTGGCTGAGGGCAAGGTCGGCCAGGTATCTGTCCAGCGCGGCGAAGTCAACCCGCGCGAACAGTGAGCCGCACTGCAGTTTGCCCCAGCGCGCGCCCATGAAGCGGAAGTAGTCAGGGAAGAGCGTGCCAAAGCCTTCGCCCTCCATGACTAGGTTTTGCGCCAGTATGTATTCATTTTGCACGGCGCCGCATGCTTCATCCACAAAGTTGGAGCGGCATGCGGCATAGTCCAGGCCGTGCGCCCTGACGAAACCTAGCATTTCCTCCAGAAAACTTGGGGCGTAGTCGTCGTCAGCGTCCAGGACGCAGAGCCAGTCGTCGCTCCCTAGGTGCCTCGCCAATTCGAGGACGTTTTTCCGGCTCTCGGCCGTCCACTCCTGGTTCCGCAAGTTAAAAAATGGCACTATCCGTCTGTCTTTGGCGGCGTATTCCCTGATGATTTCGCCGGTGCCGTCCTCCGAGCCGTTGTCGCAGAGGTGGTATGCAAAGTCGCCGCAGGTCTGCCCCAGCACGCTCTCAATGGCGCGGCGCAGCGTCTTTTCGGCGTTGTACGCCTTTGTCGTGAAGATGATCATGTCAGGGCACTTCTCAAAGACTGCTCGGCGGGCACGATGCGCTCGCGCCCTTCAACAAATCCGCCGCAGTAGCGGCAGGCGCTCAATACATCCAGGCCGTACAGCCCCATTATGTTACAGCGAATCTCGCCGTCCGTCAAGCTCTTGTCGTGTATGTTTATGCACTCGCGCGGATTTTCGGTCACTATTCCAAGCTCCGTGCATCTTCGCAGGACGTGGCAAGGGTACAGCCGCCCGTTGTGCAGCGTCACCACCCAGTGCAATTTTTGGGGGCAGACGCACTCGGCGAACAGCCTCTTGGCGGAGTCTTCGTCGTGCTTTAGCGTCAAATCGCTGAAGTCGAGCCAGCCGTTCAAATGCACGTTTGCGTACTGGTCGCGCTGCTCAAACCTGATGGAGCGGCCAGCGAGCAGTTCCACGTTGCCCTGCGCGTGTTTGGAGAGTTCTGGCCCATAGTCGTCGAGTATCACGCGGACCTTTTGACCCATCTCCTGTAGCGCCGACAGGACATCATCGCCAAACCTGATGCTCCCATTTGTCACCAGGGAAAAGAACTCAAAGCGTCCAGAGTATCCGCCTATGTGCCGCAGCACTTGGGGCAGCGGGCGATACATCAGCGGCTCGCCGCCTGACACTTCAAAGATGCGGACGCGGTCTATCAGTTCCATGGCGCGGTCTAGGTCGCGCAGGACTGCGTCCAGTGGCTGGACTTGCGAGGGGCTGTAGTGCGGCGAGTACTCGTTGCAGTACTTGCAGGAGAAATTACAAGCGAGCGTGGGACGCAGTGTCAGGCGCTCGACAAACACTTCGCTTGGTGCCGTGCCCATTACATCTGCTCCGCTGCGGGGTAGCGTCTGGCTGGGTCGCTTGTCCCCTGGTCGCCGCTGCAATGGCGGCAGGCCGTCAGATACTGCGCCGCAGCTATTTGGCGGAATTTGGCACGTTTTGCGTCAACGGGCGAATCATTAAGAAGGTCTATGTAGTCCTGCGGGCTGTCGGGCATCAGGCCCAATTCCATGCCGCGCTGGGAGCGCGAGCACCAATGGGCTTTGCCGTCGCGGGTGCGCCAGTTGCCCTGCATGTCGCGTGTCACGGCGCAACTGCTGAAAATCCGCCCCAGTTCAAGGTCTGTCCTTGGGTGGGCATCCCAACCGCCGAAGTCAACCCAGCCGCCGAATGGCTGATGGTCGCCATAGTATCTTTCCACTTTGAGGGGGACGCCAGTGGCTTCCAGTGTCGCCAGTATCGAGGCCTCCTGCTCTTTTTTTTGCCCGTAGCAAGAAACCTGCACCACCATTTTGTCTTTGAACCGTGCCAGTGCATCCAGCAAAGGCGCTTGGGGCTGTATTGTGCAGTTCGTGAACAGCATCAGGCTGTCGAAGCTATTGGAATGCCCCATGCACACGCCAACGAGGTCGGCCAGGCGCGGGTGCAGGAAAGGCTCGCCGCCGCCCGAAAGGTGCAGTGTGCCCACGCGGTCTATGGTGCCAAAGAGCGCCTGGCACAGGGCCTGGCACTCTTCCACCGTCATGTCAGGGTAGGCCCTGTGCTGCGGCACGTACTCGCAGCAGAGCCTACAGCGCAGGTTACAGCGGGTTATGACCACAAGCGTGAACTTGTCGAGCGCTAGGATGTCGCCCGAAGTCAGTCCGTCCGTCCGCGTTTTCCCCGCTTTGCCCATGCGCGCTCACACCGCATAGAGTATGGTGTCCCAAAAGCCTTCGACGTGCTGGCGCAGGGCGAACCTGTAGTCGTCGCG
>Ga0268262_10002384_pt1 | contig 21755 bp, 19 predicted proteins | sample TergutNc150P3_FD_190354 | JGI IMG/M metagenome (GOLD analysis project Ga0268262, IMG submission 190354) | Nasutitermes corniger P3 segment gut microbial community from laboratory colony in Florida, USA - Nc150 P3 (SPAdes) (version 2) | ecosystem: Host-associated > Arthropoda: Insects >... | reverse complement strand
AGGCTGCTGCTCTACCGCGCGAGCGGCACGGGGCCGCGATACGTCAAAATCTTGAAGCGCCTTGTGCGCTACGAGAAGCGGGACGTCGACGCGTGGCTTGCCGAACATAAAAAATAATTTCCGCCGCGCGCTACATTTCGCTGGACTTTTATTTTTTATCCGGCACATTGGCGGCAGGACAATAAAGGAAAAAGAATGCTCGAAACAAGATATTTCAAGAGGACTCTGAACGAGGGATATTTGCAAACCCTGAGCGAGCCGGTGAATCTTCAAATCACCGACGCCGCGATGCCGGGGCTTCAAGTCCGATACTCCGCGAAGACGGGCCGCAAGGTTTTCTATCTCTGGTATCGCGTCAAGGGAACGGGACAGCAGCGCAATATGCGGCTCGGCTCGACGGACGAGTTCTCGCTTATCGACGCGCGGACGCTCGCGATAAAACTCCGCAAGGACGTGTCCGGCGGCCTCGACCCGCAGGTCGTGCAGAGGGAGCACGCGAAGGAAGCGCTGGTAAAGGAGCAGCGCCGCAAGAAGGTGAAGGAACTTACGCCCGCGTTCCTCGAACAGCATACGAAGGAAAACAACCGGCACTCGACCTATCTCGCGCACGAGAGCCTCGTCCGCATTCATATCAATCCGATGATAGGCGAGAAGATTATCGACGAAATCGACCTCGCGTTCGTGCAGGACTTCTACGACAGGCTTAAAAACACGAAGAGCATCGCCTGCGCCGACCACGTGCGGCGGATTCTCTCTACGTTCCTCAACTGGTGCGAGCGTCATAACTACCGCGCGCTCGGCTCGAATCCCTGCCGCTTGATAACGAAGGCGAAAGCGCCGAGGTTCAAGCATACGCTGCTCGACTTGGACGGATATCGGAAACTGCTCGCGGCTCTCGACGAGGCGCTCGGAATCGGAACGTATTCGCGGCAGGCGCTGCTCGCGTTGAAGGCGCTGGCCTTGACCGGATGCCGGAGCGGAGAAATCAAGGAGCTGGAAAAAGACGAGCTGGATTTGGATAACGGATATCTGCGCCTCAACAAGCGCAAGACGGATTCTTTCGACGTCCCGCTCGGCGAACCCGCGATTGCGGTTATACGGCAGGCGCTCAAAATCTGCAAGTCGAAGCGCTACGTATTCCATTCCTCAATCGACCATACGAAGCCGATTTCGGATTTGCGGACGCCGTTCCGATGGGCGCTGGAACGCGCCGGCCTTCCGGAAATGCGCGTCCACGACTTGCGCCATTCGTTCGCCACGCTCGCGACCGGAATCGGCGAGGATATCCGCGTCCTAAAAGACGTCCTCGGACATACGAAAATCACTACGACGGAAATCTACGCGCATACGACCGGCAAGGCCGCGCTCCGCACCGCCAACAACGTTGCAAGCGCAATTGTTGGAGACTGCCAGCTCCTGCCGGAATAACCGAAGAAAAAGGGAAACGGCTAATACCTTCCAGAACTCCGACGGAGAAGAGATTTCGACGGGGTGAATCGTTTATAATAGCTGTTCGTTTTCCCATGATTCCCGTCCTGCTGGAACACCTTCGAAACGTCCAGCGAAAAGTTTATTTTGACGATTGAATTTCCACAAAAATACATTATAATTCGGAATAAACAACTAAGAGCCTGTGAAATGAAAATCTGTCAAATCTCTATGCATAACTTCCGCTCAATTAAAGACGCTGTTTTTTCATTAAAGGATTATTCCCTGCTTATCGGCGCCAACAATGCGGGCAAAAGCAATATCATCGATGCATTGCGGATTTTTTACGAACACGACAAAAAAAAGTTTGAAGACGGCGCCAATGGCGACAAGTGTTGGTTCGGCGACGCCGAGGATAACGAAATATGGATTGAAATCGAATACAAGCTTACCGACGAGGAATACAACGATTTGAAGGAAGAGTATAGGCTTCCGAACAATAAGCTCAAAGTTCGTAAATATATCAAAACTTCTGAAGTGGGCGACGACGGGAAACCAAAGTTTGGATATTATGCGTATGACAAGGACGGAAAGATTTGCGGCAACCTATTTTATGGAGAGAAAAACGTTGGTTCGGGAAAGCTTGGTGGGCTTATTTATATACCCGCTCAGTCAAACCTCGAAGAACAGACTAAACTTACCGGCCCGTCTCCACTTAAAGAGTTGATAACGAATGTTTTGGAGCGTGTAATAGAAGGAAATGCGGCCTACGACAAGCTTAAAACAGATTTATCCGAGTTCTCCGAAAAGATAAAGACAGCTCAAACGGAAGATGAAAAATCCCTTACTAGATTAGAATCCGAGATAAGCGATTCTTTACAAGGTTGGAACACAAAGTTCAAATTTGACTTTAAGACTCTTGACGCGGGAAGTATCATTAAAAACCTAGTATCCTACAAAATAGGAGAGGCGGTTGATAATATGAATGCGTCCCAAATGGGCTCTGGATTCCAGCGGCATTTGATTTTTTCGTTGATTGATATAGCTGCTAAATATCCGGCCCAAAAGAAACTCAAAAAAGATAAGGATTTCACACCCTCAATGTCGTTGCTCCTATTTGAAGAGCCCGAGGCATTCTTGCACCCAGACCAACAGTTGTCGATGTGTCGTAATTTGAAGAGATTGGCAAGCGACCAAATGAACCAAGTTCTAGTTTCGTCGCATTCTCCGCATTTTGTTTCGCAAAATACGGACGACATATCCTCAATCATCAAACTGAACAAGCCGGATAAGCTTACGGAGATTGGGCAGATTTCGGGAGAAAAATGGAAGGAAATTTTAGGTGCGAACCTCAAACTTCCAGATGAAGCAAAAGATGATAGAGAAGAAGCGGATAAGAATGAGGAAACCGAAGCGATAAAATACTTCTTGTGGCTAGACCCGGAGAGAAGTGGTTGCTTCTTCTCAAAGCATGTGCTACTTGTGGAAGGAGCGACCGAAAAAGGGCTTTTCAACTATCTTATAGACAAGGGGTATGTGAAAGTCCCCCCGGGCGGAGTATTCATTCTGGACAGCATGGGAAAATGGAATATGCCGAAATTTATAAGGTTGTTTGAGGGGCTAAAAATACCACACTCTGTCATCTTTGACGACGACAATAATTCCGATAAGGAAAAGCCGTGGAATGAATTTATTCAAAAATCTAGAAATGGCTTTACTAAAAACATAAAAACATTCTCGGGCGATTTAGAAACCATGCTGGGAGTGGATAAGCCAAAAGGAAGTGGTGCGGCGCATAGGAAACCCCAACGATTGATGTATAATTGGATAACGGGGAAGGTTTCGGAAGAAAAACAAGAAGCGCTCATAACATTATTGTTCGAAACCATTTCCGAATAAGGATAAAGACACTTTCTTTGGCTGGGATTTTTCGCGGAAAGTCTCCAATTGATTTTCCAAATTTTTATGTATAGAATGTGTAGCAGTTTTGCATACGTGCCCGTAGCTCAGCCGGATAGAGCAACAGATTTCTAATCTGTGGGTCGCAGGTTCGAATCCTGCCGGGCACGCCAGATTTCCGCCGAAAATAACTCCGCACAATTTCAAAAAATCCCTCAAAATGAAGCCCGAAAATATGTAGCATTACGTGTAGCATATATGTAGCTTTTTGGTTGGATTTTAAAGGATTTTCGCTAGATTCCAGTCGCGCTCTATCCAGATTTAATTCGCTTCAAACCCGCAGAAAATAGCGCTTTTTAGAGTTTGTTGGATTTTCATCAATATCGTTTCCGCCGGATTAGAAATCCCGTACTCTATCCAACTGAGCTACGCCCGCGTGCGAATTAGCGCCATTTTACAGGCAAAATTGCCAAAAATCAATCAATTCTTTTCGGCCATAATCGCGTTTGCGGTATTGTTGGCGACGCGGCGGGCGGCGGAACTCGTAGTATGCGCGTATATTTCTGTCGTGGTGATTTTAGTGTGCCCGAGGACGTCTTTCAGTGTTCGGATATCCTCGCCGATACTTGTCGCCATTGTCGCGAAAGAATGCCGCAAATCGTGAATTCTCATATGCGGCAGGCCGGCGCGTTCCAATGCCCACCAAAATACCGTGCGCAAATCTACAACCGGTTTATCGCGGTCAATTGAAGAATGAAATACATAGCGTTTTGATTTGCAAATTGAAAGCGCGCATCGAATTACCTCTATCGCCGGTTCGGATAGCGGCACGTCGAAAAAATCCGTTTTGCGTTTGTTCAGGTGCAAATAGCCATTTTCCAAATCAAGCTCGTCATGTTCCAAATCCGTAATCTCGCTGCAACGGCAACCGGTAAGCGCAAGCGCCTTTAATGCCAATATCGCCTGTGGCGAGTACCTGCCAATTTCAAGCGCCTCGTCAAGCGCGGCCAGCAATCGCCCATAACCATTCCTATCAAGCAGGGTCGGTTTGAAACGCGGGATTTTGGCTTTTTGGACGTGGCGGCACGGATTAGAATTTATCGGGCGATATTTATATTTTTCGCACCAGTTGAGGAACGATGAAAGCACGCGCATTATATGGTCGCCCAAGGACGCCGTGCCGCTATTTTTGACTTTATCGTATGTATCTTGGATAGCGCCCAACTCCAAATCCCCGATATATTTCTCGCCGATGAGCGGCAAAATATGATTGCGGAAATACCCCTCGTGCGCAAGGTATGTTGTGGGGCGGTTGTTGACCTTGCAATGTTTTTCCAGGAACAGCGGCGCGACTTCTTTAACCTTCTTGCGCATGGATTCTTTTTCGGCCGCATCCTTCGCGCGTTCGCGGCAGGCGATTTGCGGGTCAAGCCCCATAGATACGTCTTTCTTCAACTTCACCGCCAGCGACCGAATATCGGCGAGCGTAAATTCAATCGAGCTGCCAAGTTTCATATTGCGCTGCTGGCGCGTGCCCCTTACGCGATACCAAAGATAATAAACCTTGCGGCCCGTCTTCGAAGAATACCGCAGTTGCAAGCCGGGAAGCGCGGCGTCCGTTATCTGCAAATCGGAATCCGCTTTAAGGTTTTGAATATATCCGGCGTTCAGATTTTTCTTACAATATATAGTGTGGCGCATGGCTTATCCTTTTTTGTCGTGCATACATTGCCGGATAAAAAATAAAAGTCCAGCGAAATGTAGCACGGCGCGGCGATTATATTTTTTGCGCGGTCAGCCATGCGTCCACATCGCTTTTGTAATAGCGCACAAGACGGCGCAGTATCTTGATATACCTCGGCCCCGTACCCATCGCGCGATACAAAAGCAAGGTCGAAACCGCAACGCCGATATATGCGGATACTTCTTTTGTCGTCATCAGTTGCTCGTCCATTGTCGTTCTCCTATGTTAAAAATCGTCGTCATCAAAAAGCGCTTCCAGTTCTTCATCGTCGTTTCCGATATATACAATCGGTTTCAGCGGGAAGACGAAAGATCAGTTTATGGAGATACTGGGCGCGGCGGGCGTCAAACGATTGATTGATATTCGCCTTTGGCGCACGGCGAGGTTCGTGCCGTGGGCTATCAATCTTCATACATTGTTCCTCACTTAGGCTTGGCGGATTGATTTGCAAAAAGGGCGACGGAATGCTATATTGTTAATCGCGGAAGCGTGGCAGAGCGGTTGAATGCACTTGACTTGAAATCAAGCATGCCCGCAAGGGCATCCGGGGTTCGAATCCCTGCGCTTCCGCCAGCGCCCACGGGAACCGCCTCCAGCCCCTAATCATATTAGATATGTTTGGAAAATAAGCGAAATTGTCGTATAATGCTGGAAATGAATTCCCCTCTCTCCGAGGGGGATTTTTTATGAATGGAGTTGAAACTATGTGGAACTTTTTAACCGAACTGATCAAATCCCTGCCGTCGGAATTTCAGATGGCCCTGATTTCCGCGCTGCTTATCCTGGCCCTTATCCTGTCGATGGCGGCGCTGGCATATCTTCCGCGCATTCGCCGCGACAAAGACGGACGCTGGTACTTTCACGACGCCAAGTACGAGGACAGCAAGCGCGACCTGCGCAGGCTTATCGACGGATTCGAAAAAATCCACGCCGAATTGCAGGACGTTCGGCTGGATCAAAAGCGGTTCATCATTTATACGCCAGGATTTTCGCCAGGCGAAAGGTGCCTGGCGCTGGCGTTTTACTTGGACGCCGGAGGAAACGGCGAGACCAGGGAATACGGCAAAAAGAATCTTACGGCCAAATATCCCGACATTTGGGCGGCGGCAAAGATGATGGTGAAAAAGGCAACAAAAGGCGGCAATCATGTCTGACGATACCCGGACCCAAACGCCCGTCGGCGCCCCGATTTTTTGGACCAACGCCGCGGACTTCAAGACTTTGGCGAACCGGTGGATTACGGCCTATATGAATCTTGGCGAATTGCTTGAACAGCTGGAGCGAGACCGAAAGGAAATCATGGAGCTTATGCGAAAATCCCTGGAGAAAACGAAAGCTTGATTTTGAGAGATAACCGCTTGCAATTTTGGGGTTCGCGGGGTATACTTGGCTCACAAATCGCGGGCGGGGCCCGTAAAAACAAGCATTTCAGGGGGATCGTGAGAGAGGCCGTTATAAAGAGAGTGGCCTATGGCGACTAAACGCAAAGCGGTCGATCCGCGAAGAAACGAGAAAAAGGCAATTTTCCTCCATTATTTGGGCGTCGTCGCGAATGCCGACCTCGCGTGCGATGAAGCGTCGCTGATGCTGGAATGGTTCTCGCACATAAGAAACTTTTTCGATTCCAAAAATCTTCGACAGGTTAAAATTTCCAGCGTGGCGGGCTCAAAGGCCCGAAAGACCATGTCCTTTCCCAGGATAAGGCGGCTTTTGGCGCTGGAATCGAAAACTTTCGACATCGAGGCCGAATGGAAGCTGGCGACCAAAAAAATCGACGATTTGTTCGATCTGTTCAAACTGCCCGAAAACACCCGAGAACCGTTCCGCTTCATCTGTCTTCTTACCATAATGCGCGACGACGTGCTTAAACGGTTGTGGCGCTTCATCAATGACGCCACGTTTTTCAGCGACATAACATCGGAAAATTACAAAAACATCGAAAAAATCGTCGGATGCAAGCCCGAGGACCTCGCGGCCTGCCTGGATCAGGACGGGGAACTCTTCACAAAAGGAATCCTTCACACCGACGGGGAAAAATTCTTCATCAATCCGCGCTTCCGCCAGGTTCTGATCCGCGGGCTGACCACCAAGGACCAGTTCCTGAAATTCCTGCTGGGAAACAAGCTGAAAGCCGAGCTTTGCGCCGACGACTTCAACTACATCGACGGAGAGCGCGATTATCTCTCAAAACTGCTTTCCTGCGCCGTCAAATCCGGAATGCCGGGCGTAAACATACTGATCTACGGCAACGTTGGGACCGGGAAAACCCAGATGGCCAGGACCCTGGCCAAAATCGCCGGAATCGATCTCTACGCCGTCGGGGCCAGCCAAACCGAAAGCGAAAAAAAGTACCGCCTGGCCGAATTGGCCATGACCCAGGTTCTTCTCAACGGGCAGAACGACACCGCGCTTATCGTCGACGAGGCGGAGGATCTGCTTTGCGAAAACGAGCATGACGGCCGCGCAGGCGCTTCGAACCAGTTTCTAAACGACCAACTGGAAACTAATAAAACGCCCATCATTTGGACCGCCAACGATCTGGACGACGTTCTGGACAAGCATAAACGCAGATTTTTATACTCGCTCGAATTGCTGCCGCCGGACGACACCGCAAAGAAAAACATTTGGCGCAATATAAGCAGACGCCTCGGCTTTCCTTTGTCCGAGGGCGATATCCTGTACCTGACGGACAGATATCCGGCCATCGCGCCCAGTTTTATCGAGGCGGGGATTCGGGCCGCGCTTTTGACCGACGACAAGAACGCGATCGAACGCACCATCGACGCGCAGATGAAGCTGATGTACGGATATATTTTGGAAAACGAAGCCTTTCGGTCCGACCAATTCGATCCGGAGTTGATTTCCGTCGCCGCCGATCAGGATTTGAAAACGTTGCTCGACCGACTGCCCGCGTCCAAATCGCCGACGAGAAACGCCTTTTCCCTATGCCTGTACGGGCCGGACGGCGCGGGCAAGAGAAGGTTCGCCCAATATCTAGCCCATAAAATGGGGCTAAATTCCATTCATTGGCATATCAGCGAACTTTACGACCCCGTCATAGGCGCGGACAAAAGCATCCTTGGCGCGTTCCGCTACGCCACCAACCAAAATTCGATGCTGATTTTTTCGGACGTCGGAGTTTTTCTCAGAGTCCAAAGGTCCATGCCGTGGGAAATCTCGGGCACGAATAAAATCCTTACACTGATGGCGTCGACGCGGAATCCGTTCGTTTGCACCACAAATCTGACCGACGAGCTGGACAAAGAGGTACTGGGGCAGTTTACGTTCAAAATAAAATTCGACGTTTTGTCGGCGCATCAGACGGAAACCGCGTTTTCGCGCTTCTTCGGGCAAGAGCTGCCCGGCGGAGAAAATTTGCCGGACCTTGTGCCGGGGGATTTCATAGCCGTAAAGAAAAAGGCGGATATCTTGGGCATAACCGATGCGGACAGGCTGAAAAATATGCTATGCGAGGAAGCGCGGGTCAAACAGCAGATACATCAATTGGGCTTCAGGGCGTCATCGCGTTAATTACAAGCGCCTATGTTGTCCTTATATACCCGGCAACTTCGGCGCCTTCGACGGACAGCGCCGCCATTATATCCGACATTTTCGCCCGGTGGTTCGCATCGCCGTCCGCCGCAGGGTCGTGGAAGAACACCGCGTCCCCGACGATATCCGTTATAAAAACGCGATGCAACAACTGCGCCTCGGGCGTATCGCCGTACATCAGCCAGCCGTCGCCCATAATCTCGACGGCGTATCCGGCGTCGAACAATTTCCGTAAATCGCTTTCCGTAGGCGCGCGATTTGCAAATTCAAAATCCGGATTTTTCAATACGTCCGCGAAGTCCTCGGTTCCGTCGGCGCGCGCGGCAAAAAAGTCCGCCACCCACTTTGGCGCGGCCTTTGGGAACGTCCGGTAATCGTTTTTCGAAATACAATTTACCTTTACGCCTTGCCGCAGGCACCAGTACCAGAACTGCGACTGGCCCAAGGTTCCGCGTGTAATCTTCAAAACATCCCGCAGCGACAAATCGAACCCTAGCGCGTTCGCAACCATGGTATAATTTGCCGAGGCGCAACTGGTTTCATCACACTGGCAGACGCGCAGAATATCGTATTTCATATTGATTTCCTTTTCTTTTGCCTCTATTATATACTTATGGACATCAGATTACAATGGATTTCTCCTTATTGGTACATGGGTTGCGACCAGGATTGCAAGGTATGCTTTCTAGGGGCGGCAAAGGACGCGCGCATCTTTACGCCGATCGCCGAACGCGCCAAGCAAATCGAGCTGTTCGCAAAATACGGAACGGAAAAGTTCTTCATCGCGGGCGGAAATCCGACGCTCGATCCGTTCATCGAGGAAACCTTGGCGCTGATAAAATCTCGTGGCATGGGTACGGAAATCCTGTCAAATTCCTGGGATTTATCCGGCATAGGGGACAAGGCGAAGTTCCTGGAAAACATAGACGACAAGGCCGCGACATTCTTCGGCGCCACGGCGGAAACGCACGACGCGCTGTCCGGCGCGGCGGGAAGCTTCGAACGGCTTTGCAACAATCTGAAAACCTTACGGGCCTTCGAGACGTCGTTCACGGCGATAATAAACGCCACGGCGCAAAATAAAGATTCTTTGTATGACATAATCCGCGGACTTCGCGGTTTCATGCGCCTTAACAAAGTTTGGGTTCAGCGGATTATGCCGTATGGAAACGCGTTGAAACATGGCGGCCTTTATCTGAAAGCCGAAGACGCGGATACGATATGCGCCCAACTGGAACGCGCGCGTGACGATTTCGATCTAGAGGAAATTTCTTTCGACATGGGCGCGCCGCCGTGCTTGGTCAATCGGAAATATCATTACATAATGGAACCTTATAAGCGCGGGATTTCTTTTTTCGCGCTAGATCACAAAGGGCGTTTGTTCGGCGAAAGCTTCGATATAACGCGCCCCGAATATTCCCTGTTCGGCGGCGCGCCGATCACGGAAGTCGAGGGCGATTTAATCGCCGCGATACGAAGCGACGCGCGAACTTTGGACATTCTTGGAAAGCGATATATGCCCGACAAGTGCCGCAAATGCCCGCGCTACGGCGAATGTTTCGGCGGGTATCCCGTGCGCGGCGCGGACGGATCGCTCGCCCCGGATTCCATGCTGTAAAAGGCTTTGACAATTTTTCGGCGTCGCATTATAATCCGAAAAAGGCTTAATATGAAATTGACGGAAAGGCAGGCGGATATTTTTTCCCAAACCGTGGAGCGGTGGGGCAGGGACAGTCAGATCCTGCTGGCGCTGGAGGAAATGTCCGAGCTGTCCGTGGAGCTTCTCAAAAATCTTCGCGGGCGCGACAACGTCGATAAAATCGCCGAGGAGCTGGCCGACGTTTACGTGGTTCTAGAGCAGGCGCGGCGCATTTACGATATTAAGAACGACGCGATACAAAAAATAGCCGATTCAAAGATAGACCGCCTGGAACAACGGCTGAAAGACGGCTATGAAATGACGCGCAGGGCGTAAATCGCGGCACCCCAATTTTCCGCTTGAAAGTTTGGAAAAATCGTATAAAATCGAATGCATTGGCCTTGTGGTGAAATGGTAGACACGAAGCACTCAAAATGCTTTGCAGCAATGCATCTCGGTTCAAGTCCGAGCAAGGCCACCAAAAATCATTATAACGGCGCGTCTGCTCTGCGGTTCGTCGTTTTTGCCTCGGTCATTTATGTTTAATAAACTCCCTCGGCAAAGAACTTCCGAATCCGCAGCATCCACACCATTCTAATGATTTTTACAAAACCTGAGCGAAGCGATGGCTGATGGGTATGGCAAAATGCATTCTAAAATAATATCCTCTTTGGGTTTGGCGTTGGCGCTTGCCTCTTGCAAACCCGGCGGCGGCGCGCCGAAATCCCCAAACTACGTTCTCAAGGCCGCCGGGGCGGACAACGTAAAAGCCCTATTGCGCCTTGAAATCGCCGACACCGACAATCGGCGCCGCATAGGCCTGTCGCGCAGAAAAGATCTGCCCGCCGACGCCGGAATGCTTTTCATATTCGACCGGCCGGGGCATTATACCATGTGGATGAAAGATACTTTCATCCCGCTGGACATCATATTCCTGAACGACGACATGGTCATAACGTACATTGCGGCCGACCGCCAGCCGATGAACGAGACCCTGATTACGCCGTGCAGCGCCGAGTATGAAAAAGCCTGGGACAGGGGCAAGGCGTTTCTTTCATCGAGTTTGTGTTCTGAGGAATTTTCAAAATCCGACAAACTGACCCGCTATGTGCTGGAGCTTGGGGCCGGTAGCGCCGCGAAATACGGCGTACGCGTCGGCGATTCGCTCGCCCCGAAATAAACGGCTAGGCGTCTTGCAGGCAGGCCCTGAGCGACTGGTACATTATTCCCAAATCCGTCTTGAGCAGCGTCGCGGCGACCAATTCCTTGTTCTCCGTCCGCTCGGCGCCCGACAGCATTTTCGCGAAACCGTGCACGAACTGCGTCGCCTGCGCCCTGAACACCGCGTCCGTTTTAAACATGTTCCTTACCTTCTTTTTATCCGCGCTCGAGATCATACGCGCGAACCACTTGCTGAATATCGCCCGGTCGCCGTTGTTATACTTATTCATAACCGAATCCGGTATCTCCGCGCCTATCGAGCGCGTCAAATCGACCGACAGTTCGTGCAGTTTTTCCATAACCGTTCCCGCAAGTTTGCTGAAATCCTGCACCGACAGCGTTCCCTCAACCGCCGCCGCAACGCGCGCCGTACGCGACGGCGCGACCGTGGCCGCGGGCGCGGCTTCGGCGCCTTTTACCGCGCCGCCGACCGATATATCTTTCATTTTTTCCGCCGCGCGGCCGTAATCGGACACCAGCTCAATCATCTGCTGGCGCGATTCGCCCGCCAGCTTTTCCAGCTTTAACGTCGTATCGCCGATTCCTTTCAACGCCCGCGCCGCGCCGTCGTTCATTTCGTTTATCCTGTCCGCCATTTCGCGAATCTTGTCCGTCAAGTCCGCCGTCATGGCGCCGGTTTCGCCCGCGATTTTCGGCATCGCAAGTTCCAGCCTTTTCATCAAGTCCGACAGCGGCTGAATCTTGTCCCGCGCGTCGTTCAATTCGGAAACCGTCCCCTTTATCTTGACCAGCATCGGTATCAACGATTCCCCGAACACCGTCGCGATTTGGCGGCTGTCCTCTATGGTATGCGTGGCGGCCGCCTCCGCCTCTTTGAGATTCCGGACCACCGTAGCCCCGAATTCGCCCACCTCGGTTTGGAATTTCGCCCGGATATTCATAATCTCGTCCGCGATAGTCCCGAACGTTTCCTTTATGTTCTGCGACGTTCCAAACAACTTTTCGGTCGTGGCGTTCAGGTTGCCCGCGCCGACCTCTATCGAGCTTTCCGCCATGCGAATCTTCGTTCCTATCTTGTTCGCCGTGTCCGCCATAGCGTTCACCTGCGTAGTCAACAGCTTCTGCGCCTGGACCGTAAAGTTCTCCATGTTCTTTATCTGATGGGCCAGTAGCTTTTCATTGTTCGCCAGCACGTTTTCTATCCCCTGCGACGAAACCTTTACGTTCTCGAATTCCGAGGCGACGGTTGTCTGCATGTCCGACAGCTCGTCCCTCAGGCCTTTCGCCGAGACCGCCATCAGGTTCATCTGATCCGTGCCGTACGAGATATTATGCTCCAGCCTTTCGCTGAACCGATTGCTGGCGTCGGACCATTTGGAAATCCCCGCGGCCATGCGCGCCGTAAGACCCTCTATTATATCCGCCTTGGATTCCATTCCGGCCAGCAGCTCGCGCAATTTTACGTTGAAGCCGTCGCCCGCCGCCTTGACCTTTTCCCATTCCGGCCGCGCGACTATCTCGCCCAGGTTTCCTATCAGGTTCTCGAGCGTCCTTATCATGCCCGCCAGCCGCTCGGACGCCAAGTCCGCCGAGCCCACCAGTATCTTGTTCTGCGCGCCCAGCTTTCTTTCCAAATTCTCCGCCCGCGCCGCATGCTGGTTCAGCACCGTGGTCAATTCGTCGAATATCCCCGACAGCATGTCCCGCGCGGCGGCAATCCCCGCCTTGTGCGGCGACAACAGCAGATTCCGCAGCGCCTCGGCCGTACGCGCCGCGCGCCTGCTTTGCAATATCAAAATCGGCATCATTACCGCGAACAGTCCGACCGCCGAGGCAAATATTATCTGAATAGTTTCCAATCCCGTCCTCTTTACGCCAAAATATAGAATAAAAATTTATGGATTGCAACAATTAGATTTTTGCAATATAATAATTTCATGAAGAAAATCGCCGCAATCACCATGGCCAGAAACGACGAATGGTTCCTGAACCGCTGGATTGCGTATTACGGGCGCGAACTGGGCGAAGAAAACCTGTACGTGTATCTGGACGGAACCGACCAAAAGGCGCCGGGCGGAGCGGGGCGGGCGAACGTGCTGGCGATTCCAAAGCTGGCGCACAGCCGCCTGAGGAACGACCGGGCGCGGGCGGATTACGTTTCCGACCGCGCGGCGGAACTGTTCGGACGCGGGTACGAAATCGTAATCGCCGCCGATTCGGACGAATTCATAGCCGCCGATCCCGAAACCGGATTCGGCCTTGCGGCATATCTGTCGCGCATGAAAATCGACGGCGCGGCGTCGGCGCTGGGGCTGGACGTCGCGCATAATTTGGCGCGGGAAAAGCCTTTCGACGACGCCAAGCCTTTTTTGGCGCAGCGCCGGTTCGCACTGATTCATTCGCGCATGACTAAGGCGAGCATCATAAACCGGCCTCTCCGCTGGGGCTCGGGCTGGCACCGCGTAAGGGGGAAAAATTTCCGCATAGACCCGAACCTCTACCTCTTTCACATGGGAAACGCCGACTACGGCGCGGTTATGGCAAAGCTGCAAAGCCCGGATCTTCTCAAAGGCAATTGGCAAAACCATTATATACGAAACCGCCTTCGCGTAATACGCGTCGTGTCGAACGCGCGGATTCGCGGCTTTGAGGCGGCCGTAAAAGCCGCGCGGCTGATTCAAACGATTTTCAGGCCTCTGCCGGCGTGGAACAAGCCCGCAATGCTCGGCCTCAACTGGGTTGTCGAAATACCCGAAAGATTCAAAAAAACAGGACTATGATTATGACTATGAAAATCGATTTGGTTTATCTTTGGGTCGACGGCTCTGATCCCGAATGGGTCCAAAAGAAGAACGCCGCATTGATCAAAGCAGGGCAGGTGTCGAAGCTTGCGGTGGTCGCAAACAGGTTCGAGAACAATGACGAATTGAAATACAGCCTGCGTAGCGCCGAACAATTCGCGCCGTGGCTGAACCACATATATATAATAACGGACGGACAGCGGCCAAGCTGGCTGGCGGATAATCCGCGCGTTTCGATCGTCGATCAATCTGAAATTGTTCCCTCGGAATATATGCCGTCGTTCAATTCCGGCGCAATAGAGCTGTTTCTGCATAAAATTCCCGGGCTGTCCGAGCATTTTCTATACGCGAACGACGATATGTTCTTCGGCGCACCCGTAACGCCGGATTTCTTTTTCGATAAGAACGGCGATCCGATAGTAATAGAGCAGGCGGGAAGTTGGAAAAACAGCGTATATCTGCGCGGCGGGGACGCGATCGACACCAGGTTGAAAAAAGACACGCTTTTCCCGCGCATGCTTGCCAACGCGCTTCACGCCGCATATAAAATCAGCGAAAAAAAATATAAACTAACCCTGTCGCACGCGATAGAGCCGATACGCAAGTCGTACCTGGCGGACATAATCGAGTCCAATTACGATTATTTTATGGAAACAACCGCAACCACGTTCCGCAATGCTTCGAATATCCAAAGGCTGGCGTTCCCGATGATAAATCACGCCAAGGGCCGCACAACCATCGTCTACAAGCCCTCGTTCCTGGGCCGCAGGATAAAATATATATCCTATTTGTCGGCGATTTTGACCAGTTTTCTGATGTGGCTGGGCGTAATGCTGGGACTTTGCCGCTTCAATCTGTGCGATCCCTCGAAAGGCGTGGAACGCGCGATCAGAAAAACCCTAAAGTACAAGCCGGAACTGTTCTGCCTGAATTATATCGCGCCGGACAAACGCCAAATGGCCGCCGACTTCATGCAAAAAATGTTCCCAAACAAATCGGGGTATGAAAAATGAGAAGATTCGTCGCCAAATTTGCAATCTTAATCGTCGGGCATATCCTGAATCTGCCTCTGTTCTTAGTCGGGCAATACGCAAACAGCCGCCACTGGATCAAGGGGAAAATCCTGCCATGGTATTTCCGCCGTTATCTATCCGCGGTGGCGGCGATGCCTGTCAGAAAAGTCGTAAAAGACGACAAGGGCGAAAAGATTTTCAGCATTTGGTTCCAGGGCGAAGACTCCGCGCCGCCGCTGGTCCAATCTTGCTATCGTAGCGTAAGGCGGCATTGTCCGCAGGAATTTTTGATTCTCGACGACAAGGCGCTGCACGATTACACGGATCTGCCGGGATATATAATGGACAAGTTCAACGCCGGGCTACTTCGGCGCGCGCATCTAGCGGATATCGCGCGGGTCGAGCTTTTATACCGGCACGGCGGATATTGGATGGACGCGACGAATTTCGTCGTATCAGAAATTCCGGACTTCATAACGGACAGCGACTTCTTCGTTTTCCTGACCGGCGACAACAAGATCAATCTGCCCAAAATCAATACGGCGTCGTTCATGCAGAATTGCTTTATCCGCAGCCGCAAAGGCGCGTACCTGCTGGACGCCTGGCGTGCGATGATATTCGAATACTGGAAGGGCGAAACCAGGCCCTTCGATTACTTCATGCATCAGTTCCTGTTCCGCTCGCTGGTCGAGAACGATCCGCGCGCGGCCGCCGCCTTCGCGAAGATGCCGCACGTAGCCCAGGACTGGACGCACAACCTTTGGCGTAGCCATGCGCGCGACCCGTTCGATAAGGCCAAGTTCGACGAGATGACAAGCAAGGCGTTCTTCCAAAAGCTGGCTTATCGCCCCGGGTACGCCCGAAACCCAATCCCCGGCAGCGTCGCCGCGGCGGTGCGGGATATGTAAAATTTGTTTTGCCGACCGCCTTTTTTGGGCGGTTATGTAAAAGGGAAAGAGAATGCTTAAAACAATACTCGCAATAACAATTATCGGTATAGCCTCGAGCTCAGGCGCGGCCCAGTTGACGATCGCGGAAAAGCTGGAGGATATTATGAACAGCAAAGAGCAAATCCGCCAGGCGATAGAATCCTTGGGCGTGTCGGTGCCGTCCAATACCCCTTTGTCGCAATACCCCGCCAAAATCCGCCAAAGGGCATGGCGGGCGCATGATAATCTTATAAACATATGCAGTAATCCCGCCAATACCAGTTATTTTCCATACAACCGTTGCGGCGGTCGGAATAGTAATATAATCACCTGGGAGGGAACATCATGTCCGCTGGCATCAGGCACGGCAACGATATATGGCAACGCTAGATGTTCCACGCAGAAGGACGTAGTCGGTTGGGGATGCGGAGGCGGCGTCAGCAGCGCCAGCAGTCTCATCTGTAGCGGGAGTGATAATTATCGCCCGATTTTTTCATACGAACCGACAAATGACGCCGGTAGCGGCGCAAACTGCTGGTGCCAGTTGTGTACCAGCAACAGTAGGGTGTCGTGCGGCGGCTGGGTGTTCCAACGCGCCTTCGATTTGGCGTCCACTTGTTCGGGTAATTGCGCGGATTTCTGCGCCTTCTACTGTAGCACCTACCCGGCCTACCGGATCGCGCTATGCGCCCCGCCGGAGTCCTAGGCCCGATAGATAAAACAAAGCGCCGCGGCGTGGCGTAGGCGGCGACAGATCAAATTCCGGGACGGGAATATGCGATGGTTTTTAAAATCAGCAGGCGGCCGAACAGGTAGACGTATTTCCTGCCGTAGGTCGCCTTTACGGTTATTATCGGAATCATGCCGAACAACAATACTTCACCGACGATCTTTCTTTCATTGATTCCTTCGAGATTGTGCCGCCGAATGAATTCGTCGCGTATCGCGTACGCCCACGCCCTGTCGCGACGCATCTTTTCGCGGTGGCTTTTGCCCTTACTGCTTGATATCGAGCTCTGATTGTCCTGCATATAATAATACGGCGCGTCCGGCGCTATCGCGATACAATTCGCCGCCTCTACCGCCGCCAGCGTAAACGGCACGTCCTCTATCAGCCGCCCTTCGGCAAACCGTAAGCCGTTCTTTTCGATAAAATCGCGGCGGAACAGATACCGCCATACGAAGCCCCCGTACCGCGTGCACTTTGTAACGACGGATTTTCTTTTGATCGACGTCAGAACCATCTTGTCCGTATAGATAATATTTTTTTCGCCATTGCTGAAAATTATGCCGCCCGCCGCCATGTCCGCGTCCACGCTCAGCGCCGCGCCCAGCATCTTTTCGTAATAATCCAGCGGAATATAATCGTCGGGGTCAAAAAAGTGGATATATTCGCCCGCCGCGATCCCCAATCCGGCGTTGCGCGCGGACGATATTCCGCCGTTCTTTTGCCGAATAATCTTAATCCGCCCGTCGCGGCCCGCAAAATCCTTTAGTATGTCTATCGAATTGTCCGGACTGCCGTCGTCCACGCAGATTATTTCCAAATCGCCGTACGTCTGCCAAATTATGGAGCTCAGGCATTGAGGCAGATACTTCGCCACGTTATAAATTGGAATTATTACGGATATCATCGGCGTTTTGTCCGTCTTGTTTTTCTCAGCCATTTATTTTTATCCTTTTATATATTTTATCCGCGCCACTATAACAGATTATTTTCGCTATGGCAAGATTTCCTCTATATCAAAATCCTTAAGCCATAGGATAAATCCGCGAACGGGCTTGTTGGGATAAATGCGGCCGAGCAGGGCGGCGTAGGTTTTTACCTGCGCCACATATTCGTCCCGGCGCGTACGGTCGCGGTCGGTCTTATAATCCAAAAACAAAACCTCTTTGTCCGTTTCCAGCATCCTGTCTATCCTGAGGGAATAAAACTTGCCGTCGATTGTTCCGGCCAAAGGCATCTCCGTTCTCGCGCCCGGCGTCCAAAATTGCCGCGCTAAAGGATTTTGCCTTATTTTCTCCGCCAAGTCCTCCATGCCCGCCTGCGGCGCGTCCAAATTCAAATGCTGTAAAAGCCTATGGACGTCTGTTCCGTGCGCCATTGCGGCTTTATTCTTATCAAAATCCCTACTTAAAGCGGCTGTTTTGGGTTTTTCCCGATTCTTCAACGCTTTAGGCGGCAATCCCGGCAATTCAACTTCAACATCTTTTGCGGATTTTTCACTAATCTTAGGCGTGCCGCCGGATATTTCTATAACCCCGTCGCCGTTTATTTTCGCGCCGGGCATGGTTGCCACAATCTCGTATAATTTGGAATGCCACGAGTCGTTTTTATTCCTTTCCTCGCAGCCGTAGACATATAAACGATCCCTTGCGCGGGTCATCGCGACGTATAACAGCCGCCAATATTCCTCAGTCCGGCGCGCCAGTTCCTTATCTTTCGCCGCGCTATATTTTTCGCTGGCCTCTATGTCCGGGCTTTTGCATAAAAACACATCCGGTTCTGGCATCATGACTTCGAACGGCGCATGGGATGCGGGGCTGGACGGGTTCCGCGTGGCGTCTATCAAAAACACTATCGGCGCTTCAAGGCCCTTGGAGGAGTGGGCGGTCAGGATTCTTACGCCCGCGCCCTTTTCCATATCGCGCCTTATCTCGTTTTCGCCGTCCAAAAACCATCGCAGAAATCCCGTCAGGCCGCCGGGCCGGGTGCGCGTAAACGACAGCGCCAGCGTCATAAACTCGTCCAGCGGCTCCAGCACCTGCCGACCCAGCGCGCCGATTATCTTTTCCCTGTATCCGTTCATAACATTCGACAGGAATTCGAACGGCGGCAGGTCCGACATCGCGGCCAGGCGCATCAGTTCCTCATAGTCCGCCGGGCGCCGGGCGCGCACTTCATCCAGCAGCGACCCTTTTCTATGGACGCACAGCTCATAAAGTTCTTTTTCCGTCAGACCGAACAGGGGGCCGCGCAGGACAAAGGCCAGCGCCGCCTCATATTCCGGGTCCAAAGCAAAGCGCATCAGGTTCAGCAGGTCCCTTACGGCCGGGTAATCGGGCAGTATAATCCGGTCGTTTCCTGCCGTCTGAACGCCCAGGCGCTTCAGCTGGCCCGACAGCATGGGGGCAAACGGATCGCGGCGCTGGAGCAATATCATTATGTCCTTTGGCGCGGCCGCGCCGGACGCAATCAGGCCCGCTATCTTGTCCGCGATTTTTTGCGCGTATCTTTTCCGCGCGGAATCCAAATCCTCGCCCTCCATCTTCAAAAACAAAGGATTTATTTCCACCATTCCGAATTCGCCGACGCGGTGGCTTTTGTGCGCGATTTTTTCCGGGAAGCGCGGCAGGCGCGCATTGTTGAAAAAGTAATCCACCACGTTCAGAACAGCCTGGGCCGCGCGGCGCGAGTCCAAGAGCGATACCGTTTCATATTGCCGCACTCCGGCAGAGGCCGCACCGGTCAGTTTCTTTGAAATTTCCTCAAATTCGGACGGATCGGCGCCCTGAAAGGAAAATATCGACTGTTTCGGATCGCCGACCATGAAGAAAGTCCTGGGATTTTCCCGCTCGCCGGACGTAAAAAAGTCTTCCAGCATCGAGAAAATTATCTTCCACATGGCCGGGGAATTGTCCTGCGACTCGTCTATCAAAATATGCCGTAAGTCATAGTCCAAACTGGATAAAACGGCGCCCATTACGGCCGGATTGGAAAATAATCCCATGGTTTTCAGTAGCATGTCGTCGAAATCCAGCGCGGCGCGGCGCCGCTTCAATTCGATGTATTTATCGGCGAATGCGCCGCAAAGCCGCAGAAAATCGGCGCTTACGCCGTGTATCGCCAAATTTCTTTGATATTGGCTATATTCATACACTTCCGGCGCAATTCGGGCCAATTCCGGCCGCAGGCGTTTTTTAATTTCGCCCGTTTTAGTCAAAATTTCCGATATATCGCCGTCAAAATCCGGCTTTTTTGGCGCTTTTTGCACATTTAGAAAATTTCCAGTCTTTTCAATTAAATAACCGGGAAAGTTAAGTTTCTGTTTCAACAAAAATATACTGCCGTAGCGGTCCGAAAGGGACCTGAGCAGATCGTCCAAAGAATGCTCGGACATGCGGCTTAAAATGTTATCGAACGCCGCCGTATCGGCCAGCGACGCGGGATGATTCATCATTTCGGAAAAAGCGTCTTTAAGCAGACGTTTCTGTTCGGGGCCGGATACCAAACGCCAGGCCGGAGGAATGCCCGCCTCTATCGAAAAGCGGCGTAAAATATCCTCGCAAAAACTGTGTATCGTTTGTATCTTCAGCGCGCCGGGGCAGTCGATAAAATCGTAAAAAATTCGACGCGCCGCGGACAGGTCTTCGTCGGTCGCGGGATTCTTGTGCGCTATGTCAAAAAGGAGTTCGCGAAGCTCGTCGTCGTCCGCTCGCGCCCAGTCCAAAATCGCCTCCAAAATCCTGGCGCGCATTTCCGCCGCGCCCGCATTGGTATAGGTCAAACAGAGTATGCCCGACCTTGTATTGGTGATATGTGATATGTGATCCGTCTCCGCTACGCTACGCCGAGACAGGTATGTGATATGAGGGCTGGCGGCATATTCGCGGAACAGCAATCTCAGCAACCGCTGGACCAACACGAACGTTTTGCCGGTGCCGGCGTTGGCCTGGACTATTATATTGACCGTCGGGCGGACGGCTCCGGCCTGGGCCGGGGAAAGCGCAATCTTATTTGTCATCCCAGGCATTATATACCAACAAAATCAATTTGCAATTTTGCCCGGCCCCAAAGCGCTTTTTTGCGAGTTCGCGGGCATTATCGATAATCTTTGAAATAAAAGCCGTCGCTATTTAAAATTCCGCCAGGCGGACGTGGCCGGGATTGGTCGTCGACGGAGGCGCTTTGAAGACGTACCACATAACCGCGACAAAGGCCAAGCCGACCCCGACGTAAACAAAGGTATTCTTTGCGGAATTTTTGCCACTGTCGGCCGCGCCGCCATCCCCCAGGCACGCGGTATCCGGGCCTATCCATATCGACTGGCCTTTCATGGTTCCGCATTTGGTCCACGATTCGGCGGGGCGCCCGCCGCATGACACCAGCTGGCCGCCTTGCGAAGTTCGACAGTAGTCCGCGCAGGCCGGGGCGGCAATCAGCGTAAGCAACAAAGCGCTTGATAACAATTTCGGCATGTCCATAATGTAGCAACTCCGGGCCGGAAACCGCAAGTCTTTTGTTAAAAGGCCAAACTGGAGAACCACGGGCTTAGGAATAAGTACTTGTTTGATTTTTGCTTTTGCCTCGAGTAAGATTAGGCTCGGAAATCCTATGAATAATAGGATTGGTTCGGGGTTTTTAGGAATAATTGAAACACCGGAGGGAAATATGACACACGACGATATATGGAATGCGATCGAGCGGTTCGCAAAGGCGCACAACCTGAGCTGTTCAGGCCTGGCGCGGCGTTGCGGGTTGGATCCTACTACATTCAATAAGTCTAAGAGGTATAGTCCCAACGGCCAGCCGCGCTGGCCGTCCACGCAGTCCATAGCCAAGATACT
>Ga0268262_10002383_pt1 | contig 21759 bp, 15 predicted proteins | sample TergutNc150P3_FD_190354 | JGI IMG/M metagenome (GOLD analysis project Ga0268262, IMG submission 190354) | Nasutitermes corniger P3 segment gut microbial community from laboratory colony in Florida, USA - Nc150 P3 (SPAdes) (version 2) | ecosystem: Host-associated > Arthropoda: Insects >... | reverse complement strand
CCCCCCCCCGCCTAACACGTTCATATAATTGATATTTTTCAAAAAACCCCAAAAAGTTTTCCAAGATTGCTTGTTGAAAACATGCTGCGATTCCTTGATCAAGCGTGAAGGCCGCAGATAAAAGTCCCTGTAGGCCCGGCCACGGAATTCACGCAGGCCTTCAGCGCTCAGGCCGTTTGGAATAAAAGGAATCCCGTCCAGCAAGTTATAATTCGACAAGTCGTCGTCCACAATCGAGCCATATTGCAAATACCGCTTGTCTTCATGGAAGTAACTCCCGGGGAGCGGGGTAAAGAATAAAAATCCTATGTATGAAAGCGGAACGGAAAGTATGAATTTTCTCGTTTCCTCAAGGGATTCCCTGGTCTCTCCGGGAGAGCCCACTATGAAGGAGGCAAAAGTCTGCAACCCGGCCTTGTGGGCGGCCATGACCGCCCGGGCATTTTGCTCGACCGTGTTTTTCTTGTTCAACAAGTTCAAAATCCGCTGCGAGCCGGACTCTATCCCGTATTGGATCTGCCGGCAACCGGCCCGGCGCAGCATGGCGGCAAATTCGTAATCAATGAAATCCGTCCGGCCGCTGCAACTCCACTCGACGGCGTTCAAGTTTTTGCGGCCCAGCCGCTCGCAAAAATCCTGGGTCTTGTTTTTGTCCAAGGTGAAAAATTCATCTGAATAAATTATGGATCTGACCCGATACTCCTTTTTGCAGTAATCGACAAGGGCCAGAAGATAATCTACGGAATTCGCCCGGACCCGCCGGCCCAGGATTTGACGCCCGCAAAAATGGCAATTGAACGGACAGCCCCGGCTCGACAACAGGAAAGCCAAGGGTTTCCTCATATAGTGCCGATTGAGGCTCCCGTTATATTTCCTGAAATAACCGGGAATCAAGTCAAAATCCGGGAAAGGGAGCGTGTCCAGGTCTTCAATGAGGGGCGCCGGCCCGGTGTCCATGAACTCGCCTTCACGGCCTAAAAAAGCGATCCCCGGAATGGAGCGCAGCTCATTTTCCCCTGGAGGGCCGTCTTCACAAAGACGTATGAATTCCGGCAGGCTGCGCTCGGACTCGCCGCGAAAAACGGCGGTCAGCCGGCCGGCGCCAAGGGTTTCGCGGGGAAAAAGCGTCGGGTGGTAGCCGCCGGCGATGAGGATGGCCTTCGGCGCGTTTTGCGCGGCCATTTCAGCGAAGTGCCGCATATTCCCGGAACCGACCGACATGAAGCTGACCCCGAGCACATCCGGGTTGAAGGCCCGCGCGGTGGAAGCCACCTCATCGAAAGTCATGTCATCCAAAGTCAGGCAAATGTCGTGCCCGGCCTTTTTCAATACCGTCCCGAGCGACAATAAATTCAGAGGCGGCGAATAACTGGCCACGCTCTTCATTCTTCCGTACTTGCTTTCTACTGATATCGGCATATCACACAGCATTATGCGCATCACTAGCCCCTTGCAGCCCGGTCACGGCTTCCAAAAACATGTTGAAATCGCGGATATAGTCTTCATTGTCGTAAGAGTGGGAAGCGTAAACGCTCAAAACCGCGTCGCTGGAAAACTTATATTGAACGGCCCAGACCATGGGCTCGATGAGCAGGCCATATTCCGGCGCGTCCAGGCGCACTTCCCGGGCGGACCGGCCGTCGTTTAAGACCACGTTCAACGAACCGCGCACAGCCGTCAGAAACTGGCGGCACTCCCGATGGGCGTGTTCGCCGCGCACTTTATCCCCTCGGACGTCATACACGAAAAAATGGCGGCGTGGAACAAAGGGCACTTTTTCAAATTCCACCGCCACCAGGGTGCCCCGCAGATCCTTGAAAGACGGCAGCGGCATCAGGGCGCAGCCCCCAACGCCCAAGGTCGCCGGCCGGCCTCCGCCGCCAAGGGCCAAAGAGGGCGAAACGACCTCGGCACCTAATCTCGCGGGCGGGTTCTGGCCGCAGTAGCCGGTGATCCGGGCGGGGTTGCCGCAGACCACGGCGTTGGCCGGCACATCACGGGTCACCACCGCCCCGGCCCCGATCATGGCGCCGCGGCCTATGCGCAGGCCTGGTAGAATGACGGCGTTGGCGCCTATGGAGGCGCCATTTTCAATGACGGTTTGCGGGCGGGACTCAGGATAAACCTTCGAGCGTGGAAAGGGGTCATTGCAGAAGGAGGCGTCAGGGCCGATAAAAACGTCGTGGCCCACCCTTAAGCCGTTCCACAGCTTCACCCCGCATTTTACGGTCACCCGGTCGCCTATGATCACATCGCCCTCAACGAAAACCAGGTCGCAAATGTTGCAGCCCGCGCCTATTTTCGCGCCCGGCAAGATATGGGTGAAGGCCCAGATTTTAGTGTCGTCGCCGATGTCGGAAGACTCGCAGAGGCCTTTCTCGTGCACGAAGTATTTCATGGGGCCTGCCCGTTATCCATCTTCCGGCCTTTCCCGAGGCCGTCGAAAGACTCCGACCGCCGCACCAGGCTTTGGGGGCGTTGCTTGGTGTTTTCAAAACAGCGCCACAAGTAAGAACCCATCAGGCCCTGGGACAAGAGAATGACTGAAAAGCCGAAGGACATCAGAACAATGACGGTCGCGAATCCGCCCACTTCGATTTTCCCGGAAAGCTTGGCGATGAAAGTCAGCATGGCCACCATGAAGCTGATGGCCACCCCGAAAAAGCCAAGCCACAAAAACAGCATTACCGGCAAGTCGGAAAAAGAAAAAATGCTGTCCAGAAAATAACTTATCTTTTTGCGCAGGGTCCAGGCGCTGCGCCCTTTTTCACGGCGGCGCCGCTCGTAAGGCATGACCAGCCGGTGATAGCCGACCCAGAATATCTGCGCCACCAGGGAACTGTTCGACTCCCGCAGGGCCAGAATCTCCTTGGCCACCTGACGGTTGCAGCCAAAGACATCCACCCCGCCGTCGGGAATGTCCGGCACTATGAAACGGCGGTACAGCTTCCAGTAGAGGCCGGATAAGACACGATTGACCCGGGAATCGTGCCGGCCTGTCCGCCGCCCGACCACGACGTCACAGTCCCCTTCGGCCAGAGCGCGGAAAAATCGGGCCGCCAGCTCGGGTGGTTCCTGAAGGTCGGCGGCCATGACGGCCATAAATTCGCCCCTGGCCCGTTCCAGCCCGGCGCGAATGGCTGAAAACGATCCGAAATTGCGCGACAGCATGATCAGCTGCGACTCGAAGGGCATGGCCGGCAGCTTTTCCCGCAGAAGGTCCCCGCAGCGATCGGGTGAGCCGTCCACCACGAAGACCACCTCCATATCCGATCTTTGGGCCGCCAAGCCCACCAAGGCCGCCAGCAGATCCGCCAAATTCTCCTCATTCTTATAAACCGGTATTATCAAGGAACAGCGCGGCGGCATTATTTAGTCTTCCCCCATTCCGAAATCACCTCGCCGACGTAGGCGGCCTCCGCTTCGCCAAGCTGCGGCCACATGGGCAGGCTCAGCACCTCCCTAGCCGCGGCCTCGGTCACCGGCAGGCCGTTTCCAGCCAAAGGGAAAGCGCGGCGGTTCAGGTAAGCCGGCTGAAGGTGGATGGGCCTTGGGTAATGGACAGCCAGGCCGACGCCTTTTTTCAAGCCGAAATCCTTCAGCTTGTCCCGCTCAGGGGTGCGGATGACGTATTGATGGTAAACCGGCGCATCCCCGCCCCTCGGCGGCAAGAGCTTAAGCAAGCCGCTTTCCACCAGAGGGGCGAGCTTTTCATCATAGATGGCTGCCAGACGGCGGCGGGCATGGTTGTCACGTTCCAGCACCTTGAGCTTAAGGCGGAGAAAGGCCGCCTGGAGAGGGTCCAACCTGGTGTTGATGCCTTTTTCAGCGCTGACATAACGTTCCCGCCAACCGTATTGACGCAGAGCACGCATATGTTCAGCCAGCCCGGCCTCAACAGTGAGTATCACGCCGCCATCGCCGAAGGCGCCCAGATTTTTGGTGGGATAGAGGCTGAAGGCGGCCGCCCGGCCCAAGGTTCCCGTAAGGCGGCCTTGATATAAAGCGCCATGGCTCTGGGCGCAGTCTTCCAGAACCAGCAAGCCGTGACTATGGGCACTTCGGGCGACGGCTTCCATGTCGGCGGGATGGCCGTAGATATGCACCGGCATAACCGCCCAAGGCGTCAGGTCCGGCCTGGTTCGGCGGCAGCAATCCAAGGCTTCTTCCAGAGCGTTTGGAGACATGGTCAGGCGTTCATTTTCAACGTCAACCATCCAGACATCCGCTCCGGCCCGCTCCACAGCGGCCACGGTGGCCACCGCGGAATGGGAGACGGTAAAAACCGTCAAGCCCGCTTTGGCGCCCAGGGCCCGCAAGATCAATTCAAGGGCATCGGTGCCGCTGGCGCAACCCACGGCCTTCTGGCCTTCGCCGAACCATTGGGCGAATTCGCGTTCAAACATTTCCACTTCTTCGCCCAGAATATAGCAGCCGCTTTTCAGAACTCTCTCGGCCGCGGCCATGAATTCGGCGGAAAACTCTTCAAACCCGGCCCCAGGATTGGCTTGAGGTATCATGCGCTTTCCCCGCCTGAAACCGTTTTCTCAATCAGTCCCGCCGTTCGGCGCGGACAGCGGAACAAAAGAACCATTCTTCCAGGCAAGCACCTCGGAAAAACCAAGTGATTTCGCCCTTTCCAGCAAATACCCGGCGCCGCGGTCCGCCTCGGCCAAATCCGCTCTTTGGGGGTAATGAGGATAGGAATAGGCGATTGAGGTTTTTTCCGAGATGCTTTCCAGCGCGGCGTGTTCGCTCAAGGCTGGAATAAGAAAATCATTGGGCCAGGATCCGGCATAATTGGGCCAGATTTCGCCGAAAGAAGCGTAAAAAGCTTTGTTTTCATACGGAATATGCACCAAGGCGCGTTTTTTTTCGCTGGCCGGCCTTTTTTGCAGTTCCAGGAGCGCCAAAACGATGCGGCGGCGTTCTTCCAGCCAATTAAGGTTGGCCGGGGAGGCGGTCTGGGCGGCCCAAGCCGTCCGCACCGACACGACTTCATTTTTAAGGCGGCCCAAGCTGTAGTAACCGGCGTATTTGGCGGTGAAGATCATGGCCAGCATCAGCGCCGCCGCGGCCGCCAGACCCTGGCGGTTGAAGATGAAGAAGTTTTTGGAACTCCTCATCCCCATGGCCGTAAAAGGCTGGTTGGCGATATAGGCCATGCAGACCGGCATGAGCCACCAGCGCACCGAAGTGAACCAGAATTCGCCGCCGCCGTTTAAGGGCTTTAGCAGAAGAAACGGCTGTAAAACCGCGGTCGTCGCCACGGCGACAGCCAGAAGAAGCTGGTCGGGATAGGTGAAGGCGCGAGGGTTCAAGCTCCGGCCGCGCAGGGCCTGCAGCGAAAAGAGGACAATCAACGACAGGTTATGCACCGCGAAATACAATAAAATTTTTCCGGTCGTGAAACCCTTTAAGTTCGTAGAGAACAAAAATTTTTCGGCCGCAAGACTCTTAAAGGCCGCGAGATAGGTGCCTGAAAAGAATTCGGGAGCGAAGGCCGCGGCCACTAGAACGTTGCCCGCGGCAAAAATGAGCATAGCCGCCGCCTCAACGAAAGTGATTTTCTTCCTGAAGGCCCAAAAGACGGTGCCGGAGAGGCAGCACAAGGCAAAACCGATTGACAACTTGCAAAAAGTACTCAAAAGGCCGCATACTATTATACTGGCCAAAATCAGGATACGCGGCGGGCCGATCTGGCGCGCCTCCATGGCCGAGGCCAGGAGCGCGCCAAAGACCAGGGAAAAAGACACCGCGGTGAAGTAGCTCTCTGAAATGAAGAGGCTGGCATCGAACATATATAACTTATAATTAAAACCTTGACTGATGAGGCCAAGAAAAAAAAGCAGCGACAGCCAGCTGGGCCAGCCTGGGCTCTTGGCCTGGCCGGGGAATAGGAGGCGCTGGACCGCCTCGGCGCATAAGGCGACGGCCGCCCAAAAGAAGGGCAGGAAGACGGAAGGATAATAAACCAGATAAGCGGAAAAACTGGAAGCCCCCAAGAGCGTGGCCAGGCGGGAAAGCAGATAATGGCTGCCGACATGGTATTTAAGGGCCGGTATTCCGTCAAGGCCGGTGCTGGGCAAGGAGAATGTTTTCAGCATGCTGGTGATCGACATATGGAAAACGCTGTCAGAATGGAAGCAGTTCAGCAGTATGCGCTTTATGAAAAGCGGCGTCAGGTAGCCCGACCCGTATGTGTAGCTCACGGTGAGAGCGGACAGGGTCATGAATATCGGCAATAGCCAGATATTTCCCAGCAAGGCGGGCCAGGCCAGCCGGCGGGCCGCGCCCAGGCAAACAACCGCGCCGGCTATGGTTATGATCCAGGAAAGAGCCCCAAAAGCGGGCAGATAACTGAGCCCTATAAAAGCGCCCAGGAGCGCGAGCATGAACATGGCCCTGGGGCCGGGCTTCGACAGCGCCAACAACGGGAGCTGTGTTAGCAGCTGGCCGAAACAAAAGGCCTTGAGCAGATCAGGATAAGGTATTTCGGCCAGGGGAACAACCATCAAAGGCCAAACCGATATGACGGCCGCCCCGGAAAAAAGGCCAAGGAGCGAGGTCTGGCCTTTCCAATTCATTTCAACAGTGGCGGCTGGCATAAAGTTTTTTCTCTTTCGGGGCCCGTTGGCTAGGCGGGTTCATAATACTTCGGGGCCGCCGCAAACCAGCCGCCACCCACTTCGGACGCGGGTATGATGGCCAAGCGGAGCGATTTTCCGAAGGAAGCGAGAGAGATAATTAATGATTTAAGAGAGTTAAGAGAGAGAGAGAGAGAGAGAGAGAGAGAGAGAGAGAGAGAGAGAGAGAGAGAGAGAGAGAGCAAGAAACGGGCCAAGTATTGGGCAGCCAAGCCCTTTGCGGCCATTTTTTTGAATGGGAAACCGACCAGAACACGCGGCCTAACCTCCATTTTTTATGGAAGGCATTATACTTGAAAAATCGTCACAAATCAAGCGGGCCAGGAGACGCGAACAGGCCAGGGGGAGGCTTGAGGCCGAAGCCCCTAACCAACCGCCGGTATCCATGAAGACCAGAAACGGGGCGCCTAACGGAGTATGGCATGCGCGCCGAAGGGCAGCGCGTGGCCAGTCGCCTCATACAAAAGCTCGGGGCAACGGTCAAAAGAGAAATGCATGGCGAGGTCGGGAGGCGCGACGCGATACTCTTTCATAGCCGACACGGCTTTGACAAAAGCGGCGTCTTCATCGCCGACCTCCAGTGCGGCGAAGGCCGCTCCAAGGAAATGGCCGCGCACTTCCGCAAGGAAAGGATCAACTTCTAATGCCCAAACCCTCAACGCTCGACGGCTACAGTAAACAATAAGGGCTTCGCCTTCACGCATCATTTTCTTTTCCCGCGGACAAGCTTGATTTCAGGTCATGGCGGATGGCTTCCCAACGGTTTTCAGCCTCGTTGATCCACCCAATCAGGCGGTCGTAAAGCCAGGCCGGGGAAGCCGTAAGGCGGCCGCCGTTCAAGCGCAGAAAAACATCGGCCGTGGCGAAGGCCGTCCGCTTGTTGCCGTCCATGAAGGGGTGGTTTATCAAGAGGCTTTCCAAGAGCGCCGCCGCCTCTTCAATATGATCGGCATAGTAACCGCATTGGGGCCGAAAAGCGGCGGCCTCCAAGGCCCCCCGGTCGCGCAGGCCGCCCGCTCCGCCGTATTTTTCGAGCATGACCCGGTGGATTCCTAAAATGTCGGCTATGGTCAGATAATCCCTCATTGGGCCAGCCTCCGGTAAAGCTCGTCGTATTGGATTAGGCTCTCTTCAAGCGCTTCCAGAACCTTAGGGCGCGGCGCCTCATCTTCGAGGGCCGGCCGCTCTTGACCCGCCTCCCCGGCCGGCTGGGCAATAACGACCCGCTTTTCCGTAATTTCTTGGCTCATGTCATCGCCTCCGGTATTTAAAAATTATACCACAGTTCCCGGCCCCCGGCCGGGCTTGGCTTTCAAGCTGTATATATTATGCGCCAGGCGGGCGACAGATTACGTCGCTTTGAAGCCGGCGGCCTGTCCGAACCTGGCCAAAGCGAGACGACATGATCTGTCGCCTGCCCGGTTTATAATGGTTTTAGCTTGAGATTCAGCCCCTGCCGCAAAAGGAGAAGCGCCATGAAAGTCGTTATTTTCGGCAGCCGCAACATCGACCGCCTGGAGGAAGTGGAAGAGGCCATGGAAGCTTCGGGCGTTTTGGGCCGGGCCACCGAAATAGTCAGCGGCTGCGCCTTGGGCGTGGATACCCTGGCCCTGGCCTATGCCGAAAAACATAACCTGCCCGTGAAACTGTTCCCGGCCCGCCGATGGGAACTGGGGCGCCAGGCCGGCCCCAGGCGCAATATTGAAATGGCCGCCTACGCCGATTTCGGGGTGGCCGTGTGGGACGGCCAAAGCCGAGGCACGGCCCACATGATCGGCCTCATGGAAGGCCGGGTCTTTGTCTGGCCAACGGACGAGGCGGAAAAGTTCATCGTCACCGATGCGGCCCAGGCGGCGCAGCTTAAGGCCATTTATGAAAATTGCGGCCCGGGCGCCCAAGCTTTGGATTGGGATTTCAGCCGGCCCGGCCGGGTGAGCCTCCCTAAGGGTAAAGCCTGGGTCGACCAAGGTCTCTTGACCACCCTTAGGGACATTTTTCCGCATTCCTCACACCCCTGGCCGAGGCCCTGGCCGGAGGCTTTGCTGACCGCCCTGGCCTCGGCCGAATTTTATATTCACTTGCAGGTCTCAGGCTGCGCGGACTATTGCGATAGTGATGATGAGCCCGAGGCCGAACCGGAAGAAACCCGGGAGGCGGCCGCGGCCCGCCCCGCTGAAGGCCCGGAGGCGGAAGAGCCAAAACGCACCAGCCCGCCGCCCAAAGACAGGTATAGGAATTGGTCCCAGGTGACCCATCCGGCGGATGTGGAGGTTCTCAAGGCCTTTTATGAGGAAAGCGGCCTGAAGCGGGCTTTGGAGAAAGTACATAATGAGGCCTGGCTGCGGGCCGACCCTTATCATAATTGGATTTTCCTGGAATCCGGCGCGGCCGTCGGCCTGGGGCTTAAGGCCGAAGAGGGGCGGCTGACCGAGCTTTACCTGGGCAGCTTGAGCCTGTGGGACCAGGCGGAGATGGGGGGCCTCAAAAAACTCAAGCGCCTGGATATCCTGGCCGGCCTGACCGCTTTAAGGAAATTGGTTATCGACTTCGAGGCCCTGGGCGCGAGCCGCCTGGCCGGCCCGCCCTCGCTGGAAGAACTGATTTTGTGGGGCGGCCCAAAAAGCGGCCGACTCCCCCCTTTGTCCGGCTTAAGTTCGTTGAAAAAACTTGATCTCAGCCGCCGGGGCCTTAAAAGCCTGGCCCCCCTGGCCGCGTTGACCGCCCTGGAGGAATTGGATTTGTCCCATAACAAAATCCAGGACCTGGGGCCCCTGGCCGGCCTGGCTGCCTTGAAGCGGCTGGATTTGAGCGGAAACGAAATCAGCGGCCTGGAGCCCTTGGCCGGCTTGGCCGCCCTGGAAGGCCTGGAACTAGACGACAACCGGATTAGTGACCTTGGCCCCTTGGGCGCCCTGTCCGGCTTGAAACGGCTTTCCCTGGGCGGCAACCAGGTCCGCGACCTGGCCCCCCTGGCCGGCCTGGCCGCTTTGAAAGAATTGCACTTGGGCGACAACCGGCTCCGCAACCTGGCGCCCCTGGCCGGGCTGAAATCCTTAAATGAACTTTACGCTTCAGACAACGCCCTAAGCGACCTCGGCCCCCTGGCCGGCCTCACCGCCTTGAAAACCCTGGCCTTGAACGAAAATGAGATTAATGACCTGGCCCCTTTGGCCGCCCTCGCCGACTTGGAAACCCTGTATCTGAACGACAACCTGATAGGCGGCCTGGCCCCCCTGGCCGGGCTGACCAAGCTGCGGGAACTGGAACTCTCGCACAACCGCCTTGCCGACCTGGCGCCCTTGGCCGGCCTCACCGCCCTGACTTGGCTGGAACTGGCCGCCAACCAAATCATGGATATATCGCCCCTGGCCCGGCAGACCGAGCTTAGTTTCCTGCATTTGGAAGAGAACAGGATTCAAGACCTCCGGCCCCTGGCCGGCCTAGGTTCCTTATGGCACCTGGACCTGGCAGGCAACCGAATCGAAGACCTGGCCCCTCTGAGCGGTCTCTTCTCTTTGAAATGGCTGGACCTGGCCCGCAACGATGTTCAAGACCTTTGCCCCCTGGCACGTTTGTCAGCCTTGGAGAACCTGGACCTGAAAGACAACCTGGTTCAAGACCCGGGCCCCCTGGCCCGCTTATCGGCCTTGGAACGCCTGGACCTGGCGGACAACCGGATTCGGGACATGTCGCCCCTGGCCGGCCTTTCCGCCCTGAAAAACCTGGGCTTGAATAGTAATGAAATAAGCGCCCTGCCACCTCTGCCCGGCCTGGTCAAATTACGCACCCTGAGTTTGCGCGGCAACCCTTTACAGGATATCCGGGCCTTGGAAAAAATATGCCACGGTTCCGCCCAGACCATCTATTTTGGTCGGGGCCGGCCGGCCGTTGAAACCGAAACCAGGCCGGCTTGGGCCCGGCCGGAGCCGACTGAACCCGAACCGGCCCCGCCGGAGCCGGCCGGGAGGAAATTGTTGATTCTGGAGCCGGATGGCCTTCTCTGGCATGGGCAGGCCGCCGCCGGCAATATCAGTTTCAGGCCCGGCCGCCTGATAGAGGAAGCCAGGGCCGGCGCGGGGGCGCATATTTACGGGCGGCGCGGCTGGCAGGGGCTGATCTTTCTGGACCATCTGGCCTTTCAGCGCCAGCTCAAGACCTTGGCCCGGCAGGGCCTCTTACTGGCCGCCTGTAGTCGCAACGATTTTCATATCGCCCGCCTGCCCTTCCTGAACTGGCCCAACATGCCCCTGACCCTCACGGATTTCGCGGCTTTCAAGGCCAACCGGCGTAAAACAGCCGACAACATATTGGAAATCGGCCGGGAACTGGGCTTGCCCCTAAGGGAAATGGTTTTTGTGGATCTTGACCATAATCAGCGCACGGAGATTCGCCGCCGGCTCCCGGAAGTGGCCGTGCCGGAAATGCCCTACCACCCCTGGCGCTATATCCAGGCCCTTAAACGGAGCGGCTGGTTCAAGGGCTATTTTGAAGCCGCCGGGGACGGGGAAGAGGATAATTCTTGAGGTGCAGCCGGCGGAATGACATTCTGCTTATCTGAACGCTCGGCCTAAATCAGAAACTTATGGTTTTAGTGAAAAAATAGGGGGGCGGGAAAAAAATAAAAATCTCGGGCCGGGACACGACTTAATCTGTCGTGTGCCTGGGTTATACTCCAATCATAAAACGATGGGAGGTAACACCGTGAAAACCCAAAAACGCCGCCTCATCAGCCAGGGCCGAGCCCTGAAAAGGCTCGGCCAGACCGCCGACCCGGAGCCCCTGAGCGCCGTCTCGCGGGTTATCACCGACCGCCTTATCGCCGCCCTCGAAGCCGGGGTCATCCCCTGGCGCCGGCCTTGGAGCCGGGCGGAGACGGCCCCGGCCAACCTGGTCAGCGGCCGCCGCTACACTTGTTGGCTCAGTTTGATGATGCTGGCCCTCCGTCAAATTATCCAGCCCTTCAAGAGCCCCTTCTGGCTTACCGGCGGACAGGCCCGGCAACTGGGCGGGGAGGTTCTGGAAGGCGAAAAACCCACGCCCGTGGTCTCCATCTGGTGGGCCAGGGTCGAGGACGAGCCCGGGAAATTAAGAAGCTTCCCCAAGTCCCGCTGCTTTTGGGTTTTCAATTATGAGCAATGCCGGGGCTTGAAAAAAACGCCGCCCGTCCCTGAAACCTTTGCCCATGACCCCATAGCCGAGGCCGAAGCCCTGGTGGCGGCCATGCCGAACCCGCCGGCCATTTGCGAGGGGGGAGACCGGGCCGCCTACGACGCGGCCCGGGACGTGGTGTTGATGCCCAGGCCGGAACATTTCAAGCGCCGGTCCGCTTACTATGAGGTTCTGTTTCACGAACTGGCTCACAGCACCGCGCACAGAAAAAGACTGAACCGGCCTGGCCTCGGGCCTCATGGGGATATTTGGGATGGCCCTGAGCCTCGCGCCAAAGAGGAACTGATAGCCCAAATGACGGCCGCCTTCCTGTGCGGCCAGGCCGGAATTTTCGACCAGGTGGTGGAGACCAGCGCGGCCTACCTGGAAGGCTGGCTTAAAGTCTTGCGCGGCGACCACCGGCTGGTGGTCACGGCGGCCGCCCAAGCCCAAAAGGCGGCCGATTATATCCTGGGCCGCCAGGGCGCGGGCCCTGGAATTAATTTCTTATTGCGGGCGCCTTCCAAATTTGGTATAATAAAAAAAAATGGAATTTAATGAAAATTAAGGCGTTCAGCAGAGGCTCACCATGGATTCCGAATGGGGCTGGGGACTATTGGGGCCGGGTTATCGGCTTTCACAAAGGCGCACCCGAACCTTGGGGCTCTCGCCGGCGGTTGAGGCGTTTAACGAACTAGCCGCGCCGGGCCTGGGCAATGTCTGGTTCGGCAAACAGCTTTTCCTGGCCCTTTTGGGCCTTAAGGCGGCGGAAATGGTTCAGTCATTCGCCTCCGCGAAACAAATCACCAAGATTTTAACCGCCAACGCGGTTGAAGCCTTGGCCTGCCTATATGCCATTAAGTCTGATGAGAAAGACGAGGGAAAAATCCGGGGTAGAACAATACTCGGCCGCAAAACCGAGGTTCCGAAATTCGTGAGAGCCGTAAAACGCGACTATTACGTAAGCAACCCCATGCGCATGTCCACCAGCCACCCCTTGGCCGCCCTGGAGCTGGTTAAGGGAAACGGCGAAAATTTCAACAGCTTCACCCTATCGCCGCTCGGTGAAAAGTTCGTGGAGGCCTGCCTTGGGGACAGCCGGAAAGTCGTCATGGACCGGCTCAAAGATTGGATCAGGGGTGGGAACCTGCCAACTTTCGATTCGCAGAAAAAACTCGATAAAGAATTCAAGGAGGCGCTCAGGCCGGACTTTGAGCTTGCCAAGTACGGCGCGCGCCTCCTGCTGCGGGACTGCCTGGAGAAGAACGGGCCGGAACGCGACCGCAAGCGCCGCATGGCCCTCTTCAAACTTGCCGGCCGGCCGCGGCCGATTGGGAAACGGCCGCCGGACACGGAGATGGGGGCTGATGAATGGTTCGCGCTTGTTGAAACATCGTGGGAGCATCAGCGTCTGCCGGGCATTGATGATGACCACTGGAAAGATATTTACTTCGGCTCCCGTTTTTTTCTGGCCCGCGACGCGGCCCTGGAAGCGCTGAACTCCGTGGAACGCCAGATGGGGCCCGGGGAGAATCCCATACCTTTGGCCGATGCCGTCAAGCAGGGGGACACGCCGGCCCACCTTGGCCGCTTTCGCAAACTGGCCTTGGAATTCTTGGAGAAGTACCAAAGCCCGAATCCGGAGGCCAAAACCTTTTGCGAACTGGGCCGGAAAAATGACATAGCCGTGTTGCGGGAACTGGTCCGGCGAGACGGGCGCTGCCTGGAACTCTCGGCCGATAAGCAAGAGGTCTGGCCTGGTTATTTGTTTCGCGCCCCGGAGCCGGGTGAAGAATACGTGGAAGAAGACGAGGAAGGCGACGAGGAGGAGGACGGGGAGGAATACGAGGAGGAAGACGGGGAGGAATACGGGGAGGAAGACGATGAGGAAGACGAGGTGGACGGAGATGATGACGGCGAGGATACACAGCGTCTTCCCGGCATTTCCCCTAGAGTGGGCAACGCGATTCTACTGCGTAAAGACCTCGCGAAAAGCCTGGGGGAAAAAATATGACGGATAAACGCCCCCCGTCGCTCGCCAGGGCCTTCGCGCCGCCCGATGGGATGCGCGGCGAATTTGGCTGGATGTGCGGGTATTCGGCGGATGCCGAGTTCATGGAAGAGGCCGTGACGTGCTTTTCAGGCTACGTCAGCAGCCAACGAAGGCGGGAAGGCCGCACCTATCTGGCCCTGATGCTCGACCCTGAAAACAATAAACAGATTCCGCCCAGCGCCTGCCATGGAGTCAACCATCTCCCGGCGGTGAAGGATCTATGGCAAAAGCGCGAGTTCCTCAAGATGCACGCCAAGGTGGCCCTTATTCTTTTCCGCCACAAAAGCGAGGATGAACATGCCCTGCGCCTCATCGTGTCCACCGGCAACTGGACGAGGCAGACGATACTGAAAAGCCTGGATCTCTTCTGGCAGGCGGAGGTCCGGTTCAAGGGACCCGCCCAGGAACAGGAACTGGCCGATTGCCTGGAGGCCTGGGGTTTTCTGCGTTATCTGCGGGAGTTCTACGATAGGCGGAATTTCCACCCTCCCTTGCCGGCGGCCGAAGCGGGCGGCCCTGAAATTGATTATTCGCCAACAATCGCGGCGCATGACCTGTTTGAAAACAAACTGGCCGAGGCGCGTGACCTGTCTAAAGAAAAACGGAAGGCCCGGTTCATGGATAACCGCGAGCAGCCTTTCCTGAAACTGCTCGCGCCGGGCATTACCGCGCTGGATAAGCTGAATAACGGCGCCCCCCAGCCCAGAAACTACCTGGCCATGGGGTCGGGTTTTTTCCAGGGCGAATCCAGCAGCGTCCTCATGGACATTGAAAAGGAACTGAAAAAGGCGAAACTGCTGAAACCGGAGCCCCAAATAGACGTTTTTATCAACCCCGCTTCCTGCCAGGGCCTGGCCTCGGCCTCGACCCGGAAGGACCTTACGGATAAAGGCTGGAAGATCAAGGAGGCCGCCACGCCGAAAGCGCTTTTCGCTAAAAAAAACACCAGGACGCTCCACGCGAAGTTCCTGTTCAGCGCGAATTTTAAGAATGGTCAAAAATCCCGCTGTTCACAGCCCTGGGTGTATCTGGGCTCCGGCAATCTGACCAACCCGGGTTTCAGCAACGAACTTTCCAGGGGCAACCTTGAGGCGGGCGTGCTGTTCGAGCCGAAAGAAAACATTTATTGGGAAAAGCAAAACGAAGCGGAGGCTTGGGTCGAACATCGGCTGCCGATAAGGCGGAACGGGGAACCAATCAAGGATTCGCAAGAGCTTAAGGCCGGCGAAAAATCCAGCAAGACCTACGCCTATTTCGCCGCCCCGGTATCCGCGCTGATGTGGCGCGCCGGGGAGAACGGGGCCGAACTCGCGGCTCCGGCGACGGCGGAACCTTACGAAGTTTTCAGAGTGGAGGCCCCGGACAGCCCCCTTCCGAAGTCGGAGCGGGAGTCGGAGCCCGGCGTTTCCGTTTTTGCCTGGCCGGACGATGAACCCAAACCCGTTGAAGTGGAAATCCGCTGGCAACAGGGCAATAAGCAGAAGCGGGAGCGGGTTCCGGTGATGGACAAATATGGCCGTTTAGCCGCCGTCGAGACGAAACCCGTGAGCTCCATGGACAAAGTCATGGACTTGATTGAAGATTTTTCCGCCTGCCCGGAGAGTGAAGAAGACCCGCCCCCCCCGCCGCCCACTCCCGAGGCCCCGCCCACCGAGGCCCCGCCCACCGACGACAGAAAAACGGAGCGGCAGGCCGCCAACTATCCGGTGCGCTCCATGATGAAGAAACTTGAGCAAATCGCGGAAAAACAGACCGGCCTGCTCGAAGCGGATTGGGCCTTGTGGTGTTCGCGCCTGGAAGAAACCCTGACCCTGGCCAAGGATTGCCCTGAAGCCGAATTGTTCAAAAAATGGCAAATCAACCCATTCACGCCGCTCTTGGAAGAATGTTTTCTGCCCGACTTCGTCGCGAAGGAAGGGCAACCGGGCGAGCGCAAGAAAAAGCTGGAAAAGGCCCTGGAAAAGGCGGCCCGAGCCTGGGACGTGCCCGGGGAGGGCCTTGGCGGGCTGCTTTCCAAGGGGAGCGGCCAATGAATTTAAATAATGTGTGCCTCGACCTCCAAAATGAAACCTTACCGGATTACCTTGACATACCTCGTTGGCTTAACCCAGGCCAGCGCAACGCCCTGTATGTTCTGGGCCAGCGCCTGAGCCAAATCAAGGGATACAAGGGATGCGTCATCGCCGATGAAGTCGGCATGGGCAAAACCCGCATAGCCGTGGCCCTGGCCAAAGCCGTCACCAGGCACGGTGGAAGGGTCTGCGTGGTCATTCCGCCCGGCTTGGGCGCCCAATGGAAAGATGAATTCGCCAAAGGCGGGTTTTACGACCTGCCTGACGTAGTGGCCAGTTCCCTGAATGTATTCCTCAATAATATAACCGAAGACGAGGGCAATGTCTGGCTTAGTAAAAAAATCGTCCTCGTGTCTCATACTTTCACCAACTGGCGCTTCAGTAATCAACAAAGACCCGACTACTGGGGCCTGCTGCCGCTGGTTTTCAGAAGATGGTATGAGGGGCTGGGAATAGGCGGCCCGCGTCCGTGGAACGCAGATCCATTCCTGAACCCTGTAACTGAAAGATATGCCGGCCTTGAGCCGTTTCTCAAATCCATCTGCGATAAGAAGAGCCATTCCGAGAGGCTGGCGATAATTTTTAAGGCGCTAAGGATAAATGACGACCAGGTCGGGCCATGGAATCCGCTCTGGAGGGAGATGCGGAACAGGGAATCTTACATCAAACAAGGAAGGTTGAAGCCAGAACTGATGAAGGTTATCGGCATCGGCCTGGGCCGATTTGATCTGGTGATAATAGATGAGGCTCACAAGGCCAGGGGGCAGGAAGCCCACCTCTCCAAGCTTCTGGAAAACGTCATCTGGACCACCAGGGACTGCCATTACCTGGCCATGACGGCCACCCCGGTGGAACTGGACATTTCAGACTGGAAAGGCATCTTGAGACGGGTGGGCCTACCGGAAGAGACCATCAGGGAAATCACCGAGGCCGCCAAAGAATATACGGCCAGCCTGCAACCCCTGCGGGATTTTTGGCGCACGGGAACCGACGACGTCCTGGCGAAATTTAAAGAAAAGGCCGAACGATTCCAGGAAGCCTTGCAGCCATATATGATTCGCCGGGACAAGGGGGAAGACGAAGCCGTCAAAGCCTGGAAAGCCTGGGTTAAAAAAAACAAGGACGATCAACAAGATAAATACGGCTATCGTGAGTTCAAGACCCAGGAATCCACCATCAAGCGGGACGACCACAGATTGACGCCCAGATGGAAAAAGGCCATATGCGCCGCCGAGGCCTTATCCGTCATAGCTGACGTCATAGCTAAAAACGACAGAGAAGCCTTGAAGCAGAAGCGGCTGCGGCAGCGGCTGAGGCTGACGGTGGGGACCGGCCACGGCATCGCGTCCCTTTTGGATACGGTCCTGCGCCGCGACGATGACGTCGAGGAGGAAAAGGCTTCCGATGAAGAGGACAAGGCTCTCAGAAAACAGGACGAGGCTGTCGGCAGGGCCACCCCGGAACAGGAAAACGATCCCGCTTCCCGCCTGATTAAAAAGAAACGGAGGGAACGGATTACCTGGTGGACGAAAAATTTGTCGGCTCTGTTTCCCAAGGAAAACGGCCAAAGCCTGGCCTTGTTTGAGCACCCGGCCATTTTGAAGGCCGCGGACCTAATTGAGGGCCTCATTGCGCGGGGCGAGCGGAGTTTGCGGGTTGAAAAAGTTCTCGTTTTCGGAAAATTCACCCTTCCGCTGCGCGCCTTGACCGCCCTGTTGAACGCGCGGGAAATGATTCGCCGGCTGAAAACCGGAAAGCCCTGGCCCCAGGAAGTTCTAAGCCAAGGCCGGCCCGAAACCGAAGCCGGACTTTTGCGGCAAGCCGTTATTTCCACGCTTGGCGAGCCTAAGGGCGGGGAATTGTCTCTGTCGGACGTTATAGAATGGTTGGGAAAACAATACAACCGGCAGGACACAATACGAACAAGCTTTCGCCAAGCCCTTATAGAGGGAAACAAGCTGGAAAAATGCCTGACTGAAAACAACAGTGAAAAAGGCGGCGGCCACGGCAACGTATTCGGCCTTACCGTGCTGAAAAAGCTGCGAGATAAGGAGACGGATCAGGATGTCGTCAGAGACTTCTGCAATGCGATTATGGAAATAGCCGGGTTCAGCCAGAAGTCCGCCGAGGAGTTCAAGATCAAACCTGGAGACGATCTGCCCCCGGTATGCGCCAAAGCCTTTTACCAATTATTGGAGGCGTGTACAGACCAGGCGAAAGACGATGCCGAAGACGATCCGCGGTTGTGGAACCGCGTCCGCGCCTATCTTAAGAAAGAACACCACGCGCCGCGCGGCACCTTTGCCCGTTTGATGAATGGCCAGACCGGCCGGCCCGCGCGGCGCGTTCTGCAGGCGGCTTTCAACAGGCCCGAAGCCTGGCCGCGAGTCCTGGTGGCGCAGTCAATGGTCGGGCGTGAAGGCTTGAATCTCCATGAATCATGCCGCCACGTCGTTCTGCTGCACCCGGAATGGAACCCCGGGGTGGTGGAGCAGCAAATCGGCCGGGTGGACCGCTGCAACAGCCTGTGGAGCAAATATGTTCTGGAAGACGGAAATTTCGAGAATCAGATAGAAATCCATCCCATCATTTTCGAGGACACCTACGACGAGCACAACTGGGAAGTTCTGGGCAAACGCTGGCGGGCCAACCAAGCCCAATTAAAGGGGGAAATAATCCCGCCTGAGGATATAAGCGATGAGGACAAGGACAACCCGGATATCAAAGCCATTCTGAAGAAGATCCAAAAATACGCGCCCAAGTTTTCACCTAAAAGAACTTAGAAGCCGGCCCCGACGGCGAAAGGCTCTCAACCCGCGCCTTCGGTCCATACCTTTCAGGCTTAAGTTGGATTCTTGGCTTTCGCCGGAATGACGGAAGACTCACCCGCCGGAATGACGGGGGGCCAGGTCTCCGTCCGCCTTGAACCAGGCCGCCAGGGTGAACCCCGTTTTTTGCCCGGCGGCCAGAATGACGGCCCCGGCCGCCTTGGCGTCTTCCAGGGCGTCGTGGTGCTTGAATTCATGCCCGATCAAGCCGCAGACGGCCGCGAGGCCATAGCCGTTCGGGGAACAACCGGCCCAGGCTTGCCTGGCCGCTTGGCAGGAATCCAGCCAGCGGCAATCCAGCTTGGCCAGCCCGTATTTCTCAAAGGCCCGGTCCAGGGCCCGCTGGTCAAACTTGGTATGGCAGACCACCACCCGCCCGCCCAGCCAGGCCCGCAGGGTCTCGGCCAGTTCCGGCAGGGCCGGGGCCCCGGCCACGGCCGCCGGGCTTAAGCCGTGGATCCGGATATTGACCGGGCTGAATTCCTCTTCCGGGTCCACCAGGCTAACCCATTCCCGAACCAAGGCCCCCTTTTTATAACCGGCCAGGCCGATCTGGCAGATTGAGCCCACATCATCATTGGCGGTTTCCACATCCACGGCCACGAAATCCATTTCATTCTCACTTTCCTACGCCGGTATTATACCGTTACAGCCAATCTTCAAAACGGTTCGGAACCCTCCCGGCCCCTCGCCTGAACTAGAGCCATTGTAAACCGGCCATACGACAAATGACGTCGCGCCGCGCGACCCCGCCTCAAAAATACAAAATCCTCCTGGACCTCCGTCTGAAAAAACAAGCCCGTCCGACCAATTAGCCTGTAATAACACCAATTTATACACAAAAAACGCGCCCCAAGCCGCGGAGCGACTTAATCTGTCGTGTGTCTTATATATACTCTAATCATGAAGCCCGGAAGACCCGGCTTGATGAGCGACCAAGAGCCCCCGGACGGACCGGGGCCAACAATGGCCGAACCACGGCCGCCTCACGGCCCTGGTTCGAGTTTAAAAGCAACGAGGGCGGAGCAATCACAACCCGCCCCCAAAAAGAAAGCGAGGTAAGGCAAATGGCGAAAGGCCAGGAACGGAAACTTGATTGGGCCGCTTTGGCCGAAATGAAACGCTACGCACTCAAGGCCCTGATTGACGAACATGATCTCGGCCTAAGGGGCGCCAAGTCCATGGACAAAGACGAACTGCGGCAGAGGATCGCCGATGAGCTGGGCATCGAAATCAAGGACGAGAAAATCAGGACCGACAGCCTGAACCACATGGACATCTACGAACTGAAGGACCTGATAAACAACCTGGACCTCCACATCGTGGTCTCCAGGTCCATGGGCGAGGAGGAACTGCGGGCGGCGATAGCCGAGGAACTCGACCTCGAACTTGAAGCCGTGGAAGACGATGAGTCAGACGAAGCCCCGGCCTACGGCGACAAACTCGACGCGGAAACCGCCGCCGGGAAATTGGACGCCCTGTGGGACGCAATGAGGGGCAATTTCCTCATGACGAAAAAGCAGCTCGCCAAATTCTGCGGCCGTGACTACCGGGGAGCCTTCAAAGACGCACTGAAGGAGAGCCTGGAGGACCATCGGATGCTCATTTGGTCCACGGAAAAGGGCTTCGCGGTCATCTACCTTGACGACACGGAGAACCTCTTGGAAGTTGAGCCGGACCTGATGAAACGGGTGTTCGCCTGAAACGCCGGGCCCCGTCACAGGGGCCCCTTAAGCCCCTGTGACGGGCGGCGGTTTTTATGGCCGCCCTTGGTTCCAGGTAACGCTTCGCAACTCCCCTCGCCTGAACCAGAGCCCTGGCAAACCGGCCATACGACAAATGACGTCGCGCCGAACGGCCCCGCCATTAATAGACAATAAACGCCCGGACAGCCGCCTGAAAAAACGAGCCAAGATAACCATTTTCACAATAATAACAAAATATTATGCCCAAAACACGCCCGAAACGCCACACGACGTAATCTGTCGTGTGTCTTCGATATACTCTAATCATGAAGTCACAAGGAGGACACGCCATGAAAAGAGGATACAGCCTAAAAATCAGAAACCGCCGCAGGTCATACCACCACCACAACTCGAACGGAGGCAACGCCATGAAAAGCGAAGACCGCCGCCTGGTTCTCTATTACTTCAACAACGTCCTGAAAGGCCTGCTTTCCCCCAAAGTCCAGGAAAACCTGTGGGACTGGGCCGAGCGCCACAGCCAGGAACTGTTTCGGACCAATCTGGAAGCCCTCAGGGAGGAAGAGGAAGAGGCCTTGGCAATGCGTGATTTAAGACACTGGGAGCGCGCGCGCCGGGAAAATGAGGCCAAGTTCCGCCTCTTGAGAAGGACGGCCGGCGCGGCCAATCTCCCGGCCACCCCCGACCGCAAGGGCCAGGTCGGGGCGATCTCGGAAAAGATAGCCGACAGTTTCCGGCTCAAGGAGGCCGAACGCGATGTTCTGCGGCTCTTCGTCGGGGCCATGAGCCTGCCGGTTTTGGACGACCTGATGGACGAAGTGACCGGCCTCAACCATTACCAGGACCTGAACCGGGCGAATTTCCCGGCTCTCGCCCTGCTCCTGGGCTGTCCGGCCGAAGAAGTGGAGCGGGCCTTCAACCGGGAATCGCCGCTCATGCTTAACGGACTCTTCGACATGGACGGCAACGGGGAAATAGGGGTTTCCACCCCCCTGAAGAGGATGGTCAACCAGCCTCGCCAAGCCGGCCGGGACGTCAAAAGCCTGGTGCTGGAGGAAAAGACCAAGGCCAGGCTGACCCCGGCCAATTTCGAGCACTTGGCCAAGGAATTCGCCGACTTGGCCAAGCTGCTGCGCAATGGCTTAAACGGGCGCGAACCTGGCCTCAATGTTATTCTCTACGGCCCGGCGGGCAGCGGCAAAACGGAAATGGCCAAGACCCTGGCCGCGGAAATAAAGGCCGACCTATACCCCATTTCCGAAACTTCGACCGAAAGCAAACCCTCGGCCCGCCTGTCCGAACTCTTGA
>Ga0268262_10002382_pt1 | contig 21768 bp, 17 predicted proteins | sample TergutNc150P3_FD_190354 | JGI IMG/M metagenome (GOLD analysis project Ga0268262, IMG submission 190354) | Nasutitermes corniger P3 segment gut microbial community from laboratory colony in Florida, USA - Nc150 P3 (SPAdes) (version 2) | ecosystem: Host-associated > Arthropoda: Insects >... | reverse complement strand
ATAATTACTATCCCCTCTTTTTTAAGCGCAATATCAGTTAAAACTTTGACCCTTTCCCTGAAAACAAGCGCCAGCGGAGATAATTCCCTGTATGGCGCATTTCCCCACCAGGGAAATTTGACGCAGGGTACGCCTGAATTTGCCAAATCCGCCATAAGGCTGTCCGCCGCGTCCTCATGAGGGACAATTACAAAAATTTCACCGGCTAAAATTTTATAAATCTGAGCGATTAACAGGGAATTTAAGGAGCCTTCACAGCCCTCAATATCTATGGGGAATTTCCCCTCTTTTACAGCGGCATAAAGAGTTGAAATACTGCGACAGACGCTTGTTTTTTGTAAAAGCTCAGGAAATAATAAGGTATTCATAGAAATCTACCGATAACTATAATATAGAAGTGTATTTAATGTGAACACCAAAAATAAGGGAGTTATAATGAAAAATACAATCCGGTTTGGGATGTTGATTCTTTTAGTTTTAGTAAGCCTTTCCAACATATACGCTGTTGATTCTCCCGGCACGGTAGATTTTAGTATCCGTTTTTATGACAGGCGCGTTTATTATGTAGAATCCGATCCCATTATTGTACAGATAACCATTACTAATAACAGTCCGTCCCCATACCGTTTTAAGCTTGCCGACGACAGGGCGTTTTCCGTTGATTTTGACATCAGGACGATGAATAACCGCCCTTTGCAGCAGGCGGATTTATTAATCAGAAAACGGACTGTAACCAGCCAGGTTTTTTTCCGTGAAGTGGCGATTGAAAGCGGCGAATCATTTTCTTTTGTAGAGAATCTTTGCGATTATATCAGTTTTGGGCAGACCGGCTCTTTCAGGGTCAAGGCAAGGATATATCCGGAACTGTTCAAATCAAGCGGAGCCCAGGCTATTGAGTCAAATTATCTCAGCCTGACCCTGCGTCCCGCCGTCATAAAGGGACAGGACGGCATCCCGGTTGAAATGGACATCGCTACGGGCGCAGTCCTTGTAAAGCAAAGAATCCCGCCTGATGAAGTAGTCGCCTATATGATTAAAGCCCGCCAAACATCGCAATGGGAAAAATTCTTTTTATACATTGACCCTGAAGCCATGATTAAAAAAGACCCTGTTCAAAGCCGCAAATTTAACGCTGAAAACGAAGAAGGCAGGCGCAAGATGATTAACGCTTACAGGCAAAACCTTCAAAATGCCGTCATTGACGGAGATATTGCGGTTATCCCCACTACTTTTGACATTTTAAAAACCCAGTATAACAACGATGAGGGAACCGTCGTAGTTCTTCAACGTTACAGGTACCCTAATTATACTGAATTAAGGGAATACACATACTATCTTGAAAAAAAGGATAGTTTCTGGAGCATTGTAAATTACTCGGTTCAAAAAATGGGAACCACAAGTAATGATTGACACTTAAAAAAAAATATTATAGGATGATAATATAGTGAGCAAAAAAGCATTAATTATAACAGACGGAACTGAATCAATTAATTCATTAGCGGAACCGATTAAAAACGCCCTTACCGGTTTTGACGTAAAAATCAGAAATGCTGAAAAATTTGAGGGAACCGATTTACTCCCCGCGGATATATTTTTCATTGGCTGCGAAAAACCGTCTGTGCCTTCGTTTGCCTACCTTGAAGAAATGTTGTCTCACATTAATCTTTCGTCAAGAAAATGCGGTATTTTTTCCGTAAATCAAAAAGCGTTGAAATACCTAAGCGGCATATTAAAAGACTGCGAAGCTGACTTAGGCGAGACCATGCTTTCCACAGACGGCGGCTATCAGCAGTCTGACATAGATAAATGGATTAAAGGATTGATAAAATAATGACAGATTTAAATCTTGACGATTATATTAGAAAAGTTCCCGATTTCCCCAAAAAAGGCATTCTTTTTTATGACATAACAAGCATCCTTGCCACTCCCAAAGCTTTCAGATACTGCATTGACAAAATGACGGAAATCTACAAAGGTCAAAACATTGACGCGATAGCCGCGATAGAAGCCAGAGGCTTTTTATTTGCCGCAGCTTACGCGTATCACAACAGTATTCCCGTAATACCAATCCGCAAAAAAGGCAAACTTCCCGGCGTTACCTTATCAAAGAAATACGATCTTGAGTACGCCCAGGCCGAGATTGAAGTTCATGTAAGCGACGTTCCAAAAGGAAAACGCATTCTTATTACCGACGATCTTATCGCGACAGGCGGCACGTTGAACGCCGCCCGCTCCCTGTTAATCGAAGGCGGCGCAATAGTGCCAGAATTTTTCGGCATTGTAGGGCTACCCTTCCTTAATTACGACAAAATACTGGCTCCCACTCCTGTTACTACTTTGATAAATTATAACTTTGAGTAATTTTTTCGAAAGAACTCTCACAAAGAACACAGAGAAAGAGAAGAGCACAAAGAGGAAATAAGGGGTTTATATCCGTTAGCTTATTGTGGAACTTCACGCTAAATCTTCGGACAAAAACCCATCTTCCCTCTTCTTTGTGATCTTTGTCCCTTTGTGATCTTTGTGTGAAGTCTTTGGCGAATTAGCCCCTAGGAGAATCGAACTCCTCTTTTAAGATTGAGAATCTCATGTCCTAACCGATAGACGAAGGGGCCTTTTCTTAATATAACAATTTAATTTTTTAGAGTCAATAATAATACTAGCCAATATGTTCTTTGATAATTGATACTACCGAATTATGATTAATCCTAACTATCTTTTGTTCTCTCTCGTAGCTTTCCGGTGAATCAGAGGCATGCGCGGTATTGACCATTACATTGCTGCCAAACTCGCGGCGGACAGTGCCGTCAGGAGCTTTGAGGGGATCTGTAGGTCCCAGGACATCCCTGATTTTTTTTATCGCGTTTTGACCTTCGTATACAATGATCATGCACTTAACGTCGCCTGGTTTTTTCATATCTTCGGATGAATTGCCGCAAGGCCGTCTTCCGGACATAAATTCTACAATACTGTAAAATTGATCTCTTGCACATTCAGATCCGAATCCGGCTCCTAAAAGATTTGATAATTCATTGCTAATTGTAAAATGAAATTCTTTTTCTAAAAGTTCAATCGCCCTTTTCCCAAAATTGGGGGCTAAATTTTTCTTTAGCACTTCTTCCACAGGGCCGTAGAAATCAAGAGCCTGCTCAAGTGAAAAACGGTGAACTTTAATTCCGATTATGCGAAGGCCGGTGCGGGAGAACATGTCGATAATCGCGCCGGGACGGGAAGAATTATATTTCCAGTTATCAGGTTTAATAATAACAAGAGTTCTTTCAATTTTTGAAGGATCGGGATATACGACATTTTGAACAATATTTTCTTTGCCGTCAAGAAAATTAACAAACATCCGCAGATCGTAATTTGCTTCTTCCTGCGACCTTGGAGTAAGAACGGCAGGTTCAAAGTATCGGACTTCTTCGGGATTTTCGGCGGAAAAAATTAAATCTGAATATGTGTCGCGGATTGTCTCTCCGGCAAGAGCGTCAACTTCAACGTGCTGGGTGTATAAATGCCCGCATACGTTTAAAAGTTTTTCGCAGGGGTTCTCTCCCTTAAATAAAAGAAAAAGCGTTCTGTGCGGACGGCCTCCTGAAGGGCCAAAGTACTGTTTTACATAATCGGCCAAAAGAACAAGCTGATTCTGAGGCGCCCTCTCCCTGAGAGAAATCGCGTATTTTTCCGCAAATTCCTGATCCGCGGCAAATATCTGCGCTCCTGCCAACTCTAAATCGGTACGCGTTAAAAGACGCGAAAGTACGCCGCCTGTTCTGCTTTTAGCGACAGTGTACGGAGTAACAAGAACATAAGATAAACCTATACTCATATTTATATAATTTTACATTATTTTTTTATAATAAGCAACTAAACTCTTTGTTAAGGAATTACAAAAAACTAATGTTTTTAAGATACTCCTAATAAATATTCGCGGTGTCAGGCACCTCTTGCTGATTTTGTTTTATGTCTTCATAAAAATTGGCAACGCTTAAGCTGATATACGGGCAAAGCCACAGAAACCCGATACCAAAGGTTAAACAGCACAGGATACTCCAGCCGATAAAGCTTAAGTAGAGAAGAAACAATTTCCATTTATAACCGTCCATCATTTTTCTGCTTCTGGTTATTGCTTCTAAGGTTTCAATTTCGGGATTGTCCCGTAAAATAAAGAAGGCCATTGAATAACTAAAACTTTTAATTATTCCCGGAATGATTAAAAGAAAACTCCATAATGCCGTAAAAACATTTATAAGCAGATAAAGCAAAAAACTTTTGCCGAATATTTTGAATCCGTCAAACAAATTTTCTATTTCTGCCTCTTGTTTACGCGCCTTTCTTGAGAAATAGCTCCAATAACCAAGCGTCAAAGGACCTCCCAAAATTATCGGTCCTACTACCACTGAGCCGGAAATTCCTAAAATGATATAATAAACCAATACCATCCCGACTGCGGTTAGCCAACTGCCGCGTAACTGTGATCTGGCAAGCTCCCTTAGTTCTCTATTTTCTTTCATACTTACCCTCCTTATTGGTAACAATCATTTTTATCTGCCTTTTATCTCCAGCAATACTGAACTGGAAACAAGTTTATTTTTTTCGTCATAGTTCTCAAGTTTTATCTGTCCAATACCGGGCGCAAGCCACACATTGTCTGCTCCATTGTTGTTAATGCCCATGCTGGTGACGGTATATGTTTCAGTGATTTTGTGGCATTTGAATGTTCCGGCAGGAACTTTTACATCTTCAATGGCCAGGCATTTTCCTGTGATCTTTAATACGGAAGTTATCTTCATACCGCTAACATCCATTGTCATGGTTAACTCGGAAGGCTTGAGCGACTGTCCGACCTTTAGATCGCTTGGGTACTCTACCGGTATTCCTTTAGTGTCTATCTTTAGACCCATATTCCTCATCTCAGCCGGAATCACTTGGTTAATATCAGGGATTGTCACGCCGTCTTTTATAACAACCTCATAGGTTACCTCAGCGCCTTTGACAGGTTTGCGGCCAGAATCCAAACCAGTCATCTGGCAGGTAATATTCATATTTTTACCTGAGCCTTTAATATTTTTGATAGTTAATAATGAATAGCCCGTGATAATTCCTTTGGCGTCATAATTCGCATAAGTCAGCGTTGTTCCGGCCTTTGAGGGGAAGAAAATATCTTTGCCGGCCGTTGTGACATTGTCGGCGGGAGGTGTCGAACCATCATCCTTCCACACTGCATACACGGTGATGTCCTTTTTAACGGGAGTGTCCTTAGTAAAAGCAGTACCCTTTCCATTATCTTTAGTATTCCACCCTTCAAAAGTATAGCCTTTCCGGGTAGGCTGCTTGGGCAAAGCGTCGACTGTGGTTTCAGGGGGTTTAACATCTTTGGTCTGCTGTTTATCTTCACCGGAGCCGTCGTTCATGTTGAAGGTTACGGTGTAGGCAGAGTTATCTTTCCATTTGGCGTACACGGTGACGTCCTCTGTAACTGGAGTGGCCGCTGTAAAAGCAGTACCGCCTCCTTTAGGTTTAGTATACCAGCCGTCAAAAGTACTGCCTTTCCGCGGCGGGGGAATTGGCAAGGGATTTATGACGGTATTGTAAACAGCCTTAATATGTTCCGAGTTTGGCTCGTAGCCCCAAAATCCGTATTTATTAAATGTAACGGAGTAGGTTTTTATCTTCCACTGTGCATATACGGTCATGTTCCCTGTAACGGGATAGGACTCGCTAAAAGGAGGACCGCCTCCGTTAGCCTTGGTACTCCATCCGGTAAAAGCATGGCCCTCCTTCGTCGGAGGTTTGGGCATAGCCGCTTTGGCATTGTAAGCGACAGCCATGGCTGGAGGGTCTGCATCGGTAGTCCCGCCGTTTTTGTCAAACGTTACGTTATAGGCATTTTTTATCCACTGGGCATATACGGTCATGTTCCCTGTAACGGGATATGACGCGCTAAAAGGAGGACCGCCTCCATTAGCCTTGGTACTCCATCCGGCAAAAACATGGCCCTCCCGCGTAGGAGGTTTTGGAAAAGTTAAGGTGGTATTGTAAGCGGCTGTCTTGCTTGTCGGGTTTGCGTCGGTATTCCCGCCGTTTTTGTCAAACGTTACAGTGTAGGTGTTTACCTTCCACTGCGCATATACGGTCATGTCCGTCTTAATTATAGTATCCAATTTGAATTCAGCGCCCTTTCCGTCAGCCTGAATATTCCAACCTTCAAAAGTATAGCCGTTACGGACGGGCTGCTTGGGTAAAGAGTCGATTTTAATTGCCGGTTTTTTAACAGTCTTCTTATCCGGTTTTGCTTCGTCTTTCCCGTCATTCCTGCTGAAGGTTACTGTGTAGACAGTGTTGGACATTCTGTTGTAATATTTTTTCGCTTGATCTCCGAACGTTAGAATATCCAAACCATTGGTAACAACCCCAATACCGCGGGCAATAACAGGTATAGGTTCCGCCGCTTTTGAAATGCCTATTACTTTTTCCGCATCTTTGGCTTCCGCTACGGCTTTGGCGGCGTTCTTAAACGCTTTTTTGCCAATCGCCGCCATCAGTTCCTCTCTTGTTAAGAGATCCCCTATCGTCCCCGCAGACAGCCCCGCCCATTTGGCAATAGATTCAAGCGTAGTTTCTACATCATTGTCGGCAAATAAAACATATAAATCGACTTGTAATTCTTCTTGCGTCAGTTTTTTTCCGTCATAATAAACATACGCAAGAGCGTAGGCGAGCCCCGCTTTATTTATGTTTTGCGCCATGTCATAAAGACCGATAACTTCCGCCACTACCATTGCCGGGTGAGCGTATGAAGTTAAAACGGAAAATAATCCCGATCCTAAGGCAAATTCGCCAATTGTAACGTTAGCAAGCTTTTCTTTATCAGATAATTCTCCCCACATCTCCATAACTTTCGGGGACAGGTTATATTTCATAAGCATTTCGACAGGAGCTTTATTGTCAATATAAATACTTTTTAAGACTTTAACACTTTTAATTATAAGATTACCTATCCATGTCTCAGATACAAAAGAGTAAAATTCCATCTTATCATCAAGCTTTCTTACGGTTTTAAAGTCATTGTCTTCTTTTATCGAACCGGCTCTTAGCACAAAACCTTTCATATCTGTTACATCGACATCCTTATTTATAAATGGTTTTACAAGACCTACCGGTGGTATTGTTATTGCCAGTGGATTTATAACCTCCAGCGGGACTATGCCTGTTAAGTTGAATTCTACGCGGGAGTTCGGCTGTATTACCAAAAGTCTGGTTTTTGCGGTGAAACTTAATTTAAAAACATTAGGCTCATGACCCACTAACATCTCGACGGTTTGACCGTGTCCCGTCTGGATAGCCTTAATATTTGTCCCAATACTCTCTGCCCTATTATTGCCTTTTAAGTCAGGAAATCTTCTTTGTTCCTTTTTATTTTTATCAAGATAGATGATAGGGCCGTCCTTTTCAGGAAATTTTTCGCTAGGGGTGGTATATGTAATAATATTGCAGCTCCAATTTTCATAAAAATGATTTACCTTGATTTTTGAGTCTATAAAATTTCTATTATTATTCTGGGCGAAAAGCCCAATGCAGATAAACAATACCAATAACAAAACAATAAATAACTTTTTCATCCAAAACTTCTCCATATTAAATTTTTCTGGTTACGCAGGTTTTGACGCCTCAGGCATTCCTAAAAACTAAATGTTTCTGAACCAGGAGATACAGCTTTGTTACATAAAAGTTCCACTTAATATAAACGGCATAAAGATCACTGTAATCTATTCCTTAAATATATTACCAAAAAAAACGATTTTTGTAAATAAAAATTATAGAAAATACAAATTATTCTAATAATATAGACATATTTAGAATTGATAATTATATGTAACTTCCGCGAAAAAATTCACGATTGCCCTGTATTTTTTATAAAAGAAATCAAAGTTGAATAAATTTTATTTCTTGTCTAAAATTACCTATGCTTTCAACAATGCGAAACATCGGCATAATGGCTCACATTGATGCCGGTAAAACGACTACCACGGAAAGGATTCTCTTTTATACCGGAAAAAGCCACCGCATCGGCGAAGTTGACGACGGCGAGGCGATCATGGACTGGATGGATCAGGAGCAAGAACGCGGTATTACTATTCAAAGCGCCGCCACTACCGCCTATTGGAAAGGATATCAGATCAATATTATTGATACTCCAGGGCATGTCGATTTTACCGCTGAAGTTGAGCGCTCCCTTCGCGTTTTAGACGGGGCTATTGCCATTTTTGACGCCGTTCACGGAGTGGAACCTCAAACAGAAACCGTATGGCGGCAGGCGTGCAGGTATAATGTCCCATGCGTGGGTTATGTAAACAAAATGGACCGCGCGGGAGCGGATTTTTTTAACGTTCTTGAAGATGTAAAAAACAAATTAAAAATTAACACGCTTGCCCTGCAAATTCCAATTGGAAAAGAAAATACTTTTGAAGGCGTTATTGATTTGATAGAAATGAAAGAAATACGCTGGGATAACAACGGCGAGGATATGGCTTTTTCGCCGATAGCCGCTCAGCGGCAGGATGCGGCAAAACAATGGAGAGAAAAATTGATAGATACGCTGTCAGGTTTTTCCGACGTGATAACTGATAAATACCTTGCCGGTGAAGAAATAGATGTTTCTTTGTTAAAGAGCGTTATACGCAAAGCTGTCATTGAACGCGGCATACTTCCTATGTTTGCAGGCGCATCACGGCGCAATTTAGGGGTTCAGCCTGTTATTGACGCGGTTGTCGATTACCTTCCCGCGCCCGATGAGTGCGCGCCTGAAGTTGGGCATAATTTAAAAAAAGAGGAAGAGATCAATATTCCATGCAATCCCGACGGGAATCCGCTCGGTCTTGTTTTTAAGATTCAAAATGACCGCGAGGCCGGAAGCCTTTGTTATGTCAGAGTATACTCAGGTTCTTTTAAGTCCGGAAGTTCTGTTTACAATGTCGGCAAGAAAAAACGCGAGAGGGCGAACAGAATTTTAAGAATGCACTCGAATAAATCTGAGCCCATTGACAGCCTTAACGCCGGAGACATCGGCGTTATTATAGGAATGAAACTGGCGCAGACAGGGGACACAATAGGCAGCGAAGGCTGGCCTGTAGTACTTGAAAAAATGCAGTTTCCCGAACCTGTAATTTCAATTTCCATAGAGCCAAAAACAATTTCTGATCAGGATAAATTAAAGGATATTCTTGCAATCCTTTCCAAGGAAGACCCGACTTTTACCACCAGAGAAAATGAAGAAACAGGGCAATTAATTATCTCCGGCATGGGAGAATTGCACCTTGACGTTCTTGTCACGCGCATATTAAGAGAGTATAAACTTGGGGCAAAAGTGGGCAATCCGCAGGTTACATACCGCGAATCAATAAGCGCGGCGATTGAACACAGCGAAAGTTTTTCTAAAATTATCGCCGGAAAAGAAAATGCCGCAGGCGTTACACTGCGCGTAGAACCCGCGCAGCGCGGCAGCGGCAATAAATACTTCAATACTGCAAAAACATCTTCCGGTAAAATCGAGATTCCGCAGGAGATAATTGATGCGGTTGAGCGCGGAATTAACGGGGCGTTTTCTTCCGGCATAGTAATGGGATACCCCTGCATTGATATAAAAGCGACTGTAACAAATATTCAATATTCAGAACAAACAGGCACCGCTTTCGCTTTTGAAGCCTGCGCAAGCATGGCTTTTGACGAAGCGTGCAGAAACGCAAGCCCAATCCTTCTTGAGCCGATTATGGCAGTCGATTTAAATACCCCGCATGATTTCGTAGGCGAGGTAATGAGCCTTGTCACTCAAAGGGGCGGGCAGATAATCAGCATGAATTCAAAATCCGATATTGACGAAATAAAAGCCCAGGCTCCGATGGAAAAGATGTTCGGTTTTATGACTAGCCTTCGCAGCGTTTCACAGGGAAGGGCAAGCTTCAGTCTTCAATTTTCACACTTTGAGAAAAAAGCGTCTGACCACTCAAAATAGCTGCGCCTTAGGTTTTTTTCTTGAAAATTAAAACATCTCCGTCATCTATAATAAATAATCTTCTTCCATCCGGAGATAAATTATACTCGAATGTTTCCATATCTCCATCTTCATCTATTATAGTAAATTTACTGTCTGTCGCAAACCATTTAAAAACATCACCATCAATATCTGATCCGGTTCCATTTGAATATAATGTTAATGAAAAATCAATGTCATCTTCATCTATCCATGTACCTACCAATCTTTGAGCATTACTTGAAGATTGAGCAAATAACTCTGCAGAAAAAAAACTAAAAACTAACAGAAAACCAAGACCCAAAAACCATTTGTTTTTCATATCTAACCATCCTATCAAAATATTCTAATAAAACATATATTCCTTATTCTAACATATTTTCTGAATACATTATTTAGCCATATTCATTAATGGTACAAAGTATGTAATAAATATGCCGGAACAGATAGCGGAACCAATTACGCCGGAAACAAGCGGTCCCATCGCGTGCATTAAAAGATAATTGTCAGGGTTGTACTTTATGCCCATTTTCTGGGAAATACGCGCCGCCATAGGCATTGCGGAAACGCCCGCGTTACCGATAAGCGGGTTAACTTTTCCGCCTGTTATTACATTAAGAAGTTTGGCAATAAGAATACCGCCGACCGTTCCAAAGGCGAACGCTATAACGCCGCAGAGAAGAATAATTATTGTCTGGAATGTAAGGAAGATTTCCGCCGTGGCTGAAGAACCGATTGAAAACCCTACAAAGAGGGTAACGATACTTAAAAAATCACCCTGAAGCGCCCTGGCGATACGATCCACCGCGCCGCTTTCCTTAATCAGGTTTCCCAGGCATAACATCGCGATTAACGCGCCGGCGGCGGGAATCAATAATAAAACGATGATAGCCAATAAAATCGGGAACATTATTTTTTGACTTTGAGTAACCGCTTTTGGTTCGGGCATTACAATTACGCGTTCTTTTTTTGTTGTAAGCAGCCTCATAAAAGGCGGCTGGATAAAAGGAACAAGCGCCATGTATGAGAAGGCGGCTATACTGATGGCGGGCAGCAATTTAGGCGCGAGCATTATCGACGTATATACGGCGGTAGGACCGTCCGCGCCCCCGATTATGCCGATAGCTGCACATTCCCAAATCTTAAACTCTTCCAAACCGGGAATATACGGTGAAAGATATTTTCCCGCCATGTAGGAAATTCCCATTGATACGAATATACCAAACTGCGCGCCAAGACCGATTAGAAAGCTTTTTGGAGAAGCAATAAGCGGTCCGAAGTCCGTCATACTTCCTATGCAAAGAAAAATCATCGGCGGGAAAACAACCAGCTTTATGCCTTTGTAAATTATATTTAAAAGTCCGGGATTACCGCTTACAGGATTAATATAATACGAAGAAAGAGGAGCCGCATTTGCCGCATTCCTTACCTCGTCTGGAAGACTACTTAAATCCACCCCCATTGTAACTGAACTGGGAAGATTGGCGATCAACATTCCAAATGCCAGCCCAAGCAAAAGAAGCGGCTCAATTTTTTTAGCGACAGAAAGGTATAGAAAAAACAACGCGACAATTATCATTATTCCCTGCTGCGGCGTCATATTCAGTATACCAAAACTGTCTACGATACTTTTTAGAAATGCTATCATTTTGTTCTCCTTGAAAAATTTATATTGAAAACCCTATCATTTTGAAATAAAAAGGCTGTTCAATTCAGATTATAATGATAACAAATTACAGAGAAAGAAAAAAAATGTCAAGTGGCTGTATTTAAGATATTTAACCATGAAAAAAGAGCGAAGAAAGAAGAATTTTTACCACGAACCAACACGAACCGAGAGGGATTTGAGCTTACCATTTATAAGCGCGTAAAACAGAGCTAAGGGATTTGGGGGTTTTTGTTCGAAAGCCAGATGTGGACATCACGATAAGATAGCGGACAAAAACCCATAAACCCCCATTTTCGTCTTACGCCAATATATTTATTTCAAGCGCATCTTTCATGGTTCGTGTTGGTTCGTGTGGTTCGTGGTAGATTTCTTCCTTAATTCGTCTGGCTCATGGTAAATTTCTTTTTTAATTCGTCTGGTTCATGGTAGATTTCTTCCCTAATTCGTCTGGTTCGCGGTATTGGACACCCCTGAATAATTTGATATATACTGATTTATGCGATTTTTAAGCGGAGTATTAGTATTTTTTCTCTTATCATCGTGTGTCGGGCGTGTGGTAACGCCAATTATTGAAGAAGAAAACGCCGTAATTGAAGACCCGCTTCGCGTAAGGGCGCAGGAAATTGCCTCTTCCCTAGATAATCGGCTTCTTGTTTCTCAGGTATTCATAAGCGGCATTGACGCTGACAAGAGCTTGACCGCCAAGATGATTGACTTATTTACCGCGATACCCGCGGGCGGGATAATGTTATTCAGATACAACCTCAATACTGATAATGACACTATTAAAGCCCATCTTGCGGATTTTAACAAACTTATTAAAAATGAATCAAATCTTTCCCCTTTTATTGCGGTAGATCACGAGGGAGGGGGCGTAAACCGTTTCATGCGAGGCGTGGCAGATCTGCCCGCAGCATCAACCTATTACGAAAATATATCTCAGGGAAGAGCGGAAACTCTGGCGGCAATAGAAGCCGACAGTTTAAAAGCGGGTAGGCAGATTAATAATTTGGGATTTACCATGAACTTTGCCCCTGTCGCGGAGTATCTATTTGACGGTAACCGCGATTTCCTCTCAAAACGTTCTTACGGACCGGATCCGTTTTTTACCGCTCAAGCCGCCGAAGCCTTTATCCGCGGAATGGAACAGGCGGGAGTTTTATGCGTAGTCAAACACTTTCCCGCAAGCGCTGGTCCCGATCCCCACCGCTCCCCGTCCGTTCTGAATATGGACAAAGCCTCTCTTGATAATCTGGTCTCGCCTTTCGCCTCTCTAATCAATAAAGGGGCAAGGGCAATAATGGCCGCCCACACCCTTGCTCCGGCGATTGATGATAAAATTGCATCCCTTTCTCCCGTCATAATGAGAAACTGGCTCAGAGGCGAATTAGGCTTTAACGGAATTATTATAAGCGATGATTTTATAATGGCTGCGGCAGGTAATACCAGTCCCGAAGAAGCGGCTGTCCTTTCTATAGCAGCCGGTTCAGATATGATTCTTATCTGGCCTGCCAATTTACCAAAAACTTATGAGGCGTTTATTGCAGCGCTTGAAGACGGACGGCTTCCGCGCGGCAGACTGCAAGATGCGGCGCAAAAAATTATTTATGAAAAGTTAAGAATGGGATTAATAAATGGAGAATAATTCTCTGCCTCCCATTAAATCCCGTATCCTTTATCAAAGCGCGGCCTGCGTCGTAGTAAACAAATTGGCAGGCGAGGCTGTTGAAGGAGCGGCAGACGGCATGACGGATTTGCCAAAAGAACTTGCAAAAGCAAATAGCAAAGAACAAATAGCAAATAAGGTGGAAGTTATTGAAGCTGTTCATCGGCTTGATGTGCCTGTTACGGGGTGCGCTCTTTTTGCGTTAACTAAAGACGCGCTTTCCTTTTTAAACGCCGCTTTTGCGGGGGATAGCGCTCTGCCCTCTCCTGTCGAAAAAATTTACTGGGCTGTGATAGAAAAACCTTCCCGCCCTCTGCCTGAAAGCGGTAAATTTATCCACTGGATAGAAACAGACACCGGAAAGAACAAATCATTCGCCCACAAAAAAGACGGTCTGGGCCGTAAAAAAGCGGCTCTGCGTTACAGGGTGACAGGCGAAGGGCGGAATTATCTTTTTGTAGAAGTACAACTGCTTTCAGGCAGGCATCATCAGATACGCGCGCAATTTGCCGCCGAAGGCCTTCACATAAAAGGCGACCTCAAATACGGAGCCAAACGCAGCGAAAAAACCGGCGGCATCCGCCTTCACGCCCGCTCTCTATCATTCCCCGATCCATTAAACAAAAGCGAAATAATTCGCATAACAGCGGATCCGCCGGTGTTGGATAATTTGTGGAAGAGTTTTTAACCACGAACCACACGAACAAGGAGCGAACCAACAGGGATTAGCGTTAACTACCAGGATTAACGTAATAGAAAGCGATGAATTATGGTTTTTTGTCCGAAAGTTGTACGCGAACTTCACGATAAGATAACGAACAAAAACCCCTGATCCTTTTAGCTATCTACTACAAATATATATCTAGTAAATACCTTCGCTTTCTAGGTTCGTGTTGGTTCGTGGTAAAAATATTATTTCCCCTCGTATTCTCGAAGGAATTTAAGCAGCGGCTCATACCAGGATTTAGCGGTCTTTCCCTCTTCCAGAAATTGATTGTACAATTTAAGAATGTGGCTCTTTATCCGCGCCTTGTCTTCTTCTTGAATCTTTGTAATAGGGGCGGCAGACGGGTGTACGCGTATTTTTTGCAGTGCTTCATCGGCTTTGGGCGCGGGGGAGAAAAGTAAATGCGTAAAAGCTTCGGCTTCCTGCGGTGGAAAGAGTTCGGGACTGAAACAGGTCATTGCGTATAACGCCGCGGGAATACAATTTACGCTGTGTTGTTTGACAAAAAGAATCGCCTGGCTGATTGCCAACGCGCCTTGTTTTAATTCCAGCGCCTGATCTTTTAAGTTTTCATGCTCTCCCAATTTTTTAGCCGTTTCTGTAAACTGCAAATAAGTGTGAATAACTATCATAACGTGAAGGCTTGGAATGCACATAAGATGAGGGTCTACCAAATGAATTAAAAAGAAACGCGGCCTTGCTATATAAAACGGCCTTTTTGTCGTTGACATATTTCTTTTATAAACTTCAGCCGCAAAAGCATAGAGGTTGCCAATTGAATAAATAAAATCTTTCATTGGGATATGCGCTTTGCGTTTATAGCGCTTAAGAAAAAAAGTAATCATTCTTATCCAAAAGTGAATAAAGTCAAGGTAAATTGTCACCCATGACGGAACAAACGGAATTTTTTCATCCAGAGCATGATCAACTTTTGTTACCGGAATTCTGCCCGGCAAGTACGCAGCGCGGAACTGTCGAAAGAAAAAATTGTAAAATATTGACGGAACGCTTTTACAAAATGCCGGACGCAGTGTTGGTATCAAAAATGAGTTAAAAAACGCATAAAGCCAATCTTCACTGTAAACGCTGTCTTTGTGTCTCATAATTACTTAAATTATCATAAAAAAATACCTTTGTCATCTATTTATAGGGGTTAAACAGCCCTTTTATTTGCCACTTCCAAAAAAAATCCATTTTTGATATACTTATCTATTACAACTTAAAAAGAGGATAAAAATGATTCGATGCGGAGAAATCGTTAAAGGAACCTGCCTTTTACAAAAAGGACAGCCATATCTTGTAGTTGAGAGGGAATTTCACACTCCCGGCAAGGGGACGGCAATCGCAAGAATTAAAATGAAAAGTATTAAAGACGGCTCAGTGCTCAGCATTACAGTCCCCACCCAGCAGGAAGTGGAAGACGCGCAGGTTGATGTTCACAACTGCCAATATCAATATGCCGATCAGGACAATTACCATTTTATGGATAACGAAACTTACGACCAGTATGAAGTCTCCATAGCTGATAATCCGGATAAAAAATTGTACTTAAAGGAAAACGATACTTATCAGCTAACCATCTGGGAAGGAAAAGTTATTGATATTCAGATTCCCTACAAGGTAGTCTTTACAGTCGCGGAAAGCGAGAATTATGTAAAAGGCGATACCGTATCAGGGGCGACAAAACCCATTGTGACAGAGACGGGCTTAACAGTGCGGGTTCCTCTTTTTATCAAACAGGGCGAGAAAATACTTGTAAATACGGAAACAAACGAATATGTTGAAAGGGTTAATGATTAATCATAAAGTTTAGAATAAAAACCGCTTATGCGGCAAAAAATTTATATAGGAGTGCATTATGGCAATCAAAGTAATTCTGCTGGTTTTGTTTTTCATCATCACAATTTTTGTTGGTTTCTATTTTAAGAAAAGAGCAAAAAGCGTCAATGATTTCGTACTGGGCGGACGGGAGGTTGGCCCCTGGCTTACGGCTTTCGCCTACGGAACATCGTATTTTTCGGCTGTAATTTTTGTCGGTTACGCCGGACAATTCGGCTGGAGATTCGGCACCGCCGCCACATGGGTTGGTTTAGGCAACGCGTTTATCGGCTCTCTTATGCCGTGGGTAATACTCGGACGGCGCACGCGCATAATGACGCAGCATTTAAAAAGCGCCACTATGCCGGAATATTTCGGCTCACGCTACGGCTCTTCGGCGTTAAAAATCGGAGCGTCAATTATACTTTTCATATTCCTCATCCCCTACACCGCTTCATTGTACAACGGCCTGTCACGTTTATTTGAGATGGCGTTTCACATTGATTTTATTTACTGCATTATCGGCATGGCTGTTCTTACCGCCGTTTATGTCGTTGTTGGAGGTTATTTTGCCACTGCGGCAAACGATTTTATTCAGGGCATAATTATGCTGTGCGGGATTGTCGCCATTATTGCCACAGTACTTAGCACTAACGGCGGTTTGATAAACGCCTTGGCTAAACTTGCTGAAGTTAAAGGAAACAATGTTAACAATGTTCCAGTCCCCGGCATTTTTACGTCATTCTTTGGCCCTGATCCATTAAGTTTGTTAGGTGTCGTAATTTTGACATCCCTTGGAACATGGGGTCTGCCTCAGATGGTTTCCAAATTTTATTCCATCAAATCTGAAAAAATGATAAGCAAGGGCGCTATTGTATCAACATTTTTTGGTCTTATTGTAGCCGGCGGCTGTTATTTTCTGGGTAGTTTCGGCAGGTTATATGATAACGCCGGTATTAAAAATGCCAGCGGCGGCATAATCTTTGACGCCATTATACCCGCCATGCTTTCAAATTTTGGCGATGTTTTAATTGGCATTGTTATCGTATTGGTATTCGCCGCTTCCATATCCACTCTTTCGTCGCTTGTTTTAGCGTCTTCTTCTACTCTCACGCTGGACTTTCTGAAAGGCCATGTTATTAAAAAGATGAACGAGAAAAGCCAGTTGGTTATCATTCGCGCATTGATTGTGGTATTTATCGTAATAGCTTCCATTATTGCCATTATCCAGTATAAAGGAGGAATCTCATTTATAGCGCAGCTAATGGGCATTTCGTGGGGCGCTCTTGCCGGTTCATTCCTCGCGCCATTCCTCTACGGACTGTATTGGAAACGCGTTACAAAACCGGCTGTTTGGTGCAACTTTATTTTCAGTACAGTTCTTATGATACTGAACATATTTTTCAGGCCCAAATTCCCGGCTATTTTACAGTCGCCGATTAACGCGGGCGCGTTTACAATGCTTGCCGGTTTTATTATCGTACCGGTAATAAGCATTATTACCAAAGCGCCGGATAAAAAAGAGGTGGATGGTTGCTTCTCCTGTTATGAAGAAACAGTCAGCGTAAAAATCCGCGATGATCTTGGTGGTGCTTAATTTGTATTAATTTAACCACGAACCACACGAACACCACGAACTTTTAGCACAAAGCTTGTCATTGTTCGTGCTGGTTCGTTTGGTTCGTGGTTAATTCTTTTGAGGAAAATGAATGAGTAGTAATAAGCTGGCCCTTTTGGGAGACGAGGCCGTCGCGTTAGGCGCAATACACGCCGGTGTGAGCGTGTCTTATGGCTATCCCGGCACTCCGTCAACGGAAATTTTACAGTACCTTATTAATGAATATAAAAAGGGCGGCCCTATTGCGCGTTGGTGCGCCAATGAAAAATCCGCGCTGGAAGCGGCTATGGGCGCTTCATTCGCTGGGCGCAGGGCTCTCGTTACCATGAAACATGTTGGGCTGAATGTCGCCTCTGACCCATTTATTAATGCCGCGCTCTTAAAAATAAAGGGCGGCCTTGTCGTCGCCGTCGCCGACGATCCCGGCATGCACAGTTCCCAAAACGAGCAGGATTCCCGCTTTTACGCAAATTTCGCGATGGTTCCCTGTCTTGAACCGCGCAATCAACAGGAAGCCTACGACATGACGCGCGAAGCTTTTGACGTATCTGAACATTTTAACGTCCCCGTGCTTTTGCGCCTTGTTACGCGCCTGTCTCACGCGCGCGCGGCTGTTAGTGTAAAGGACGCGAAGGCGCAGAATAAAGTATCCAAGACCATGGAAAAAACCGGGTGGATGCTTCTTCCGGCATATGCGCGAATAAATTATTCCGCGCTTCTTTCCAAACAAAAAGCTCTTGAAGAGTGGTCATACAAGCATCCTGTAAACAAACTGACAGGCGCAAAAAGTGATCTTGGCATAATCACATCGGGGCTTGGCTGTAATTATTACGAAGAAAACCTTCCTGACTTTTTAGCCATGCGTAAAAAACAGGGAAAAGAAGCGCCGATTCATTTACACATAGGCTCATATCCCCTGCCCGAAAAAAAAATCCGCAAGCTGTACGAAAATGTGAACGAAGTTCTTATCATTGAAGAAGGCCAGCCGTTTATAGCGCAAAGGGTATTTGGCATTACGGGCGCGGATTTAAAACCAATTATTCAATGCGGAGAGCTTGATCCCGACAATGTCCGTAAGGCTCTCGGGCTTCCTCCCAGAAGAAGCGTAAATGTCAACACAGGAGAACTTCCGGCGCGTCCGCCCCAACTCTGCCAAGGATGTCCCCATGCCGACAGTTACAATACAATCAACAAAGCGGTAGCCGCCATTGACCCGCGCCCCAATCATCCCGATGTGGCAATCAATTCCGATATCGGCTGTTATTCGCTTGGCGCGACTCCGCCATTCTCAGCCATTGAGAGCGTTATCTGCATGGGCGCATGCGTTGGTATGGCAAAGGGCGCTTCTGACGCGGGTCTAAAATACACGCTTGCCGTAATCGGCGATTCAACATTCATTCACTCCGGCATCACCCCCATGATTGACGCCGTAGAATCTGATATACCGATGACGCTGATAATCCTTGACAACTCCACCGTAGCTATGACAGGCTGCCAGCCGACCATTGTCCCCTCTGAAAACTTAAAAAACCTTTTAACAGGCTGCGGCGTAAAACGCCTCCTTGAACTTGAAGCAAAACCGTCCCTTGTAGATGAAAACGCCGTTAAACTAAAAGCAGAGATTGAACATAGAGGTCTATCCGTTGTCATCTTCAAACGTGAATGTTTAGAAGCGTTTCGCAAGAGCAAGAAGCAATAAAATTTTTACCACGAACCACACGAAAGTTTTGTAGATTGCACAAAACACGTATTTAGTTTTTAGCAAACCTTCGCTAACTTCTTGCTAGACAAAGAATTAGCGTTGCTGATTCGGTATGCCGAAAACACTGGAAAATTGCTGTCGGCAAGCGTGTAGGCAGTTTTTCAAAAACAAGAGGTTTTGCTATGCATAACGATTTTACTCTGTATTCTAGGAAGGTTCCTTCGGGGAAAAGGGTGTTTTATTATTACGCCTACAATGACGAGGGCGAGCGTTTAGGTCCGTGGACTACCGGGGAAACGACCAAAACGGCGGTTCGGAATTACTGTAACCGCCTTATCAAATTAAACAGGCTGTTGCATGATTCAAAGGAAATGCCAACTTTCGCCGAATACGCCGCCGACTTTTGGGATTGGGAAAACAGCCCGTACCTGAAAGAACGTAAGAAACGCCGGAAGCTTACCCAATCCTATGCGGACAAAAACAAAAAGATAGTCAATTTTACCTTAGTCCCCTATTTCGGAAAAATGAGGCTGGATAAAATTACAAGCGAGGAAATCGACAGGTGGCTTGATTTCATGATAAAAGAAAAATACAGTAATGCGACTACTAACAGTTATTACGGCACTTTGCAGACCATGATGAAGTGGGCGGCTAAAAAAGAGATTATCGAGCGTGATCCGTTTATCAACGTGGAAAAATTGTTGAATGAACGGAAGGACAAGGAGATTATTACGCCTGACGAATTCAAGATGATATTTGTTGACGACTGGAAAAAGGTCTGGGACGGTGATTTATTGCTGTGTACCGCCAATAAAATGGCGGCTTTGACAGGTATGCGCTGTTGCGAGGTTTTGGGGCTTCGGGGCGAATATGTGTACGATGACCATATTTTCCTGTGCGGTCAATATGACGAATACGGCTACAGGGAAACTAAAACAAAGATAAAGCACCATATTCCCCTGGCCGCCGAAATGGTAGCGGACTTGCGGAAATTGATGGACATTAACGGAGACGGCTATATTTTTTCCGATGACGGCGGAATAATGCCCGTATCAAGATGGCGAATGTATGACGCTTTGACTAAGGCGTTAAACAGAATCGGGATAACAAAAGAAGATATAAAAAGGCGTGGTTTGAATGTTCATGCGTGGCGGCATTTCTGCAATACTGAAATGCAAAAGGGCGGTTTGACCATTCAGAAAGTACAGGCGGTTACAGGGCATAAGTCCGAGAGAATGACCGAACACTATACGCATTTTGATCCGCTTGATTTTGGCGAAGTACCAAAGATACAGGAGGCTTTACTAGCAAAGAAAGAAAAAACTCCGAATGAACGCCGTGCCCTTACTCTTGTAAAAAAACCTGATGATAATTCAGCTAAACAAAAACAAGCTTCATAGCCTTATTTATTAATGACTGTGCCCCTGTATGGATATATGTCCTTACAGGGGCTTTTTTTTGCCTAACCATTCTGAAACATCTAAAATTTCCAAATTTACCTAATATGTTTTTTGCTTATCCGTATTATATTTATTTTGACCATGAAAATTGTGCAAAAGTACTATTTAAATCGGCTTTTACCCGTGGGAATATCGATCCATATGGAAATGAAATTTTGGACTAAATCCGAACTTTCTTTTTCTTGTTGTTGTGGAAGAATTTAAAGGGATTTCAAAAGCATGGGGGTGATATGGAAATTTATTTGACGATTGGGGAGATAAAAATTTGGACTAAATCCAACTATCTTTCCGCTACTCAATGTGGAAAAATTTAGAGATGGAGGACGATATGGAAATTTATTTGACGATTGAGGAACTGGCGGCGATGTTAAAGCTGTCTGAACAGACTATCAGGAGGTATGTGCTTAATAAGACTGTACCCTACCGCAAAATAAAAAAGGCGGTGCGTTTCCGTCTTTCGGAGATTGAAAAATGGATTGACGGAGGGTGTTCGGATAACGTCGAAGATTTGCTTGGCGGAGAAAAGACCAACGAATCCGATGGCGGTTCATTTCCTGAAACATCGGATTTCGAGAATATTGACGGCGGTAATAAAGAGATTTTGTAAGAGGTTGTAAAGGTTCGGTTTGGAAGGCGGGACGCTGTTTATCAGCCGTAATACTGAAGTTTTCTCATTGTTGAAAAGCTCCTTTGAAGATTGCGGGTTTTATGACGTGACTCCAATCTCATTGAAAAAGGAAGCTCTCGCGTTAAAATTGAATCAATTAAAACCAAAATATGTTTTTATGCACAGCGAATTTTACTCGTGTGTAACGCCTTATATGATAGGCTGTCTTCTTAAAAAATTTCCTGAATTAAATATCATTGTTGTAAATTTTGGCCATTTTCATGACGGCAATGCGGGGCATTTTATTTTTCATGGGGCTAATTCATATCTCGATTTAAATTACGGCATTGATAAATTTAAAGAGGGTCTGAAAATCATTAAAGCGGGTAAAGTTTATTACTCTCCGGGCGTTGAGCGGCAGATCAGCGATTTAGATGAAAAACCAGATTATAAAAGAGAAATAACTAAGCG